>Ga0070699_100003543_pt1 | contig 13795 bp, 14 predicted proteins | sample KBSK1503metaG_FD_65473 | JGI IMG/M metagenome (GOLD analysis project Ga0070699, IMG submission 65473) | Corn, switchgrass and miscanthus rhizosphere microbial communities from Kellogg Biological Station, Michigan, USA - KBS K1-50-3 metaG | ecosystem: Host-associated > Plants > Roots >...
CACGGAGGGCAGGTGTGAAGCCGGTACTCGGCCGCGGGACGAGGCGGTTCGTCATCCTCACGGGACTCTCCGGCTCGGGAAAGACACAGGCCATCCGGGCGCTCGAGGACCTCGGCTACTTCTGCATCGACAACCTGCCGACGCAGCTCATCCCGACGATCGCGGAGCTCACGCTGCGCGAGGCCAGCTCGGTCGAGAAGGTCGCCATCGTGGTCGACATTCGCGAGAAGGGGTTCCTCGCCGAGTTCCCGCGCGTCTTCAGGAAGTTGCGGGCCGCGCCGAAGCTGAAGCCGATGCTGATCTTCCTGGAGGCGAGCCATTCGGCACTCGTCCGCCGCTTCAGCGAGACGCGGCGGCCGCATCCGCTCGCGCGCGATCGGTCGGTGAGCGAGGGGATCACCGAAGAGCGCGACAAGCTGAATCAGATTCGCGCGATGGCCGACCTCATCATCGACACGACGAACCTGACGGTGCACGAGCTGCGCGACATCTTCATGCAGATGTCGCGCGACGGCCGGCGCCGGGCGGACATGGTGGTAAATCTGGTGAGCTTCGGTTACAAGAATGGCGTGCCCGTGGATGCCGATCTGGTATTCGACGTGCGGTGCCTGCCCAATCCGCACTTCGTGGACGGCCTGCGGAAGCTCACGGGGCGCGACGCCGCGGTCGTGCGATACATGAAGAAGCACGCGGCGACGCACGACTTCCTGGACCGGCTGACGTCGTTCCTGAAGTTCGCGCTGCCGCAGTACGTGCAGGAAGGAAAGAGCTACCTGACCGTGGCGATCGGCTGCACGGGGGGCCAGCACCGGTCGGTGATGATCGCCGAGGCGCTGAAGAAATCGTTGAGGGGCGTGAAGGGCGTTCGGCTGAGGGTGAAGCATCGGGACAGTTGACGTGCGAACGGAGAACACAGAACCCGGAACCGTGAACTGCCGCTGCCAGGTGCCAGCATGATTGGAGTCGTCGTCGTCACACACGGTCAGCTGGCGACGGAATTGCTGAACGCCGCCGAAACCATCGTCGGCGACCTGCCGCGATTCGCCGCGGTGTCGATCGGCTGGCACGAGGACACCGAGGACGCGCGCGCCGAGATCGCGCAGGCGATCGCGCGCGTCGCGCAGGACGGCGGCGTGCTGATCCTGACGGACATGTTCGGCGGAACACCATCGAACCTGGCGATGACGTTCCTGGGCGACAAGGTCGAGGTGATTACCGGCGTCAACCTGCCGATGCTGATCAAGCTGGCGGATCTCGGCGAGCGCGCGGACCTGCTCGCCGCGGCGCGCGAGATGCGCGAGCAGGGGAAGGCGGCCATCTGGGTGGCGTCGGACCTGCTGCGCGGCGAAAAGACGGGCGAGAAGGCCTGATGGTCACCAGATCCGTCGAAGTCACCAACCCGCTCGGACTGCACGCGAGGGCTGCCGCGCGATTCGTCCACCTCGCCACGAGATTCACCTCGCACATACGGGTGGGACGGGATTCCAAGGTGATGGACGGCAAGAGCATCATGGGCATCCTGCTCCTCGCGGCGGCGCGGGGAACGACGCTCACGATCAGCGCCGAGGGACCGGACGAGGCCAGCGCGGTGGCATCGCTGATCGAGCTGGTCGAATCGGGATTCGGAGAAGAATCGTGGAACGGCTGAAAGGGATCGGCGTCTCGTCGGGGACGGTGGTCGGCCCGGCGCTGGTGGCCATCCAGCGCACGCAGGTGATCAGGTTTCCGATCGCGCCGGATCGTGTCGCGCGCGAGCTGTCGGCGCTCGAGCGCGCGCGGAGGCGCTCACACGAACAGCTGCAGCAGATCCGCCGGCGCATCGCCGAGCTGAAAGGCGCCGACCTCGCCGCCATCTTCGACGCGCAGCTGCTGATGCTGGACGACCCGGTCCTCGTCGGCCGCGCCGCGGATTTGATCTCCGCCGAGCGGGTGAACGCCGAATGGGCGGTCCAGCGCGCGTTCGACGAGATTGCCGCCGTGTTCAACGACGTCGAGGACCCCTACCTGCACGAGCGCAAGGGCGATCTCCACGACGTCGCCGGACGGTTGCGGATGAACCTGCGCGGCGAGAAAGGCGGCGCACGCGACCTGCTGCAGGATCTCGACTCGCCGTGCGTGCTGATCGCCGACGAGCTCACGCCGTCGGTCGTCGCGCAGCTCGACTGGACGCGCATTCTCGGCTTTGCCACCGATGCGGGCAGCCGCACGTACCACACCGCGATCCTCGCGCGATCGCTCGGCGTCCCGGCGGTCGTGGGCCTCCACGACGTCAGCCGCCGGATCCCTGCCGGCGCGTCGGTCATCATCGACGGCGACAGCGGCGATGTCGTGATCGATCCCGCGCCATCGGATCGACGCGAGGCCGAGGCGCGGACGCGGCTGCAACGCGGCCGCGAGGAAGCCCCGCGCGCCGAAGGGCCGAACGAAACGACCGACGGCGTCCGCATCCACTTGCTCGCCAACATCGAACGCAGCGACGACGTCTCGATGGCGCTCGCGTCGGGCGCCGAAGGGATCGGCTTGTATCGGTCCGAGTTCCTCCTCGTGGGCGGCCCGCCGGATCTTGCCGGCGAGGACGAACAGTACGAGGTCTACCGTCACGTCGTTCAGAACATGGCGCCGCGGACCGTCACGATCCGGACCTTCGACATCGACGAGCGGCAGATCGCGCGCCCGGTCGTGGATACCGCGCTCGACGCCCGCTGGTTCCCCGACGCCGATCGCCCGGGCCATGCGGGGCTCCGCGGGATCCGGTTCGGCCTGGCGCAGCCGTCGATCTTCAAGACGCAGCTCCGCGCGCTGCTGCGGGCGGCGCACCATGGCTCGCTGCGCATCATGTTTCCGTTCGTGTCGTCCGTGCAGGAGGTGCGCGCGGCGCGGGCGCTGCTCGCGGAGGCGCGCGCCGAGCTCGACCAACGAGGCGCCGCGGCCGGTTCGGTCGACGTCGGGATCATGATCGAGGTGCCGTCGGCCGCGTTCACCGCGTCGCTGCTGGCGCGCGAGGTCGATTTCTTCACCATCGGTACGAACGATCTCATCCAGTACACTCTCGCTGTCGATCGCACCGACGAGCGCGTCTCCGATCGCTACGAGCCGCTGCACCCGGCGGTGCTGCGGCTCATTCGCCAGGTCCGCCGCGGCGCCGTGCGGCAGGGCATTCCCGTGGCGGTGTGTGGCGAGATGGCGTCGGATCCCCTGCTGCTGCGGCTGCTCATCGGATGCGGCCTCACCGAGTTCAGCATGACGCCCGGCGCCCTGCTGATGGCCCGGCGGGTCGTCTCCGAGACGAGCGCCGGCGCGATGGCGCGCATCGCGGCGCGCGTGATGACCCTCGGAACGGTGGACGAGATCGAGCGCGTGCTCGGCGAGCACTTCGGCCGCGAAGGCGGATCGGAGCCCCCACGGGGCGACGGCGGACGGCAAGAGGTAGGGACGCAATGAGTGTGACGCGCGTGGACAAGCCGTGGGGCTACGAGCTTCACTGGGCCAAGACCGATCGCTACGTCGGCAAGGTGCTGCACATCAACGCCGGGCACGCGCTCAGCCTTCAGTACCACAACAAGAAAGACGAGACGATTTACGTCCAGAGTGGGAAGATGCTGTTCGAGATCGGGCCGCAGGGCGGGCCGATCGAGAAGCGCGAGATGCGCCCCGGAGATTCGGTGCACGTCACGCCGCTGACCATTCACCGCATGACGGCGATCGAGGACTGCGACCTGCTGGAAGTCTCGACGCCCGAGCTCGACGATGTGGTGCGCCTGGAGGACCGCTACGGGAGAACGGACACACGGTGATGTGAGGAGGAGCGCGATGAAACGCCTGGCTCTTGCCGCGGCGCTGGCCGCGGCGTTCGGAATCGCCACGTTCCACTCGGCACGGGGACAGACCCAGACACAACCGGCGAATCCTCCAGCGGCGCAGTTTCCACTGGCTGCGCCGGCGGGGAAGGACAGCAACGCGAAGAACACGCCGCCGTCCGGCGCGCAGAACCAGGGGGCGCTCGATCCGGCGGCGTGGAAGTACGGGCCCGCCTTCAACCCGCCCGGGGGCACCAAGATCTGGAACCCGGTCAAGCTGAAGATGATGGCCGGCCAGAAGGTCACGGGCGGCACCGTGTTCAGCGCGACCGATCCCGCGACGTACTGCGCGATGGCGAACGCCGGCTACGACTTCATCTGGACCGAGCAGCAGCACGACGGCCGCGACTGGGAGCTGACGTCGCGGCTGTGGCGAACCTGCCCGCACGCGAAGGCGGTCCCCGGTGTTCGCGTCGCCTATGCCGATGAGAGGGAAATTCAGCACGCGATGGACGCGGGCGCGATCGTCGTCGTCGTCCCGACGATCGACACCGTTCAGGAAGCCATCGAAGCGCGGAACTGGACCTACTTTCCACCGCTGGGTCGTCGCAGCCAGGGCGGCGGCCAGGCATTCGATCCTGCGGTGTTCGGCAACGTGCCCGGCGGCTATCGCCAGACGATCAACGACAACGTCGTGTTGATCCTGATGATCGAGACGCTCGAGGGAGCGAAGAACGCGGCGGAGATCGCGAAGGTGCCGGGCGTGACGGCGCTCTTCGCGGCGAGCGGCGACCTGGGCAACTTCAGTGGATATGCGCAGGGGAGCCCCGATTACGAGCGGCTGATCAACGTCGTCCACGATGCCGCGATCGGCGCGGGCAAACGGCTCTGCGGCCCGCTCGCGTGGCGCGACCGCCCGGACTTCACCTGTTTCCAGGCGGGCAGCGAGACGGCCGCGATCGCCCGCGGCGTCGCCGGCGAGCTGGGCCCGCTGGCGAACACGCAGGGCAAGCCCGAAGTCGGGCCGTGGGCAGGGAAATAGCGATGTAGGGGCGGGTCTTAAGACCCGCCCCTACACTCGCTAGAACTTCAGCCGGATCTAAAACGGGATATCGTCGTCGGTGATTGGTTCCATCGGCGGCTCGTCACCGCCGCTGTGCGCCATCGGGGCGCTGACGCGCTCCATCGGCGCGGACGCGCCGCGCCCGCCACCTCCGCCGCCAAGCAGCGTGATGCGGTCGGCCTTGATCTCGGTCGTATACCGCTTGTTGCCGTCCTTGTCGTCCCACTGCCGCGTCTGCAGCCGGCCCTCGACGTAGATCTGCTTGCCCTTGGTGAGATATTCCTGCAGGCTCTCCGCCTGCTTGCCCCACAGGACGATGCGGTGCCATTCGGTTTTTTCCTGGCGCTGCCCGCCCTTGTCGTTCCAGACCTCCGTCGTCGCGAGGTTCAGCGTCGCGACCGCGGCGCCGCCGGGCGTGTAGCGGAGCTCCGCGTCGCGCCCGAGATTTCCCACGAGGATTACCTTATTCACGCTTCCCATTCGAATCTCCGTTCAGGCCACCGTAGCGGTCGGCCCATCGCGGGGCGGGGCGGGTCTTAAGACCCGCCCCTACATCCCCCTCTGCATTGCAAGCTAGCGGGGCAGCGTGACAGGTGCGGTCACTGCGCCGGACGGCGAGCTACCCGATCGAGATTCTGCTTCGCGAGGGCGCGCACCGGGTCACCTTCCTGTGTGCGCTGAAGCACGCTGTTCCACGATTCGCGCGCGGCGTCGACGTCGCCGACGCGCTCCTGTGCAAGCCCGCGCTTGTAGTACGCCTCGGACACCTTGTCGCCCATCGGGTAGTTCTGAATGACGGCAGTGTATGCGGAAATGGCGTCCATCCAGCGGTTTTGCGCGTAGTAGGTCTCGCCGATGAGGAACTGCGCGTCGTCGGCCATCTCGGAGCGCGGGAAGGTCTTCAGGAAGGCGTCGAACCCCGTGACGGCGAGCGACCACTGGCCGGCGGCGTAGTCGGCGCGCGCGGTGTCGAACATGCGCGTGGGCGACAGGCCGAGCGTCGACGAAGGCGTGCCCGTTGTGGGCGCAGGGACCGGCACCGGCGGGGCGTTCGGGTCCGTCGGTGCCGCGGAAATGGTGCTGGGCGGCGGCGCGGCGGAGATCGAGCTGCGCAGCGCCTCAATCTCTTCGCGCACGTTCGACACGCGGACGTTGGTGTCGTCCACACGCTCGCGGATGGCGCGCAGGTCCTTCCCCATGTCGTCGATGATGACCTTCTGATCCGCGAAGCCCTTGCGCGTCGCGTCAGTCTGGGTGTCGAGGCGCGCGTTGACCGCCTTGATCGAATCCTGGAGCAGCGCCTGCAGCGTCTGCGTCATCGTCGCGATGGCGACGGAGAGCTCCTGCGTCTGCTCCTGCAGCATCCGGATGTCGGCCATCATCAGGCGCTGCTCGCGGCTTTGCGCCGACGCGGGCGCGGCGGCGACGAGCGCGACGATCGACAGCGTCATGAGTCTCTTCATCACCAATTTCTCCCGGCGTGTCCCGCCTTCGCTCGTCGAGCGTCGGCGGGCAAGCCGCCATACGTACGGTCTATTTCGATGTAATCACGAAATGCGCGCGGCGGTTCTTCGACCACGCCGATTCCGTGTGGCCCATGTCGAACGGAAATTCCTTCCCGTAGCTCACCGTCCGCAGCCGATCGGGCGCAACGCCCAGCGCCACGAGGTACGCCTTCACCGCGACCGCGCGCCGCTCGCCGAGCGCCAGGTTGTACTCCGCCGTGCCGCGCTCGTCACAGTGTCCCTCGATGGTCACGGCCCACGTCGGATATTTCTTCATGATGTCCGCGTTGCCCGACACCACCGCGCGGCCGGCATCGTCGAGCTCCGAGCTGTCGAGGCCGAAGAATGCCGGCCTGAACGGCGAATCGCGATTGAGATCCTCGAGCGAGCGGTTGCCGATCCCATCTTCGCTGATGGCGGGCACGGGAATCGATTCCTCCACCCGCTCAACCGGGCGCGGCGGCGGCGGGGTGGGTGCCGGGGCTGGCGCGGCGGCAGCCGGCGGGGGAGCCGCGGACGCCACCGGCGCCGGCTTCTTCTTCGCGCAGGCTCCCACAACGGCCACGATCAACATCAGAACGAGTATTGCCCGCCGCATTGCCGTTTCTCCCTAATTCGACCAGGACGGCGTGTAGTTATTGCCGTCGCGCGTAACCTGCCTGACGTTCTTGCCGTCGCGTCCCATCGTGTATATCTGCACGCCGCGACCCGCGCGCGTCGATGCGAACGCAAGATGCCGGCCGTTGGGTGAAAACGCCGGGCTCTCGTTGCTTCCTTCGCCGAAGGTAATCTGCCGCGTATCGCCGCTCGCCAGGTCGAACACCTTGATGTCGTAGCCGGGCCCGGTCCGCGCCGCGAATGCGATCTCGTTGAACGGCGCGGGCGCCCACGTCGGACGGTCCGCGTACGATTCCGCGGTCGTGATCCGCCGCAGGTTCAGACCATCGACGCCGACGACGTAGATCTGTGGCGTGCCGGCGCGGTCGGACGTGAACGCGATCTGCGTGCCGTTGGGCGACCACGTCGGCGTCGTATCGATGGCCGGATTGTTCGTGACCCGCCTGACGTTGGAGCCGTCGCGGTTCATCACGTACAGCTCCGGGTTGCCGTCGCGATTCGACGTGAAGCAGATGCGCGTTCCGTCGGGCGAGAAAATCGGCAGCCAGTTCTGCCCGACGCCGTTGGTCGGTGTCTCCTGCAGTCCCTGGTAGATCAGCGCGATGAAGATGTCGGGGTAGCCACGGCGATAGGACGTGTAGGCGATGCCGCGCGCATCAGGGGCCCAGACCGGCGTGATGTTCAGCTGCCGGTTGGTGGTCACGCGGCGGGAGTTCTCGCCGTCGTAGTCGACGATGTACACCTCTTTGACGTCGCGGTTCTGAACGGGCCCCGCGACCTTCTCGCGATTGCGATCGGAGGCAAACGTCAGCTTCGTGCGCGCGACGCCGCGCAGCGCGCGCTGCTGCTGATGGATTTCGTCCGACACCGTGTGCGCGTAGAGCCGCGGCGTCGTGGCAGAGCCCGTATATTCCTTGGCGAACACGCTCTGCCGCGACCGGACGTTGAAGAGCCGCACCTGCACGCGCACGTTGTTCGCGTCGGTCTTCTGCACGGTTCCGAACACCACGGCGTCGGCCCCCAGCTCGCGCCACGCCGCAAAGGGCATGGCTTCCGGGGTGCGCGCCGCCGGAATCGTGGAGTAGGTGTCGCGCGGAATCATGTAGAACTCGCGCTCGAAGTTCAGGTCGTCCCACAGGACCTGGCCGAGCGTTTTCGCGATATCCGCCGCGTCGGGGGAGAGGGCGACGAAGTCGGGGACGGCGTAGCGAGGCGGTGTGCCGGGCTCGCCGCTGATCACCAGCTGGATCTCGGATGGTTGTTGCGGCGTGGGCGCCGCGGGCGGCGGCGTCTGAGGCGCCTGCGCCAGGACCGCCACGACGCCGAGACCCGCGAGGACGATTCCCAACGCCCAACGCGCAACGCCCAAGGAGTTCAGTCGGGCGCGGCCGTCTTGGGAGTTGGGGGTTGGAAGTTGGGCATTCATCGGATTTCTATCCATCTACCGTTGATACTCGAAACGCATGTGTACTGTGAGCGTTGGATTCGGATATTGAATGGGCAGCTCGGGAAGCCGCGTCAGGAGCAGCGCCCGCTGCGCGGTCAGCTCGTGAGCCACGAAGCCGCTCGATTGCTCGACCTGCACGTTCTCGATCGTTCCGGCGCGGGTGACCGTGAATTTCACGACGACGCTGCCGGCCGCCGGCTGTTTGGAATCCCAGTTCCGCTGAATCAGCGTGACCATCTGCGAAAGATATTCAGGGCAGCAGAAGTTCGCGGTGTCCACGGTCACGCCGGTTCCACCGCCGCCCCCCTGCGTCAGTCCGAAGCCCTGTCCTCTCGCGCCAGTGTCAACGCGCGTTGACCCTTCCTGCGGCTGACCGGTCGCGGGGGTGCGCGCGACGGCCTCCTTGGGCGCTTCCTTCGGCTGCGGCTTGACGACACGCGCGTTCTTCGTCGGCAGCGTCATCTCGGGCGTCTTCGGCGCAGGCGGCGTCTCGACCACCTTCTTCACGGGCTCCGGCGGCGGCGCCTGCACCGTCCGGCCGCCCATCGTCGTCAGGCCGCCGTTGCGCGGCCCGGGAGCGCCGCCGAGGCTGATGGTCATGACGGTGCGCGGCCCTTCGTCGACCGCGCCGCGCCAGCTCGCCGGCATGAAGATCATGAACGCGAAGAGCGCGATGTGCGCGGCAACCGACCACGGGATCATGGCGTTCGCGCGCTCATCGATTCGCGCACGCGCAACGATGATGTCGGTGACGGTCCCCTCGGTCATTGCTCACCCGGCAGCTTGGACATGATGCCGACCTTCTCGACGCCCGCGGCCTTCAACCGGTCCATGATGTCGAGAAGCTCCTGCAGCTCGATGCCGCCGTCCCCGCGCAGGAACACCTGCTTGTCCGTGCGGTTCACCATCATCTGCCGCATCCGCTCGGTCAGCACGTCCACGCGGACAGGGTCCTGGCCGATGAACACACGCCGATCCTCTTTGAACGACAGCGGGACGTTGACGAAGATGCGGTCGCTCGCGATCTCGGTCGAGCGGCTGGCGACCGGCAGGTTCACCTCCACGCCCCGCTGCAGCATCGGCGCGGCCACCATGAAGATGATGAGCAGCACCAGCATCACGTCCACGAGCGGGATGACGTTGATCTCGGCCAGCGTGGCCGACACGCGGCGGCCTCGTGTCAATCGGCCGCCACCGGGCGTCGGAGCTGACGGAAGTACCTTCGGCATCGACTACGTAAAGTTCCGCTCCGCGATGTTCAGAAACTCCAGCGAGAAGTCGTCCATCTCAGCCGCGAACACCTTCACCCGCGTGCTGAAATGGTTATAGGCCAGTACCGCGGGAATTGCCGCGAACAATCCTGCTGCCGTCGCAATCAGCGCCTCGGAAATGCTCGGACCCACGACCGCGAGATTGGTCGAGCCGGTGGTGCCGATGCGCTGAAAGGCGATGGTGATTCCAACAACTGTTCCAAACAGCCCGATGAACGGCGTCACGCTCGCGACCGTCGCGAGAAAGGGCACGCGCTTCTCGAGCTTGTTGATCTCGACCGTCGCCGCCCGGAGCAGCGCGCGGTCGACCGCAGTCAGGCTCTTCAAGGTTGGACGAGGCGCGGGGCCCGATGGATTGGCCGGATGCGGCCCGCCCAGACGGAATTGCGCGTTGAGCTCGGCGTACCCGGCCTGGAAGACGCCGACCAGCGGGCTTGCGGGCAGCGATGGGCAGACCGCCTGCACCTCGGAGAACTTGCTGCTCTTCCGGAACGCCTCGAGGAACTGCGAGGTCTGCTTTGCCACCTTGCTGTACGCGAGCGACTTCGACAGGATGATCGCCCACGACCAGACCGAAATCACGATCAGGATGGCGAGGACCGCCTGATTGATGACGGTCGCCTTCGTGACGATGTCGATTAAGACGCGGGACCCAGACGAGACGGGGGCAGCGCCGTCCTGCACCTGCAGTGCGAAGACGACCAAGCCAAGCGTGTGCAACGAAGCCTCCGAAGCATCGGCAGTGCGCCGCTGGGACAGCGCAGACAGTCGAGGGTAGCACGCGACCTGAGTGCTGTCAAACGTATGATACGATTGCAGTTCCGCGTGCATGCTGCGTTTCCTCCGCATCCGCAACCTGGCGGTGATCGCCAGCCTCGAGGTCGAGTTCGAACCCGGGTTCAACGTGCTGACGGGGGAGACGGGCGCCGGCAAGTCGATCCTCGTCGAGGCCGTCGGCCTCCTGCTGGGCGCACGCGCCTCGGCTGATCTGGTCCGGACGGGCGAGGCGCAGGCTACCATCGAAGCGATCTTCGAGGGCCCCTCGACTCGCTCCGCTCGCTCGGGGCAAGCCCCCGGGCCTGGCTTGGCTCGCTCGGGGCAGACGAGTGATCGTGAGGTGATCGTCCGCCGCGAAATCAGCAGCCAGGGGCGGAGCAGGTCGTACATCGACGGCGCGCTCGCGACCGCGGGTGCGCTGCGCGATCTGTCGGCGCGCCTCGTGGAGCTGCACGGGCAGCACGAACACCAGGCGCTTCTCGATCCACTGTCGCACCTTCCGCTCCTCGACGAGTACGCGGGCCTCGGCGACGCCGCCAACGACGTGGCCGCCGCCTGGACGACGCTGCGGACGCTTCGCGAGCAGCTCGAACGGTCGCGCATGGACGCGCGCGAGAAGACGGCGCGGCTCGATCTCATCGCGTTTCAGCTGGGCGAGATCGAAAAGGCGGCGCCAAAGGCGGGAGAGGACGAGGAGCTCGCGGCGGCCAGACAGGTGCTGGCGAGCGCGGAACGCATCCAGCGGCTCTGCCAGGAGAGCTATTCGGCGCTGTACGACAGCGACGAAGCGGTGCTCGCGGGTCTGGGCGGCGTCTGGAAACGCGTGGGCGAGCTGGCGACCATCGACCCGCAGTTCGCGCCGTACGCGGAGTCGCGCGACGGCATCAAGTCGCAACTGGAGGACCTGGCGTTCTTCCTCCGCAGCTACGCTGACGGCATCGACGCCTCGCCGGGCCGATTGCAGCAGGTCGAAGATCGGCTCGCGCTCCTCGAACGGCTGAAACGGAAGTACGGGCCGACGCTGCAGGACGTGATCGACAAGGGCGCGGCGCTGTCGCGCGAGCGCGCGCTGCTGACCGACGTCGGAGAGCGCGCCGAAGATCTGATCAAGGCGCTCGAGGCCGCCACCGCGACGTACCTCGATGCGGCGCGCGATGTGTCGCGCACGCGCAGAACCGCAGCGGTGACGTTCGCCCGCGAGCTCGAGACGCTGCTCGGGGAGCTGGCGATGGCGCGGACGCGGTTCGAGGTGCGCTTCAACGACGGCGAGCTTCCGCCCGAGGCGTGGAGCGAGCGCGGCATCGACCAGGCGGAGTTTTTCGTCTCGCCAAACCCCGGCGAGGATCTTCGACCGCTGGCGCGCATCGTGTCGGGCGGCGAGCTGTCGCGCGTGATGCTGGCGCTCAAGACGCTCGCAGCGGAAGACGCGCCAGGCAAGACACTGATCTTCGACGAGGTGGATGCCGGCATCGGCGGGCGCGTCGCCGACGTGGTCGGGGCGCGGCTGCAGGCGCTCGGCGAACAGTTCCAGGTGTTGTGCATCACGCACCTGCCGCAGATCGCCGCGCGTGGCACGACGCAGTTCATGATCGAAAAGTCCGTGCGCGGCAGCCGGACGGTCACGCGCGTCGAGCGGCTCGATGAAGCCGGGCGGATCGAAGAGCTGGCGCGTATGATCGGGGGCGCGTCGGTAACCGAACCCGTTCGCGCCAGCGCACGCGAGTTGTTGGGCGGCGCGCGGCGCCCGGAGGCGAAAGGCGAAAGGCGAAAGCGAAAGTCCGCGGCGAACTGAGGAAAATGGCGAAGAAGTACCTCATCGAGACGTTCGGCTGCCAGATGAACTTCCACGATTCGGAGCGCATGGCCGGTCTGCTCGACCAGGCCGGCTACGAACCGACGACGGAGGAGATCGACGCCGACGTGATCGTCATCAACACATGCAGCGTGCGCGAGCACGCCGAGGAGAAGCTGTACACGCGGCTCGGCGAGATTCGTGTCCTGGAACAGGAGACGGGCCGCACGCCGCTCGTCGCGGTCGCCGGCTGCGTCGCCCAGCAGGAGGGCGGCACGCTCCTGAAGAAATCGAACGGGCACGTGATCGACGTCATCATGGGGACGCAGCGTCTGAAGATGCTACCGACGCTCGTCGACAAGGCCGCGCGCTCGCCCTTCGCGGAGGTGGACATCAACCCGTGGGACGACGTGACGTTTCCCCTCGGGATCACGAGGCGCGGCGATCCGGTGAAGGCCTATGTCACGATCATCGAGGGGTGCAACGATCACTGCGCCTTCTGCGTCGTACCGTACACGCGCGGGCACGAGCGGATGCGCGCGAAAGCCGACATCCTGGCGGACGTGCGCGAAGCGGCCGACTCGGGGCGCAGGGAAGTGCAGCTGCTCGGGCAGATCGTGAATCACTACCAGGCGCCGGACGATCCGTCGTGCGACTTCGCAGCGCTGCTGGCGGCCGTCAACGAGGTCCCGGGCATCGAGCGCATCCGGTTCGCGAGCCCGCATCCGCGCCACACGGGGCGCCGTCTCGTCGAGGCGGTGCGCGACCTCCCGAAGGTCTGCAAGCACCTCCATCTTCCCGTGCAGTCCGGCTCGTCGCGCGTGCTCGAGGCCATGCGGCGTCGGTATACACGCGAGTCGTACCTCGATCTGGTGGCGGAGATACGCGAGACCATCCCGGAGGCGACGCTATCGACCGATATGATCGTCGGATTCCCGGGCGAGACCGCGGAGGACTTCGAGCAGACGCTCTCGCTGACGGAAGCCGCGCAGTACCACAGCATGTTCTCGTTCAAGTACTCGCCGCGGCCGAACACGCGTGCGCTGAAGCGCCTGCCGGACGACGTGAGCGAAGAAGAGAAGACGGCGCGCATCGTCGCGCTACAGTCGCTGCAGCGGGAGATTCAGACGCGGCTGCACGAGCGGGCCGTCGGCACCACCGTCGAGGTGCTGATCGATTCGGCCAGCCGGCGGCGGGATTCCGAGATGTCGGGCCGTACCAGTGGCAACACTGTCGTCAACTGTGTCATTCCGGGACGCGGGGCCTGGGATTCGGCGCCCGGCCCGGCGGATTCCGGGCCGCGGATCCCGGATCGCGGAAATGCGTCAGACTGGATAGGGCGGACGATTCAGGTCCGGGTCCGCCGCGCCGGCCCGCACAGCTTGTGGGGCGACGCAGTGGTACCAAACGTGCGAAGGGCGGCGGGCGATGCTTATTGAGATGACCATCAAGGGGCTGATGGTGGACCCGGTCACGAACATGCCGATCGTGATCCTCAAGGACAAGGAAGGCGATCGAGTGCTGC
>Ga0070699_100003546_pt1 | contig 13793 bp, 10 predicted proteins | sample KBSK1503metaG_FD_65473 | JGI IMG/M metagenome (GOLD analysis project Ga0070699, IMG submission 65473) | Corn, switchgrass and miscanthus rhizosphere microbial communities from Kellogg Biological Station, Michigan, USA - KBS K1-50-3 metaG | ecosystem: Host-associated > Plants > Roots >...
TAGCGGCGCTGGCTCGGCTGGCTCCTCTTGGTGGTGTTCGATGCAGACATGTGACTCCTTTATTCCCAACGGAAGGAGTCTCCATCGAACCCAGGGCAGTCCAGGTGGTTGCTGCCACAAGGTTGCCCTTTGAATACAGGCCTCGTGCCTTCGATTCGATCTGTCGCCTTGAGGTCGGCGACCACCACATGAAGACGGCGCCGAGCGAGCAGTGACCTGATAGGAGGTTGGTAAGAGCTCCGTCGCAGTAGTGTCCGCCCGCCCGGCTGTCGACCACCCGGTCCATCCAGCAGAGGAGGCCGATGGCAACACTCAGTATCGCAGACGTTTCAGCCAACGTAACCGTAGGAGTCGACACCCACAAGCACTCACATCTCGCCCGGGCCAAGGATGGACTTGGCCGCCACCTCGGCCAGCTCGAGATCGAAACCAACCCACATGGCTACGCCGATCTTCTGGACTGGGCCCAAGGATTCGGATCAGTCCTCACCTTTTGGCATTGAGGGCACCAGCAGTTACGGCGCCGGCCTGACTAGATTTCTTCGCGCCCGCGGCCAGGTCGTCATTGAGGTCCTCCGTCCAGCACGCCGAGATAGACGCTTCGGAGGCAAGTCCGATCCCATCGATGCCGATGCCGCCGCGGGTGCTGTCCAATCCGGCAAGGCCATCGCCATACCCAAGGCCGGCGATGCCGGCATCGAGATGGTCAGAGCGCTCAAGATCGCGAAGCAGACTGCGATCAAGGTACGAACTCAAGCGGTGAACGCGGTAAAGGGCCTGATCGTGATGGCGCCCGACCCCATCCGCGAGCAGCTGCGCCACCTGTCGACGCCCAACCTCGTCAGGACGTGCAGCGCCTACCGAGTCGACGGAGCATCCGATCCAGCTTCCGCCATCAAGCTATCCCTACGCTCGCTGTGCCGGCGATACATCGTGCTCGACCAGGAGGTCCGCTCACTCGAGAAGGAGCTCGATACCCTCACGCAAAGGATCGTCCCTCAACTGCGTCAGCTGTTCGGTGTCGGCCAGGACGTTGCCGCGACCCTGGTGCTGGCTGCCGGCAACAGGGGGGATCGGCTCCGCTCCGAAGCCGCGTTCTCCATGCTGAGCGGTGCGTCGCCGATTCCGGCTTCGTCGGGCATGGTGTGGCGTCACCGGCTGAACAGAGGTGGGGACCGCCAGGCCAACGCAGCATTGCATCACATCGTCGTCGTCCGGTTGAGATACGACCAGACCACCAAGGCCTACTTCACGAAGCGCACGGCCGAAGGCAAATCTAAGAAAGAGATCTTCCGCTGCTTAAAGAGGTATGTGGCACGGGAGGTCTACACGACCCTGATCGACCGACCCCAGGAGACCAGCCGCAGTGCTGCCTGAGCACCTGGAATTAGCACTTGACATCTAAGGAGGATCGAGATCGGCCGAAAATTGCACAAAATCCAACGGTCTGAAAACCGTTTGGGTAGCCGCCGATGGCAGCGTTCGCAGGTTACCATCGATGCCCTACGAACGGACCCGCTGCCCGACTGTGACCCGACGTGTGCCGTTACGTGGGCTGCGTGACCTCCACGCGACCACCCGCAATCGCCGCTTGGGCCGCAACCTGATGCCCCCGCCACCCGCCGCCTGGACACGGTCTGGTCGTTTTTCCGAACACCAGGCCAGCCATGCGACGGGGCATCAACCCTCAAGTTGCTATGTGGTAAGTGTCGCAAACACTCGTTTTGGCTTTGAACAGTCCGATCTTCCTCCAGAGAAGAACTGGCGACGCGAAGAGCTCAGGCGGCGTGCAGAGCAGCGATCTGCTGCTGGGAGATAGCGTCGAGGACGTCGCGCTGGTCGCCATCGTGGCCCGGCCCTGCCCCTCGCCCACGGCCTGCCTGCACCCGAGGCCCGCAGATGTGGTCGCTCCACGTTATGACCGAACGGCAGCACCACCAGCGGCTGCCCAAACACCGCCCGGAGGGCGATCAGATTGCGGTGCAGAGGGTAGGCGGTCCTTGCGAAGCTCCCAGCGGGTAGACGAGCAGGTCAAACCCGCGATCCCGTAGTGAGGGCGCAAGCGAGAAGGTCCGTGAGCCCGAGCCGTCTGGGTTCACGAACACGTCGCCCAGCGTGGTGATGTGGAGGTTAGGGTTTCCGGTGCAGTCGCGGTGCACGTGGACCTGGTGCGCCCCATTTGCGATGCCGGTCACTGAGACGGTGACGGATCTAGGACCGAAGGAGAGCGAGATCGCCGGGGCGGGTGGCGGAGGCGAGGGCAGAACCGCCGCGGCCAGGGGTGCCGGCGCCGGGGTGGGGTAAGACGCGGGCGCTCGCTGCGCGGCCGGCGAGCTCGCCTGGTCAGGGGAGCGGTTCGCGACAGCCGCCTGGCCGCACCCCGACATGGCAAGGAGAACCGCGCACCCGACCGTCAACAGGATCTTGAGCACAGTCTTCATCTGGAGGTCGCTCCTCAACTTGGGCGAGAGTGCGCGGCAACGCGCGGAGACGGCGCGAGCGCAGAAGTCCAGGTACGGCGAGTGCCTGCCCTTGTTTCGCGACCTCAGAAACCTGACCTACACAGCAGCGTGCTTCGAAGGAAGCGCCGCCCTTGCGCTAGACGAGGGCAACCCTGAGCGGGCGGCCACGCTCTGCGCCCACGCGGCTGAGCTGCGCAAGACAGCAGGGACGCCGCTCCCTCCGAACGAACAACAGGCGTTCGACGCAACGGTGTCGAGCGCGCGCTCGGCGCTCAGTCAGAACAGATTCGCCGAAGCCTGGAAACAGGGCGACGACTTCACCGATGAGGAAGGGATGACATTTGCTGTGGCCGGCCTTGAGGGCGACCGAGAGGAGCCGCCACCACAGCCTGACGCCTCTGGATCAGCCCGGTCCAGGGAGCAGCGAAGCGATCGCGTCCACTGAGACGAACCGTCCGCAGCGTTCGAGCGGCCATCCCCGCCGCACTACAAACAGCTGTAAAGCTCGGGGGAGCTGAAGCCCACACACCATTGCGAACCTATTCGAGCGTGCTACCGGCGGCCAGTTGTGGCGGGCAGGAGATCAGCCGATGTGCGCGGAGGAGTCCTGGCGAATACTTCCGGGCGGTACCAGATCGCGCTGGAGTTGAAGGCTTGCGGCCACGCGGTGGTGGTGTACTCAGTCCGGATCAAAGCTTGGAAGCTGTGTACGTTCCGGGGTGGCGGCCTGAGGTTCATTCAGCTTCTCCACACTGGCCACCCTCAAGAGCGGCCCGGGCATGCGGACAGTAAAGTGCGGGTCCGTCACGAGCGGACCCGTGCTCGCGCGCAGCCCCCATGAGGCTTCAGGCATGAGGCGAGTACGGGAGCGAGGGCCCTCTGGACGCCGCGCCCCGGAGGCGAGCTCGAGCGGGCTTAGGAGGGTCGCTCATGCGAACAACCTCTGTGCCCTGCGCCAAGTCACTCCGCATCGAGGGCAGTTGTAGTTCAATGACCGCTCCGATGCGCCGCCCAGCTCGGCAGCTACGCCGGCCTGACTGCGAATGCGCCGGCCTCGCGAGTGTCGACGGACTCGCTGCCTACTGTGCGACGATGGCTAGCGCTCCGTTTCGCAATACGTACTTCCGAATCTTCCCTGTCGCGGTTTTGGGCAGTTCAGTAACGAACGCCACTCCGTGCGGTGCCTTGAAGTGCGCTGGGCGCTCTCGAGCGAAGGCGATCAAGTCATCGGGCGCCGCCTCGGCACCCGGCTTGAGAACGATGAACGCGAACGGCGCTTCGCCCCACTTGGGGTGTGGAACACCGACGATGACGGCCTCCTGAACGGCCGGGTGACGCAGCAGAACGCCCTCCACCTCGACGGAGGAGATGTTCTCCCCGCCGCTGATGATCACGTCCTTGATGCGATCACGGCTCTCGACGTAGCCGTCCGGGTGCGTGACGGCGGCATCGCCGGTGTGGAACCAGCCATCGCCCATCACCGCTTCCGTCGCCTCCGGATCTTTGAAATAGCCCGTCATGATCACGTTGCCGCGATAGACGATGTCGCCCATTGCTGCCCCGTCGGCGGGGACCTCCTTGCCAGCGGAATCGACCACACGTAGTTCTCCAGATGTCACCAGCTCCACGCCCTGCCGGGCTTTGATGACGGCGCGCTCCGCCGGCGCCAGTTGCGCATGCTCTGGCCGCGGCTCGCACACGGTCAGGAAGGGCCCGGTTTCGGTCAGACCGTAGACCTGCGTGACCTCCCAGCCCAGTTCCCCCTCCAGCCGCTCGATGGTTGCGGCTGCGGGTGGCGCGCCGGCCGTGACCATGTGCACGCCTGGCGGCACCTCTCCTCGAATTTCCGGCGGTGCGCTGGCAAGCGCGATCAGAACCGTCGGTGCTGCGCAGAGCCAGGAAACGTGCTCCTGGCGGACAAGGTCGAAGATCCGGGCCGGCTCCACCTTTGGCAAGCAAACATGGGTCCCGCCCACGGCCGTGACGACCCAGACGAAGGTCCAACCGTTACGTCATAAAAGGATATCTCTCTGGTCCTCGACTAGCACATCAGCCCCTCAGGCTGCGCAAGCGGGAGGCCGGTTGAGAGGTTTCATCAGTGAGCGTGAATTCAGTATGGGCGCTGGCACTCGGAGCCGTCTACGAGGGAATGGTGGCCCGCAGCTCTCTCGCGACCGTGCCATTCATCAGTGGTCGCTGCTCTCGCAGCGATCGTGACCCAGACACAACCGGGTGGGTCAGCCGGACAGGGCGTACGCTAGGCCTCTGTCCACACATGTGGACGGGTAGCCGGCCTCGCCTGTGGACTTAGAGTCGGATGAGCTCGAACGACTCGAGATGGTCGGGTTGGCGATCGAGTTCCGGCGGTAGGCCTATATCCGACCTTAAGTCCACAGGCGAGGCGGCCGGCCTTAGGCGATAGGAGGCTGATACGGAAGATCTGGTCGAGGTCAAGGTCGACAGCATCCGGGTGCACCTACCCACGGCCCAGCATGTCGTGATCTTGAAGGAGAAGACGAACGACCGCTACCTCCCCATCTGGATCGGTGCGTTCGAGGCGAAAGCCATCGCGATGAAGATCCAGGGGATGGCGCCCGAGCGGCCGATCACCCACGATTTGATCACATCAACTTTCAGCCAGCTGGGGATCTCCGGGAGCAGAATCGTGATCACCTCCCTCAGGGAGCAAGTCTTCGTCGCCAGACTTCACCTCCGGCAGAGCAGTCATGCGATCGACGTGGATTCACGGGCCAGCGACGCGATCGCGCTGGCGGTGCGGTTCGAGTGCCCGATCTTCGTTGCGGCCGAGGTGCTCGACACCGCGGGCGTGATTCCCGAGAAGCATGAAGAAAAGGTGCCCGAGGAGAAGGTCGATGAAGGCCGCCTGGCGGTCTTTCGCGACCTCGTCAACAGCCTGGACCTTCCAGACCTGCCGGACGAGCCGGGCTCGCGCGGCCGGGGAAGCTCCAGCAGCTGAGCGGCTTCTCTTCGGCTTGATCGAGCTTTTTCCTCGCGGGTTCAGTCTTTTACGGCCTTCGTCCCGACGCCGCCGTCGCGCTCATCGTCGTGACCGGCGCGGCCGCGCTTATGCCTATTGCTTCTCGGGGCTGCGCATCACGCCAAAGCCGCTCGTGCTCTCGTCGCCGACCACCGCCCATGCGCCGGCCGCCTCAACCGCCCCAGCAGGCAGCGGACTCTCTGGACGTTGGGTGGTGAGACAGGGGTCGCAGGTCGGCTACCGCGTCAAGGAGCAGTTCGTCCGCCAGCCGTCGACGCACGAAGCCGTGGCTCGTACCTCCGGGCTCACGGGCGATTCACGGTCCAGCAGGACTCCAGCGGCTGGGTGGCCAGCGCGATCCGCTTCACGGCGGCCTCCAGAGCCTCGACCAGGTCCTGGGCCGTGACGTCAGCCAGCGGGACTTCATGGTCAGCCGCACGCTGGCCGTCCAGCCGTATCCGGACGCGAGCTTACACGCTCAGTCGGTGACGGCGGCGGCAACGATCGAGAGCGGTGCGACGGTCGATGTGACGGTGCCCGGTCAGCTCACCATTCACGAGACGACGCTCAACGCGGACGCAACCGTACGGCTGCGCCTCGTCAGCGGCCAGCTGCAGGCGGCGGGAGCGACTGCCGTGACCATGACGGCTTCGAAATCCGCCTCCGCAGATGCCGTTCACGACGTCCGATTCGCACGTCACGATCGAGTTCCAGCTGGTGCTCGTCAAGGCGACGTGATGAGCCGTGCCCCGATGCTCGCGCTCTTGCTGACCCCACTCGTTGGCTGGCAGCCTGCTGATACGCTCAGCCGAGCGAGGCTTCCGAACGTGGGCGGCTGCCCCGATGACGGTAGTCCGGAGCGGATCGTCCCGGCGCTGTGCTCGAGCTGGTCGGCCTGCTGCAGGTCGGCGACCAACGTCTGGATGTGCTGTTGATAGCCCGCAAGGTCGTCGCTCTTGAGCGCATCCAGGGCCGCCTGGTACTCCTTGAGTGCGTCGTCCAGGAGCTTGGTCACCTGCGGATTCGCCGTCCCGGGCGGCGGTTGGGGTCCCGGCGGCCCGAACGACGGCGCCTCCCCGATCAGCTGCGACAGCGCCTGCTGAAGCGTCGGCTGAAACGTCACCGGTGATAGCCCGGTGGCATCGGTGAGGATGACGAACTTGAGCTCGGGCAGGGCTGGCGTCGTGATAGTGGACTTCAGGTAGATGGGCTCGAAGTAGAGGAATGAGTCGCCGATAGGCACGACCAGAAGGGTGCCCTCGATGAGCGACGAGCCCTGCTGGTTGAGCAGGGTGCGGATGCTGGAGAAGCCCGGCGTCTGCTGGATGCGGCTCATGACTTGCTGTGGGCCCAGCACCACCTTGTCCTTGGACAGCACGAACGCTGTCATCTGTCCGTAGTGGCCGGGGTCGTTGCGGACAGCCAGCCATGAGACCAGGTTCTTCTTCCGGAACGGGGAGTAAGGGATGATCTGCAGGTACTCGGCCTGGGCCTCGCCCGGTAGCCGCATCTCGACGTAGTAGGGCTGGTCGACGGCCAGATCCCAGACGTCCTCGCGGTTGTAGAGAACCGATGGATCTAGCTCAGAGATGTGGTAGGTGCCGTATACGAGCGACTGGACGAAGAACTGGTGGGCCGGAACCCGGATGTGGGCCTGCAGCCCTCCCGGCATCTGGTCGAGGGACTTGAAAAGGCCGGGGAAGGTGGCGGCGTAGGCGCGGATGATCGGGTCGGTCGGGTCGGAGATGTAGAAACTGAGTGTGCCGGCATAGGCGTCCACGACCGCTTTGACCGAGTTGCGCAGGTAGTTCACACCACCGCCGGCTTCTTCCTCCTGGCGCGAGTAGGGGTAAGTCGCTGCCGTGATATAGGCGTCTTGGATCCAGTAGATGCGGCCGTTCACCACAACGACATAAGGCAAGTCGTCGAGCTCCAGGAAGGGTGCGATCGCGGAGACGCGGGATTGCACGTCACGGCGGAAGAGGATCTGGGTGCGGTCCTGGACCTGGTCCGACACCAACAGGTTGAAGTCGTCGGTACGAATCGACCAGAGGAGCCGGTTGAGGCCTGAGAGCTGAACGCCGCGCGTGGCCTGGTAAGTGGTGAATGCGTTGTCTGAGCCCTTCGGGTAGTCAAACTCCTGCTGGGCTGACGGCGCTAGCGCGTAGTCGGTGGTGAGCTCGCCGAAGTAAATGTCAGGCTGGGTGACCGGAGGATCTGGCGGTCGTCCCACAGCCGCAGGTTCTCGATCGTTGGCTGGTCGGAGCTCACGTCTTTGCCGGTGATTTGCGCGCTGCCGCCGTAGGGGCGCACCTTGACGTCCCGGACCGCGTAGGCACGCCGCGTAAAGTCGATCTCACGCTTGATGTAGGGCGACTCCCGCGACAGCTCGGCGGGCTGAACAATTACGCGCTGGACCAAGCTGGGATACACACCGACTAGGATCGAGATGACCAGCCAGGCGCCCATCGCCCCCACCGCTACCTGCCAACGGCGGAGACCGACGTTGGCGAGCACAAGCCCGGTTAGCACCAGCACGAGCAGGGCTTGCACCACGGCCAGCCCGCTGCGCACGTTCACGTCCGTGTAGCCGGCACCCCAGACCACGCCGTTGTGTGAGTACAGCAGATCGTAGCGGCCAAGGAAGGCACCCGCGGCCAGCGGCAGGCCGAGCAGCCCGAGCAGGAAAGAGAGGTGGCCGATCGCCCGCCGCGAGAAGCGGAAGTCTAGCCGCTGGCCGCGCCAAGCATGGAGCACGGCGACCAGCACGCCAACCGTGAAGAAGAGCCCAAAGGCCCAGCCGACCAGGTCGTGGAGGAAGGGCAGCGCGAGCAGGTAAAAGCTCACGTCGAGGCCGTAGAGGGGTTCTGTGACTCCCGAATGCGCGTACTCGGTGAAGTGGAGGAGGAGGGCGAGGTCAGTCCAGCGCGTCCGCGCCCCGGCCCCGACCACGAGCGCGATCAGTCCTGCGGCGGCTAGGCCGCCGGCGCCGATAGGAGTGCGCAGGACGCGACGCCGGATGCCGACTCTGCGCAGCGTCGCCCACGACCGCAGCCGCAGTGCAATCCACACGTTGGTGGCGGCGAAGCCGAAGGCAATCGCGAAGGGGAGAAAGAAGAGCAAGGCTTTGTAGGCGATCCGAGTGCGGTAGACGCTGCCAACGCCCAGAGCGTTGTACCACTCGATCTCGGTTATGAAGCCAACCAGCGGTGAGGTGATCAGCACGACTAGGATGGCCGCCGCAATGAAGCCCAGCCCGACCCACACCCGGCGCGGGGGTCGGGTAAGGAACTCGCGGAGACTCTCGAACTCACCGGCCTCGAAGGGGTCGAAGCGGCCTTCTGTATGGCGGCTCATAGCTCAGTACAACGCCGACGCCCGGGCCCGAACAAGTGTGCCAGTGTGACGCGTCTGGTGAATCGTTGGCGGAACATTCCCCCGTCTACCGAGTGGACGCGGGAGCCGCATGGGCGACCACATGGATTACCCGGATTTGTGGAAAGCGGCGGGACACCCGCGCGGGCAGGTCCAGCCGCAACCACCTTGAGACACCGGGCGGTAACGTGGAGATCACCGCCGCGTCGTAGTTGCCACCGCGAAGTTCCTCATGAACGGCGACGAGCGGATCGTAGTTGCCGATCCGGGCGGCCGAGACTCGCGCGCCGACTTCCTCAAGGAGAGACCGTGCGTGTCGAGCACGCAGGCCCGCCACTTCGATGGCTGTGCGGCCTTCACCCCCGACCGCCTCGAGCAGGCCGATCGGAGTGGCCGGAACGAGCAGTACAAACTCGGCTGCTGGATCCTCGTGAAGCAGCTCGGCGACCTGAGAGCGGAGCTCTGCGCTCTCCGCGGTCTGGTGGGCGACAAGCAGGTACCGGCCCATGCCTCACACCCTCTGGATCTGATTATGCGCCTCTTAGTGCGGCTGCACGCCCTCCTTGAACATTCCGATCGGGCTGATGGCAGTCGACCGGACCCACTTCCAGCTCGAACTGCCTGCGCCGGCGCACTCGCCAAGGAGCTGGGCGAATGCTCCCTGCCGTACGGCTGTCCACCTCCACTGCACAACTGCTCACGATTGTCGAAAATCACTACCGGAGCGACCTGCTGGCGAGGAGAGCCAGCTGCCTGCCCGTACGGCGTCGTCAGTAGGTCCTCGCCTGCGGCTGCCACTGGGTGATATGCACAGGTCGGTACTCCAGCCTCGGCGAGCGCCCAGGCTGTCGGAAGGCCAGAGTGTGGGCCAGGAATCGCTCGTCATTGCGCTCGGGGAAGTCGCGGCGCGCGTGCGAGCCTCGCGACTCCTCGCGGGCCAGAGCTGAGTGCACGATCGCGTCTGCGCCGTCGAGCATGAACTCCAGCTCCAGCGCTGACACCAGCTCTGTGTTGAACGTGCGGCTATGGTCGTCGAGCCGGGCCTTGCCCAGGCGCTCGCGCAAACCAGGCAGGTGCGCCGCCATCTCTTCCAGTCCGTCCTTTGTTCGGAAGACCCCGACATGCGCGTCCATTGAACGCTGCAGTTCCTCTCGGATCTCACCGATTCGATATCTCCCATCGTTGGCGCTGAGGTAGGTCTGATCAATGCGGCGCTGCTCGTCCTTGGTGAGCGCGTCGATCGGGTTGGCCGGCGGCGCCGCGGCCTCCTGCGCGTGACGGGCGGCCGCCCGACCGGCGGCAGCGCCGAAGACCAAGCACTCCGGCAGCGAGTTGGAGCCCAGCCGGTTCGCCCCGTTGAAGCCGACGTTCGCGCACTCGCCCGCGGCGTAAAGACCGGGGAGCGGCGTGGCGCCGTGGATGTCCGCATCGATGCCGCCCATCATGTAGTGCTCGACCGGCCGGATCGGAATCGGGTCCTTAACGATGTCGATGCCCATGTACTCGCGGCCGAGCTCGCGCATGAATGGCAGCTTGCGATCGATCACCTCCTCGCCCAGGTGGCGGACGTCCAGGTGCATGTAGTCGCCGTACGGGCCCTTGAAGCCGCGGCCCGCCTCGAACTCGGTGACCATCGCCCGCGAGATGATGTCGCGCGGACCCAGCTCCATCTTGGTCGGCACGTAGCGGGCGCAGAAGCGCTCGCCCTCGGCGTTGATTAGGTAGCCGCCCTCTCCCCGCACGGCCTCTGTGATCAGGATGCCGGTACTGGGCATGCCTGTCGGGTGGAACTGGACGAACTCCATGTCCTTGAGGCCCACGCCCGCCCGATAGGCCAGCGCCATGCCGTCGCCCGTGCAAATGGCGCCGTTAGTTGTGAAAGCAAAGATGCGGCCGTTGCCGCCCGTGGCAAGGATGACGGACTTAGCGGGGATCGGCTGCACGACGCCGCTCCGTATGTCGAAGCCGACCACGCCCTGGCAGCGCCCGTCCTCCACGATCAGCGAAGTGACGAAGAATTCGTCGTATCGGCGGATCTGCTCGTACTTGAGCGATGTCTGGAAGATCGTGTGCAGCATGTGGAAGCCGCTCTTGTCGGCAGCGAAGACGGTGCGCCAGGTCGTCATGCCTCCGAACGGGCGAATGCTGAGGCGGCCGTCGGAATCGCGGCTCCAGGGGCAGCCCCAGTGCTCGAGCTGGATGACCTCCAGCGGCGCCTCGCGGACAAAGACCTCGATCACGTCCTGATCGCCGAGGTAGTCGCCGCCCTTGATCGTGTCGAACGCATGGCTGTCGAAGCTGTCTGGCTCCCGCAAGACGGCTGCTGCTCCGCCTTCAGCCGAAACGGTGTGGCTCCGCATGGGATAGACCTTGGAAACCAACGCGACCCTTAGCCGGGGGTCGATGGAAACCGCCGCAATGGCTGCTCGAAGACCGGCCAGGCCTCCGCCGACGATCAGAACGTCGAAGGCTGGAACGTCCATCCTCGATCCTCCTCGCGTAACGAATCAGGGCCTACCTGGCCGCAGCAGCCCGCCGGGGCCGCGGCGACAGCCGGGTTGTTGAGTCCTCTGTCATCGACTGAAGCTGGATGACATGAGCCTCGAAGATCCGGCGTGCCGCGTCGAGAAGGTCGTTGACCTGGGGATCGCGCAATCGGTAGTAGATGAGGTTGCCGACCCTCCGTGTGTCCACGAGGTTCTTCATGCGCAGGATCGCGAGCTGCTGCGACACGCTCGAACCCTCCACGGCTAACTCCAACTGCAGTTGGCTGACCGTCTTTTCACCATCACGTATGAGTTCGAGAATGCGAATCCTGGTGGGGTGGGCCAGCGCCTTAAAGAGCTCGGCCTTAAAACGCTGAAGCGACTCTGCCATTCGCTCCTGGTTCTCCTAGTCCCTGAACTCCAACGCTTAGACGCTTATCCTACAACTTTCGGAGCTTTGAATATTATCAACTATCGAAACTGAGCACGTACCTCTTGCCCGTGGCTTCGGAAAGTCTCGCCCGACTGTTCGCGGATTGCGCTCAAGGCGACAGACAGGCTCAGCAGGTCTCCGCGTCCCGGCGGACCGACCGGTCGCTAGGGCGGGATAGGAGCAGAGCGGCCAAGTGCCCGGGAATATGGCAGGGACTCGACCTCACTGACGATAGCGCTCCCAACACATGTGTTAGAGTTCCAATATTCAAAACTTCGCATATACCTGAGGAGATTATGGTACACGGTGTCCGGGCCTCGACGGCCCTCTTTGCCCCAGTCGACCAGGCTGGTGGCCTTGTTCTGACCAAGGGATGGCCTTGGTTGGGAAGCCCTGGCAAGTTGGGCAGTCGGGAGGTGTTTCTCACCGGTAGCCGGCCTCGACGGTTTTTGGTCCGGGGATTCAACGCACGCACTCGTGGCAAGGTCGTGTCCTGCGATGTGGAGCTCTACGACGCTGATCATGTACGGGCACTGCTCAAAGCCGAGCTCACCGTTGCCCCGAACGGCCCCGGCACCAGCGTCGCGCTAAAGGGATCCGCCCTCCCCGGCTTGGCCCCAACATCATCGATGCAGACTGTTCCGTCTTTGCGCGTTGCGAATGAATATGCTCGCGCCCTTCTCGAGCAGATTGCGCGCGACATCGAGACGTGGGTCAAGGCTGGTCCCGCTACGCAGGCGGTGTCCTCAGCCGGCGAGCCGGTCTGAGAGTTTCGCGACGCGGCTGGTAGACAAGCCCCTCCTCGATCACGTTGGCGTTACGCAATCCATCTGGAGCTGGCCCAACCTGGCGCCCGCCGAGCTGTACGAGCACGCCGTGCGGAGGGGTGAGGCTGCGCACGGAGGGTGGCCTCAGGGGCCCTGACCGCGGCGCCCGGTCAGCACACGGGCCGGTCACCGCGGGACAAGTTCTTCGTGCGAGAGCCGAAGTCTCAGGACAAGATCTGGTGGTACCCGGGCAACCAGCCGATCGGCCCTGAGAAGTTCGACGGCCTGCTGGCCAAGATGCTCGACTACATCGCGAGCCACCAGGTCTTCGTCCAGGACGTGTTTGCCTGCGCCGACCCGCGCTACCGGCTCCGGGTTCGCATCGTCACCGAGCTGGCCTGGCACAGCCTCTTCGCGCACAACCTCTTCATCAGGCCCGCCCCGGATCAGCGACGCGGCTTCGAGCCAGATTTCACCGTGATGTCGCTGCCCTGCGTCATTGCGGATCCCGCGCAAGATGGGACCCGCTCGGAGACCTTCATCCTGGTCAACTTCGAGCGCCGCATGGTCATCATCGGCGGCACTCGGTATGCGGGCGAGATCAAGAAGTCGATCTTTACGGCGCTCAACTACCTGATGCCGGAGAGCGGCGCCATGCCCATGCACTGCTCCGCGAACGTCGGCGCCAGCGGCAATGTGGCGCTGTTCTTCGGCCTCTCCGGCACCGGCAAGACCACCCTGTCGTCGGACCCCACGCGAAGCCTAATCGGCGACGACGAGCACGGCTGGAGCGACGAAGGCATCTTCAACTTCGAGGGCGGCTGCTATGCCAAGACGATCCACATCTCGAAAGAGGCGGAGCCCGAGATCTACGCGGCGACCAACCACTTCGGCACCATCCTGGAGAACGTCACCTTCGATCCCGACAGCAGGGAGCCCGACTACGACGACGAGAGCCTGACCGAGAACACCCGCTCGGCGTACCCGGTCGACCTGATCCCGGCCGCCGATCTCTCGGGCCGGGCCGGCCATCCGAACAACGTGCTCTTCCTGTCCTATGACGCGTTCGGCGTGCTGCCGCCGGTGGCTCGGCTGGACGAAGAGCAGATCCGCTGCTGCTGCTGCTTCTTCTTCTTCTTCTTCTTCTTCTTCTTCTTCTCTGGTTACACCGCCAAGGTCGCGGGTACTGAGCGGGGCGTAACAGAGCCGGAGGCGACGTTCAGCACATGTTCTCTGGTTACACCGCCAAGGTCGCGGGTACTGAGCGGGGCG
>Ga0070699_100003548_pt1 | contig 13788 bp, 6 predicted proteins | sample KBSK1503metaG_FD_65473 | JGI IMG/M metagenome (GOLD analysis project Ga0070699, IMG submission 65473) | Corn, switchgrass and miscanthus rhizosphere microbial communities from Kellogg Biological Station, Michigan, USA - KBS K1-50-3 metaG | ecosystem: Host-associated > Plants > Roots >...
ACGAAGCGCCGCGCCGCGTCCTTGATGGAATCGCGCAGCTGGCTCGGCGTGAGGCCGCCGGCCTGCACGTCGTTGACGAGCGGCAGCGAGATCTTGCCGTCCGGCCGTACGACGACGTCCTGCGTCATGTCCTTGTCGCGCCAGAACACCACCGACAGCACATCGTCGGGGCCGATGACGTAGTGCGAATCCTGCGCGAGGCCGATCGCTTCGCGTCCGAGGAGCAGCGCCGCGACGGCGGCGAGAAGCACGCTCGGTCGCATCATGACGCCTGCCGCGACGCCGAACCGTCGCGGTACTCCCTGAACGGCAGCTGGCACTCGTGCTTGCGGAGGAAATTCAGGAACTTCTTGTAGTCGCTCGACTCCATGTTGAAGAGCTGCGCGACGATCTTGTAGTTCCCGCGCGCCTGCTGCAGCCCCTTGTCGACCAGATCGCGGATGTTCGACCGCGTGATCTCGCGCTGCATGTAGAGCGGGTAGACCGCGGTCCAGAACGACTCGCGATCCTCGACCAGCCGCTTGTACAGATCGTCGGCGATCGTGCGGCGCCGCTCGCGGCGCGGCCGCTGCGACGATTCGTGGCGGTGCCGGATTTCGTGCGGCAGATCGTCCATCGTCGCGGTCTGCTTGCGGCAGGTCACGACGAGACGCTCGATGACGTTCTCGAGCTCGCGCACGTTGCCCGGCCAGCGGTACTCGAGCAGCGCGTCCATCGCCGCGGCGTCGATCGATTCGACGACGTAGTCGCCGCGCCCCGCGAACAACTTCAGCGAGTGCGCCACCATCGAGGGGATGTCTTCCTTTCGATCGCGCAGCGGCGGCACGACGAGGTGGATGACGTTCAGGCGGTAGAACAAATCCTCGCGGAACTGGCCGAGGCCGATCAGCTCGCGCAGATCGCGATTCGTGGCAGCGACGACCCGGACGTTCACGCGGCCGACCGAGGAGTCCGATCCGACCTTCTGCAGCTCGCCGGTTTCGAGGAACCGCAGCAGCAGCCCCTGCATCCGCAGCGTCATCTCGCCGATTTCGTCGAGGAGGACGGTGCCGGAGTCGGCGAGCTCCAGTTTCCCGGGCTTGTCGCGATAGGCGCCGGTAAAGCTGCCCTTGACGTGTCCGAACAGCTCCGATTCGAGGAGCGTTTCGGGCAGGCCGGCGCAGTTGACGGGCACGAACAGCCGGTGGGCGCGGCTGCTCCGCGAGTGGACCGCGCGGGCGACCAGCTCCTTGCCGACCCCGCTTTCACCCGTGATCAGCACCTTCGCATCGGAGCGCGCGACGCGATGGATCTCCTCGACCAGCGCCAGGATCTGCGGACTGGTTCCAATCAACTCCGCCGACACATTCCGAGTCATCCCCGAACTCCTCGATGGCCAGACACAAAAACTTCCCCGGCGCCGGCCGCCACACTCCGGGGTTTAACAGCTTTTGAAGTGCGGTGAACGGTTGTGCAAGGAAGTCGCCACCAGCGCGAGTATTCGTCTGCCTTCGTAACCATGTGGAAATACGGGGCTCTACAGCCTCGCTGGATCACTCGTGTCGTTTCATGGCCCGACTCGGCGCTTCCGAAGCCCCGACACCGAAGACAAAAGTCTGCCTCGTCGCGTACTCGGGGGTTGAAAGGCGATCAGTCTGCGCGCGCATCCCTCGTCGGATTGTCCGGAAGACCACGGTCAACAGCCCGCGGCGCGTGTGGACACCGGCGTTGCACTGGGGCCAAATCGGTCGGGTCCCGCTGCGTGCGCCGCGGAATCTGGAGGCAGGCGGGGCCGATTACACGTTTTGCAGTTGTGAAGTGCGCGCGGTGCGGAACCGTTGGAATGGCACCTGGCAATCGTGCTTGCGGAGGAAGTTCAGGAGACGCTTGTAGTCGCCTTCCTTCATATTGAAGAGTTCGACCAGCACTTTGTAGTTGCCGCCCGTCTGCTGCAGCCCCCTGGACAGGACCGCGCGCACGTCGTCGCGCGTCAGGTCGCGCGCCATGAACGGCGCGTGGACGACGTCCCAGAACGACTCGCCGCTCCGGACCATGCGGTCGAACAGGATATCGGCGGTCAAGCAGACCGGTGCCGCGGCATTCGCGGGCCGGACCGGTGCCGGCGGCCGGTGTATCTCCGGCGGCAAATCGGTCGTGACGATGAGGCCGCCCCGATGGCGGATGGTGAGGCGCTCGGCCACGTTCTTCAGCTCACGCACGTTGCCCGGCCACGCGTAGGCGACGAGCGCGGCGAGCGCGTCGGGCGCGAGCTCCGGCGGCACGACGCGGTGGCGCTCGGCGTAGCTGCGAAGGAAGTACTGCAGGAAGACCGGGATGTCCTCGCGCCGCTGCCGCAGCGGCGGGATCGCGATGTGGACGACGTTCAGGCGGTAGTAGAGATCCTCGCGGAATTCTTTCGTGGCGATCCGCTCGAGCAGGTTGCGATTGGTCGCCGCGATCACCCGGACGTCGACGCGCGTCTGCACGCGGTCGGAGCCGACGCGCTGGATCTCGCCGTTCTCGAGGAACCGCAGCAGCAGCGCCTGCATGCGGAGGCTCATCTCGCCAATCTCGTCGAGGAAGATCGTGCCGCCGTTCGCCACTTCGAGCAGGCCGAGCCGATCGCGGTACGCGCCGGTGAAGCTCCCTTTGACGTGACCGAACAGCGCCGATTCGAGCAGCGAGTCGGGAATGCCTGCGCAGTTGATCGCGACGAGCGGTGTGTGCGCGCGGCGGCTCCGCTGATGCACGAGGTGCGCGATGACTTCCTTGCCGACGCCGCTCTCGCCGGTGATGAGGACCTTCGCGTCGGAGCGCGCGGCGTACTCGATTTCCGATTCGATCGCTCGAATCGCGGTGCCGAGGCCGACGAGCGACTCGCCGCGCTCAGATGCGTCGGGGATCATTGCCTTGGACATGGGCGAGGCGGAAACCCGCAATGGTCGCGGCGACGGCCGGCCGCGCGTCGTCGGCGCTGGCCGGCTCGGTGCGCACGACGCGGCCGCGGCAGATGACCGCGGCGTCGTCGCCGCCTCCGACTTCCTTAGGCAGCGCGAGCATCATTTCGATTGGCGTGAAGCGCGGTATCGGCTGGCTCGTGCGGAAGAGCACGCCGGAGCGGCTGATGTTCTCCGTCTCACCGTCGTACCAGTGCGGCTCCCCGGCGAAGCGATATCTCATCGGGATCTGAATCGCAAACCGCGCCGCCCGCTGGCTCAATTCGAACGCCGGGTAACCCTTCGTCGGCTCCAAGTCGCTTCAAGTCCCTTTCAAGACGTTTGCCGGCGCGGGGATCGAGTGACAGGGGGCGACGCGGATGTCGTGCGAAGCCTCCATCGCGGCGCCAATCGTCGATGAGCGCTAATGGGGCGCGGGAAGTTGGCCGATGGGACGCGTCGTCGCGGGGATCGCAGCACGATCGTGCCGGGCGTAGATGGCTGTGCTTCGACGCTCAGGCATCGCTGCTTTGGGGGGTCAAGCAGGCGGGGAGACTACGATCCGCTTCGGTTCTTCCGCTTGCGCCAACGCGCACGGGCGGCCAGCGTCGCGATCGCGGCCCGTTGCTCAGGCGAGAGCTTTTCGGCGCGCGCCCGGCCGCCCTTGAGTCCGCCGAGACGACCTAGCGCGGCCGCATGAGGATTCTTTCCGCGAAGCCTCTGCATTCCGCTAAGGGTACCTGAAACGGCCCGTTCGTGCCATGTCTGGGTCACGGTATTTCACAATTTACTCACAGTAAGCCAACCGACGGCAGAGAGTGCGCAGCGTGCGACTCACTTTTGATGCTTGAGCGTTCACGCACCCTGCTGCTTCACCGGGTTACGCACGGGTACGTCGGTTGCTGACAGGGGCGACAGTCCGGCTCACCAATGAGCACATTCTTTACGAGGTAACGTCAGGGAGAATTTATGAGATCTGTCGTACTGATTGCCGCAGCTGTCGGCCTGCTACTGCCGGCAGTTGCCTTGGCGCAAATAGCTCAGCCGGCGGTTCAGCAGCGGACCGTTCACCTCATCGAATTTGATTTGCCGATGAATGCCGATGCGCAACCGGGTGCAATGATCGTCGATACGCGCGGTGACGACAACAACCGGCTGTGGTTCGTCACGCGTCTCGGGACTCCGCACGTGATTCGATTGTCCCCGCAGAAGTCGCCGATGAAGGGCTCGGCGCAATTCACCTCATGGGAGTTTGCCGAGGGTTTATTGTTCGCGGGCGGCGGCAAACGGCTGAGGGCCTCGCGCGATCGACGCTTCGTCTACCTCCGGACGGACAGCTCGCTACAGCGCGTCGATACTCAGAACTGCAGCGGAACCCCGCAGACATGCCAGCGCATCAACTGGGCCGATCAGACAGGCGTGAACGTGTCCGATCTGGCGGTCGACGATCTCAACCGCGTCTTCACCACAACGGCAGTCAATCCCGACGACCCAACCACGAGCTATGTGCAGATGCTCGTACCTGGCACGGCGGGCACCACTGGGGCCACGGGAACCACAATCGTCACGCGTTGGAATGTCGGTGGCGGGGCGGGCTTCTGCCCGACGGCCGTCACGAGCGGGCCTTGCGTATCGGGCATCGATGTGCACCCGTACAACCGCAGTCTCGTGTACTACTCCGAGCCCAGCGGGAACAATATCGGGGAGCTCAATGTTGCTACGAACGACGTGCGCCGCTGGTCGACGCTTACGGTCGGGGCGAGCGAACCCCGACAACTCAGCATTGATCGTTGGGGCATCATCTGGGTCGTCACAGGCAGCGGTCATCTCGTCAGACTCGACCCCGCGATCAACAAGATGTCCGCCCATCAGATTCCGAACGGCGCGCTGAACGATCCGTTTGGCGTTGCGCCGGATGACGACGTCATTGGATATACGGCTTCGGGTCTGAACAAGGTCGGGATGCTGCTCCCAGCAGATCAGGGAATGACGGTGATGCCGACTAAAGCGAATATTCCGCCTGGTTCCGCCAGCGTTCCCTTCACCGTCGAAGCGTCGAATGTCGCAACGGGTTCGGTGCCGCCACACGGTAAGGTCGCGATGGCGACCATCACCTCTCCGGGTGACGGAAACACCTACGTCGAGGCGCAACTGGACTCGGGCGGCAACGACGACCAATCACCGCTGGGAATTACCCCTGCGAAATGGCGCGGGCAGGGCACGTTCTTCTATGCCGTGGGCTTCAATATGCAGGGCGCTGATCGCGTTGGCTTCGTTCGGCTGCCGATGCCGAAGAAACTAAAGCATCCGCGCGACGACGATGACACCGACGACGGCTGCTGTTCGCCCACTCCGCCGGTTGGCTGGCACAACTCGGATATTGGCGATGCTGATGACGATGGTCAGGGAGACGAGATCGATTCGCCTACGGCGAATGAGATCGCGACGATTGGCGACCCTGCGCCACTCAATCCGGGTCAGAGCGTCGATTACCCCGTGACCGCATCGCCGACGACGTTGGCGCTGCTTGCGATGGCGACAGCCGACAACGTCCTCGGACAGATCACCGTGGAAATTTACAACGCGGTGGGTGCGCTCGTCGCGGGGTCGTCGTCGGCGCCGGGCGCGGCGACATCGACGCTCGCGCTGCCCGCGCCCGGGTCATACACCGTTCGCGTCAAGAATTGGGGCATGTCGGCGATCTCCCAGACGCCGACGATTGTTGTCAAAGAACCGTGGCTTCCGTAGCGTCTGTTGTTGTTCTATTGTGAACTCCAGCGCGCGATAGCGGCACGCCGTGCAATCTCCCGCCGCCGTCGCGCGCTCAGTTTTTCCGCGCGTGCCCTTCCGCCTTTCAATCCGCCAAGTCTTCCGAGCGCCATCGCGTGTGGATTTTTTCGTCGCGCCATGCCGATTGACAGGGCAACCACGCTGCCAGTCGCAACCGTGCGAAAAATCGAGCGTTTTTCGCGATCATGCTCACGCGTGTCCGCGATCGCGTGCTTGAGCGTGTAAGAAATGCGCGATCGCGCACGTCGAGCTATGTAATTTCTTCTGTTGGGGCTGCAAAGTTGGACAGCGCGCACCGCCGCCCGTTGCAGAGATCACGATTCGTTTCCCTCGTGATCTCTGCAGACTCGACGGTTGAGTCAGAAGCTACTTCGAGACGGTGATGTTGACGTTGTCGGCCAGCTGATTCCGGTTGTAGTAGTTCGACACGATGAAGCCGATCGAGAACGTCTTCGACGTCGCCGTGCCCAGATTCACCGGCCAGTTGAACGTCGCGACACCCTGCGTCGGATCCGCTCCAGACAACGTCACGTTGACCGTGCCAAGAACAGCGTTCGTTGCGCGATCGACGAACGAGACGGTCGCGTTGCGGATGTCGCCTGGATTGTTATCCCACGCCGGGTCGCCAACGGCTGCCGTGATGTCCTTCACCGATGCGCTCAGCACCACCGTACCCGTCGCGCTGCCGCCCAGCGAAACAGTCGTCGGCGTGGTATTCGTCACACGCGCGTCTTCCTTGCCGATCGAGATGCCCTTCGTCGGGTTCGTCACCGTGAAGTTCGGATCAGTAAATGCCGCCGTCACGACGTGAGCGCCCGGTCTCATCTGACCGGTCGGCGCCGTACCGAACGGCGACGGTTCGATCATCTGTCCTGTCCATGTGTAAACGTAGTTGCCGCCGCTGACAGTCGGCGTCACGTCAGGCAACACCTGCGTGCCGACCTTGAAGTTGATCTTCACCGGAGCGAGTCCGCCTGGCTTCGACGGCGTGAACGTCGCGGTGAACGTTTCCAGATCGCTGTAGATCGGCGTCAGCGTCGATACGGTCATCGTCGCCGTTCCCGTGGCCGGAGCCACCGTCTGCGTCGTCGCCACCGACGGGCCGCTGCCGAAGAAATTCGAATCGCCGCTGTAGGTCGCCGTAATCAGTCGTGAGCCGGCGTTCACACCGGTGACGATCACGCTCGCCTGTCCCGTTGCGTTGATCACGGCAGTGCCACCGGGAATGGGGACGCCGTTGTCGTTGAACGTGATCGTACCGGTCGGAATCCCGGCGCTCGGCGACACGGCCAGTGCGCTCGCCGTGAACGTCACCGCATCACCGAACGTCGTCGACGCATTCGACGAGGTCGGCGCCGTCACCGTCGTCTGTCCCTTGGTGATGGTGAAGCTCGCGGTCTTGAACGTGATCTGATAATTCCCGAGCACGCTGGCGGGACTCAGAGCTGCGCTGATCGTGTACGGACTGCCGGCGACCGTCTCGCCAGGCGTCCGCGTGTAGGTAGCCGTGACGCCGTCGCCGGCCAAAAATCCGCTGAGAGTTCCCGTCAGCGGCGGATCTGCCGCGCCGTAGATCTTGCTCGTTGCGGCCGGTGTCACCGACGCGGTCGCTTTGTTGATCGTGAATGCGGCCGTGGTGTAGGTGATCGTGTAGTTCGACAGCACCGTCGCTGGACTCAGCACGGCACTGATCGTGTACGGACTGCCGGCCACCGTCTCACCAGCCGTGCGACTATATGTTGCGGTCACGGCATCGCTCGCCAGGAACCCGCTCAGCGTTCCGGTGAACGCCGGATCGGCTGTGCCGTACGTCTTGCTCGCAGCCGCCGGCGTCACCGATGCTGTCGCTTTGCTGATCGTGAATGCGGCCGTGTTGTACGTGATCGCGTAGTTCGTCAGCACTGTCACCGGGCTCAAGACAGCACTGATTGTGTACGGACTGCCGGCCACGGTCTCTCCAGCCGTCCGACTGTAGGTCGCCGTCACGGCGTCAGTCGCCAGGAAGCCGCTGAGTGTTCCGCTCAATGCCGGGTCGCTCGTGCCGTACGTCTTGCTCGCCGCCGCCGGCGTCACCGACGCGGTCGCCTTGTTGATGGTGAATGCGGCCGTGTTGTAGGTGATCGTGTAGTTCGCCAGCGCCGTTGCCGGACTCAACACCGCACTGATCGTGTACGGACCCCCGGCCACGGTCTCGCCGGCCGTGCGGCTGTATTTCGCGGTCACGCCGTCACTCGCCAGGAATCCACTGAGCGTTCCGGTGAGCGTCGGATCGGCCGCGCCGTACGTCTTGCTTGCCGCCGCCGGTGTGACCGATGCCGGCGCCTTCAACACATTGATCAAAACCTGAGAGGTGGCCGTCGAGTAGCTGACCGTATCCGCGGGCGTGAACGTCACCGACAGTGTCTGACTCACCCCTGCGCCCAGAACGGTTCCTGCGGCCGGCGAATACGAGAACGTCCCCGGCACGTTTGCCGCCGCATTCAACTGTGATGCGCCGAGAGCCGTTCCGTACGTGATATCGGCCGGGTTGTTCCACGTAATCGTCGGCGTGATGCGCGTCACGAGTCCCGGGAATCCGATCGTCACGTCGTACAACACGGGCGTCTGCGCCGCGTCGGTCGTGCTGAGATCCGCTCTGTACTGAATGTAGCGGGCCGTCGCGCCGATGGCGCTGCCGTTGACACCGACCACGGTGAACGGCGTCCACGTGGCATCGGGTATCGGCGTGTTCCCGGTGTGGACCCTCATGGTCAGGCTCGTGCCCGCCGGTGTATCCGCAGTCCACGCGAGCGCACCCCACGCAACAGGTCCGTTCGCATCGAAGACGCGCGACAGGAACGTCGTCGACGCGGCGTACGGGCTCATGTGCATCCAGTCGACGCGGACGCTGTTGCCGTCCACCACGAGGTCGCTCGCCGAGGGCGCGGCCGGTCCCGGAGGCGGAAACGAGTGCTGCGCAACCAGCTGCCCGTCGACGAAGTACGTCGCGCTGGTCGACGTCCACATGATGCGGAACAGGTGCGGCGCATTCAGGAAGCTGCTGCCGATGTTCGTGATTGATTCGTTGCTGCCGACGTTGAGCGTCGTTCTGGCCGACAAGGTCGTGCCGGTGGTGCCGGTCGTGAAGATGGCCCACGGCGGGCTGTTGAACGTCGTCGACGTCCCGTCGATCGCTCCGAGTCCCACGTGTTCGTTGGGTGTGCCGCTGAACGTCGCGACGAACTCGATCATGTGGTCCGGCGTGAAGACGCTGTCGGTGCGCACGTTGGCGCCGTTCAGCACGAGCTGTCCGCCCGTGACGGCAGCGCTCCCGCCAGGCGCCAGGATCGTGGCCGACCATCCCGCGGGCAGCCCCGTCGCCGCGGTCACTTCGGCCGCCGAGAATTCGGTGCCGACCGTCGGCTTCAGCAGAAGCTCGCCGTTCCCGCGCTCGCCGACGTAACCGTTCGCGTCGAGCGTCGAGCCGGTCGCCGTGAAATCGGCTACCGTGGTGTCGACGAAGTGAGCGGACGACAGGGTGAAGCTGGCGGGCGTCCCTGGCGCGATCGCCGTGTTCGACGATGCATCGGTCGACGTCACGCGGTAGTAATAGGTCGTGTTCGCCTGCAGGCCGGAGAGCGTGACCGAGTGTGACGTGACGCCGTTGCCGCCGGTCGCGGTTTGCGTCAACGCTGTCGCCGACAGACCGTAGGTCATGCTCGATGAAGACGGCTCGTCGGTGGTCCACTGAACCGTCGCCGTCGTCGCATCGACGGGAACCGCGGTCAATCCGGAGATCACCGGCGGTTTGACATCGTTCGTCACGGCGATGGTCGGACTGAACACGGCGTCGACCCAGTAATTCGCCGCGTTGAAGCTGTCGATCGGAAAGCCCGCGCCGCCATGGAACACGCCGTTGCCACCGTCGACGCCGTTGGCGAGCGCGTGCAGCGGCGGATTGTCGTGACCCGACGACTGGAAGTACCGCGAGTCGAATCCGTAGTGACCGTTCGGCGCGAAGTACGACGCCACGTACGTCGTATTGGCCACGATCGCGACCGGCGTCGCGAACGACATTTCCTGCCACCCGTACGCGCTCTCACCGACGAACGTTGCGCTCGCGAGCTGCGCCCCCGCGCTGGTCCAGAGATGACCGACGTGCGTCCCGGTGTTGCCGGGCCCTTTGTAGAAGCGGATGCCCGTGACGTACCCGGCGATGTCCGATCGGAACTTGACGCCGAGCTCCTGCGCATTCGGATCGTTGGCGGAGGCGAGTCCCGGCGTCGGGGCCGGATTCCAGATCGTGAAATGTTCCTGCGGCGGCGTCTGAATCGCGACGCTCATGCCGACGCCAGGCGCCTCGAGGTTGCCGCTGTCGTCGACGGCGCGGCTGCGAATGACGGCCGATGTGCCGCCCGGAATCCAGGTGTAGCTCCAGGTTTCGCGGCCGTCGGCCGGGTGCCACGTCGCGCCGCCGTCGACCGACACTTCGACGCCGCCGACCACGCCGCCGATGTCCGATGCCGTACCCGTGATGCTGACCGGTGTGCTGCGCTGGATCGTGGTGCCGAGAGGGAAAGCGTTGATCGCCGATGTCGGCGGCACCGTATCGGTCGACGCGCTCGCGATGTGCAGACCGGTTGCAGTCAGGAGTGAACCCGCCAGGACGCCCGGCTGGACCCCCATGTCGGCGAACAGATTGACCATCGCCTGCTGCACGCTGGGGCTCGGCGGCGGACCGTTGAGATCGTGATCGTTGTCGAGGCCCCAGGAGAATTGAATCGAGCCCGCTCCGAACACGAGCGCGCCGCTCGCGTGCCTGTACAGCGTGAGGTGATGCGTTGCCACGTCGGGCGCGAAGGTGTTGCCGTAATCGAAGATGCGATCGTCGACAGGATTGACGGTCGTCGTCGACAGGCGAATGATGCCGGCGGGCCGGGCTCCGTTGTCGAGGTCTTCGTCCCACTCGTAGCCGATGACGCCGGACGGGAGCTGCGCCGCCACGTTGCTGGCGGCGAGCGTCGCGACGTCGGTGTTGCGCCAGAAGCGCATGCGGCCGTCGGCCGGGGGGACGAACCCCGTCGGAACGGAGCAGCAGTCGACGGTGAAAATCTGTCCGCTGACGGCGTTCTCCGGGCGTCCGCCCTCCGCGCTGAAGCGCGGATCGCGCCACGTGCCGGTCCACGTCGGCGTCGGGTCGATCTTGCCGTTCGCCCACGTTTCCTTGTACGACACGAGCGTCCGGAAATTGTCCTCCCAGCGCGTCTTCCAGTAGATCTCGTTGCCGCTCGCGAACACGAGATGTTTTCCCGCGTTGCGCGCCGCTTCGACGTCGGTGCGCTCCTCTCCGGACCAGTACTCGTCGTGGCCCGACGACATGAACATCTTGTGCGCGAGGATCGGATTGGCCACGCCGACGTTGCGCGCGAGATCGGCCGTGCTCATGTAGCTGACGTCGTAGCCGTTGGCTTCGAGGAAGCGCACCATCGGATACTCGGCGCTGAACACGAAGCTGCGCGCGTTGCCGTTGCCCCGCGTGTTGAACGGGCGGTTGTAGCTCAATTTGTACGCGCGCGCGGGAATCGATCCGGCCGCCGGCGTCGCGCCGCCGACATAGAAGCTGTTGCCTCCGTACGAGTTGTAGGCCTGCCACGTCGTGTCCGACGTTTTCACGATCACATCCGACGTGCTCGCGTCGTTGCGCACGACGAAGAAGATATGGCTGGCGCCAGTCACGGCGTCGTCGCGCACCGCTTTCGCGAAATAGATGCCGGACGTCACGGGCATCGGTGTGGTCGAGAGATCCCATATCGCAGCAGGATCCTGAATCCACGCGCCGCAGTCGGTCATGCCGGTGTCGGCGGCGGTCGGACAATCAGCCTGTTGAATGCCGCTCAACGATCCGATCGCGGGCACTCTCGCGACGAGCCGCGCGCCGGCGCCGCCGTAATATCCCATGCGGTAGATGTTGAGGTGGTAGGGGCCGCCGGGCGTCACGCTCACTTTGAAGTGGACGACGCCGTTCACGTTGACGCTGAATTCGGCTGCGAATCCCTGGATGTTCGCGTCACCCGAGGAAGGATTCAGACCGAGATCCCACTCGGTGTCCGGAGAGCCTGCCTTGCAGTTTTCCGCGACGATCGCATTCGGCGGAGTGAGGCACGGATCCGCGGCCTTCACCGAGACCCACGTCCCGATGTCGCCGCCGAACGATCCGACGACGACCCACACGACGAAAAGAAAGACAACGATGCTTCGCAGTCGCTGCAACAGGATTCGCATTCGCATCCTCGAAACGGAAAACGTGGCCGATTTGCTCCGGGCATTGAGCAAAGCGCTGGCCGCGTCGTGCGGGGACACGAAAGCGAGCGAATGTGTCAGTTACTTGGCGTTTCCGGACGCTTGCCCGGAAACGCCGCCAGAAAAGTCTACGTGGGAGGTGACTATTGTCTACCGTATTCGCCGGCAGAGGGCCACGAGCGGACCGTCTTCGTCGAATCATTGCCGCCGCGGCATGGCCACGAAACACACGCCGTCACGAAACACACGGAAACATTGTGACTTTCGTGCGGACTCGACGATCCCGACCTGGTGTGGGCGTGCGATCAGCGCTCGACGAGGTGCTGGCTGATGGCGAACAGCGCGAGCTCGAGACGATTGGTGACGTGAAGCTTGTTGTAAATCCGCGTCAGGTGATGCTTGACCGTCTCCTGACTGAGCGAGAAGCGCTGCGCCATTTCCTTGTTGCTGTAGCCGGCCGCGACCGCGGCCACGATTTCGAGCTCGCGCGGGGTGAGGCCGAACTTCGGTTCCGACGAGGCGAACATCTGCGTGCGAAGCGTCTCGACGAGGCCCGACACGCTTTCGCGCCCGATCCAGTACTGGCCGGCCATCACCATGCGCATCGCCTTCATGAGCAGTTCCGAGGCGGAATCCTTCATCACGAGGCCGCGCGCGCCGAGCTGCAGCGCCTTGACGATTTCCTCGCGCTCGATGTTGGCCGTCAGGAGAATCGTGCGCGTCGCCAGCGGCACGCCGTTGAGCGCGCGCAGCACCTCGAGGCCCGGCAGACCCGGCATCGCGAGATCGAGCAGCAGGATGTTGGGCTCGACCAGGCGCGTCACTTCGACGGCGCCGTGGCCGTCGACTGCCTCGCCGACGACGGCGAAGTCCTGCTCGGCCTCGAGGAGCTTGCGAAGCCCGTCGCGCAGAATCGGATGATCGTCGGCGATGACAACCTTGGTCTTATCCATGGGCCTCGCGGGACACCCAGACTTCGACGCGCGCACCCTGACCGGGCGCCGATTCGATGGCGAGCGTGCCGCCGATCGAGCGCACGCGCTCTTTGATGACGACAGGACCCTTGCGCGCGACCTCCAGCTCGGCGTTCGTGTACCGGCCGACGAATCCAAACCCCCGACCGTCGTCGTCGACTTCGAACTTGAACTGGTTGTTGGGCGCGCTGACGCGGACGATGACATTGCGCGCGCCGCTGTGCTTTCGGACGTTGACGAGCGCCTCCTGGACGATGCGCGCGATCTCGCCGCAGATGTGCGGCGGCAGCGTCACCTCGTCGACCTCCGAGATGAAATGCGCGACGATGCCGGTCTGCCGCTGGAACCGCTCGGCGAGATCGGCGAGGTACTCGAGGAGGTGGCTCGCGTCGATCGACAGCGGCCGCATGTGCTGGATCAGATCGCGCAGCTCGACGATCTCGCGCCGCAGCATCTGCTGGATGTGACCGAGCTGCGACGCCGCGGCGTTGGCGTCGGTCTCCGCCTGGCGTCGCCACACGTCGACCTGCATCTCGAGACCGATAAGCGATTGAATGACGCCGTCGTGCAGCTCGCGCGCGACGCGCGCGCGCTCGGCTGCGCCGCCGCGCGACTGCATCTCGGCCTGCACGTCGAGCGTGTGCAGGACGAGCCCGGCCTGCCGCATCACCGCGTCGAGGAGTCGAAGCTGGTGAGCGCCGGCGGCGCCGTCCAGCACGAAGAGGCGGTCGGTCCATTCGGCGCCGAACGAGCCCGAGTAGACCAGCAGCGAGTCGAACGGGTGCGCCCCGAGAAATGCCGGGGGCAGCGCAACGTCGATGGGCTCGAGG
>Ga0070699_100003549_pt1 | contig 13787 bp, 9 predicted proteins | sample KBSK1503metaG_FD_65473 | JGI IMG/M metagenome (GOLD analysis project Ga0070699, IMG submission 65473) | Corn, switchgrass and miscanthus rhizosphere microbial communities from Kellogg Biological Station, Michigan, USA - KBS K1-50-3 metaG | ecosystem: Host-associated > Plants > Roots >...
TTCCGGGCGTTCTCCAGCTTGGACTTCTGGCTGGGTGAGAGCACCACGGTATCCCCCAGCACCTCGAGAAAGTGCTCCCGCGGGAGCCCGCTCTTGAGGCCGAGGGCGATGGCTTCGGCCAGCGCCTGAAGCCCCAGTCCGAGGAGGGCGTTCACGCAGAGCTTCATCGCCGTGCCGGCGCCCGCGGGCCCCATGTAGACCGCCTCCCTGCCGAGCTCGGCGAGGATCGGCTTGCATGTGTTGTACACCTCCTCCTCGCCGCCCACGAAGATGACGAGTTGTCCTTGCTCGGCCTGCGGGGTACTGCCCGAGACCGGGGCATCGAGCACCGTTAGTCCCTTGGCAAGGGCGGCGTCATGCAGCCGCCTGGAGGTACCCGGGCTCACCGTGCTCAGGTCGATGAAGCCGGTGCGGGGCCGAGCCGAGGCCAGTGCGCCGTCGGGTCCGAACATCACTTCCTCGAGCGCGGCATCATCGGCCAGGCTCGACAGCACTACGTCGGCCCCGGCCGCTAGCGCGCTGGGCGTGCCCGCGACCTTTGCGCCGCTCTGCTGCAGCGACCGGGTACGCTCACGGGTTCTGTTGTAGACGGTCAGATCGTAGCCGGCGGCGAGGAGGCGCCGCGCCATTCGCCCGCCCATAGCCCCAAGCCCGATGAAGCCCAGACGTACGCCGGACCCGTTCTTGTTATCAGTCACCTGTTACTCCTTTGACGAGAGACCCTGCCACGTGTCTCGGTGCCGGGCCGGCGGCCGCTCTACCCGGCCGCGCCGAATCGCCCGAGCCACAGACCGACGAAGAAGACGATCGCTCCTCCCACGATCACCTGCACGACTGTGCGCCCTAGCGGGCTGTGCATGAAGCGATAGCGGATGTACGCGATCGCGAGGAGCTCGGCACCAACGACGACGTAGGCCACCGACAGTGCGGTGCCCAGATTGCCCATCAGAAACGGTAGCGTATGGAACATCCCGCCGAGTGCCGTGCCGACAGCGGTGATCGCGCCGCGTATCCACGGATCCCCGCGCCCGGAGACCTTCCCGTCGTCGGATAGCGCCTCCGCGAGCCCCATGCTGATCGCTGCGCCCAATGCGGCCGCAAGCCCGACGAAGAGCGCGCTCCTGGTCGACCCGGTGAGCTCCGCGGTAGCGAAGAGCGGCGCCAGTGTCGATACCGAGCCGTCCATGAGCCCGAGCAAGCCGGGCTGCACCACCTGCAGAACGATGCGCTGATCCGCAGGGGCTGCTGCTGGTACCGGGGTGGCGCTCGTAGTCATAGCGGCCCTCACACCTCATAGCCCTCGCGGAGTTCCCGCAGCAGGCTCGGATGGGCCCATAGTAGCAGCAGCGCGAAGACTAGATCGGCTGCGCCGTGCGCCACGAGAAACGCGCCCCAGGCAAACCCGTCGATCCGATGCTGGGCCGCCGTCTCAGTCGAGAAGACCAGAAAGCCGAACTCCACGATGATCATCACGAACACGAGCGCCGTCATGACTGGCGGGAAGCGGTCTGCCACACGCGCCAGCATTACCGCCGCGATCCCAGCGGCCAGATAGAAAGCGGTATGGACGATCAGGTAGGCCGCGGCGGGCGAGAGCCCCGTGCCAGCTGCGAGCCCATGCGGCAGCATGCGGGCTCCGGCATCCGCAATCAGTGACGCGCCCCGCCCGGTCACGAGACCAGCGACAAGGAGGACGACGACGCCGGTGCCAGCCCCGAGCAGGCCGATCAGGATGCCGGATGGCCAGCGAAGGACACGAGACATAGGTCGCTCCAGAGGTTCGAGGTGCAGCGGCGGGGGCCATAGGGGCAGCTGTCACGGCGTTCCCGACCGCCTGGCGAAGCTGCGAACCCGGCGGTGGCAGGGCCATTCCCGGGACGGGGAGTCTTTCGATCCCCCGTTCTGGGGAGCACCTGGGTCCAAGTGCCCCAGGCTGCGGGCCGATAGCTTGCGCACCGGTGACCGAGTGTTTCGTGAGAGGAGAGTCAGCTAATGCACACAACCTTGGCGATCCGTCCGCTGGGAACCAGCGGGCTCGAGATCACAACCTGATGGCCTTGCGGCTCGCCTCGATTTGTGGAGCGCTGGCGCTCGGGATCGCCGGTGTCTGGCCGGCGTGGCTCGCTGCACAGGGGCGGGACACGGTCCAGGCCACGGCAGTGGTGGCGGCTCAGCCTCCGGCGCCCGACTCGGAGATGGCGCTGGGACCGCGGCTCCCGCTTGAAACGGTGATCGCCCGGACGATGGCGTACAGTCCCACGTTAGCCAGCGCCTCGGGATTCGTGCGCACCGCACGCTCGGCGCAGCGGGTGGCGTGGGGCGCATACCTACCAACCGTCTCGGCGAGCGCGCTAGCCGGCCGGAGCAACCAGGGCGTGGCGAGCGTTGGCACGTCAGATGTCGGGCCGCAGGGCGCCTACGGGGGCGGTGTAGCCGCAAGCCTGCCTCTGTTCACCGGCGGCTTCAGGGGCGCGGTGCGCCGCGAGGCGGCGGCGTTGGCACAGGCCGCGGATGCGGGACTTCTGCTCCAACGCTTCGCCACGCGGTTCCTCGCCAAGCAAGGCTTCTTCGAGGTGTTGCGGGGCCACGAGCTGGTCCGGGTAGGGCAGGATGCTGTGACTGTCGCGGGTACAGGCTACCAATACGCGAAGGCCCGCGAGCGGGCTGGCACGGCGACGCCGGCCGACGTCCTCCAGGCTGAGCTCGCGCTCTCCACGGCGCGGCGCCAGCTCCTCGCGGCGCAGGACACCCTGAACACCGCGGCGGCGGCGCTCGGCCGCCTGGTCGGAGCCGACGGACTGGTCGATGCGGAGCCACTGGCCAATCTCGATCCGACGGCGCTGGCGCTGGGCGACACCGCCATCGTGGCGATTGCCGTGCACGACGCCCCGGCGGTCCAGCAAGCCGAGGCCGAGGTCGCAGCTACTCACGCTGCGGTTCGAGCCTCGAAGGCCCAGTATGCGCCCACCATCTCGGCCACGACCGGCTATGACTGGTCGAATAACGGGCGGGTTAGCGGCGCCCCTCGTCAGGGCTGGGTGGTGGAGGTCGGAGCGTCGCTGACGCTATTCAACGGGTTCATCCGCGAGGACTCGGTGACGCGTGCCACGGTGGCGGCCGAGGTCGCCGCGGTGACCGCGGCGGACACCCGCCGGTTGAGTGGCGCCGGGGCCCGGCAACTTCTCGGCAGCCTGCGCGTGGCGGAGCAGGACGTGGCGCTCACGATCGAAGCGGTCCGGGTCGCGACCGAGAACCTGCGGGTTGTCTCGGTGCGCTATCGCAATGGCATCGCCATAATCCTGGACTTGCTGACCTCGCAGCAAAGCCTGGTGCAGGCCGAGCTCGACCTGGTGAGCGCGCGCTTCAACTATCAGGTGACCCGGGCCAGCCTCGAAGCGCTGCTCGGGCGCGAGCTGTAGGGCCGACCGATGATGTGGATCGTCCGGGTCGCGCTCCGACGCCCTTATACGTTCGTCAGCGGCGCCATTCTCGTCCTCATCGCCGGGCTCGTGGCGATCCTGACCACGCCGGTGGACATCTTCCCCGCGATCCCGCTGCCAGTCGTGACGGTGATCTGGCAGTTCAACGGCATGTCGCCCGAGGAGATGGAGGAGCGGGTCGTCAGCATCGTCGAGCGGTCCTACTCGGTGACGGTCAACGACATCGAGCACATCGAGTCGCAGTCGTTGACCGGCGTCGCAGTTATCAAGATCTACTTCCAGCCCGACGCCGACGTGGCCACCGGCACGGCCCAGATCACGGCTTCGTCCCAGAGCAACACCAGGATCCTGCCACCCGGCATCACACCGCCGATCATCCTGCGCTTCAACGCCACCGATGTGCCGGTTCTCCAGATCGGCGTCGGGAGCGACAGCATGTCGTCGGCCGAGCTCAACGACTATGTGCTCAATGTCGTGCGGCCCCCGCTCGCGAGCGCCCAGGGCTCGTCGATTCCGTATCCGTACGGGGGCGCGCCTCGGCTGATCAACGTCGACCTCGACCTGGCGCGGCTGTACGCGAAGGGGGTCTCGCCGTCGGACGTCAGCGCGGCCGTCAACGCGCAGAACGTGATCCTGCCGGCGGGGTCGGCGAAGCTGGGGACCCGGGAATACAACGTGCGCCTGAACTCGAGCCCTGACGTGGTCGAGCAGATCAACAACCTGCCGATCAAGCAGGTCAACGGCGCAATGGTGTACATCCGGGACGTCGCGCACGTGCGGGATGGTGCCGGGGTGCAGACCAACATCGTGCGCCAGAACGGCAAGCGCGGCGTGTATCTCACCCTGCTCAAGACCGGGCACGCCTCGACCCTCGCGGTGGTCAACCAGGTCAAGGCCCTGCTCGCCGGGCTCAAACCATCGTTGCCGGCCGCCCTCGACATCCACTACCTGGCGGACCAGTCGATTTTCGTCCGCGGCTCGATCTCGGGTGTCATCCGCGAAGCGCTGATCGCCGCGTGTCTTACGGCCTTGATGATTCTGCTCTTTCTGGGGAGCTGGCGGAGCACGCTCATCATCGCGACGTCGATTCCGCTCGCGATCTTCTGCTCCATTATCAGCCTTGCGGCGCTGGGGCAGACGCTCAACGTCATGACGTTGGGCGGGCTCGCGCTCGCGGTGGGCATCCTGGTTGACGACGCGACGGTCGAGATCGAGAACGTCAATCGAAACGTGGCGGAGGGGAAGGAGATCTTGCAGGCCATCATGGACGGCGCGGCGCAGATTGCGACGCCGGCGTTCGTCTCCACGATCTCGATCTCGATCGTCTTCGTGCCGCTCTTCTTCCTGAGCGGTCCCGCGGCCGCGCTCTTCCGGCCGCTGGCCATGGCGGTGGTGTTTGCGGTGCTGGCCTCGTACCTCCTGTCCCGCACCATCGTGCCCACGATGGCCCGCTACCTCCTCGCCACCGATGCGCATCGCATGGTCCTGGCGCGCCAGGCACACGGGGATGGCACCGCCACAGGGCCCGCGCGCGGGGGTCCGATCGAGCGAGTGAGCGCGCGGTTCGACGTAGTCTTCGAGCGCTTCCGGACGGCCTACGGCGCCCTGCTCGCCTGGGCACTCGGGCATCGGTGGGTGGCGGTCGGGGCCGCCGCCGGCTTCGTCGCGCTCTCGCTGGTCCTGGTCCCGTTCGTCGGCCAGGACTTCTTCCCTACGACCGACGCCGGCTCCTTCCAGCTCCATCTGCGCGCGCCGGCCGGGACGCGGGTGGAGCAGACGGAGCTCATCGTGGCCGGGGTGGAGCGCGCCATCCGACGCGTGATTCCGCCGGCGGAGCTGAGCCTCATTCTCAGCAACGTTGGCATCAACCGGAACGCGATCAATCTGGCGACCAGCGGCAGCGCCACGATCAACGCGGCGGACGCCGATCTGCTGGTCCAACTCGGGCCCAACCGGAGCACCTCGACGTGGGAGTATGTCCGGCGCCTGCGGGCGACGCTCCCGGGCCAGTTCCCCGGCGTGACCTTCTTCGCGGTGCCGGCGGACATCGTAAACCAGGTGCTCAATCTCGGCCTGCCGGCCCCGCTCGACGTCCAGGTCGTCGGGCCCAACAAGCTGGCCAACTACCGCATCGCCAGTCATCTGGCCGATGAGGTTCGGCGAATCCCCGGCGCGGTCGACGTGCGGGTGCAGCAGGTGGCGAATTACCCGGACCTGTTGTACTCGGTGGACCGGATCAAGGCGCAGCAGATCGGGCTCACCCAGCGCAACGTGGCGAGCGATCTCCTCGTCTCGCTGAGCTCGAGCGCGCAGACGGCGCCCAATTTCTGGCTCAATCCGCAGAACGGGGTCAGCTATACCGTGCAGGTGATGACGCCGCCGGCCAAGATCACCTCGCTCGAGGGGCTGACCAACACCCCGGTCACGGCGTCCGGACTCGCCGCGCCGCAGCTCTTCGGCAACCTGGCGACGGCGACGCGCCAGACCTCGCTCGGCGTGGTGAACCACTACAACCTGCTGCCGGTCTCCGACGTGTACGCCGCGGCCGACCAACGGGACCTCGGCGGGGTCGCCGGCGACGTCGACCGGCTCATCGCCAAGATCCGGCCGTCGCTCCCGAAAGGGACGCACATCACCACGCGGGGCCAGGTGGCGAGCATGCGATCGTCGTTTGTCGGGCTGGGGCTTGGCGTGGCGTTCGCCATGGTGCTGGTGTACCTCCTGCTCGTGATCAACTTCCAGTCCTGGCTCGATCCGCTGGTGATCGTCATGGCCCTGCCGGGGGCGCTGGCCGGGGTCGTCTGGATGCTCTTCACCACCGGCACCACCTTCAACGTCCCGTCGCTGATGGGCACCATCATGGCGCTCGGCGTCGCCACGTCGAACAGCGTGCTGCTCATCACCTTCGCGGACGACGAGCGTCGTGCGGGCCGCTCCGCGCTCGAGGCGGCCCTCAACGCCGGCTTCGTTCGCCTGCGGCCCGTCTGCATGACGGCGCTCGCGATGATCATCGGCATGCTCCCGATGGCACTGGGCCTCGGCGATGGGGGCGACCAGAACGCACCGCTCGGGCGCGCGGTGATCGGAGGACTGATCGTGGCCACCGGCTTCACGCTGATTGTGGTGCCGGTGCTTTACAGCAAACTCCGCGCGGCGCCACCGACGCCGCCGATCGTGATTCCGGAGGCACACGTATGAGCGCGTCCGTCGAAGCCCCCGCAGCTCCCCTGCCACCGCTGCCGGCGCCAAGTTTCACGCCCCCGCCCGATGCCGCCCGACGGCTCCGCCTGACCGCCGTGGTCGTGCTCGCCGTCATGGTGGCCGCGCTGGTGCTCGGCATCGCTCCGCGAGTGCGACGCGAGAAGCGGGTCGCCGCCGTGGTAGCGGCGAACACCGCGGCCCCCACCGTGAGCGTCACGACGGCCGAGCCGGCGACGGGCGCGTCGACCGCGACCCTCCCGGGAACGGTTTCGCCGATCGAGACCGCTCCGATTTATGCGCGTGCCGCGGGCTACGTCCGCCGTGTCCACGTAGATATCGGGAGCCGGGTGCGACAAGGGGACCTCCTGGCCGAGATCGAGGCGCCCGAGCTCGACCAGCAGGTGAACGCGGCCCGGGCGACGCTGGCCCAGACCCGTGCGACGCTCGTGTTGGCCCGGGCCAATCTCGGGCGCTATCGCCAGATGAGGGCCGACAGCGCGGTGACGGCGCAGGAGCTCGATTCCATGGAGGCCGCTTTCGGCGTGGCGACGGCCACCGTGAGCAACGCCGAAGCGTCGCTGCAGCAGTTGATACAGCTGCAAAGCTATGAGCGGCTGGTTGCACCGTTCACCGGCATCGTCACGACGCGGAGCGTCGACCTCGGCGCGCTGGTAGGTACGGCTGGCTCGGTCAGCACGTCGCTGCCGTCGGGAGCGGGAAGTGTTACCGGCAGCCTGTTTCAGCTCGCGCGGATCGATACGCTCCGGGTCTACGTGACGGTGCCCGAGGACAACGTCAGCGGGGTCCAGGTCGGCAATGCGGCTGTCGTGACCGTGCCCGCGCTCCCAGGCGACACGCTCCGCGGGCGCGTCGCCCGCACCGCCAGCGCGCTTGATCCCGCCGCGCGGACGCTGCTCACCGAGGTCGATGTCGCGAACCCGACCGGGACGTTCCTGCCCAACATGTACGCGGAGGTGGGGCTGTCGCTGACTGGGGTCGCCAAAGCACTCCGGGTGCCTGCCACCGCGCTGGTGATCCGGGACGGCCCGCCACAGGTCGCAATCGTCGAGGCGGATTCGACCGTCCGGTACGCGACCGTGACCATCGGCCGCGATTACGGCAGCTGGGTCGAGGTGACCGGTGGGCTGGCGCCGGAAGCGAGCGTGGTGCTCAACCCGCCCGACGTGCTCCCTGCGGGACAACGGGTCCGCGCGCTGCGGACCGCCGCCGCGGCGCCGGCGTCGGCGCCTTAGGGAGCGTTTCGAGCCAATGGGATCTGGTGCCGGCTACCCCAATCGCGTGCATCCGGTCGCTGCTGCGGCGTGCCTCACGCCGGTCACCCAGCAGCGGTACGCGACACCAGCCCATTTCTCTCTTCCTTCGGCCGCTTCCGCTGACCTTCGGACTACAGTGTTTGCGGAAAGCCATCCTGCGCTCAGTCTGGCGTTCGAGCCCTGCGCTGACGGGTCCGTCACGGCGAGGGCTCCTCGTGACCCGTATCAGCCATCGTCCAATCTAGAATAGGCTTCCCCCTTCGCGGGCACCATCCCCTTGCGCCTACCTGATCAGGGGAGCAGGGCGATCCAATCGGAGTTGGCGCCACCTGCCGAACTTAGGCAGACAGATGCGCCGCCTTGCGGCAGGAGGTCGTTATGCGGGAGGTGGTCTCATGAGTCGAACCAAATGGACTGCACTGACGGTGCTGGTCGGCGTTCAGTTGCTCGCCGGCGCCGTGCCCTCGGTCGCACACGCGGCCAATCGTGACCGCGAGGTCGGCTCTGGTTGGACTGGTGGCCGCATAACGCCGGCCTTCACGATCCCGTCGGGTACCGAGATCCCGGTGACGATCGACGAGAATGTCGCGCTCAAGCGGGATCAATTTGGCAACAGGTTTGAGGCCCATGTCACCCGCGATGTCGTGGTCGATGGCTCGGTCGTGATTCCGGCCGGGGCCTACGCGAGCGTGATATTGGTCCAAAGCGAAGAGACGCCCGGGGCCGCGACATTCCGCCTCGCACGGGTGTCAATTGGCGGGAGGATGCGCCGCGTCGCGACTGACGTGGCCCGCGTGGATGCCACCCACTCGGGGTTGAGCACGGGCAAGAAGACCGGAATCGGGGCGGTGGCAGGCGCCGTCCTCGGCGTCGTGACCGGCGTCGGCTTTCTGAAGGGCGCGATCGTGGGCACGGGCGGCGGGTTGGCTTGGGGGCTCCTCGATCATGGCACCCGGCGGGTGGAGCGAAATACCCAGCTCCTATTCTCGCTGCGCGACGCCGTCGGGGTCGCCTGACTCTCCGCCGCCGAGAGGAGGGCAAGGAGATCGGGCTGGGGGGGCGTCTGGGCGAGGTCACTCCAGGTGGATCAGGCCTCGGGCGAGAGCGATCGTGACCGCTTCGGTGCGGTCGGCCACGCCCAGCTTAGCGAACATGTTCTTGAGATGGATCTTGACCGTCTCGTCCGTCCGCCCGATGGCGCGGGCCACCTGCTTGTTGCTCAATCCCCGGGCCACCAGCTGTAAGACTTCCAGCTCGCGCTCGGTGAGATCGCTGCGCTCCGGAAACTCGGCGAGCCGGGCCGCGACCGCGGTGGGGATCACGCGGTCGCCTCGTCGCACGGCGCGGATGGCCGTGATCACCTCGGTGAGGAGCATGTCCTTCAGCAGGTAGCCTCGCGCCCCGGCCTCGAGCGCACGGCGGATGTCCGCATCTCCCTCATAGGTGGTCAGCGCGAGGATCCGCGCGGCGGGAAACTCTGCCGTGATCGTCCGGATCGCTTGGACCCCGTCCATTATCGGCATCCGCAGGTCCATCAAGACGACATCGGGTTGATGCTCCCGGAACAGGCCGCACGCCCGCTCGCCATTCTCCGCCTGGGCCACCAGAAGGAGGTCCACCTCCCCGGCGATGACGGCGGCGAGCCCTGCCCTGACGACGGGGTGATCGTCGGCCACGAGGACGCGGATCCGTTCGCCGGGTTCGCGAGAGAGCTCGTCCACACTCATCGGTCCGACGCTCCACGGGAGATGCCTCAAGAAGCTACCGGATGAGCCACGGGGCAATTCCCCGTTTGGGGGAGGCTCCGGCACCCCCTGATCGGGGGAGCACCGCGATCCAATCGCGGTTCGCGCGGTCCGACGAGCTTGTGGGGACGACACAGGCGGGCAGTCAGAGTGGCCCGAGGGTTCGCGGCCCCGCCGCGGTCGCAATAGCCGTTAAACCCAGGAGGGAGGAAGCATGCAGGCCAGAGTGCGAGCGTTGGCCGTCGCCGCGTGCCTTATCGTGGCCGCGGCGTGTGCCGGGTCTCACATCACGACGGATTACACCCCGTCCGTCGGCTTTTCGCAGTTCCGAACGTTCTCGCTGGTGTCGCGGCCCGACAGTGCCTCCCACCAGCTGATCGACGACCGTGTCCGTACGGCGGTCGAGACCCAGCTCGTGGCCAAGGGGCTCACCGAGACGGATCGCGGGAAGGCCGATCTCTTCGTGGGGTACGGCGTGGTGGATCACACCCATAAAGAGGTGTACACGACCGGGGCGGACTGGGGTTGGGGGGGCGGATGGGGATGGCGCTCCTACCGCTGGGGCGTGGCGTGGCCCATGACCACGCAGCGGAGCGTCGAGACCTACACCGACGGCACCGTGATCGTGAATCTGGTCGACGCGAAGACTCACCGGGTGGTCTGGCGGGGTGAGGCTGCCGATGTGCTGAGCCTGCCGGTCGGCGACCCGGCCGACGCCAGTCAGCGGGTCAACGGGGCGGTTGCGAAGATGTTTGCGAAGTACCCGCCTCAGTCTCCAGCCTAGTTCCGGGACCACCGCTAGGCCTGGAGGGAGATAGTGATGCGAACGGGGGCGGACCTGGTGCCGGTTTTCCCAAATCGCGTGTATCCGGTCGTTGATGCGGCGTGCCTATGCCGATGATTCATCAACGCCACGCGACACCAGTACCCCTGCCCGCGGCGCTCACCGCCGCGTTAGTGGCCTGGGCCCTCGCTCCATCGGCCGCGACACACGCGCCGCCGGCGCGACCCCTCGCGGAGAACCGGACAGCGACGTTCGGTGCGGGCCTCCCGACGGCCTTTCGCGAGCCGCCCAGCGTCTCGAGCCGCGGCGGCGTGCTGCAGGCGACGCTCACCGCGGCGCGCTCCTCCATCACGGTCGGAGGCCAGCGGGCGGTCACCGAGGTGTACAATGGGAGCTATAGTCCGCCAACTCTGCGCGTGCATCCGGGCGACCTGATCCGCCTTCGGCTCATCAACCGGCTCGACGAGCCCACCAATTTCCACACGCATGGTCTGCACGTCTCGCCCGCCGGGAATTCCGACAACCCCTTTCTCCCCGTGCAGCCTGGCCAAACCCAGGAGTTCGAGTTCCGGATCCCGGCGAACCACCCGGCGGGGCTCTTCTGGTACCATCCGCACGCCCACCATTTCTCCAACGAGCAGGTCAGGAATGGCATGTCGGGCGCTTTGATCGTGGAGGGACTCCTCGACTCGTTCCCGACGCTGCGGGGCCTCAAGGAGCGGGTCCTGCTGCTGAAGGACATACAGCTGGAGCACGGCCACATCGCGGACCGGGGCATCGGCGTCGGCACCACGCGGACTGTCAACGGTCTCGTCAACCCGACGCTGGCGTTGCGTCCCGGCGAAACCGAGCTGTGGCGGATCGGCAATGTCGGCGCAAACCTCTACTATCGGCTCCGGCTGGATGGACACCGCTTTTACCAGGTTGCGCGAGACGGGAACCGATTGGCTCGCCTTGTGCCGACCGACGAGCTGTTCATCCCGCCGGGAGGCCGCATCGAGGTGCTGGTGCAGGGTGGGGCCCGGGGGATGCACCCGCTCCGGACCCTCGCGATGAACACCGGGCCGGCGGGGAATCAATACCCGGCGGCCGTGCTCGCCACGATGCGCGTTGAGGGCGAGGCAGTGACGCCGCGCACCCTTCCCACGACGCTGCTGCCGGTCAAGGACCTCCGGAGCAAGGTCACCGGCCATCGCACCGTGGTCTTCTCGGAGGGCGAGACGCAAGATGGGGACGTGTTCTTCATCGACGGCAAGACGTTCGATCCCAACCGGGTGGATACTCGAGTCCGGCTCGGCGCCGTCGAGGAGTGGACGATCCGGAACGAATCCGATGAGTTGCACGATTTCCACATCCACCAGACCGGATTCCAGCTCGTCGAGGTCAACGGGACGCCCCAGCCCCTGGACGGCTACTACGATACGGTGAACGTGCCGGTGCGGGGTGAGATCAAGATCATCATCCCGTTCACCGATCCGGTGATGGTGGGCAAGTTCGTCTACCACTGCCACCTGCTATCGCACGAGGACAAGGGGATGATGGCCACCATCGAGGTTGTCCCGTAAGGTCTCGGTGCGCACCAGCCATAGCGTGCTGCGCGATCTCGAGCTTGGACTTCTCGGCCGTAATCCGAACGATGCAACAGATGGCTAGGCTGGTTGAATGGGCCACCATCGGGAACGAAGTGCAGGTGAGGGTGCCAACCGCGGCCTCCGACTGATTGCACTGTTCAAGTTCACCAAGGCCATCCTGCTGCTGGCAGCCGGTCTCGGCGCCCTGCTGCCCCGGTTGGGGGCGGCCGTGTTTGCGTCTATGTGGCGGTCCTGCATACATGGCGCTAAGATCGAAATGGGCCGGGACCCTCTATCCGTCGGCCCTTCCTTATGCGGCTCACGGGAAGCTACAGCCCGCTGTTGGTGTTTCTGTCGGTGGTCGTCGCGAGCGCCGCGTCCTATACGGCGCTGAACATCGCGGGCCGCCTCTCCTCTTTCACTCGTCGAGCCCGCCTCGGCTGGCTGCTCGGCGCCTCCCTCGCGCTTGGCGTCGGGATCTGGAGCATGCACTTCATCGGCATGCTCGCGTACCACCTCCCGATTCCGGTGACTTACGGGGTCAGGCTGGTCCTGCTGTCCGTGCTAGTCGCGATCGCGGCTTCGGGTCTCGCCCTCGTCGTCGTAGGCCGTCCCGGTACGGTAGGATTCGGGGCGCTGACCGTCGCCGCACTGTGCATGGGACCGGCCATCGCGGGGATGCACTACGTCGGCATGGCGGCGATGCGGATGCAAGCGCGCCTCAGTTACCGGCCAGACCTCGTAGTTGCCTCCATCTGCATCGCGATCGGCGCGTCGTTCGTGGCGCTCTGGCTCTTCCGCGGGTTTCGGGTGGCAAATCCGCTACGCTGGGCCGGCTGGAGGGTGGTGAGCGGCGTCGTGATGGGCGGCGCAATTGCCGGGATGCATTACACCGCCATGGCGGCGGCCCGCTTCACCACCGATCCCGGTATGGTGGTAGCGCCGGCCTGGGAGTTGTCGCCCTCGTTCGGGCTCGGTATCGCCGTAGCCGCAGGTACCCTGCTCATTCTGGGCCTCACCCGAACAGCGGAGCTGCAGCGGGTCAACCAGAGCCTCCAGGTGGAGATCGCCGAGCGCAGGCGCACCGAGGCGGAGCTCCGGGAGCGAACCGCGCAGCTCAACGAGCTGTTCAACCAGGCTCCTGAAGCAATCGTGCTGCTCACGACCCACGACGAAGTGCTCCGGGTCAACCGGGAATTCAGCCGCGTGTTCGGGTATGCCGCCGCCGAGGCGATGGGCAAATCCATCAACGACCTGGTGGTGCCCGCCGACCTGAGCAGCGAAGGGCGGGAGTTCACCGCTCGCGCCACCGAGCGCGGCGAACGGGTCGAAGCCGAGACGATCCGGCGCACCAAGGACGGCAAACGGGTGCATGTGTCGCTCGTCGCGAGCCCAGTCGTTGTAGCCGGGACTCAGATCGGCGTGTACGTGATCTACCGGGACATCACGGATCGCAAGCTCCTGGAGAACGAGCTTCGGCGAAGCGAAGCCTACCTGGCCGCCGGGCAGCGACTCAGTCATACCGGTAGCTGGGCTCGATCGGTCGCGACGGGGGACATCTACTGGTCGAAGGAGGCCTTTCGGATCTTTGGGCTCGATCCCGCCACCTCCACGATGCGCGGCGAGCTGTTGAGCCACTTATGGCACCCTGACGACCGGGACTTGGCGGAGGAGACCATCGCGGCCGCGGTCCGCGAGAAGCGGAGGTTCGAGATGGGCGCCCGAATCGTGCGACCGGACGGGTCGATTCGGTACGTGCACACTCTCGGCCG
>Ga0070699_100003553_pt1 | contig 13774 bp, 17 predicted proteins | sample KBSK1503metaG_FD_65473 | JGI IMG/M metagenome (GOLD analysis project Ga0070699, IMG submission 65473) | Corn, switchgrass and miscanthus rhizosphere microbial communities from Kellogg Biological Station, Michigan, USA - KBS K1-50-3 metaG | ecosystem: Host-associated > Plants > Roots >...
CCGCGCGTAGGGTCGCTGACATGGCACTTTCTATTTCGCACACGCCCGTGTACTGCACTGACCTGGATGAGGCGCTCGCCTTCTACACCCAGCGGCTCGGCTTCGAGGTCCGCGATGACGTCCCGATGGGACCGGAGATGCGCTGGCTCACCGTCCATGCCCCCGGTGACCCTCACGACTTGCTGCTGGCGGCTGTGGACCACCACATCCCGCCGGCCGACAGGCAGGCGATGCGCGAGATCGTCGCCAAGGGTGACCTGGCGGTCTTCATCCAGGTTAACGACCTGGACAAGACCTTCGAGTCGCTGCGTGCCGCCGGGACGGAGATCCTCCAGGAGCCTGTCGACCAGCCCTACGGCGTCCGTGACGCCGCCGTCCGCGACCCCAGCGGCAACCACCTGCGGCTCAGCCAACCACTGGCGGCGCAGGGCTGAGGTCGGGTACCTGCAAGCCCGACACGACTGAGTACCGGAAACGACATGGTGGCTGAGAGGGAACACAGGCTGAGGCACAGTTAGGCTGCGGTCACCACGGTGGCAGGTCGGACAGATCGCACAGCATTGCCTCTGCGTCGGTGCTGACTCACCTGCCAGTTCCGGCACCGATCGGCGGGCGTTCACCCGAATGGAACAGTGTCGGCGGCGCTACGCTGGTGTGTCGTGCCGGAGACGCGTCTGGATATGGCTCGGATCCGGGCGGCTCGCCGGGTGATCGACCCGGTTTTTCTCGACACTCCGCTGTACCGCTGTGAGGCGCTGGAGCCCGGCCTGGGGTGCACGGTGAGCATCAAGCTGGAAACGGCGAACCCGGTCCGCAGCTTCAAGGCCCGCGGTACCGAGGTCGTCGCGAGCCTGCTCGCCGACATTGGCTCGCGAGCGGTGGTGTGCGCCAGCGCGGGCAACCTTGGCCAGGCCCTGGCCTGGTCTGGTCGCGGCCGGGGGCTGGAGGTCACCGTGGTGGCATCTCGCTTTGCGCCGGCGGCCAAGCTTGATCGCATCCGCGCACTGGACGCCAGGCTGGAGTTGGTGGACGGCGACTTCGACATGGCCCGAGAGCGGGCGGCGGCCCTCGCGCGGTCCGGCGGCATCCGGCTGGTCGAAGACAGCGCCGACATCGAGACCTGCGAGGGCGCGGCGACCATCGGCCTGGAACTGGCGGGCACCGTGCCGACCTTCGACGCCGTCCTGATTGCCCTGGGCGGCGGGGCGCTAGCCACCGGTGTTGGTCATGTGGTGAAGGCCCAGGCGCCCGGAGTCGAGGTGATCTGCATCCAGCCGCTGGGCGCACCGGCGATGACACGCTCCTGGCACCAACGCCGCGTCGTCACCACTGGCCCGACCAGCACTATCGCTGACGGCGTCGCCGGCCGGCGTCCCATCCCGGCCGTCCTGGACGACCTGCTCCTGGTCGCTGACGACGCCGTCCTGGTCCAGGAGGCGTCGATCATCGCCGGTATGCGGATGCTCCTGGACCACGCTGGCCTCGTCGTCGAACCGTCGGCCGCGCTCGGCATCGCGGCGATCCTCGAAGACCGTGACCGCTTCGCCGGCCGGCACGTAGTCACCATCGTGTGCGGCAGCAATGTCGACGTAGACGCCTATCACCGCTGGGTCGGCGCGGCTCCCATCCACAGGTCCTGACAATTGCTCCTGTTATGCCTGGCACAAATCGTGGTTGCGGCGGTCCACGAACATGTCGTTTCCGGGTTCTGAACGACGTGTTGGCCGTCACGGGACGGGATTATCCCGTCTCACGGAAGATGCTTGCGACCGGCCGAGGCGCCTCGCGGGCTCTAGCTGAGAACCCGGAACCACCCGGCGCGTTCGTGCGCAGGGGTTACCGCAGGCTGCGCGTGGGTGATTACCGTTGCTGTACGAAGTGGAAGCAGATGCAGTCACTATCGTGCGGGTGGACAAGCCGCGCTAGCGCCTGGGCTCCCCAGCCACTGCCGACGGCTGACCGGCAGGACTCCAGGGTTGTATGGCCTGCCGCCATGGCTAGCCAGGCGAGCCGCTACTCCCCCGGGACCCCGATCGCGCCTAGCCTAAATACGCTCCGGGAAGCCGCCCGAACCGCCGTAACCCGGACAGGAGCCGAAATGATCACTGCCGCTGAGTGCCAATGATGCCGGCTTCTCCCCGCTCCACCCTCCCCCGCAATCATGCTTTAGTTTTTGAATTCGAAACTTATCTTTGAGCTGATTTTTAATCGGCTTTGACGCTACGCCCCTCCTGTCCTGTGACAGCGTCCGCGGGAGCTGTCCGCGCGACCGTCGATTCCAGTCCCGCGCGCTCAGCGGCGGCGGTTCGGGGGAACTATGGCATCGAAGGCAGTGCTGTCGCCTCTGCGCCAGGCGTTCAGGGCCGTGCCGAGGGTGGCGCGGTCACGGTGCCGCTCAGCGCGGTTGCGGGCCCGGGCCTGCGGTCCGCCATGGCAGTTGAGGCACGGGCACTCGTTCACGCCGGTGTAGGAGAATTCCCAGAAGCAGCCTGTCGTCCGCCACGGGTAGCGCACGGTCGCCTCAAGGTCGGGCAGGTCGCAGGCATTATGGATCCGGGCGTGCTGCGGCTGGGCGGACAGGTCGCCACGCGCGAGGCGGACGTAGAACGGTGCGTGGGCATCGGTACGGGACAAGGCAAGTGCCTCCGGCGCGGAAAGCCCCGGCCCGTACCCTCTCGGCGAGAGGCGTACCGGGGCTAGCTATGCCGCTGCACCTGGTAGGTCTTCATGACACTTAATGTAAGTGGCCGAGCTGAGAAAGTCGACCGAGAAACACGGCTCCGGGAACGACACGATGACTGGCACAAGATTGGTCTGCGCGTGAACAGCCACACGGTGGTGCGCGACCCGGAAGGCAACGAGTTCTGCGTGGAACCGGGACCGGCGGGCAGGTAACGCCTATGCCGATGCTGATCGGGACGTCTGGCTGGCAGTACCGTGACTGGCGGGGCGGGCTGTACCCCGAGGGCGTGCCCCAGCGCTTGTGGCTCGAGCACTACGCCACCTACTACCTGACCGTGGAGAACAACAACAGCTTCTACCGGCTGCCGTCGCGGGAGACGTTCGCCGCCTGGCGGGAGCGGACCCCGGACGACTTCGTCATGGCGGTCAAGGCCAGCCGGTATCTGACCCACGTGCGCCGGCTGCACGACCCGGCCGAGCCGGTGGCCCGGCTGCTCGGCGCGGCGGCGGGGCTGGGGCCCAAACTCGGACCGGTCCTGCTCCAGCTGCCGCCGACGCTGAAGGCCGACCCGGACACGCTGGACGCGTGCCTGAAGGCGTTCCGGACGGCGGCCGCCGCACTGGGCGAACACGGGCTCCGGCTCGCGGTGGAGCCGAGGCACGAGACCTGGTGGACCGATGAGATACGGCAGATCCTGGCCGCGCACGACGCGACGCTGTGCTGGGCCGACCGGCGCGGCCGCCCGATCACACCGCTGTGGCGGACCGCGACATGGGGTTATCTACGGTTCCATGAGGGCACGGCCCAGCCGTGGCCCAGCTACGGGCCGCAGGCGCTGAGGTCCTGGGTGGCGCGGTTGACCGAGACCTGGCCGGATGAGGCCGACGTGTACGTCTACTTCAACAACGACCCGGGCGGGGCGGCGGTGATCAATTCGGCCCAGTTCGCCGACCTGGCCCGCCAGGCCGGAAGCAGCGCGACCCGCACGCCCGAGGTCGGCCAGGTGGCCGCGACCGCAGCCATCCCGACCTAGTGAGACGCCGAACTGACGAAGACGCGGAGCTAAGGAGCGGACGGGCCGACCCGCAGGCCGGGCCGATGAGCGCCGGGCTCTACATCCAGGCCACCAGCGACCTGCCCAGCCTGCCGCTCACCCCTGGCAGGGCCTCGGTGTACTCGCCCTGTGGGCTACGGGGGCACTCCTGATCGGCGGACTGGTGCTCTGGTTGCGCGATGCCTAACAGCCCAGGCGCCGCCCTCTCCCGGGGCCATCGGCTGGGTGAGCCGAGGTTCGGCTCACGAAAAGACATGGTGCCTGTTCAAATCGGTTCGGCAGGACCAGGAGGCTACCGCCCACGGCGATGCCGCTGGTAAGTTCCGGCTAAACGCTTCTTGCTGTTATCATTTCGGGTGTCCTCGCCACCCTGGGGTAGAGGAGCATCCGGCGGAAAAGTAGCGCTGAGCAGCAAACAGCGAGCGGCGTTGGGCTGTGGGTGATTTCATGTCGCGGCGATGGATGAGGGCGGCAACGGGCGGTTCGCGGCGTTGTCGCGGCAGGAGCTGGAGCGTTACTGCTACCTGGACGACAAGGACCGGGCGCTGATTGCTGCTCGGCGGCGGGACTACAACCGGTTGGGGTTCGCGGTCCAGGTGGTCACCGTTCGGAACCTGGGCATGTTCCTGGCCGACCCGGTCGATGTTCCAGCGGAGCTGGTCCAGTATCTGGCCGAGCAGCTGGGCATCGACGATCCCTCGTGTGTGGAGCAGTACACCGAACGCAGGATGACCCGGTTCGAGCATCAGACCGAAATCCAGCAGGAGTACGGCATCTCGCCGTTCGCCGAGGTCAAGGCCGATCTGGTCGCATGGATCGCCGACCAGGCGTGGACGACGGGGGATGGGCCGAAGACGATCTTCGCCGGGGCGGTCGAGTGGCTGCGGGAACGCCCGGCCCTGCTGCCGGGCATCACGACCCTGGACGCCCTGGTCGCCGAAGGCCGCGCCGCCGCCGACAAGCGCCTGTGGGAACAGGTCGCGGGTCGGGTCGGTCCGGGCACCGCGTCCGCGTTGATGAGGTGGCTGGACATCCCCGAGGATGCCAATCCGCGGATCAGCGATCTGGAGCGCCTTCGCAAGGGCGCGTTCCGGGCGTCGTGGAAGGGCGTGGTGAAAGCTCTGCGGCGGTTGGAGGACGTGCAGGCCGTCGGGATCGGCGCGGTGGATTTGAGCATGGTGCCGCCCCGTCGTCTGACGGGGCTGGCGACTTACGGGTTGGCGGGCAAGGCGTCGGCGCTGCGACGGTTGGAGCCGCCGCGGTCCATGGCCTAGCCCAGAACATGACCGTCCAGCAGATGGGTAAGGCAGTTGACCATGTGGCTGACCGTGGATGGGGCCTGACTCCCGGGTGCGTTTCTCCGCCGCCAACCGGCCTACCCGGCCGCCGTCCATTTGCGCGGCCTTTGCCGCGCACCTGGTCTTCGGCCTGGTCGTGGCCGCCGTCACCGAGGCCGCTTGGGTGCTGTCCGGCCGCCCTGACCTGGCCAGCCAGCCCACCACCTTCGAATGAGGCAGCGATGGACGACTTCGGGCCCTGGGCTCAGAGCGCGATCCGCAAGCCGTCCCAGTACGCCTCGACCCGAGGGCGGCGCCTGCCCCGCAGCCCGATCTCCAGAACGTCGGGGGACTGGCCCGCGCGGGGACGGAAGAACACCTCGATCCCAGCGTCCTGAACCTGGACGAAGCCTGACAGGTCCGATGGCGCCTGCATCGCCGCGTGCATGTCAGCCCCGGCTCCCTGGCAGCACAGCCGCGGCCGCGCCGCCCATACCCACAGCTTCCCGCCCCGGGCTCGGACGAAGTCGGCTGCCTCGCGGCTGGTTTCCACCCGCATGCCACGATGTTAATCCCGGCCGGCCGCAAAGCGACACAGGGCAGAGGAGAAGGCAGGCTCTAGGACTGGCTCACTCGGACCAGCAGGTCCTTCGGCAGGGTCCAGGTCTGGCGGTGGCGGGTGTCGAGGCGCCGGGTGCGGCACAACCCCTTTCAGGTTGATGTGGGCCCCCGGACCCGCGGGGGCGACACGGTCCCCCGCGGTGATCAGGCCGGGCTCATTGTTCCCCGTCCTCCTCCAGACAGGCGGCTCAAGGATGGAGCACCGGAGGACGGATGGCCGCGATCCCGAGATCATCGCCAGCGCCAACGGCGAGGCGGCGGCTGCCTGGGGCGTCAGCAGGCAGGCAGCGGCAAGCGGTGGAGTCACTTGCTGCAGGGCGACCGGGTCGCCGTGGTCATCTCCCGCCGGGCCCGGGTGCATCAGGACGAAGCCGACCTGCGGGGCAGCTACGGCGAGGCGGGCGGAGACCAGCAGTAGGACTCCGACCGCGGCGACTGGCCCGCCGGCGCCGCTGTGCGGGAGAAGGCCCGGTACGCGATCGTCGCCGTCGACGGCACGGTGCGGCGCGTCTACCGGCCCGACCCGGACAGGTGGACGCCATCCGGGGCCAAGTGGCAGTTCACCGGGACAACTCTGCCGCATGAGCAGGTCCAGGAACTGGCCGGGCCGGGGGAACTCCCGCTGCGGATCGGCGATCCCTGCCCGGCCAAGCCGGGCGGCGCCTGCCGGCCGCTGTGGTTCTGACGCAGGGACCGCACGGATGTGACAGGGAAGGGACGATTCCCTGTCACATCTGCCGCGCCCGGCGTGTGACCTTCGGCGGCCGGGCCCGGCCCCCCCGCCGCCGCCGGGTGGACCCGGAAGCTGCGCGCCCGGTTGCTGCCCCCGCACCGGCCGGTGACCGCGAGCATCCGGCCTCTGGCCACGCCGAGGTCCTGCACCGGACCGGTCATCCTTCCCCGGCGATACGCGTACAGCGGGCGGCGGGCCCACGTAAGCAGACTGTTACAAGTACGGCACCACCAGAACGAGCCCGGCTCCGAATAATCCTTGAAGCGTCAATCAGGACCGGCCGGCCGCGCCCCCAGCATACCCGCTGGCGATGCGCGGCAGGCCGGCCGGGGTGCTGACACCGCGACGGCACGAACGGGCCCTGATCGCGCTACCGCCTACGAAAGGATCACCATGCTCCGAATCACCCAGCCCCCCGCGGCCGCGGCCGCGACGGCAGAACACCCGGTGGCCACCGTCGGCCGGCTGTGGGTCCGGTACGGGCTCGTCGTCGTGATCGCCTGGATCGGCGCGCTGAAGTACACCGGCTACGAGGCCGCCGGCATCCAGCCGCTGATCGCGCACAGCCCCCTGTTCAGCTGGCTGTACAGCATCGTCAGCGTGCGCGCCTTCGCCGCCGTGCTCGGCAGCCTGGAGCTCACCGCGGCGCTGCTGATCGCGATCCGGCCGCTGGCGCCGCGGCTGTCGGCTGCGGGCAGCGCGATGGCCGTGCTGCTGTTCGCCAGCACGCTGAGCTTCCTGTTCACCACCCCGGGAGCGACCGCAGCCGGCGGGTTCCCGGTGCTGTCGGTGCTGCCCGGCCAGTTCCTGCTCAAGGACCTCGTCCTGATCGGCGCCGCGCTGTGGACGCTGGGCGACTCGCTCGGCGCCGCCAGGAGGCTCTCCGCCCGGGCCCGCGCTACCACAGGCGGGGTAACTGCAGGTAACCAGGTATAAGCGGACGGAGCGTCCCGGCCGGTCCCGCGCCAGGCCGACGGGCAACGCCGCGAAGACCTGTCCCGCAACCGCGCAGGCACGGACCAGCCCGGGCGGTCACGGAACAAACCCGGCGGTATGGCCCGGGCCGCCCAGCTCGACCGAAGCTCGACCGGCCCGACGTCGACGAGCACCGGCCCGGGCCGCCCAGCTCGACCGGCCGCCCTTTCGGGGCGGCCGGTCTCGCGTTCTTCGTGACGTACACCGCGGCGGCCGCGGCGCTCCTCGGGGAGTCACGAAACGGCGAGCTCGCGGGCGAGGTCGGCCGTCTCGCGGTACTGGCCGGCGCCCGCCAGGCTCAGCTCGCGGCCTGGAAGTCGCCGCCGCACAGCCCGCAGGTGACCGGGCCGCGGCGAGCACGGACTCGGCGATCCGGATGCGGCGGCCGCACCCGCAGCGGGCCGCCACGCCGTTGTTGCTGCCCGCGCGGCCGCCGCGGTCGCCTTCCGGGCGCCGCCAGGCCACCAGCGCGGCGGCCAGGTCCTCGACCTCGCCGGCGTACGCCGGGGCGGTCGCGTCCGGCACCTTGGTGGCGGTTCACCCGAACCCGCTGCCGGCGCGCCCGGCGGCCAGGCCGAGCTCCTCGGCCACGCCCCGGTACCGGGCGTTGCGGTAGCGGCCCTGGCGGCTGGTGTCCTGGATGCCCCGCGCGGCGGCCAGACCGTGCGCGGCCTCGTGCAGTTCGGTGTCCAGCACCTCCCGCGCGCCCCATACTTCAATCCGCCGTTGCCGGCAGATGACCGGTGGCGGGTTAAGGGCATTGACCGGCCCCGGGTTTGGCGACCCGGATGGCAGCAGGCGGGGCGAGATGAATGAGAAACGCCGCGCCTGTGCCCCATATCAATTCTTCGGCGCGCCGTGGACAGCAGGCGGTACCGGCCAAAATGCCGCGCATAGCGGCGGTTATCTGAAGTCGTCCCTGTCTACGCCGCACCTGACCAGGACGTCTGCGGCGTAGACATGTAGCCGCACAGTGGTTATGCAGTAGCCGCTTAGTTCTAAAAACAGCAACGACAAGGAAGTATGAGCCGGGTTTGCGGCGGAGACACTGTTCAGGTAATGCCTTCAGCACGCAGGAAATGCACACAAAACACCCGCGGCGGCTACAGCGAAGTGCCCGAATCCGGGCTTGAGATAACGGCGGGGATGCGCGCCCAGCCCGAGTCCGCGGCGGATCACCGAGAGTGAGGCGAAGCCTCCCGCCTCGGGAATCCCTGCCGAATAATTTGCCAGTGTTGTTTGTGGCTCGTTCGGTTGTCTGCGTGCAGATCACTCGGTGATGGCGGCCGGAGGCCGCAGGCTTGCGCATCGTGCCCGACGAGTACCTCCCGCAAGAGGACGCGTCCCCGGGCCGTCGGCTGGCACGGCCGCTGTGCTTCCAGGCACGTGCCGGGCTGGGTGGTCCAGGCGTTTGACACCGGAAGCTTATGATCATAGCTTTGAAGCTATGACACATAGCCGCCTCGGCGTCGGCAGCCGTGCCTAGGGCAGGGCTCAGTACCGACAGCGTGGTCGATATCGCCCTCGCCATCGTTGACGAGCAAGGGCCTGAGGCGCTGGCGCTATCGGTGGTCGCTGCCCGGGCCGGAGTTGCCGCGCCGTCGCTGTACAAGCACGTCGCGAGCCTGGCCGAGCTCCGGTCACGGGTGGCGGCCCGGGTCCTGGCCGAGATGACCGAGGTGGCCACGACAGCCATCCTGGGACTGAGCGGGGACGCCGCGGTCGCCGCGCTGATGCGACGGCTGCGCGCCTACGGCACAGAACATCCTGCCCGCTACCGGTCGGTGCCGCCGGACCCGGTGCATGACCCCGCGCTGGCCCTGCCAGCGGCCCGCCTGGTCGAGGTGTTCCTGGCCGTGCTGCGGGTCTACGACCTGCACGGCGCCGCTGCCATACACGCCACCCGGTGCTTGCGCGTGATCGTCCATGGTTTTGCCTCGATCGAATCCGCCGGCGGATTCGGCCTAGCCGAGGACCCCGACCAGACCTACGAACAGCTCATCCAGATGTACCTCGCATCGTTGCCCCGGCGCTGACCCGCTACCGTTCACCACCACAGGAGAAGCACATGTCCACGTCCCCGGCCCGCATCCGCGCGGGCGCTGCCGCGCTGGCCGCCGCCGGCGTCTTGTTCCTGGCCTACCCGGCGCTGCGGCCCTGGCACGACGAAAGCACGGCAGCCGGGGCCACCGCCTCGATGAGTTCCACCGCCTGGGTCGCTGCCCATTTCTTCGCGATGCTCGGCTTCATCCTCATCCCGCTGGGACTGCTGGCCCTGCGGGCGGCCATCGCGACCACCAGGGCCGAGCCGCTGGCCCTGACCGCGGCCGTGCTCGCCTGGACCGGCTCGGGCCTGACGCTTCCCTACTACGGAGCTGAGGACTTCGGGCTGCACGCGATCGCCGGACCCGACGGGCACGGGACCGGGCTTCTCAACCTCGTCCACGCGGTGCGCTACCAGCCGCTCGCCGTGACCATCTTCGGCGCCGGGCTCTTGCTCATCGCCGCCGCAGCCATCACGGCGGCCATCGCGGTGTGGCGCTCGCACGTCCTGCCCCGGACCAGCGCCATCTTGTTCGCCACCGGATTTGCCCTGTTCCTTCCGCAGTTCTTCAGCCCCGCCGCAGTCCGGATCGCGCACGGCATACTACTTGCCGCAGGCTCGATCATCCTCGCTGCAGCACTGTGGACATCGGCCGGCCGGTCCCGCGCCGTCGCCACCCCGCCCGCTAGCTGCTCCTCCGCCGACGTCACCGGCATGGCTGACCACGCACCGGCGCGGCCCTCATGACGCCCAGCCCCTGGCGGCCGCCCGAAGACCTGCGCACACCACCCGCCCGGGGTAACCGGCCGTCATCGCCTACGCGCGGTCCCTGACCCCGGGCGCGGCAAGGATGCAGAAGGCGCCGGCCCCCTCCCCACTCGGTAACCGGCGCCGATTGACAAGCATGCGTGCGACCGACGATCAGTCATGGACGATGGAACTGCAATAAGGCGGCTCGGGTACCCAGGTGCCCGGCACAGCGAACTGCATGTAACAGCTATGGCGAGCTGCCGCCTCCGGGAGGCCCGGCTGGCAGCCACGAGATGCGGCGGTCGCCGGCCAGGGCGCGGGCCGTGCGTAAACTCACCTCCATGATCTGCCGCCTGTGGCGAGGCTGGGCCACCCGGGACAACGCTGACGCCTATGAGCGCATCGTGCGCAGTCAGGTGATCCCCGGGATCGAAGCGCGGCGCATTCCGGGGTTCCGTTCCATCGACCTGGTCCGGCGCGGGCGAGACCACGACGTGGAGTTCATGACCTTGATGTGGTTCGACAGCCTGGAAGCGGTGAAGGCGTTCATGGGCGAGGACTATGAGATGGCGCACGTACCTGCGGAGGCACGAGCAGTGCTCACGGACTTCGATGAGCGCTCGGCGCACTACGAAGTGCTCGACCGCCGCGACCAGCCGAGCTGATCATGCAGGCTGCGCGTTCGCCGATCGCTGCACGGCACTATTGATCTGCGAGGGCGACGGCCGCAGCCAGTGGACAGTCGTTACGAAGCGTAACGTCCAGGTGGGCGGCGCCGCGAGTGTCGCCACACCCGGATCGCCGACTATTTCCGGCTGCCAAGATGAGCTCCGCGGCTCGGCAACTGTGCGCAGACGCTCCAGTCCGGGAGTCCCTACTTCGTGCCGACGATGCAGCGGGCCACGCCCGGAACCCTTACCCTGCCGGCTTGTTCGTAGGTGCTGACCCTGGCCATGACGGCTTTCGCGATCCGCTCCCGCGCCGGTTTACCGGCCTGCGCAAGCGCCGCAACTGCGAGCGAGACGTGCTCACTGATCATCTCCCAGTACTGCGCGGACGAGTCCGTCACGAGTTCGACGCCGACGTCCCACTCGGCAACGTCACGCAGCCCCGCGGCCTCGTACAGGGCACTGACATATCCCGGGGCAGCGCACCGGAACATACCCGGCCCGTCCGGGCCGGGTGGCGCCAGCACCGCCTCCGCCGCGATTGCCTGCACGGCGATCGTCGTCCACGGGTTCTCCCCGGGCCCGGCCCATACCGACGAGCACAGACGTCCGCCCGGCTTGAGCACGCGCGCGAACTCGGCGGTCGCTTTGACGCGGCAGCTGCCATCCCAGGGCGCGGGCGAGCTGGTCGGCGGACAGCGGGGCGCGGGCGGTGGCGAGCGCGGTCAGCACGGTGAGCGCGTCGGCTCGCCGGGTCCTGGCCGGCGCAGGCGTCGGCGGGGGCCTGGCGGCGGTGCGACAGCAGCGGTTCGAGTTCGGGCACCAGATCGGCCGGGTGGACGGTCCGTTCGGTGCTTGTCGTCACCGGACGGCACCGGATGCGCCGCCGGTCAGTGCGCCGCCTGGCCGGTGGTGGCCAGCCAGCCGAGCCGCTGCGACATTGCCCGTGCGCAGCTGACGACGGCGTGTACGTGGCCGGAGATTTCGGCTGCGCGCCACAGCACCGACCACGGGTAGTACGAGGCCGGATCGGTGAGCGGCCGCCAGATGGTCCCTAGGAGCGCGGCGATGCAGGAGGAGGGGACGCAGTACAGGCAGCGTCCCTGGGCGACCAGGTCGGCGGCCGCGCGGATGCTTTCCACGGTTCCCTCGTACACGGTGGGGGTGAAGCCGGCGGCCCGGCACATCTCGACGGTGAACTGGTTGAACTCCGGGGCCTGGGCCTCTTCGGCGAGCAGCAGCGGCTCGGTGGCCAGGACGGCGACCGGGATGGCATCCAGCCCGGCGAACCGGTGACCGGAGGGGACCAGGACCCCGAGCGGGTCCTGGCGGAACAGCAGCGAGGCGACCTGCGGCGGGGCGAGCGCGGCCCGGCCGATGCCGACGTCCAGCCGGCCGTCGGTCAGCTGCTGGTACTGCTCGGGCACGCTGGCCTCGATCTGGTGGATGACCAGGCCGGGGTAGCGGGCCTGGACCTCGTGCAGGATCTGCGGCATCGAGTCGTAGCTGGCGTCGATGATGCCGACCCGCAGCGGGGCGGCCGCGCCGGTCGCGCGGCGGGCGATCGCGGCGGCCCGGTCCACGTGGGCCAGGATCTGCCGCGCCTCGACCAGGAACACCGCCCCGGCCGCTGTCAGCGAGACATGGTGGGTGCTGCGTTCGAGCAGGCGGACGCCCAGCTCACGCTCGAGCCGCTGCACCTGCTGGCTCAGCGCCGACTGCACGATGTGCTCCCGCTCCGCGGCCCGGCCGAAGTGCAGTTCCTCGGCCAGGGTCACGAAATAGCGGAGCTGACGCAGCTCCATGCCTGCCGCCAAGCCCGTGTCCGGTTCATCATTTTCTCCGCGCCGTGACCGGGCCCCGGCTCGCGGGAATGCCGCATCGGTCCGGCTCTGATGCAGAAACGCCGGTGCTGGCGCGCGCGCCCTCCAGGTCGAGCAGGCGGGAGCGGAGGTGGCCGAGCGCGTGGGCGCGCAGCCGGGAGACGTGCATCTGGGAGATGCGGAGCTGCTGGCCGATCTGCGTCTGCGTCATGCCGCCGCGAAAGTCCATCAGCAAGATCTCCTGCTCACGCGGGGGCAGCTCGCCCCAGTGCGTGGCGACGGCCTGCATGCCGAGCATGTGCTCCAGCCGCGGATCCTCCGCGCCGAGGACGTCAGCCAGGATGCTCGGGCCGGGCTGGCCGGCCAGCGGGGCGTCCAGTGAGTACGACTGGAAGGCCGCCTCGGCCCGCTGGGCCTGCCGCAGGTCATCCCCGCTGATCCCCAGGTGGCGGGCCAGGTCGGATTCGGCCGGGGTGCGGCCCAGTTCCTGGGCTAGCCGCCAGGTCGCCTCACGGACTTGGAGGACCAGCTCCTGCACCGGGCGCTTGACATGGACCTGCCAGCGCTTGTCGCGGAAGTGCCGCTTGAGCTCGCCGCCGATGCATGGCCGCGCGTACGTGGCCAGGCTGGCGCCGGCGGCTGGATCGAAGTTGCCGATCGCCTTCAGCAGCCCGACATACCCCACCTGCATCAGGTCCTCGGCCGGCCCGGGGCCGCCCAGGTACGGTCGCACGCAGGACCGGACCAGGCGCTGGTGGCGGGTGACCAGCAGATAGCACGCCGCCGCCCGCCGCTCGCTGGCCCGCGGCAGCAACCGCACGATGCCCAACAGCTCCCGGTCATCCAGCCCGGCCAGGTCCTCAACCGCCCGGCCCGGGGGGCGAGCCGGGCCGGCCCGGATTCCGCGTCAGATACTGTTCCTGAAGAAATTGCAGGCATGCCAACCTCGGTTCTCAGCAGGTCGAATAGGAACCGCCGAGGTCCGGGGCGGATAAGTGCGTAACCGTGCATTCGCAAGCACGATGACGGGCCACGTCCTTGGAGATGGTGTATGAAATGGCCACCTCGCGACCTATTTCATTTAAGCAGGAATTGCCTCTACCGTCAATCCAGCCTCACTAGCGCCATTCTTCCCCATCTCGGGCC
>Ga0070699_100003554_pt1 | contig 13773 bp, 12 predicted proteins | sample KBSK1503metaG_FD_65473 | JGI IMG/M metagenome (GOLD analysis project Ga0070699, IMG submission 65473) | Corn, switchgrass and miscanthus rhizosphere microbial communities from Kellogg Biological Station, Michigan, USA - KBS K1-50-3 metaG | ecosystem: Host-associated > Plants > Roots >...
CGTTTCATCCGAGCTGATCGAGGCGTTCGCGAAAGAGAACCTGCTGGGACCGGATTTCACCTTCAACCATGCCAACGGCCTGACCGATGCGGCGTGGCGCCTGGTCCGCGAGACGGGCTGCAACGTCGACGTCTGCACGCGATCCGACGCGCAGTACGGGCTGGGCAGCGGCGCGTCGGCCGGCGTCGGCGGATTCCAGAAGGCGCTCGACTTCGGCGTGCAGCCGGGCTTCAGCGTCGACAACGAGACGTCCTACAGCACCGACATGTTCGGCGAGATGCGCGCGGCGTTCTTCGTCCAGCGCGCGCTTGCCACCAATCGCCGGGCCAACAGGGATCCGGACGCCCCGGCGCCCGTGACCGTGCGCCAGGTCCTGCAGTGCGCCACGGTCAACGGGGCGAAGTGCGCCGCGCTCTCGGACAAGTGCGGAACGATTACGCCGGGCAAGGAGGCTGACATCGTCATGATCCGGGCCGACGAGATGAACGTGTATCCGCTGAACAGCGCCGTGGGCACCGTCGTCCAGGCGGCGGACGTGCGCAACGTGGACACGGTGATCATCGGCGGCGCGATTCGCAAGCGCCGCGGCGTACTGGTCGGCGTCAACATGCCGCGGTTCCGGCAGCTCGTCGACGAGTCGCGCAGGTATCTGTTCGGGAAGATGAACTACACGCTCGACATCCTTTCCTGAGGCGCGGGCTCCGCGGTCGATCGCCTCGACCGGCGTTCCCGTGCTCGACGTGGCGCCTCAGACCCTTCGCCTGTCGGCCAGGACCATTTCGGCGCCTTGCTGTTACGCCCAGTTGTCTCAGGTCGTCTGCGGTCGTCTCGATGTCTCGATTGACCGGCTGGTCCTGACGATGCCATCGTCGTCCCGCGCCGAACCGAGAGCGCCTACGTCGACTGGATTCGGCGGTATATCGTTTTTCATCGGAAGCGCCATCCATCGGAAATGGGTCCATCTGAGATCGCCGCGTTCTTGACGTGGCTCGCGACCGAGCGTCGCGTCAGCGCGTCGACCCAGAATCAGGCACTCAGCGCGCTTCTGTTCCTGTATCGAGACGTCCTTCGAATCGAGATCGGCCAAATCGAGAACGTCCCGCGCGCTCGCATGCCGGTTCCCCAACACGCACCGCTACACCGCAACCAGCTACGGCCTGAAAGTCGGCTTCTTTTACGCCAAGCTCTATCTCTCGCATCCTGCGACCCCAGTGGGCCGCGCTGTTGCCCGAAGATGACCAGCTACCCCGGCCGCTCCGCGCTGTCCTCGAGCAACTCGATCGCGAAATCGAAAAGCTGTACGAGGAGGCGGCTCTTGCTGCCTGAAAAACTTGCTTCAACCGTTACGATGTCTCCCGTTGGAGATGTCTAGGGGCCCACGAACGCGTCCGCGCCCGGATCGCTTCATGAGCCGGGCGCGGGCGACGAGGTGACATCGAAATCAGAACAGGACCTTGATCCCGAGTTGAACCTGCCGCGACGGGTTGACCGTCCTCGTCACCTTGCCGGCCGTCGCCAGCGGCGCCTCATTCTGGCTCGCGCCGGCGAACACCGCCCGGGTCGGCGTCGCGAAGTTCGCGCGATTGAGCACGTTGAACACCTCGAGCCGGATCTGCAGCCTGGTGTCCCCTCTCAACGTCTGATTCTTGACGAGCGACATGTCGACGTTCGCGAAGCCGGGGCCGCGGAGGAAGTTGCGCGGCGTGTTGCCGACGGTGCCCTGGAGCGGGAGCTCGAATGCGCTGGTGTCGAACCAGCCATTCGGGTTTCCCGTGACGATCTTCTTCGGATCTGTGCCGGGCTTCACGTTCGGCCGATCCTCGGCGTTGCCCGAAATGTTGCCGGTGCGAGACCAGTTCGGTGTCTGGATCGACGGCGAGAACGCATAGCCGCTGTGCATAGACACGATCCCGTTCAACTGCCAGCCGCGGAGGACGGGACTCCCGCGGAACGGGAGCCCCCACGTCGCGTTGGCCGCGAAGACGTGCGGCGCGTCGAACGGTGCCGCCGCCCATTCGGCGTTTAGATCGTACGGATTCGGCGGATAGATGGCCGACGCAGTCGTGTCCGGGCTCAGCTGGGCATCGCCGTTGTCCATCGCTCGGCTCAGCGTGTAGGAGAGCTGGATCTGAGAATTGCCGGAGTACCGCCTAATCAGGCTCGTCTGGAGCGCGTGGTACGTGGAGCGCCCGTCGGACCTGCGGTAGTCGATGCTGCCCCACGCCGGATTCTGCCGCGGCGCGCCCGCCGGGAAGAACAGCGAGCCGTCAGCCCGAACGACCGGCACGACGGGATTACCCTCGATCGCGCTCACCAGGTCGTACCCTCGGGAGCCGGCGTAGCCGACCATCATTCCCCAGCCTGCGGCAAGCTCGCGCTGGACGTTGACGTTGTAGGCCACGCCCTTCGGCTGCTTGATGTGGTAGTCCATCGTGCGCATGCTCCGCGTGCCCCCGGCCGTCGCAGTGGAAAACACCGGCGTCGGAAATGGAATCCCCGCGCCGCTGATATTCACGACGTTCACGAAGGGCGGCGACTGGGCCGCGATGGACAGCGTGCTGTTGTACGGACCGTCGGTGTCGTGGTAGAGCCCGCCGCCGCCGCGAATCGCGGTGCGGCCGTCGCCGCCGACATCCCACGCGAATCCGACGCGCGGGGCGACATTGCCGAGCGACGGGTTGACGAACGGGCCGCCCAGCACGGGATCCGGCGAGGTCCGCACATCGGGCAGATAGGCATCCAGGCCGTTTTTGTCCTTCGGCACCGTGAAGAACTCGTACCGCAGGCCGAGGTTCAGCGTCACCTTCGACGTGACGCGGTAGTCGTCCTGGATGTAGAAGCCGAAGAGCGTGTTGGGCCGCTGGCGGTGGAAGTTCGAGTCCGGAGTGTTGCCCTGGAAGCGGCTCGGAACGCCGGCCAGAAACTGCGCCATGTTCGCGAAGGTATAGGTGCCGCGCATGTGGGTCGTCGTCAGCTTGTCCGTATATGCATGCTCGATGAGAGCGCCGGTCTTCAGCAGGTGCTTCCCCCTCGTGTACGTGAGGTCGTCGCTCCACGTCTGGTAGTCGATGTTGTGCGTCGATGGGTCGGCGGCATAGTTGCCGAGCTGCGACAGGCCTCCAATCAGGATGAGGCCCATGAACGGCGCTTCGGGCAGAAACGACAACGGCTGGCTGAGCGTATTGGCCGGGTTCTGCTCGTAGGTCAGGACGCTCGAGGAGAAGCGCGTCGTATTGAGCAGGTTCTGCGTCAGCGTGCGCTTCGCTTCGACCGTGAAGAAATGGTTGCCGGAATTCGACTTCGTGAAGAACTGCTCGGGTCCCGTCGTCTGAATCGCGCCGCTGAAGACTGGCGCGACCTGCCACGATCCATCGTAGGTGTGGCGCACGAAGAGCGAGTCCTTGTTCGAGAGCTGGATGTCGACGCGGCCCTGCCCGAAGTTTTCCCGCGTGGCGCGGTTGAACTGATACGTGTACTGCCCGATCCCGGGCCCAAGGTCAGGCCCGTTCGGCAGCGGATAGAGATCGAGGTAGGGCCTGACGGCTGGATTGACCGGGCCCGTGCGGGCGGCCGCCGTCGGTACGGCGGTAGTCACGGTCGTGCCGAGATCTTCCTGCAGGCGCTCGTACCCGCCGAAGAAGAAGATCCGATTCCTCACGATGGGCCCGCCCACGACGCCGCCAAACTGATGGCGCGTGAACGGCGGCGGGTCGCCGACGTCGAAGAAGTTGGAGGCGTCCACCTTGCTGTTGCGGAAGAACTCGAAGCCCGAGCCGTGGACGGCGTTCGTGCCCGCCTTCGAAACGACACTGACAACGCCGCCCATCACTCGACCGTAGTCGGCCGAGAACGCGTTGGTGACGACGCGGAACTCCTGGATCGTCTCGACGCCAAGCGTGCTGTCGGCCGCCGTGACCGTGGCCTGGCCCCCGTACCCCCGCATGTTGGCGCCGTCCATCAGGTAGCTGTTCGACCGGCCGCCCATGCCATTGATGTTGAGCTGGACGCCACGCTCCGCCGGCGAGGTGGGGTTGCGTTCGGTGAACTGGACGATGCCAGGCTGCAGCGTGGCGAGCATGATGTAGTTGCGGCCGTTCAGTGGCAGCTCCTCGATCGTCTTCTCGAGGACGATGGCGGAGAGCGCGGACGAGCGCGTCTCGACGAGTGCACTCTCACCGCTGACGGTGATCGATTCCTCGGCTGCGCCGACCTTCAGGACGAGGTTCAAGCCGGCCTGCTGGGCGACGGCCAGCGTGATGTCGGTCTGCACGCCGGTCCTGAACCCCTGCAGGCTGGCGCGCGTCTCGTACTTGCCGGGCGCTAACCCGGGCACGGCGAAGTACCCGTTCGAGTCGGTCACCACGCTCCGCGTCAGGCCGGTGTCGAGATTCCTGACGACAACGTCGACGCCGGGCAGCACGCCGCCGGTTTCGTCTTTGATGGTGCCGGAGATGGTTGCCGACGTGATTTGCGCGACCGCGACGGATGTGGTTGCTGCTAGGAGAACGACGGCGAGGGTGACTCTCCACCTCATGACGACCTCCCTCTCAAGTAACGAAACAGGGGCCCACGAATGGCGAGGTTATCCGGGATTCGGCGTGTTCAGGCCGGGGTATGGTTGTCGACGGTTGTCGACCGGTGAGCTTCGGAAACTGCTAGTGCCAGGAAGCGATGACACGACAGCCGCGTCCAGTGCGCCGCCTGCTTCCCCTCCTTGATCCACTGCTCGGCGGTGCCCCGCTTGTTAAAGAAGCGCACGACCGCGCGATTGGGGAGCAGGAGATTCGTGACGATGAAGCCCACGCGCGGGAACAGCTCGCCGACGTGGTGCTCGACCTTCGCCACAACCCGTCGGGGCGTCGTCCAGGTGTCCGCCTGATACTGAATACTCTTGTAGCGGACGAGCGGCTTGAGGCTCGGCCGTCCCGGTGACCGAAAGAGGCATGTCCTCAGTCGCCAGTTCCAGGTTCTTGTTGGCCGGGATGCGGATCGCGTACTGAACGCCACGGGTCTCCAGGGCCTCAAGATCGCTGGCCGTGCAAAGGCGGCGTCGGCCGCGGAACGCCACCCGGATGGCCCAGTCGCCAGATACAGTCGCACGAACGTACTCGGGGCCGCTGTTCGATAGTGCACACCTCCACGCCATTGCGCTGTCAAAATGTGTCCACGAAATCGAGGCAAGCCCCATACGGGCTCACTTAACCGGGCCGTCCAACAAGCAAATGGAGCCGTCGCGCTCAGCGTTCTGTCCGGTGATGAGGCGTGGCGCGCGGCTCATTTGCAGCGTTAGACCGCCGGATCGACGAACTGGCCCTGAAGCCTCCGGGTGGTAAGAGAACCCGAGGCAAGATCATGCGCTGGACGCAACAATCGTTGGTCAGAGCCAGAGGCATCGTGATGATCGTCTTCGGTGTCTTTCTGCTCGTCGCATCTCTCGTCTGGCGCTGAGGCGCTTGGAGGATCGCGGCGATGAGGGCGGCCAGGGATTGATGGAAGGATTCTAAATCATGAAGAAATCGACGTGCCTCATAGCTGTGTTGACGGCGGGCGTCCTGCGCGTGCCGCTGGCGGTGCCATCGAGCCCGGGACAGGACGATGCCGCGTCATGGAGCCCGAAAAAGGCGGCCGCGTATCTTGACGCCCGAGCACAGTGGTGGACGACCTGGCCCAACGCTGCGCGCGATCGCGGAACCTTCTGCGTGTCGTGCCACACGACGCTCCCCTATGCGCTTGGCCGTCCGGCGCTGCGCCGCGACCTCGCGGAGACGGGCCCGTCGGCCGCCGAGCGCAAGTTGCTCGAAAACATCGCAACGCGCGTCCGGCTATGGAACGAGGTCGCGCCCTTCTATTCCGACGAGACTGCGGGCGTCCCGAAGACCGCGGAATCGCGCGGGACCGAGGCGATTCTCAACGCGCTCGTGCTCGCCGCCTACGATGCGCCGGACGGCAAGCTCCGCGACGATACGCGGACGGCGCTCAGCAATCTGTGGGCGCTGCAACAGAAGACCGGAGAGACGAAGGGCGCGTGGTCCTGGCTGAACTTCCACTACGAGCCGTGGCTATCCGATGGCGGTCAGTTCTACGGCGCGGCGCTGGCGGCGGTGGCGATCGGCACCGCGCCTGGCAGCTACCGTTCGACGCCGGAGATCCAGAGCAACCTGACGCTGCTCCGCGACTATCTCGATCGACGACGAGACGGCCAGTCGCTCTTCAATCGCGTGGTTCTCGTCTGGGCCTCGTCGAAGATGCCAGGGCTTCTCACGCCGGCGCAGCAGACGTCGATCGTCGACGAGGTGATTGGCCGGCAACGGGAAGACGGTGGCTGGAGCTTGTCGTCTCTTGGCACGTGGAAACGCAGGGACGGCACCGCGCTCGAAACGAAAAGCGACGGCTACGCCACGGGACTCGTCGTCTTTTCGCTGCAAGGAGCGGGCCTGTCGCGCGAGCAGGCAGCTGTGAAGAAAGGATTGGTGTGGCTCGGAAGCGCCCAGGAAAAGACCGAGGGTCCGTGGCCGGCCTATTCGCTGAACAATCAGCGCGACCCGAAGTCAGACATCGGGAGGTTTATGAGCGACGCAGCGACTGCCTACGCCGTGCTGGCATTGACCGCCGACAGGTAGCAATCGCCACCACCGGGTCGGCGTGCCAGTAAAGACAAGGCTGCGCGCAGCGCAGCGCCGTAGGCGGCATGGCCTTGACGCGTGCGAAAAGGCGACATCCGAGCGGGCGGTCTAACAACCGCTTGGAGCCGGCGGGCCTGGCGCCCTGTGCGATCATGTCGCTGCGGCCCGCGGCTCAAGCGGCGCCGTTAGACCGTCAGAAGACGCAATGGATCAAGAGTCGACAACAACCGAAGTCGAAAGGGCTCGACTAGTTAGTGAGCTCGCTGAAGAGTGCCGTGCATTTGCTCCGGAGCGAATTGGTCGATACATAAGAGCTCGCCATCACGGCATCGTTGCGGACACGCCGTTTGCTCCGGCATCCGCGGAATGCATCGAGCTGTTCAGAGACGGGCATTTCTACGGCGCTATCTCGTTGTCGCAGGCGGTGGGCGAGGCTCTTGTGCGTCATATGTGTCGCTCGAATCAGTGGAGGCCTGCCGAAACCTTCGAGGAGAATATTCGCAAGCTCAGAGAGCGAGACTTCATCGACGCTGCGATCGAATCCGAATTGCTGCGGTTGTGGGAGAAACGAGACGACTACCACCATCTGAATCCTACAGTCGCCAGAGATCGGGCCACGCTTGAAGAACTGGCCTTGACGAAGATTCGTGCGCTTGGTGAGGTCGAGCGGTTTGTGTTCGCCTGGGCACCAAGCGAAACTCCCGGTGCAATCAGGCTGTTGCGACCGCAGTACTGGCCGGATAAGAAGGACGGTCGCGTCGGTGTGTTTCTCAGGAATCCGTCGGTCTAACAAGCCGCTGCACCTGACGGCATCGGGGCCCGCTCGCGCGTGCCCCTCGCGCGCGATGCTATCGTTTACGCGCGCGCGCCGCAGGTGAGCGGCAATGCGTTAGGCAGCGGGAGAATAGGACGATAGGAGGATACGATGGGACCCCGACATGTCCTGAGCGTTGCCGCGGTTGCGGCGGGCTTGGCAGTGTTCTTCGCGATTGGCGGATTCTTCTTGCCGCCTGGAAATGCGGCTATCCCTACGGCCCTCGCCTTCGCTGCGACCGGCGTGTTGGGTGGAGCAGTATCGCGCACATTCAAACATCAGGAGGAACGCATCAGTAATCTCGAACGTCGGCTGTCCGACGAGAGTCATACGACCCCTTGATTAATCAGTCTGGTGGCGAGTGCCGGGATCGGAATGGAGGGGTTGCATGCGGACATGCTGTTTTGCGGTCGGTAGCTCGAAACATTGATCCCTTGGTTCCGTATGGTAAGCATGATCTGGAGCAGCTCTGGTACTCGACGCGCTGCCTAACAGCCGCTGCAGCCGACGAGCGACATTGAACGGCGGGGACATTTCGAGACAACAGGCGGCCGCTCGCGGCTGAGCGGCGTGACGTTAGGCATCCAAGGCACGAAGGAGCTCGAATGAAATCGGAATTCCCCGGCCCCGTTCCCGAGATCCCAGTGAGGGATATCCGTGAGGCCGTGGCCTACTACAAGGGCAATCTGGGTTTCACCGTGGACTGGGGAGGAGACGAACTTGGGCTGGCGGGTATCTCGAAAGGCAACTGTCGGATGTTCCTTGCGAACGAGGAGTATCGAAAGGAGTATGGGAACATCGGTCCGACGTTGACATGGTTGAACTTGGACAGCAAAGAGGAAGTCGATGAGCTCTACCGAACGTGGAGCACCAGCAACGCGAAGTTGCTGTCCACACCGGAGTCGAAGCCTTGGGGCTTGCACGAGTTCACCGCCACCGATCTTGACGGCAATCTCTTCAGAGTCTTTTATGACTTCGCAACTCCTGAACGCGTTACGGATGCGTAACATTCAAATGGAGCCGACGTCCTTGGTCCGCTCGCGCGTGCCGACGGACGCGGCTCATTTGAACCGTTAGGCGGCTAATCCTATGAAAGTGTTGCTCGACACGTCTGCTCTCAATTGGCTGACGGACCACCGCGAAGAGGCGTACCATTTCTTTGAAGCTCGGGATCGCGGCGAAATCGATGTTTTGGTGCCACTCGAGGTGGCGACTGAGGTCCGGAAGACCAACGACCCAGAGCGAAGGGCTGCGCTCGAGCGAGTACTGTCGCGTTTCCTTCCAATTACGCCGACGCGCGTACCGCGTCTGGGAGCATTCCGCTTAGCGATGGGCCGCTGGCCGAGCGAGAACGATCTCGCACGCCTCAAAGCACTGAAACTGCTGCGAGATGGTCAAGATCGAGACATCGCCGCAAATGCGGGCGGATATCGTTGTGATGTGTTTATGACGTGCGACACAGAGATGTCGCGCACGAAGCGGCCACAGCTTGAAACCATTCTGGGTGGCACGCGTGTTCTTGAGCCGGAGAGCTTCCTGGAGGAAATTCTTCACCGACCATAAGTGGGTGAGCGAAGAATCCGCTCGAAGGTGTGCGCCGCCTAACAGCCGCTGCAGCCGTCGAGCGGCGCGGCGAGCGAAGTGATTCGAAACGATGTGGGCCGCTCGCGGCTGAGCGGCAATGCGTTAGACCGCTGAACGATGCTGCGGCGCACGGAACACGCTATTGCGGTTGTTTTACCAACTGGAGGCATCACACCGATGGCTGACCAGAACAAGAAGACGATCAGAATGTTGCGAGAACAGGCGCCAACCAATCCGTCGGTGCTGGATGGGCTCTATACCGACGATTACGTGTACCACGGAATCCCGCTGCTCGGTGATTTGAAGGGGGCGGCCGCTTTCAAGGCGATGTTTACCGGCTTCACTAGTGCGATCGCAGACTTTCGAGAGGAAGTCGTGGACCAGATCGCCGAAGGGGACAAGGTCGTCACGCGTTTGTCGGGCAGCGGCCGCCACACCGGCGAACTCATGGGCGCAGCCCCGACGGGAAAGCCAATAAAGTTCACGGCGGTCGTTATCAGTCGCTTCGTCGGTGGCAAGATCGCCGAGGAATGGGTGGAGTTCGATGCCTTAAGCTTCTTGCAACAACTCGGCGTCGTACCAGAACTTCGCTAGACGATTCGACAGCGGTCTAACAGGCGATGAAGCCGGCGCCGTGTCTCGGCGCGGCTTATCGCCAATTCGTTAGCCGGGCTCCACCAATGATGACGCAACCTAACTTTTCATCTCGCTTACCTCTTGCGCTCGTCTGGTGCTTTCTCGTCTGGCCGCATGCGGCGACATCACAACAGAGGTTCGAGTTCTCCTGCTCAACATTTCCACCTAACACGTCTGAGGCCGAGCTGGTTCGCCGATTTGGGGCTGCCAATGTGCACACCGGACCAGTCGCCGGTGGCGGAGCCGAAGGTGAGTACACTCAAGGCACCCTCATGTTTTCGGAAGCGGTCGACGCGAAGGTCGAGATTCTGTGGAAGAACCGCGAATCCAAGAATGCGCCATCCTTGGTATGGATAGACGGGTCGCGAAGCCGTTGGCGATCTCCCGAGGGGATTACGCTCGGAAGTCACTTGAAGATGGTCGAACGCGTCAATCGACGGCCGTTCCGCATGGCAGGGTTTGGCTTCGATGGTTCCGGGACGGTGATCGCATGGTCCGGAGGGCGACTCGCTGCTCCGGACGGGGCAGGCTGCAGAATGCGCTTGAGTCTCGACAATCGGTTCGAAACTACGTCTGTGTCAAATGACCCTGGCGCGATCCGGGCGTTGAGCCGTCAAGTAATGGGGGATCGTCAATACTTCTCGTCTGGTCATCCAGCGATGCAGGCTTTGGACCCGCAGGTGTATCGGATGTTTCTCGAATACGATCACTTAAATTGATTGGCCGGCTAACACGCAAATGGAGCCGACGCGCGCTGCGTTCATTGACGGTGTCGCGCGCGGCTCATTTGCAACGTTATGCCGATATCGATAGGCGCCATACCGGAACGAAGAGCGGATAGGTTAGATTGATGCGAACTTGCCCAGTGGCACCTGCCGGGCTCGTCGTCGCGCTTTGCGTGGCGGCAAGCCTTGACCTCCGAGCGCAGGTCACAAAAGCGGCGGAGACCGACATCGACGCTGCCATGTTGGAACTGACGGGTGTTTGTTCAGTCGATGCCGCTCGACCCAAAACGAGCGCCGCGTGGGATGAACTCCTCCGGACGCGAGGTATGACGAAGAAGGACAGTGCCTGGGAAATCAAGACAGCCGACGGCATGCTGCGCGCGTTCGCGTTCTTTCGGCCAGGGCAGACGGACTATTGGTTCGTCCTTTTTCCCTCAACTTCGCTTGCGATTCCAGACTCGGTATTGTCCCACCTTCTGAGCAATAGCACATCCACAGAGGTGACAGGCGTTCACATCGAAATCGGGCTGCCGTCCACGATTGAACGGCAAATGCCGCCCCGGGCAGTAATAGGAGAGTTCCTCACGATCTCGCTGGCGGGAGGATACCTCCGGTCGAGTCGCACGACGATAACGTGGAAGGAAGATAGTGTTCGGTGAATTGTCTGACAACCATTCCGTCGGTACGTTCTTATCACGCCGGAACACTCGAACCGCCCGGCATAACACGCAAATGGAGCCGACACGCCGCGGAGCGATGACGGCGTGCGGCTCATTTGCAACGTTAGGCCGATAGAACAACTTCTTCAACGAGGCGACAGAATGGATTCACCGAGGCGCTTCGTGCTAGCCGATGCGATGATTGCGATCGCTATTGGAGGACTTGCCCTCGTCCTCTACGGAGCCATGCGGTTTCCTGCCAGCGTCTCCGCGGGTTGGGTTCCGTTTGTCATGTCGACGGTTGGTCTTCTCGGGTACGTCATTGTCGGCGCGTTTGCACGTCGGGCGTCCACCCCGATCCAAACAATTCTCCGGCTCGGCGGCGTGGTGGGGCTCGCGCTGGCCGCAGCGGGCATTCTGAATCACACGCTCGAGATTGCCGTCCATCTTCCTTCGGCGCTGGGAGCCATCCTCGGGCCCGGTATGTGGGGTCTCATGTTTCTCGGCTTCTCTATCGCTTGCTCGGCCACGGTCGCCCGGTCGGGCTCTCCTGGTTTTGGCCTTCTTTCGAGTGTCTGGTGCGGATTGGTATATGCAAGCGTCTTGGTGATGTTCGCGTTGGGCGTCGGCTTCGCCTTCATGCCTCACATGGAGCACATTCTGGCAGGCCCGTATGCTGCAAGCGGGATGAGCGATCCCGAGGCATTCGTGACCCGCCACCTGGTCACAAACGCTTCGTCGCACATTTACATCGCGCCGCTGATCGCGCTGGTGGTCGGAACCGTCAGCGCGCTCGCGTGTCTGCTTGTTTGGTCGGTTCGGCGGGACACCGCTATCGCGCTAGGCGTGGTCAGCGTCCTGCTGTTCGTGGCCGGCGCCATGTCAATTCGAGTTGCAGAGTCCATGGCCCGCGCGCAGCGACCACCGTTCATTCAGTTCGGGCTCGCCGCGCTGGCCATCACTTTGTCATCGGCGCATCCGTTGTTCGTCGCCGTTCGTCGTCCGAGGCCCGATGAGCACTGTGACGGCCTAACAAGCGGTGGCAGCCGACGGCGGGTGCGATCATGAGCCGCCGCGGCTGAACCGCAACGTTAGCCGCCGGACATTTGCGAAGCCTGTATATACAGGCGTATACTGCCTTCGGAGTGCGTTTCAGCTGGGATGCTCGCGAGAGCAATCGAAATCTCCGAGAGCGCGGATTCGACTTCGAGTTCGCGACTCAGGTATTCGATGGTGCCACGCTGGAGCGGGAAGACTCTCGCCGCGACTACGGTGAGCGCCGGATGATTGCCCTAGGTATGGCTCAGGATATCCCGCTCACGGTGGTGTACACCGACCGGGCCGAGAAGGGTGGCGAGATCAATCGTCGAATTATTTCGGCCCGAAAGAGTAATCGTCGTGAGCGCGAAGCGTACAAGAAGGCGATCACCGCGAAGCAACCCGGTGTGGCGCGGTCGGGCTGATTTGTCCCGTCTGCGGCGCATGTCGGAGCGGGAGATCCAGGCGACGTCGCCGCCCGAGTTGGCCGATCTCCCTGACGATTTCTGGGACGATGCGCGGGTTGTCGAACCACCCGCGAAGCAGCCAATTTCCCTCCGCGTGGACGCCGACGTCTTGGAGTGGTTCAAGGCTCAGGGGCCCCGGTACCAGTCTCGAATCAACGCCGTCCTTCGCTCGTACATGAGCCGGCGGCAGCAAACATCGAAGCGAAGGGCGGGCTAACAAGGCGATGGACCAGACGCCGCGTCGGGCCGCTCTCGCGGCCCTCTCGGCGCTGGTCATCGCCGGACGTTAGGCATCACAGAGTTACAGCTTGGCGCTGATTCCAGTTTCACCGAATGCTCGCGATGTGGGCGAGTGCATTTATTGTGGTTGCCGCGACGAGCCTTTGCGTCGCGAGCACGCCGTCGCCTACGGCTTAAACGGTCCTTGGACTCTGCTACGGGCAAGCTGTGATGCTTGCGCAAAGATCACACACCGGTTTGAGCGCGACACGCTCCGAAGCCTGTGGCCCTCTGTCCGCAATGCGCTGGCAATGCACACCCGTCGCCCCGAAAAGCGACCAACAACGTTGCCGCTCGTCATCATCCGAGCAGGAGTTCGCGAGACGGTGCAGGTTCCGGCGTCGGACTATCCAGTCTACTTGCCTGTACCTCTGTTTCCAGCTCCTGGCGTCGTGTGCGGACGCCCTTCGCGGCGAGGTGTCTTTACGAACATGGACACGCTCCATTTGGCTGGTCCATCTTTCAAGGAGGCAAGTGCTCGCTACCCCGCCGCTGAGTTCGTCGGAGCGCACACGAATTTTTCTCCAGAGGAGTTCGCCCGGACTATCGCTAAGATCGGGCTATGTGCCGCGGTGTACGCGCTGGGAGTCGCGCCGTTTCGCAATTCGCCGATCAGGGGCGTCATCCTTGGCACGGATGAACACATCGGCCATTTTGTTGGGTGCTGGGAGGGCGACGAGATGAACGCGCCGAATGGTCTACATACCGTGCAAATCCGTTGTAGTGGCGTGGATGTCCACGTCATCTTGCGGTTGTTCGCTCAGTTTGGAGCTCCGGAGTATCACGTCGCTCTCGGACCCGCGGATCCCGCATTCGTCGCGTCAGGTGCATGGCCGTGGAAGTGATGCCTAAGGTGCTGTCAGTAAATAAGTGCTTGTACTCGCGATCCATGAGTAGTACGGTGCTACGCGATGCAGGTGGCGACCCTGCGCGCGAAGTACGCCGCAC
>Ga0070699_100003555_pt1 | contig 13769 bp, 9 predicted proteins | sample KBSK1503metaG_FD_65473 | JGI IMG/M metagenome (GOLD analysis project Ga0070699, IMG submission 65473) | Corn, switchgrass and miscanthus rhizosphere microbial communities from Kellogg Biological Station, Michigan, USA - KBS K1-50-3 metaG | ecosystem: Host-associated > Plants > Roots >...
TGGCCGGGGTTCTCAGTATGGTACCGGCTTCCCGACGGCCAGACCCGGTATCACATCGTCGTCAAGCGAACCGGCGGGGCCACCGCGGCGCGTGCGGACGAGCTCCGGCTCCGAGTGGAAGACGGGGCGGTGCTGGTGGAGCTTCGCGCCGATGGGCGAACCCACCGCGTGCACGTCGATCTCGGGCCGGATGCGGGGCCACGCTACCGGCCTTCCGCGAGTGCCTCGCCATGAGAGGCGATCACCAACGCATAGTAGCGGGCGCTGGCCTTCGGCGTTCGGCGCTGGGTCGTGAAATTCACATGGTACAGCCCGAACCGCTTCGAGTATCCCGCGCTCCATTCGAAATTGTCGAGCAGCGACCAGGCGAAGTATCCTCTCACGTCGACCCCCTGCTGAATGGCCAGGTGCGCGGCCCGCAAATGATCCCCCAGGTACTGCACCCGGAGCGGATCCGGGAGCACGGCGGCGTCCACCTCCGGCGGGTCCTCGAAGGCCGCTCCGTTCTCGGTGATGTAGAGCGGCACACCGCCATATCGATCGCGCACCCAGAGCAGTACCTCGGTGAGGGCTTCGGGATAGACTTCCCAGTCAAGCGTGGTGTGGCGACCGGGCTGACGGACCCGCGACGCGCGCAGCGGCAGCTCGGCCTCATCGTGCCGCATGACGCCACGGGTGTAGTAGTTGATTCCCAGGAAATCGAGGGGCTGGGAGATCAGGGCCTGGTCCTCCGCCGGGAATCGCGGCCATGCGTCTCCGAAGATTTCGGGCATCTCCTCGGGATACCGGCCGAGGAAGACCGGATCGAGAAACTGCCGATTCATGTACGCGTCGGCGCGGCGGGTCGCCGACAGGTCGGCCGGCCGGTCCGACGCCGGATACTTGGGCTCCAGATTCACGACCAACCCCGCCTGCCGGCCTCCCTCCCCGCGGATCGCCTGGATGCCGGCGCCGTGGGCACGGAGGAGATTGTGGCTCGCGAGCGGCGCTTCCGAGGGACTCGCATGCCCTGGAGCGTGGAGGCCATGAAGGTATCCGGCGTCACTCACGACCCAGGGCTCGTTGATCGTTGCCCAGAGCGCCACCCGGTCGCCCAGGCGTCGCACCATCGTGCTGGCATAGTCGGCAAACCAGCCGGCGATGTCGCGGTTGAGCCAGCCGCCCGCGTCGTCCAGTGCGGCGGGCAGGTCCCAGTGGTAGAGCGTCGCCATCGGCGAGATGCCTCGCACGAGGAGGCGGTCCACCAGACGGTCGTAGAAGGCCAGGCCGGGCGGGTTGATGGTTCCCCGGCCGGTGGGCAGGACCCGGCTCCAGGAGATGCTGAAGCGATACGCCGCGAGTCCCAGGTCGTGCATGAGCCCGACGTCGTCCTCATAGCGCCGGTAATGATCGCAGGCAACGTCTCCCGTTTCGCCGGTTTCAATCGCGCCGGGGGTATGCGAAAAGCGGTGCCAGATGCTGGGACCCGCCCCATCCGCCAGGGGAGAGCCTTCGATCTGGTATGCGGAGGTGGCGGCCCCGAAAAGAAAGCCGGAGGGGAATCGGTATTCCTGAGTCATCGGCGAAGGGCGTTCCCATGGCCAGAGTAGTGCTGGAAGGCGTCCGGAAGATATACCAGGAGCGCGGCCTGGCCCACGTGGCCGTGCACGGTATCGACCTCGAGGTCCGCGAGGGCGAATTCCTGGTGCTCGTGGGACCCTCGGGCTGCGGAAAGACCACCACCCTGCGAATGGTCGCGGGACTGGAAACCCTTTCCGCCGGGACCATTCGAATCGGCGATCGGTTGGTCAACGATGTGCCCGCGCGTGACCGCGACATCGCGATGGTCTTTCAGAACTACGCTCTGTACCCGCATCTCTCCGTCCGGGAGAATCTCGGGTTCGCGCTCACGCTCCGGAGGCTCCCCAGGGCGACGATCGACGCCAGAGTGCGGGAGGCCGCCGAGCTCCTGAGCATCGGCGACCTGCTGGCGCGAAAGCCGAAGCAGCTCTCCGGGGGCCAGCGCCAGCGGGTGGCTCTGGGCCGGGCGATCGTGCGGCACCCGCAGGTGTTTCTGTTCGATGAGCCGCTTTCCAACCTCGACGCGAAATTCCGGGTCCAGATGCGGAGAGAGCTCGCCGCCCTGCGGCGCCGCCTGGGCACCACGACGATGTACGTTACCCACGACCAGGTCGAGGCCATGAGCCTTGGCGACCGGATCGTGGTGATGCACGAAGGCCGCGTTCAGCAGATCGGCTCGCCGCTCGATATCTACGACCGGCCTGCGAATCTGTTCGTCGCCGGATTCCTGGGAAGTCCTCCGATGAATCAGATTCGGGGCAAGCTGACCGCGGCGGATGGGCCGAGGTTCGAAGCCGAAGGAGGGTTCACCCTCCGTCTTCCCGACGGCGGGGCGCCTCCGGTTCCCCTGGACGGCGCCGTCGTGCTGGGGCTCCGTCCCGAGGCGATTCACCCGAGACAGGCACTGCCCGGGTTCCAGGGGATTGTGGAGGAGGTTGAACCTCTGGGCTACGAGTCGCTGGTGACCGTCCGGTCGGGGAGCACGTTCATTACGCTGCGGTTCGACGCGGGAACCACCCCATCGATCGGTGACCCGATGACGCTCTCGGTGGATGCCCCGGGGCTCCACTGGTTCGATGCCGCCAGCGGGACTCGGCTCTGAGGTCGGCCCGCGAGCGACTCCCCGCGCAACGAATTCCGCAGTCCGGGCGTCTCTATTTATGTCGGGTGACCGCGACAGCCGCCCAATCTCGTCTGGAGAGAATCACATGCGACTACGGCATTGCCTTCTCGCGACCTCACTGGTTGCCGGCATGGTAACCACCAGCGCCGCCCAGGATCCGAATCCGGAGCCCCGCCCCGAGCGACGCTCCTGGGTCCTGGTCGAGCCTCACCTTCGCCGGCCCTTCGTCGATCGCTACCGCTTCCGAATGGAGCCGGAGCGGGTGCGGATCGTGGAGCGGGCGCTCGAGCGATCTGAACGGGCCCGGCTGGACGCGAGGGAACGTGCCCGGCGACAAGTGGAGCGGGCCGAGCAATTCCGTGACCGGGCCCGAGATCGTGCTCTCGATCGCCTCGATCGGGTGCGCGATCGGGAGTTTGCGATGCGCAACCGGCTCTCCGACCGGCGGAATGCCGACCTGCACCGGGAGCGGTTGAGCCGTGAACGCGCGATGGAACGGGTGCGGGAGCGGCTCGACCAGATGCGGGAGGACCACCGTTACATCATTCGGAGGCGCTCGCGGACGATCTAGTCGCCAGATGATGGCTGCTGGTTGCTGGAAACCGTAGTTGTTCGATCATGGGACGAACCGTTCGGGCCTGGGACCCGTACCGGTTCGTCCCTTACTTCTAATCCATTACTCTGAAGTCGGTTACGCCGCTCGCCATCCTGGCATACCGGGTGCGTTGTCATTTCCCATGCACCTCATCAGCGCGCAGGACATCCGATTCGCTTTTCGGAACCTCCAGGCCCGACCAGGTCTCTCCGCCGTCATCATCGCGACTCTGGCACTCGGCATCGGCGCCACCACCGCCACCTTCAGCCTTCTCGATGCGGCGCTCCTCCGCCCGCTGCCTTTCGCGCGGGCGGACCGTCTGGTGATCCTGTGGGGAGTTGCCGGTCCGCAACGGAGTCAACGGGGCGCATCCCCGCCGGAGGTGGCCGACTGGGCCACGATGAATCACACGCTCTCCGGGGTCTCGGCGTGGGATCCGATCTCGCTCAACCTGCGGACCGAGTCTGGGGCCGACCGGATCAACGCCGAACGGGTCAATCCCGAGTATTTCAAACTGCTCGGAATCGAAGCCGCCCGCGGACGCACCTTTACGGCCGAGGAAGACCAGGTTGCGGATGCGTTTCCCGTGGTGCTGGTGAGTCACCGTCTGTGGCGCTCCAGGTTTGCCGGGGAACCCGCCTTGCTCGGGCGCACCATCACGATCAACGACCGGCCATTCACCGTGATTGGCGTCATGCCGGAAGGGTTTTCCGGACTGTCATTTCAAGCCGATCTCTGGATTCCACTGGCGATGCTCTCGGTCGACTCTCCCGCCTCGCTGCTCACCGGTAGAAACAGTCGATGGCTTCCGGCGGTGGGCCGGCTCAAGGATGGCGTAAGCAGCCAGGACGCCTCGGCCGACCTCCGGGCAGTGGCCAGCCGGATGAGCGAGCTCTATCCGGAAACCAACACCGATCGCAGCGTGGATCTGCTCTCGCTGGAGCAGAATTTTCTCGGAACCAACGCCTCGCTGTTTCAGACCCTGTTCAAGGCGGTGCTGCTGGTGCTGCTGATCGCCGCCGCCAATGTGATGAGCCTCCAGCTGGTTCGCGCGACGGCACGGGAGCGGGAGATTGCGCTCCGAATGGCGCTCGGTGCCGGCCGCTTTCAGCTGGTTCGGCAGCTCATGACCGAGGGAATGATGCTCGCCGGGCTGGGGGGGGCAGCCGGAATCCTGCTCGCTTACTGGATCATCCGGCTGCTGGTGCCGTTGGCGCCGGCGGGCCTCCTTCCCGGGTATGCTCGCGTTGCGGTGAACCTTCGCGTCTTCGCCTTTTCCGCCGGACTGACGGTGCTCACCGGACTCGCCTGCGGGCTCGCACCGATCCTCCGCCGGCAGACCCGGGATTTGAGCGACGCGTTGCGGCAAGGCGCGCGCGCAGCCTCCTCCGGTCTCGGCCGGCTGCGGAGGCCCGGTCTGCAACAGGTTCTGGTGGCGGGGGAAGTGTCGCTTGCCCTAATGCTCCTGGTCGGCGCCGGATTGATGCTGCGGAGTCTCCGCGAGCGGATGGCGGTCGATCCGGGTTTCGATCCCCGGGGCGTGCTGGTGGCACGGGTCTCCCTCCCGCGCCCTCAATATCCCGACGAGGCGCGGGTCAGGTTCGTGGTGCAGCTCGGGGCCCGGCTCAACGCACTTCCCGGCGTCGAGAGCGCCTCGATCAGCACGGACCTTCCACTCCGGGGAAACTCCACCGGGGCGAGGCTGCTGGTCGAAGGCCCCGGCGCCGTTCCGATCCGGTATTTCCGCCACTCGGTCACGCCGGAATTCTTCGGCGCGCTGGCGATACCCCTCGAGCGCGGGCGCGGATTCTCGAGTTTCGATGACCCCGGGACACCGAGCGTCGCCGTGATCAGCAGTGCGATGGCCCGGCGGTTCTGGCCGTCTCAGGATCCGGTCGGCCGGCGGTTCCGGCTGGGCGACGAAACCGGACCCGAGGTCACCATCGTCGGCGTGGCTGGGCCGGCCCGATTCCGCGATCTCACGACCGACCTCACCGCAGCCACGAGCGAGCCGGATGTGTATTTCCCCTTTGCCCAGCGCAGCGGGACCGACCTCGAAATTGCGGTACGGATGGTGAACGGCGCGACCCCATCGGTCCCGGCGATTCAACGCGAGATCGGGGCGCTCGATCCGGGGCTCCCGCTCTTTCAGGTGGGCCCGCTGGGTGACGCGCTCGCCACCCAGAACGCGGCACCGCGCTTCGGGTCAGTGGTGCTTGGCGCGTTCAGCGCGCTCGCGCTGGTGCTCGCGGCCATCGGGATCTACGGCGTGATTTCCTTCGTGGTGGGCCTGAGCAGAAAAGAGATCGCGATCCGGCTTGCCCTTGGCGCGGACGGAGGCAAAGTGCTTCGCGTCGTCATGGCCAACGGGATGCTGCTTGTGCTGGCCGGCGTGGTGGCCGGGACGATCGGCGCACGCGCCGGGGCCAGGCTACTCGAGAGCCAGCTCTATGGCGTGAGCGCCTCCGATCCCGTCACGCTCGCCGCGGTGATCGGCGCGATCGTGGTCGTGGCGCTGCTGGCGAGCTGGATCCCGGCGCGCCGCGCCGCCGCGGTGGAACCGCAGACGGTTTTGAAGGGAGAGTAGGTTTGGTCAGGCTTCGATGATCCCGAGCGGCGCAGTGGTTTTCCAGCGGCCCCTGGTAAAGTCGGGCACCTTGACCGGCCTGCTGCCGTTGGCGACGGACCATTCGCTCAGCGGACCGACGACGCTCACCGTCGCCCCGTCATAGACATTCTGATCGGTCGGGTGTCCCTCCCGCAGACAGGTGATGAGCCGCCAGTCCTCCAGCCAATCCATTCCGCCGTGGCCCACGCTCGCCTGCTTCACCTTGTCGCTCTTCCAGAGCGGATGGTCGTGGGTTTCGAACCAGGTCTCCACCGGGTCCCAGCGGTGGGCGGCCTTGCTCATTCCCTCGACGTATACTCGCCGCGGATATCCTTCGATGATCCCCCTGGTGCCCTGGAGGACGTACTTCCGGCTGTACGGGCGGGGGAGGTTGGTATCGTGGGTGACGTAGATCGTCTGGCCCGCCATGGTGCGGAGCAAGGTCGCATTGACGTCGCCGAGCACGTATCGCTCGCTTCGGCGGGGGTCATCCGCGGAGAGGTGCTCCGACTGCCACGCCTGCAGCCCGCGGGACGGCCCGCTCAATGAAACCAGGTAGTCGAGCTGATTCCCGCGGGTGATCCCCATCGCTTCCGCGATGGGTCCCAGCCCATGCGTGGGATACAGATTCCCGTTGCGCTTCGTGGCGTGCGCGCGACGCCAGAGACCCTCGCCCTCGGTCGAGAACTTGACCTCCCGGAGGTCGTGATTGTACCCGCACTCGCCATGAAGCAGTTCTCCGAGCAGGCCCTTCCTCGCCAGATTGAGCCCGAGCATCTCGAGGCGGTCGTAGCTGCAATTCTCCATCATCACGCAGTGCTTCCGGTATTTCTCCGCCGCCTCGACGAGCGCCCAGCATTCGTCGACGGTATAGGCGAGCGGCACCTCCGAGGCGGCGTGCTTGCCGTTTTTCATCGCCGCGAGCCCGATCGGCACGTGCCATTCCCAGGGCGTTGCGTTGAAGACCAGGTCGAGATCCGCCTCGGCGCACATCCGCTCGAAGTCCCGCGGCCCCCGGGTGAATGCCGCCGGTTCCTTCCTCCCCATCTCGCGGATCTTCTTTTGCCAGACCGCCACCTTCTCGGGGACGATATCGCAGAGCGCCGTGATTTCGACGCCCTCGAGTGTGAGCAGGTTCTCGACGTGGCTGCTCCCCTGGCCGCCGATGCCGACGAAGCCGATGCGGACGAGCGGGATCGGGGGGGCTGCGAAACGCAGGGGAGCCTGCGGTGTGAGATGTGAGACGTGAAATGTGAGTGGGAGCGCGCCTGCTAACCCCACTCCTGTCGCAACCTTGACGAAATCTCTGCGGCTGTGATCCATGGAAACCCCTCGCTCATTGGCCCAGTGCCTATTGCCCACTGCCTGTTGCCTGTTGCCTGCTCTACGGACTCATCCTCGCCGAGGAGAGAAGTTTCACCAGCTCATACCAGTATTCCGCCGCCTGGTGGTACTCCCTGACTCCGACCCGCTCGTCCCGGCCGTGTGCGCGTGAATCGTTGAGGTCATCGAAGATCGCCGCGACACCATAGGTGGGAATCCCGATGTTGCGGGTGTAGAGCCCGTCAGTGGCGCCGGTGGACATTTCCGGTACGATCGGAACCCCGGGCCAGTATTTCGCGGTCAGTGTCTCCAGCGGCCGCAACAGGTCGGCCCGCAGCGGCGACGGGGGACTGGGGTTGGCCACGGCGGCCCGGGTCAGCCGGATCGCGGTGTCGGCGACCACCCGCCGGAGCGCGGCTTCCACGCTGTCGACCGACTGGTCCGGAAGTATCCGGCAGTTGACCGTGGCGCGGGCCAATTGCGGCAGCGCGTTGTCGGCGTGGCCGGCAAAGAGGCGCGTCGCAACGCAGGTGGTCCGCAAGGTCGAGTTGTAGTACGGCGAGCCGGCGGAGAGCCGGCGCGCGGCGGCGGCATTTCCGGCGCCGGACACCTGGCGCATGTCGGCCGCGACCTCCGGCGTCTCGGCGGCGGCGCCTCGCGCAAAGAAGGCGCGAGTGACTTCGTTGAGCCGGACCGGGAACTCGTAGTCCGCAATGCGAGCGAGCCCGCGTGCCAGATGGTAAATGGCGTTGTCGGGAACCGGTCGCGAGCTGTGGCCACCCTTGTTCCGCACCTCCAGGACGAAGCTCTGATAGATCTTCTCGGCCGCCTGCACGTTGAACCGGATCGGCTTGCCCTCCCGATAGTCGCCGCCTCTCCCGTCGGTATTCAGTGCGACGTCGGCATCGATCAGGGTCCGGTGCTCCCGGGTGAGCCATCGGATGCCGTTGCTGGTCGTCTCTTCGTCCCCGGTCAGCACCATGATGAGATCGCGCTCCGGGACGAAGCCCTCCTTCTTGTAGCGGATGAAGTTCGCGACCAGCATCGCGGCGCCGGCCTTGTTGTCGCTGGTGCCGCGTCCGTAGTACCACCCGTCCTTCTCGACGAACTGGTACGGGTCGGTAGACCAGTCCTCCTTGCGCGCATCCACGACATCGAGGTGCGCCATGAGGAGCATCGGCTTCCGCGCCGGGTCCCGGCCGCGGTAGCGCACGATCACGTTCTGCACCGCGGGGGTTTGTCCCATCACCCGCACATCGCCGGCGGGGAAGCCGGCTGCCAGGAGCCGGTCGGCCACGGCCTTGGCGGCCAGGGGCGTTCCTTGCGCCGAGTCGCTGGTGTTGATCTGAATCAGCTGTTCGAGGATCTCGCGTTCGAGGCGCCTGGCGACGGGGTCCTTGCCCTCCTGCGCGGCAACGGGCACGGCGAGCGCGACGAGACAGATGACGGCGCCAGAGGTAGCACGGAAACGATACCGCATGGTGGTCCTGAATCCGAGAGAGGGAAGGGGAGCGTCCGGAATCTGGTGACGCCCGCGCCGCCGGGGAAGAGATGAAAGAAAACGGGGGGCTTCTTTCGAAGCCCCCCGCCTTGTCCCGATCGAGACGCTCGAGCCGAGTCTAGCGCTCGACCAGGATCAGGAACTTGTGCTGACCCCAGAACCGGTCCGGAGACGTAATCTGAAGCGAGCCCTTGATGCGGCCCTTCGCGTCGAGCGGAATGTTGCTGTACGCGATGTTCTGGTTCGAGACCAGCTGGTATTCCTTGTTCGGATCGGGGAGCTTGATCTCCGTCACGGTCCGGCGATCCACTGCCGTGAACGCCGCGGGATCCAGGTTGTCGCCCGGCTTCATCACTTCACCGGTACGGGTGAAGATCAGGAAGCGGGTGCCGCCCTCTTCTTTGATGATTCCCCGCTCCTTGAGCTCGCTCCGGGTGCCGATGATGTAGTACGCCGTGTTCTCGCGGGTGGTGATGGCGGACACGGTATCGGTCAGCTCCGCCTTCTCGGTGGAAAGCGTCGCCACCTGCTGCCGGGCGCCGGTCAGATCGGCCTCCATCGTGGCGATGGTGGTCCGCTGACTCTCGAGGGTGGCATTCAGACCGTCGATCGTCGCCTGCAGGTCGGTCACGAATCCCTTGAGGCTGTCCGACTGCGAGGTCAACTGCCGCAGGCGCTTCTGGCTCGCGGCCAGGCGCGTTTCGTTCGCCTTGAGGCGAGCGGTGAGGTCCTGGACCCGCTTCAACACGAGGGCGCGATCGTTGGTGGCGACGCCTTCACCCCCGACGACCGGCTCAACGGGCTTGCGGCTCGAGCTCACCTTCATGATTTCGGTGTTGATGTCGGAAAGAAGTCGCGTCGTCTCGGCAAGATCCCGGACCAGGCTGTCCTTGGCTGCCGCGACAGTCGTCATCTCCTGAACCTGAGTGCGATAATACGCGGCCGAGTCAGCCGGAATACGCTGCGCGACGTCGGATCCCTTCGCGCACGCGAGCGCGGCGACAAGCGCCAAGGGTGTCACGGCAGTCCATTTGGTCATACGGGTTCCTCCATAGGGTGGTCTTCGTGGCCGGCGCTCCGAACGAGGCCGGGTCCTTCGAAGACCATGTAATTCCAGTAATTCCAGTTTTTTTGCGGTTTCAATTTACACGGACGACGACCGCAGGACATCTTGCACAGGGTCCCGGTCGGCGTCCCCGGACGGTCGTGCGAATCCTTGACACTTCTCACGGCCGAAGTCGTATATTGAGCTTCGGATTGCCCTCCATCCCTCCCCACGAGGTACCCCCGTATGGCGCGCGCTCAGAGGACGTTTCTGATCTCGTTCGTCGTAGCGTTGGCCGGCGCCATTCCCGCGTGGGCGCAGTCCGGCATCGTGACGGGCAAAGTGACCGGAGCGGATGGCGGCGGTCCGCTCCCCGGAGCGGTCGTCAGGCTCGAAGCCAATGGCCTCCTGGCGGCCCAGGGGAAGGCGGGAGCGGACGGCAGCTACCGCATCACCGGCATCGCGCCGGGCACCTACACCGTCCGAGTCGTCAACGTCGGATACGGTCCTCGCGATTTTCCCAATACCGCAGTGTCGGCCGGCGGGACGGTGACCCTGGATGCCGTGCTGACGCAGGCACCGATGCGGCTCGAGGACGTTTCGGTGACGACGGTATCGAGGGTCCAGGAAAAGCAGACCGATGCTCCCGCCGCGGTCTTCGCCCAGCTTCGCCAGGAAATCGAGGAGCGTCCGGCGCTCACCGTGGCCGATCACCTCAAGAGCATTCCCGGCGCCGATGTTGTCCAGGGCGGGCTGGTGCAGTCCAACGTGGTCGCACGCGGCTTCAATAATATCTTCTCCGGCGCCCTGCTCACCCTGATCGACTACCGGTATGCGGCGGTGCCGTCTCTGCGCGTGAATGTGGCGACCTTCTTTCCGACGACCAACGAGGACATCGAGAAGATCGAGTTCGTGCTCGGGCCGGGCGCGGCGCTGTACGGCCCCAATTCCGCAAACGGCGTCCTCAACATCATCACCCGGTCACCGTTCACGTCCACGGGCACCACGCTGACCCTCGAAGGCGGCGTCAGGGCGGGTTCGACCGGCCGGGTGTGCAACGACGCGGCATGCGGCAGCCCCACATTCCCTTCGCTGGACGGGACCGAAGGCCTCTGGCGGGTCACCGGCCGCCATGCGATGAAGCTTGGCTCCAAGGCGGCCTTCAAGGTCTCAGGCAGCTACCTCAAGGGGACCGAGTGGCAGGAACGCGATCCGGCGGAGCCGGCCAATCTCGACGTGCTGAAGCCCGGTCTCAACCTTCCCTCCGGACAGTGCAATGCCACGACCGGTTGCCGGGACTTCAATCTCGAGCAGTATGGGGGCGAGGCGCGGGTGGACTTCCGGCCCGACCTGAACACCGAAATCATCGGCTCCTACGGCCTCACCAATGCCAAGAGCCTGATCGAGTACACCGGCATCGGAGCCGGGCAGGCGAGAGACTGGAAGTACTCTGCGGCGCAGTTCCGGGTCCGGCACAAGCGGCTCTTCGTGCAGGGCTTCGGCAACTTCAGCAACGCGGGGAAGACGTTCCTGCTCCGGGACGGCAGCCCGATCCAGGACAGCTCCCGGGTCTGGTCGGCGCAGTTCCAGCATGGGCTGGACCTGTTTTCGGGGCGGACGACGCTCCTTTACGGCGCCGACTACATCTTTACCGACGCGCGCACCGGCGGAACGATCAACGGATCCAATGAGAGTGACGACGACATCAAGGAGGTGGGCGGATACGTCCACAGTGTGACGCGCCTCGGCTCCAAGCTCGATTTCATCGCCGCGCTTCGCCTCGACAAACACAGCCGGCTCGAGTCGGCGGTATGGTCTCCACGGGCCGCACTGGTGTTCAAGCCCAGCACAGATCAGGCCTTCCGCGTCACGTTCAATCGCGCCTTCTCGACGCCAAGCAACAACAATCTCTTCCTCGACATCGTCGCGGGGCAGATACCTCTCGGCGGCGGGCTGGCGTACAATGTCCGCGCGTTGGGCGTCCCGAAGGATGGATTCCAGTTCCGGGTCAATGGCGGCTGCGCCGGTGGTACCGGCAATGGTCTCTGCATGCAGACGCCGTTTCAGCCGCTCCTGCCGGCAGGCACTCCCCAGCTTCTCCCCGCGAATGCGGCATTGCTGTGGGGTGTGGCCGTGACGGCCGTGTCCGCGTCAGCCGGTCCGCAACTCACCGCGCTGATGCGAACCAACGCTCCCACCACCCAGGTCGGCACCCAGCTCAGGCTGCTGAACCCCACCACGCGACAGTTCATCGATATCAGCAATCCCCAGGATCAGGTGCGCGACATCGCGCGCCTCGAGCCGACGATCAACCACCAGCTCGAGGCCGGGTACAAGGCGCTGATCGGGGGTCGCTTCCAGATTTCCGCCGATGCATGGTACGAGCACAAACGGAATTTCACCGGGCCCCTGATCGTCGAATCGCCGACGGTATTCCTCGACCGGGCCACGACGATTGCCTACCTCACCGGACTCTTCACCCAGGCAGGCGTTCCGAACGCGGCCGCGACGGCAGCCGCCCTCGGGACCGGGATGGCCGGACTTTCGGCCGCCACGTCGGTCGCGACCACCGGCGTTCCTCTCGCCACCGTGGTGCCCACCAACACACCGCTCACGGCACGGCCCGACATCTTCCTCACCTACCGCAATTTCGGCGAGGTGGATCTCTGGGGGGCGGATCTTGCGATGGACTTCGTGGCGGGAAGCCATCTCATGCTGGCGGGGAGCTATTCCTTCGTCAATAAGGACTTCTTCTCGAAGACCGAGGTGGACGGGCCGACCGACATCGCCCTGAACGCGAGCAAGAGCAAGGGCTCCTTGACGGTCGGCTGGCGGGACGATCCGAATGGGTGGAGTGCCGAGACCCGCTTCCGCGCGGTCAAGGGTTTTCCGGTCAACTCGGGTGTCTATGTGAGCGCTCCCGATCCGGATGACCCGAACCGGCTGCTTCCCACCGACTCCTACGGCGTGCTCGATCTCCAGGGGACATGGAAGCCCCCGATCGGCGCGCGCAACATGCTGCTGTCGGTGAACGTGCAGAATCTGTTGAACAAGCATTATTCGACGTTTGTCGGGGTGCCGAATCTGGGGCGGTTTCTGCTCACGAAAGCGTCGTACACTTTCTAGGTGCCAAACGCTATCCGCTATCGGCTATCGGTCAGTCTATCGGTCGGTCCATCAGCCTGTCCGATGGCAGATAGCCGATAGCCGATAGCTGCCCTTATGCGCCTCGTCGAGCGCTATCCGTCCCTCCCCTACGTCGCCCCGTTCGCGGTGTTCATGGGGCTGCTGCTCGTGGGGCACCGGCTGCCGCTTTCGCTCCGCGCCGAAGCAGTCCTCCGGGTCGGGCTGGTCACCCTCGTCCTGCTGGGCTTTTCGCGTCAGGTTATTTCGCTCCAGGTGCGGCATTGGGCCACGAGTACCGCGCTGGGGATCGGGGTCTTTGCGCTCTGGATCGCGCCGGATGTTCTGCTGCCCGAATTCCGGAGCTCGTGGCTCTTCAGTAACGGTTTCACCGGACGAGTCGAGGGAGCGTTTCCGGAGGCGGGGCGCAACGACGCCTTCGTGCTGGCTCTTCGCTTCGCCCGGGCCGCGGTCCTCGTGCCCATCGTGGAAGAGCTCTTCTGGCGAGCCTGGCTCCCCCGCTGGATCGATCACACGGACGACTTCCGGAAAGTCCCCATGGGGCAGTACACCACCGCCAGTTTCGTCCTGACGGCGTTGCTCTTCGCGAGCGAGCACGGGTCGATGTGGGATGTCGGCCTGGCGGCAGGGTTGCTGTACAACTTCTGGATGCAGCGGACCAGGAGCCTGGGCGATCTCATCTTCGCCCACGCGGTCACGAATGCATGTCTCTCGGCCTATGTGGTGAGTCGGGGGAGGTGGGAATACTGGTGAGGCAGGCAACAGGCAACAGGCAACAGGCAACAGGCAACAGGCAACAGGCAGTGGGCGCAGGTCCTCGGTCGTCACCCTCCAGCATCCAGCACCCAGTACCCAGTACCTAGCTCCCCG
>Ga0070699_100003556_pt1 | contig 13768 bp, 10 predicted proteins | sample KBSK1503metaG_FD_65473 | JGI IMG/M metagenome (GOLD analysis project Ga0070699, IMG submission 65473) | Corn, switchgrass and miscanthus rhizosphere microbial communities from Kellogg Biological Station, Michigan, USA - KBS K1-50-3 metaG | ecosystem: Host-associated > Plants > Roots >...
TTCTATCGCACCGAGTACGACCGCGAGAGCCTGCCCCGTTACGCCATCGGGGGCTGGACCGAGCTCCCCGTCCTCGGCCGCTGGCTGTCGCAGCGAATCGGGATCCCCGCGCCGCTCGAGATCATGGACCCGTTCCGGTCGGTGGAAGTGAAGATCAAGCAGGCGGTGCCGGCGCCGGAGTCGGGTGACACGGGACCGCAGTATCTCCAGGCCTTCGGCCTCGCGTTGAGGGGACTGTGAGCCGCCGCTTCAGCATCGACCTCATCCATCCCGGCCAGCTCTCTCTCACCTGGCAGGAATGGTTCGTGGGGAATCGCGGCTCGCGCCGCCTGACGGCGTTCATCCTCGCCGGGGTTTTCGTTCTCGTGCTCATCATGGTGGCGGGGATCCTGCCCACCTACTGGCGCCTGTCGTCGGATCTGAATGCCATTCCGCAGCTCCAGCGGGACCTGGCGGCATCGGATGGCGACCTCAATGTCCTGCGGACCAACATGCAGGCGCTCACCCTGGAAGCGCGGCGCCAGGTGCGCTGGGCCGAGCTGCTGGGGGCCTTCAGCCAGCACATCCCGACGTCCATGCGCCTGCAGTCGGTGGAGGCGTCACGTCCCGCATCGGCGGCGGCGCCCGGTCAGCCGCCGCCGCCCGCGGATGCGAAGGCCGAAGGCATCCTGCGCATCGAGTCGGTGACGCCGGTGCGCTCGGGCAGCCCGCCGCTCCTGGAGGTGGCGCAATTCATGGCCGGGCTCATGCGTGACCCCGCCGTGAACAAGCGCTTCCAGCTCAAGAGCTGGGACATCAAGCCGCCCGGCGGCCCGGGCGGGGAAGACGAGGCGCAGTACCTCAACATCACCATCCTCCTCTCGGAGCGCGCCCAGTGAGAGGCCGCCCGCTGGCGCTGGCCTGGGTGGGGGCGGCGGTCGTCCTCGTGCTCCTCATCGGGGTGGCGCTGACCCAGTGGCGGGCGCTCGCCAGCCGCGGCCAGCGCGCGGGCACCGAGCGCGTGCTCCTCGCCAACGAGATCCGGTCGAAGGAGGAGGAGATCGTCGCCTTCATGCGCGCCAACGTGGGCCTGCTCCAGGAAATGCAGTGGACGTCGGCGGGCGGCGACCCGGCCGCGTTTCTCACCCGGCTGGCCGACCTCGCGCGCGAGAAGCGGACCAAGGTCATCGGCATCGGCCCCCTCGAGCGGTCCACCACCGCCCAGTTCAACAAGTCGTGGCACACCATCCAGATCGTGGGGCCCTACCGCGAGCTGCGCGATCTCGCCGGACGCGTCGAGGCGGAGAAGGGCATTCTCGAGGACGTGACCGTGACCGCGGTCAAGGACGCGGGCCGCGCGGGCGGGGCGCGCGCGGACGACATCGAGGCGCGCTTCAAGATGACCGCGCTCGAGCTGACCCCGGACGCGCGCAAGGTGTTCGAGCGCGCGATGGCGGCCAGCGGCGGGCGGCCGGGGGGCTCCGCCGCTCCGTCCCTGGCGTTGCCGCTGCCGGCCGCGCCCGCGGAGGTGGGAAGCGACGCGCGTGATCCCTTCGCCACCACCGCCGCGATGCGGCGTCCCACGCCGCCGGGCGCCGGCGCCGCACCCGTGCGCCCCGCCCCCGCGGGACCGGGCGCCGAGCCGGGCCAGGTCGGGCTCGAGCTCAAGGGCGTGGTGGCGTTTCCCGGCGGCTTTCTCGCCATCGTGAACAATCAGATCGTCAAGACCGGCGACATGGTCCTGGGGCACCGCGTGGAGCGGATCGCCGAGGACGCGGTCGTCTTTCGCGAACCGGGCGGCGGCACCCGACGGGTGACCCTTCCCGGACTGTCAGATGGCCCCCCGGGCGGGCCGAGGAGGTGAGGGACGCCATGCCGGTGCGCATCCGTCGACTCGTGGGACCCTTCGTTGTCGCCCTGCTCGCGCTGCCCGCCGCCGCGCTCGCGCAGGGGCCGTGCGCGGACCGGCTGCCGGCCGAGCGCATCACGCTCAGCCTGCGCGATGCCAATGTCCAGACCACGCTGCGCCTGCTCGCCCAGCAGTACCGCATCAACATGATCGTCACCGACGAGGTGAAGGGCACGATCACGTTCGACTTCTACCAGGTGCCCGCGCGCGACATCTTCCAGTCGGTGATCGACTCCGCCTATCTCCAGTGCGTGGAGGTCGCCGGCGTGCTCCGCGTGTCGAGCTTCACCCGTCTCCGCGAGGAGGACAACGCGCGGCGGGACGCGGCGGCGAAGCGGGGCGAGCAGGAGGCGACCGCGGCCAAGAAGCAGGTGGAGGCCGAACGCGAGCGGGACGACTTCGAGAAGGTGAAGGCGCGCGGCGCGGTCAGGGAAAAGACCATTCGCCTGTCCTATGCCAACGCGGAGGAAGTCGCCAAGACCATCCAGGGCATCCTCGGCCTGCCGCCCGAGGGCGCGCAGCCGCCGCAGGCGCCCATTCCCAGCGCCTATCTGCCCCCGCCCCCGATCAACATTCCGTCCACTCCCCTGCCTCCCCCGAGCTCGCCCTTTTCCCCCGCGGTGGTCTCGCTCCCCGCGGAGGCCCTGGCGCAGGGGCTCACCGTGAGGGCCTACAAGCCCACCAACTCGGTGTTCATCCGCTACTACGCGAACGACCTCGAGCGAATCGAGAGGCTCATCAAGGAGCAGCTCGATATCCCGCTGCCCCAGGTGCAGATCGCCGCCACCATGGTCATCACCACCCAGAACGCGCTGGAACAGATCGGCGTGCAGTGGGGCGGCGCGGTCATCGGCAAGACGGCCGAAGGCCGCGGCCCGGCGGTGGTGGGCTCCGGGTTCGCCACCCCTCGCAGCGGCACCGGAGGCACCGGCGTGGTGGGCGGACCCTTCTCGCCGAACACCAACTTCACCGGCTCCGATCTCCTGCCGGTGTCGCCCTCCACCGGGCTGCCCATCGGCCAGAACCTCGTCAACCTGCCCACCTCGTTCCTGCCCACGGTCGCCAGCCCGGCCATGGGAGTGCTCTTCGGGCTGGTGGGCGCGAACTACAACGTCAGCCTGGCCATCCAGGCCCTCGAGGTGCAGGGCAAGGCCCGGAAGATCTCGGAGCCCAAGGTCGTCACGGTGGAGAACGCCACCGCCGAGATCTCCCGAGGCTTCGAGGTGCCGTTCACGAGCACCCCCACCGCGGATGTCTCCAATGTCCAGTTCAAGGAGGCGGTGCTGCGGTTGCGGGTCACCCCCAACGTGATCTACGAGAACGGGGTGACCAGGATCCGCATGAAGATCCGCGTGGAGAACGACGAGCCGGACTTCACCCGGGCCATCAACGGCAATCCGCCCATCTTCAAGCGGCATAGCGAGACCGAAGTGGTGGTGACCGAGGGCGAGAAGCTGGTGATCGGCGGCGTCACGCTCGACAACTCGGCCCGGACCACCCGCGGGGTGCCGCTGCTGAGCAAGATCCCCATCGTGGGCTGGCTGTTCAAGTCGCGCGAGATCGCGTCCGACGGCGAGGAGCTCGTGATCGTGCTCACCCCCTCGGTGATCAGCGCCGGCAAGACGGCGGGGAGGTAGCGCCATGTACGAGGCATTCTTCAGCCTCGACGACTCGCCGTTCGTTCTCACGCCCGACCCGCGGTTCCTGCTTCGCTCGAAGAGCCACCACGAGATCCTCACCACCCTTCTCTACGGGATCACCAGCCAGAAAGGGCTCATGGCCCTCATCGGCGACGTGGGGACGGGGAAGACCACGCTCTGCCGGGCGCTCCTCCGCGAGCTGCCCGGCGAGGTGCAGAGCGCGCTGGTCCTCAACCCGCACCTCTCGGACGTGGAGCTGGTGGGGACCATCCTCGACGACCTCGGCATCGAGCGGCGCGGGACCACCAAGGGCGAGCTGATGACCACGCTCAACCAGCATCTCCTCGCCGCGGGCGCGGAGGGCAAGACGGTGGTGGTCGTGCTCGACGAGGCCCAGCAGATGACCGACGAGGCCCTCGAGCAGATCCGCATCCTCTCCACGCTGGAGACGGCCACCCGGAAGCTCCTCCAGATCGTGCTCGCCGGGCAGCCGGAGCTGGAGGAAAAGCTCCGGCGCCGTGAGCTGCGGCAGCTCGACCAGCGCATCGGCATCCGCTGCTACCTCGAGCCCCTGAGCCGGAAGGACACCTATCGCTATATCGAGCACCGGCTGCGCATCGCCGGGCTCCCCGGCTCGGTGCCCTTCACCCGCTCCGCGATGGCGCGCATCTTCGACTACAGCGGGGGCGTGCCCCGGGTCATCAACCTCGTGTGCGACCGGGCCCTCATGGCCGGCTTCGGCGCGCGCGCGCGAGAGATCACGCCCGCCATCGTGCGCACGGCGGCGCGGAACCTCGAGGGACGGAGCGGGGGCCGCCCTCGCCGGGCTCGGGCGCCCGAGTGGCCCGTGCTCCGGCGGCTCGCGACGGCGGCGGGACTCACCGGGCTCGTGGTCCTTGGCGGCGCCGCGGTGGGCTCCCAGCTCGCGGGCGGGTCGCTCCCGTGGCGGCTGGGCGCCTCGGACCCCAGCGGGTCGGCCCCGCCGTCTCCAGCCTCTCCCGTTGCCCTCACCGCGCTGACCCCGGTAGTCTCCGCGCCGGCGGTTCCTATCCTCTCCGCGCCGGCCTCACCCCTCCCGGCTCCGCCGGAGGTGACGGCGCCCGCGGAGCCCGCGCGCAGCCTCCTCGCGCGGCTGCTCCGCCTCTGGGGCGTGAGCGACGATCTGGGCGCCGCCGCCATCGCCGCGTGGCCGTCAGACCCCGCCGGACGGCTCGACATCCCGGCGGTGGCCGCTCGCTACCATCTCACCGCCACCGTGCTCCCCGACGTCTCCGTGAATGACCTCCGCGCGGTGGGCCTCCCCGCGCTCGTCGAGCTCAACGAGCGTGGCGCCGCGCGGCCGTATCTCGTGCGCCGGCTCGAGCGGGACGCCGCCACCCTCGTGGCGCCGACGGGGGAGGAGTTCCGGGTGCCGCTCGAGCGACTCGAGGCCGCGTGGACGCGGTCGGCGTGGATGCTCTGGCGGAACGTCGATCTCTTGCCCGTCGATCCCGCGGAGGCGATGACGCCCACCGTGGTGGCCACGGTGGCCCTGCGGCTCGCCAAGCTTGGCCACCTCACGGGCTCGCTGCCCGTCACCGCGGACGCGCGCCTCCAGGCGGCGGTGCGCGGCTTCCAGCGCGCGGCCGGTCTCCGGGAGGACGGCATCGTGGGACCCCGCACGACCCTGGCCCTCGCCCGCGCCACGACGGCGCGATTCGGGCCCAGCCTTACCGATGGACGGCCGCCCGGATGAGGCGCCGCGCGTGAGCCGGCTCTTCGACAGACTCGCGGGCCTCGACCGGGGCCGCGCGCGCCCGCTGGGAATGGGCGGGATCTCGATTCCCGCGCCCTCTCGCGGACTTAGAGGGTCATGGCGTCTGGTCGGCTCTTTGGTTATCCTACTGTGTATGGTCGCGGTTCTGGCTGCAGTGTCCGCTCGTCCCCTGAAACCGGTGGCCGTCCCGATCGCATCCGTCAGCCTCCCACCCCTTGCCCCCCTCGTCGAGACGCTCCCCGAGCCGCCGCGGGCGGCGGCATCGCCGTTGCTCGCTCAGGGGCTTGAAGCGGCGCAGCGCGGCGAGCTGGCCGACGCCGAGGGCTATTTTCGCCGGGCGGTGGAGCAGGACGCGGGGGACGCGGAGGCGTGGAACAGCCTCGGCGTGGTGCTCGTTCGGCAGGGCGAGCCGGCGCGAGGCGTGGAGGCACTCCGGAAGGCCCTGCGATTGCAGCCCTCGCACGTGGAGGCGCATCGCAATCTCGGGGTGGCCCTCGACCGGCAGGGCCGGACGGGCGAGGCCGCGCATCACTACCGCACCTTCCTCTCGCTGGCCACCGACGCCCATCCGGGCCGCGGTGACGTGCGCCGCCGGCTGCTCGAGCTCGGCTCGGGTCGCACCGGCGTATGAGCGTCGCCCCCGAGCGCCGGGGCTGGGTGACGCTGGGCCAGATGCTGGTCCAGGACGGCATCCTCACCGACGAGCAAGTGTCCGCCGCGCTCGAGCGGCAGCGGAAGAGCAAGGACCGGCTGGGCCAGATCCTCATCGAGATGCGCCTCATCGACGAGGAGGTCCTGCTCAAGTATCTCGGCGCTCAGTTCCGCAAGGAGCCGATCACCCGCCAGGATCTGGCCGCCCTCGACCTCGAGGTGGTGAAGCTCATTCCCGAGGAGGTCGCGCGCCAGCATCGCGTGATCGCGGCGGAGCGCAACGGGCGCCGCCTCATCGTGGCCACCGCCGACCCGCTCAACGTGGTGGCCATCGACGACCTCCGCCGCGCCACCGGGCTGGACATCGACTTCCGCATCGGCCCCGGCAGCGCCATCCAGGAGGCCATCGAGCGCACCTACCGCCGGATGATCTCCACCGAGGGCATCGACGAGGCGCTCCGCCAGGACCTTGGGCTCTCGGTGGGGCTCGCCACCGCCGCCGAGGAAGCGGTGGACATCAAGCAGCTCCGCACCCAGGCCGACGACCCGCCGGTGGTCAAGGTCGTGAACTACGTGCTGGGCCGGGCCGCCAGCGACACCGCCTCCGACATCCACGTGGAGCCCCACGAGGATCGCACGCGCGTCCGCTATCGCGTGGACGGGCTCCTGTTCGATCTCCTGGAGATCCCGCGCTCGCTGCACCTCGCGGTGGTGTCGCGGCTCAAGATCATCTCCCGGCTCGACATCGCGGAGCGCCGGCTGCCCCAGGACGGCAGCTTCGCCTCCAAGATCCACGGCCGCGAGATCGACTTTCGCGTCTCGACCTTGCCCACCATCTACGGCGAGAAGGTGGTGCTCCGGCTGCTGGAAAAGGAAGCGGTGGTCCAGCACTACACGCTGGAGAACCTGGGTTTCGAGCCCGACCAGCTCGAATACTTCATGAAGGGCATCCGGCGGCCGTGGGGCATGGTGCTCCTCACCGGGCCCACCGGCAGCGGCAAGTCCACCACGCTGCATACCGCGATCAAGGCCATCAAGTCCCCCCGCAAGAACATCATCACCGTCGAGGACCCGGTGGAGTACCGGCAGCCGGGCATCCAGCAGGTGCAGGTCAAGACCGACATCGGGTTCGACTTCGCGCGGTCGCTGCGGTCCATCCTGCGGCAGGACCCGGACATCATCATGATCGGCGAGATCCGGGACCAGGAGACGGCGCAGATCGCGGTGCGAGCGGCGCTGACCGGCCACCTCGTGCTCACCACGCTGCACACCAACGACGCGGTCTCCACCGTTACCCGCTTGATCAATATCGGAGTGGAGCCCTTTCTGGTGGCCACCGCGGTCAACGTGGCGGCGGCGCAGCGGCTGGTCCGGAAGGTCTGCGTGAGCTGCAAGGAAGCCTACCGGCCCTCGGCCGAGGAGGCGGCGCTGTTCGGCCACGAGCCGGCGCCGGAGGTGCTCTACCGCGGGCGGGGCTGCAAGGTGTGCCGCAACATGGGGTACTCGGGGCGCATGGCGCTGTACGAAGTGTTCTGGCTCAATGCCGCCGTCCGGCGCATGGTGCTCGACGGCGCCGACGGCGATACCCTGCGCCGCCACGCGATGGAGAGCGGGATGGTGACGCTGCGCCAGGCGGGGTTCCGCCGGGCCGTCCAGGGCCACACCACCATCGAGGAGATCCTGGCGGTGGTGGCGGACCAGGAGTAGGACGATGCCGCTCTTCGAGTACGAGGTAGCGGACAGCGCGGGGGCGCTATCGCGCGGGCGGGCGCAGGCGGAGGACGCCGGGGTTCTCATCCTGCGCTTCCGCGAGCAGGGGCACCTCGTGCTCGCCATTCGCCCCGCCTCCGGGGATGGAGCCTTCGGCCGCGCCGCCTCCGCCGCCCTCGGCGACACCTTCCGCACCACGATGCGGCGGATGTCGAGCGGGGTGGGGCTGGCCACCATCGTGCTCTTCACCGGCCAGCTCGCGGCCATGCTGGGCGGCGGCCTTCACCTCGTGCGCATCCTCACCTCGCTGGCAGCCGAGACCACCAACCAGAAGTTCCGCAAGGTGCTCGCCAGCGTGCGCGACTCGATCACCTCGGGATCGACCTTCGCCGACGCGCTGGGGCAGCACCCGCATATCTTCGACCGGCTCTTCGTGGCGGTGGTGCGGGCGGGAGAGCTCTCCGGCTCGCTGCCGGTGGTGCTGGACACCCTCACCGTCTACCTGGAAAAGACCGCCAACCTTCGCCGTAAAGTCCGGGGCGCCATCGCGTATCCGGTGGTGATCCTCACCGTGGCCCTGGGCGTGGTCTTCATCATGGTCATCAAGATCGTGCCCATCTTCGAGAACGTCTACGCGCGCGCCAACGCGACGCTGCCCGCGCCCACGCGCTCCCTCATCTGGGTGAGCGGCCTCGTCCGCCAGTACACCCTCCTGGTCTTCCTCGCCGGGGTGCTGGGCGTCGTCGCCTTCTACTCCGCGCTGCAGACGGACGTGGGCCGGCGCCTCTTCGACCGCGCGAAGCTCAACGTGCCGCTGTTCGGCTCGCTGGTCCGCAAGGCGATCATGGCGCGGGTGTGCCGCACCCTGGGCGTGCTGCTCAACAGCGGCATCCCGCTCATCGAGGCCATGGAGACGGTGTCCCGGGTGGCGGGCAACCGCATCATCGAGAACGCCCTCGTTCTGGCCACGCGGCGGATGCGCGACGGCGGCACCATCGCCGCCACCCTGCGCGAGACCGGGGAGTTCCCCAGCATGGTGGTCCAGCTGGTGGCCACCGGCGAGGAGAGCGGCACGCTGCCCTCCATGCTCGGCAAGGCGGCGCTCTACTACGAGCAGCAGGTGGACAATGCGGTGGCCACGCTCTCCACGCTCATCGAGCCGGTGATGATCGTCGTGATGGGCGCCATCGCGGGCAGCATCATCTTCGCCCTGTATCTGCCCATCTTCACGCTCGGGCAGGCCCTTCGGGGCGGCGTGAGGTAGGGAGCATGGCGGGCTTCGATCCCTTCCGGCCGATGCGCGGCGGCTCGGCGCGACTGTACGTGATCCTGCCGCTGCTCATGGCGGCGGCGGCGGCGGCGTCCGGGCTCTACGTCCTCTTCCTGGCGCGGCCGTTCATCAACAGCCTCAACGCCCAGCTCGCGGCGCGAGCGGCCTCGTGGCTCTTCTTCGGCACCGCGGCGGCGGGCAGCCTGGGCGCGCTGGCGGGCCTCGTCATCGGCCTCCGGGTGGCCGGTCGCATTCGCGGCATCGCGCAGCGCGCGGAGGCGCTCAACGCTCGCATGGACGGCGCGCCCACGGGGCCGCGTCCGGCCGACGAGATCGGCGCGCTGGACGCCACCATCGGCCGGCTCACGCTCTCCATGGACCGCTTCATCCGCGACAGCGATATCCTGGCCCGGCTCCCCGAAGGGATGCTGCTCATGGGGCCGGGCGGGGACCTTCTCTCCTTCAACACCACCGCGGAGGTCGTTCTGGAATGCGCGCTGGAGCCGTTCCGCGGCGCCCCCCTGCTGTCCCCGCGCGGCCTCTTCCCGGTGGGCAACGGCAACGAGCAGCTCGCGCGGCTCCTCGACGACGCCCTGCTCGAGGAGCGCTCGCTGCATGTGGGCGAGGTGCGCGTGTCGCCGGCCACCGGCCGGGAGTTCGTGCTCGAGGTGACGGTGCAGCATCGCGAGTGGCGCCGGGACTCGACCGCGCTGATCCTCCTCTTCCGCGATGCCTCCGAGAAGCGGCGCATCCGGGAGGAGATCCGGCACGCGGACCAGCTCGCCTTCCTCGGGGGCATGGCCGCCCGGGTGGCGCACGAGATCCGGACCCCGATGGCCACCGTGCGCGGGCTGGTGGAGCTGCTCCAGGCGGACCTCCCAGAGCACGACAGCACTCGCCGGCAGTACATCGACCGTGTCCTGCAGGCGGTGGACCGGCAGGACCGGCTCGTGGAGGACATGCTGACCCTGTCCCACCCGGAGCCCGAAAGCCTGGAGCCGGTGAACCTGCGGGAGCTGGTGGACGAGATCGTCCGCGACCTGCCGGCAGATCCGCGCCTCCGGGTGCAGGGGGCTCCCGCCATCGCCGTGCCATCCATCCCCGGCGACGCCTTCCGGCTGCACGAGGTGTTCAGCAATCTCATCCGGAACGCGGTGGAGGCCACGCCGCCCACCGGCGTGGTGGAAGTGCGCGTGGAAGCGCCCGAGCGCGGGCTGGTGCGGGTGACGGTGCGGAATACCGGCGTCGGCATTCCCGCCGATATCCGGGAGCGGATCTTCCAGCCCTTCTTCACCACCAAGGTCAGGGGCACCGGGCTCGGGCTGGCCATCGCCAAGCACATCGTGGAGGCGCACCGCGGCACGCTCCGCGTGGAGAGCGACGGCGTCACCGAGACCACCTTCGTGGTGGAGCTGCCGACAACTCAGGCGGCGGCTCCCCGGTCGTCCGTAGTACAGTCATGATCGGGCCGGAGAGGAAGGTGGAGATTCGTGGCTGAGCGGATTCTGATTGCCGAGGACGACGAAGATCTCGCGTTCGTGCTGCGCGAGGCGCTGATCCGCAAGGACTACGAGGTCGAGGTGGCGCCCACCGCCGGGCGAATGCTCGACACGCTCAAGGCGGGCAACTGGGACCTCATCCTCCTCGACGTGCGGCTGCCCGACATGGACGGGCTCGACGCCATCCCGAAGTGCCGCGATCTCGGCCCCGACACGCCCATCATCGTCATGACCGCGCACGGGACCCGGGAGGTGGCCACCGAGGCGATCTCGCGCGGGGCCTACGACTTCTTCACCAAGCCCTTGAAGATGACGGAGTTCCAGGTAGTGGTGGCGCGCGCGCTCGAGCGCCGTCGCCTCCAGGTGCAGATCAAGGCGCTCCAGGCGGCTCAGGGCTCGGGCTTCGAGGAGCTCGTGGGCAAGAGCGAGAGCCTCAAGCGGGTCGTGGAGATGGCCCAGCGGGCCGCGCCCGCCGAGGTGACCGTGCTCATCGAGGGTGAGAGCGGCACCGGCAAGGAAGTGCTCGCCCGCGCCATCCACAAGCTGTCGGGGCGGAAGGACGGCCCTCTCGTCCCCGTCAACTGCGCGGCCATCCCCGAGGGGTTGCTGGAGTCCGAGCTGTTCGGCCACGAGCGCGGCGCCTTCACCGGCGCGGTGCGCGCCAAGCCGGGGCGCTTCGAGCTGGCCCGCGAGGGCACCATCTTCCTGGACGAGATCGGCGACATGCCGCTCTCCATGCAGGTGAAGATCCTCCGCGCGCTGCAGGAGCGCGAGATCGAGCGCGTGGGCGGCACCAAGCCTATCGCCATCGACGTGCGGGTGGTGGCCGCCACGCACCAGAATCTCGAGCAGCTCGTGACGGAGGGAAAGTTCCGCGCCGACCTGTTCTATCGGCTCCAGGGGGTGCGGCTCCGCCTTCCACCCCTCCGGGAGCGTCTGGACGACCTGCCGGAGCTGATCTCGAACCTGCTCGATCGCGCGGCGCGGCGCATGTCGCGCGTGCCCGCCACGGTGTCCACCGAGGCGCTTCGGTGCCTCTGGGCCTACCCGTGGCCGGGCAATGTCCGTGAATTGCAGCATGTCCTCGAGGGCGGCATGGTGATGTCGGACGGGGTCATCTTGCCCGAGCATCTTCCGCCCAATATCCAGCGCGCCACCTCGCAGCCTCCCGCCGAGGCGACGCCCGTGCTCGCGGGCCCGCTCGACGAGGCGCTCGAGAACTGGGAGCGGCAGATGATCCTGGACGCGCTTCGGCAGGGCGGAGGGGTGCAGGCGCGGGCGGCCAAGATCCTCGGCATCTCCGAGCGCAGCCTCTGGTACCGGGTGAAGAAGCTCGGGATCCAGGTCCGCACCCCCTCGGAGTAAGCGGACCCGCTCGGCCAGGCCCCCATGAAAGTCCGAAAAGCCGTCTTTCCCGCCGCCGGGCTCGGCACTCGATTCCTGCCCGCCACCAAGGCGCAGCCGAAGGAGATGCTGCCCCTGGTGGACAAGCCCACCATCCAGTACGTGGTCGAGGAAGCAGTCGCTTCGGGGCTCGACGAGCTGGTGCTGGTCACCGGCCGCAACAAGCGCGCCATCGAAGATCACTTCGACGCCGCCTTCGAGCTCGAGTACTACCTGCAGGATCGCGGCAAGACCGAGGAGCTCGCCCAGATCAAGACCATCTCGGAGCTGGCCACCGTCTCCTACGTCCGCCAGAAGGAGCCCCTCGGCCTCGGCCACGCCATCCTCTGCGCGCGCTCGCTGGTGAACGACGAGCCCTTCGGGGTCTTCCTCGGTGACGACATCATCGTGTCCCAGACCCCGTGCATGCGCCAGCTCCTGGACGTCTTCGAGCGCCGGCAGGGGCCGGTCGTCGCGGTCATGCGCATACCGGGACCGGACATCGAGCGCTACGGGGTGATCAAGCCCCGGTCGCTCGGCGGCAATGTCTACGAGGTGCTCGACATGGTCGAGAAGCCGGCGCCGGCCGACGCGCCGTCGGATCTGGCCATCATCGGCCGCTATGTCCTCACGCCCGATATCTTCCCCATCCTCGCCGAGACCCCGGCGGACTCTCGCGGCGAGATCCAGCTCACCAACGGCCTCCGCACTCTCCGGGAGCGGCGCCCCATCTACGCGGTGGAGTTCGAGGGCATTCGGTACGACACCGGCGACAAGCTCGGCTTCCTCAAGGCCACCGTGGCCTTTGCCCTGGCGCGGCCCGATCTCGGGCCCGACTTTCGCGCCTACCTCAAGGGTCTGGGCCTCTAGAGCAAAGGAAGTGCTTAGATGACGCGGAGTTGGGCTCCAACTCACCAGGCGGGTCGTTTGACATACCCGAGCCTTTCTGGGAAAATCCGCGCATCCAGACGGGGTCCGGCCGGGCCGGGCGCCTGAATCCATGGCTAACGATCCCAAGCGGGCCTTCCATATCGCCTCCGCGCCCGACATCAAGTCGGGGCAGGTGTCGGACGTCTACTTCGCGCGCACCGTCGAGATCCTCCGCGCCAAGGGCATCAACAAGCGGGTCAAGGCCGAGATCCGCCTCAAGAGCTTCCCTCAGGCCGACTGGTCCTTCGGCATCCTGGCTGGTATCGAGGAGGCGGCAACGCTTCTCGAGGGCATTCCCGTGAATGTCTGGACGATGGACGAGGGCACCATCTTCGCGCCGTACGAGCCGGTGGTGGTGGTGGAGGGGAACTACCTCGACTGGGCCGAGTACGAGACCGCGCTCCTCGGCTTCCTCTGCCAGGCCTCTGGCATCGCCACCAAGGCGGCGCGGTGCAAGCGCGCCGCAGGCGAGCGGCAGGTGATCTCCTTCGGCGCGCGCCGCATGCATCCCGCGCTGGCGCCCATGATCGAGCGCAACGCCTTCATCGGCGGCTGCGACGGGGTCGCGGTGACCAAGGCCGCCGAGCTCATCGACGCCGATCCCATGGGGACCATTCCCCACGCCCTCGTTCTCATGTTCGGCGACACGGTGGATGCCCTCCGCGCCTTCCACGAGGTGGTGGACCCCAAGGTGCGGCGGGTGGCGCTCATTGACACCCTGCAGGACGAGAAGTTCGAGGCCATCCGGGTGGCGGAGGCGCTGGGCAAGGATCTCTACGCGGTTCGCCTGGACACCCCCTCCTCCCGGCGCGGCGATTTCTTCCGCATCCTCGACGAGGTGCGGTGGGAGCTGGACTTCCGCGGCTTCGAGCACGTCAAGATCCTCGCCTCCGGCGGCATCGACGAGTACGAGATCCTCAAGCTCAACTCGCTGGTGGACGGCTACGGCGTGGGGACCGCGATCGCGAATGCGCCCGTGCTGTCCTTCGCGCTGGACATCATGGAGATCGAGGGCCGGCCCATGGCCAAGCGCGGCAAGCG
>Ga0070699_100003560_pt1 | contig 13766 bp, 15 predicted proteins | sample KBSK1503metaG_FD_65473 | JGI IMG/M metagenome (GOLD analysis project Ga0070699, IMG submission 65473) | Corn, switchgrass and miscanthus rhizosphere microbial communities from Kellogg Biological Station, Michigan, USA - KBS K1-50-3 metaG | ecosystem: Host-associated > Plants > Roots >...
TTCTTTGTGGGCCTCATCATCCTGCCCATCGTGGGCAACGCTGCCGAGCACTTCACGGCCATCACCGCGGCAGCGCGCAATCACATGGAAATCTCGATGGCCATCACCGCAGGCTCGTCGATCCAGATCGCGCTACTGGCAGCACCCATCCTGGTGCTCGCGGGACCTTTCGTCGGTGTGCCGCTCGACCTCAACTTCTCGCTGCTCGAAGTGGCGCTGTTCGGCCTGGTGACGGGCCTCTACGCGCTCATCAGCCTGGATGGGGAATCCACGTGGCTCGAAGGGCTGCTGCTGTGTGCCTTCTACCTGATCCTCGCGGTTGGCACCTTCTTTACTCCAGCCTAGGAGTACGCTCGATTCCAAATAACTAGCAGGCAGTGATTGAGCAGGAATCGCTGTTATCGTAAATGCGACCCATGATTCTCAGCTCTGCCTCAGACTTTCCACAGAATTGTCTCACTTCAAAATGCTATGCTCGTATTGGAGGGATGCGGTGCGTCTAACTATACACTGGCTTCTTCCTTCCATCCTCAGTTACCTATTCGTAGGCGGAGATCATCAATGGCTAGAAGAAGAGTGACAGTGTGCTGTGGAGGCGCGTTACAATGCTTCATCTTGATATGAATAACAAGACAAACAGACACTATCATTCTACTCAGAGACCAATTCTGCTCAGGAAGGAGGGGGCGGATGCGGCATGAACTTCCGATCCTGATCAATATTACTGTGGCGCTCCTGGCAGCCTTTGTAGGTGGGTTTCTTGCTCGCCGCCTGAAGGTGCCATCGATGGTGGGGTATATGCTGGCTGGTGTCGCTATTGGCCCTTTCACGCCTGGCTTCAGCGGTGATCTTTCCACGATCCAGCAGCTCGCCGAACTCGGTGTGATTTTTCTCTTATTTGATGTCGGGCTGCATTTCTCGCTACGTGACCTGTGGGCAGTCCGTGCTACCGTCATTCCTGGGGCGCTCATCCAGATGGTGGTGATCACCGGGCTTGGCCTGCTGCTGGCTCACCTGTGGGGATGGTCGCTCGCTGCTGGCATCCTGCTTGGAGTAGCCATCACCATTGCCAGTACCGTGGTCATGATCCGCAATTTGATGGATCAGGGGCTGCTCAATACTTCGCACGGACAGGTTGCTGTCGGCTGGCTCGTGCTGGAAGATTTGATCGCGGTCCTCATGCTTGTGCTGCTCCCCGCGCTCTCCACGAACACACACGAGCCGCCCTGGCAAACGGCAGGGCTGGCCCTGTTGAAAACCGGAGCGTTTGCCGTGCTGATGTTAGTTGCCGGAACGCGGATTATTCCCTGGTTCCTGCTGCACATGGCGCACTTGCGTTCTCGGGAACTCTTCATCGTCGCGATTGTTGTGATTACTGTAGGGACAGCTATTGGCGCCTCGTCTATCTTTGGTGTTTCCCTGGCGCTCGGCGCCTTTCTGGCAGGGGTAGTGGTGAGCGAATCGGCGCTCAGACACCAAGTAGGGGCTGAGATGGTCCCATTCCGGGAAACATTTGCTGTCCTGTTCTTCGTGTCGGTGGGGATGCTAGTCAATCCCTTGTATTTGCTCTCCCATGCCGCAGAGGTGCTCTTACTCGTCGTGGTCATCGTCCTGGGCAAATTTGTGCTGACTGTCCTGCAAGGGGCGCTCTTTCCTCGACCGGCACGCACAGCGCTAATCCTGGCCGCCGGGCGCAGTCAGATTGGGGAATTCTCCTTCATACTTGGCGCAGCTGGTATCGCATTGGGATTGTTCAAGCAGGAGCAGTATTCGCTGCTGCTGGCAGGCGCGCTGCTCTCCATCACGCTCAACCCGTTCCTGTTCCGAGCACTCCCCTGGATCGAAGCATACTTGCGGAAAGTTCCCGCCTTCTGGTCGCTCCTGGACCGACATGGTCCTGTTCAGGCCTCAATAGCGGAGTCATTGCGAGATCATGTAGTGGCAATCGGCTGCGGACGAGTAGGACAGCATTTGGTGAATGTCCTGGGCCATCTCGGTATTCCGCACCTGGTGGTCGAACAAGATATTGGGCGAGTCACGGAACTGGAACGTCAAGGAGTTCCTACCCTCTATGGAGACGCTGCCAATTCGGACATTCTTTCACGGGTCCATCTGAAGCAGGCTCGTGCGGTGGTAGTGACGCTGCCGGATGAAGCTACGGCCTCCATTGTGGTGGCAACGGCCCGCGCAGAGGCCCCACACGTCCCCATCATTGTGCGCGCTGCTACCCAGGAGGGTGTACACCGGCTCTTTGCGTTAGGCGCTCAGCATGTCATCTATCCTGAACTGGAAGGAGGGCTGGAGATTATGCGGGAGACGTTGACGCGCCTGGGCTACCCCGAAAGCGACGTCCAGGGTTACACGGATGCCGTCCGCAGCAGTCACTACGATCTATCCATCTCCACAGATGCCGAGCAACGAGCCCTGGAGCAGATGCTGGGTGAAGAAAGGCAGGACGAACCGAGCACCTCTCACTGATCTCGAAGACGGACCTGACTCCAGCCTTGATGAGTACGAGAGGCATTTCTGCTGTTTTGCATCCTGGCGAAAGCGACGACCAACTAACGTCTCATAGAAGTGTCTTCTTCTTGCTTGGTGCGCATATCCACAAGGAGGCATGGGCGGACCACTGCGCTTTCAGGCAAGAGGGAGCCAGACATTGAAGGTGCTGCCTTTGCCAGGTGTGCTCTCGGCAGTGATGCGGCCGCCGAGCTGCTCCACCAGGGTCTGTGCGATGGAGAGACCCAGTCCCGTCCCCCGGCGAGAGCGGGCGCGATCTGCGCGATAGAAGCGCTTGAAGATGTGCGGCAGATCAGCAGGCTCGATGCCGATACCCGTGTCACGTACCCGCAGCACGGCCTGTCCCTTGGATCGCTCCAGCGAGACCGTGATGCGACTCGCCCCTTCCTCATCGCGAATGGGGGTATACTTGATGGCGTTGTCGAGCAGGATGAGCGCCACCCGGCGCAGGCTCTCTTCATCCCCGCACACGCGCACCGGCGAAATCGGGCCGACCTCTAGCTTCAACTTCGATCCTTCGATGCTCAGTCGCCCCCGCAGTTGGTGCACCAGTTGGAGCACAGCGCGATCAAGTTCAACAGGTGGAGCGCTTCGTATGCTCTCCTCTGCCACTGTCTCCACTGCTTGTGCTCCGAGCGGGGTATCGACGCTGACATCAGCACGGGCGAGGAGTAACAACTCCTCCACGAGTTCCGCGAGCCGTAACGTCTCCCCATAGGCATCGGCAAGCATCGTGTGTCGCTCCTCTGGTGGCAGTTCATCGAGATGGCGCTGCAAGAAGGCAAGGTTGCCCTGGATGGTGGTGAGCGGGGCACGCAGTTCGTGTGAGGCGTCAGCGACAAAGCGACGCTGCGCCTGCGTGGCGCTTTCCAAAGACGCGAGCATCTCATTGAACGTCTCCACGACCTGCGCCAGCTCGTCGCGCCCGCTTGGTTGGGGCACACGCTGACTCAAGTTGCCAAGACGTGTACCTCGCACCGTGGAGGCGGCGATGGATCGTGTCGTTGCCATGAGTTCTGAAAGGGGGTGCAACACGCGTGTCGCGAGGAGCCAACTCGCGATCAGGGTTCCCGCTAGCGTGGCGACTCCAGAGACCAGCAGGAGCGCCCGTAACAACAACATGGTCGCATCGACATCGGAGAGCGACTTCGCGACCAGCAGCACGCCAATCACCGGGCCATTGCCCATCGGCACCCCATTGGCATTCCCGCTCACGCCATGCACTGGCGCTCGAATGGGGAATGCCTGCATGCGCACGTGCTGACGATCGACTGTGGTATCGTATGAAACAGACGGCTGGCCAGCGAGCACGGTACGATTCGTCTCGTTGCTGAGTGGAATACGCGCGCCGCTCGTCGAGAGATAGCGCATCTGGCCCTGGGCATCCAGGACCTCGACTACCACGCCTGGGTCGCGGTAGGTGTCGACGACATGCATGGAAAGTTGCCCTGGCCAGTAGGGTGGAGTAGCTTTCACGTCGTCCAACACATCCAGCATGGCGACGCGCGCCTCAGTCCGCAGCGCGCTATTCACGCTCGTATCGATGGCATCGCTCGTCAGAAGCAGGAACAGGAGCGCGAAGAAACCGAGGGCCACGGCAATGAGCGAGCCGTACCAGAGGATCAGCCGCAGCCGGAGTGAGTGGGAGAGCCTCCGCTTTGGCTCCGGTGCCTGACGTGTATGCATGGCCGCTTTCATTTCAATGCTCGCTGTCGATAGATAGGACTGCTGGTATGTTTCACTCTGTATGGGAGTAGAGCATAGAAGTGCGGAATGATGCTGCGTCGTAACGAACGCCTTTCCTTGCTGTAGGCCCCACTTGAAGGTGGGGCCTACAGCAAGGGCTTGTTTACAAACGTCTGGCACGCTTGCCTATCCCTCGCCCACCAGTAATGGCGTTGATGAGCCAGAGCAAGAGGACGGCGCCGAGAAACGCCGTGAGGAACGTCCAGAGGATACCATTGCCTCCAATTCCGAAGAGGCCAAGGATAGCCCCGCCGATCAAACCCCCGACGATACCTACGATGATGTTTCCCAGGATGCCCAACTTATCGCCTTGGATCAAGCGGTCTGCCAGTGCGCCCGCAAGGCCGCCAACGACAATCCAGACGATCCATGCCCAGAGTGTTCCAAAGACACTTGCCATGACAAGTGCTAGTACCATCTTCTTTCTTCCCCTTTCTGATTTGTATTCCCTGGAGGCCTCCTGGGTTTTTCGATGGAGAGTGATCTCTCTTGACCCCTGCCAGGTGAGACGTATAGAGCATATCACACCAGGATGAATTGAGCCTATGCAGGAGCTGAGATGGAACTGAGAAAAGGTGAACTCATCCTTCTGCCCTTCTCAGTCTCATCTCACCCTTTTCACAGGATCAATTCATCCTGTCAGGCTATGCTCTAGCTAGACGTTGAACTTAAGCTTCGTAGAGCGTTTGTTAGTGACTCAGGAGCCCTGCGCGACTTTCGATGATGGTTTCGAATGAGACGGAAAGGTTGCATCCATGTCAGCACAACACACTTCGTTACCTCCCTACTGCTAGCAGGCCAATGAAGGCGAGGCGGTCTGGTATCTGACCACCTGCATGACACTAAAGGCGACCAGCGAGTCGACCGGTGGCACCGGAGACAGCGCCACCATGGCACGTCCACCACCGCGATGACGAGATGTTCTATATCCTTGATGAGTCGTTCCTCTTCAAATGCGGCGACGAGCTGTTTGAAGCAGGCCCCGGCTCGTTCGTCTTCCTGCCCAGCGGCATTCCACACAGCTTCAAGAACGTCGGCCAGACGGTCGCCAAGTTCCTGGTCCTCACCACACCCGCTGGCTTCGACCAGTACTTCGTGGATGCCGGGACGCCAGCTCTGGAGGAGGGTCTGCGTCCACAGCCCGTCGATCCTGAGAAGCTGACGGCCATCGCGGCCCAATACAGTATGGAGATCCTGGGGCCGCCGCCTTTCTAAGAGGCTCTCAAAAAGGGGGGTACCTCTTCAGGGACCTCTGGAGGAGTGATCATCTTCCCTGAAGAGGTACATGTTGAGTCAATGTGTGGAGCGTGTGTGACTGAGGTGAACCAGTCTGCCTGATCAGTTCTGGCTGGGTGGCTGACACATTTCATCTGGTGATGGCAGGCCGCTACGTAGATCGGTGTCGCGCATCCAAAGGAGAAGGGCTCATGTCAGCAGAAGAAGACAAGCTCCTGAGTCATCGTTGCTTTGAGGTGGTCTTCACGAAAGCGGACCTGGCTGTCGGCGTTGAACCATGTGCTGCCGGTGAGCAGGAGGCGCTTGCAAAGAAGATCTTCGGGCTAGCACTGGCTCTCGCCACAGAACCGTCCAAACTGGGACAACTGCGTCAGATGCTGGTGCTTCTGAAGGAACAAAGGGGTCTCGCTCTCGACTTCTCTACCTGGGGAATGGGGCAAATTGATGCACGAGTGATGGCGACAGCCCTTGAGTATGCCCATGACGCAGAGGTCCTGGTGCAAATCCTCTCGTTCAAAGGCAGGACCTGTGACAGTCTCATCAATGCAATTGAAGACCTGTATCGGCACGAGCAGATTTCTCAACGGGTCTATGTCAAAGCGAAGCTGTTGCTGAGTACAGCAGGGCACAAGGATGCACCAAACTGATACGAGGGAAGAGGCCGGACGAGGGAGACTCCGCTCGCTACGATTTTATGGCCAACAGGTACAGACTTACTTTTGATATGAATTGGACCCCGGAACTCACAGCGAGCTACAACCTGAAGCTGAATGCCTCTTAAAGCAACCAGACTATACTTTCACGTAGAAACGAAGTCTGATACGATTACCATCGTGTCAAACAGCATTTATAGAGGCGGCCCCGAACTCGGAAACCAGGACTACCTTCGTTCTACTACGGCTTTGTCCAAAAAGAAAGGAACCAGCATGGTCATCTTGCAAATCGAGCACCCAGTCCCCAACTTCGATGCCTGGAAGAAGGCATTCGACAGCGACCCTGTCAACCGGAAGCAGTCGGGCGTACGCCGCTACCGGGTCTTACGGCCGATTGACAATCCAAACTACGCCATCATCGATCTCGAATTCGACAGCGTAAACGAGGCGGAAGGTCTTCTTGCGGCACTGCGCGAGGTGTGGCGCGGCATCCAGGGAACGATCATCGAGAGCCCACGAGTGCGCATCGTCGAGACTGTGGAAAGCAAGGAGCTTTGACCAGGAGCATGAACAGTAGAACGACGCGTACGTCGGAATTATCGGTGCTGGCCCAGCCGAACTCCTCATCGACAACTTGCTTTTGCAAGCGGACATCGACTGCATCATTGCTTCCCGTGTCGAGAGCATTCCCTTTTGCATGTTTCCAGGTTTTGAGTTCGAGAGGTCTGGGTCAAACCTTCTCAGTTCCATCTCAGCCCATCCACAGCGCCAACTCACACAGATACACTATGCTCCTCTTGATGCGGAAATAATCGTCCAATAGCACACCAGGAGAGGAGAAGCTAAGCATGAGCGACACGCTAGAACGAGTAGAAGAACGAACACCATCGCCAGCAAGACAAGGGCCCCTTTTGAAAAAAGGAGCGCACATTCCAGCTGCTGTTCCAGGAACTGGCAGCATGCCAAAGGTGGTAATCAAAGGGGATGTTCGATTGCGAATACCCGAGTCGTATGCTGCGCTTCGACCAATCAAGGGCCACTACCGAATCGAAACGGAAGGGATGCAGGAACCCCTGTATGTCATTTGGATCATCGAGGGCAATGTGCTCAACCACACGGTGCATGCCATCGATGTGGCATTTGACGTGAGAGGGACACCGGCAGGAGAAACACTCACGCGACTGTTAACCGCACAGGTGACCGATAGAAATGGGCAAGGGTGCATCGTTCATAGCAGCGTCTTCGTCCAAATTTTCGTGACAAGAGAGCCTGCGCTCAAGGAAACCTCACTATAGAACTGCGCTTCTAGCTCTACGCCGGGCTTCCCGGCGCTTTTGCAGAATACGATGCCTCATGCGCCGTCCGAAGAAGCGCCAGGCGAGAAAGAGGAACACAAGGACACCGAGGAGTATCCAGCCCGCTCGCTCGATCAGCATCTGCAGGCGGTCAACCTCTGCCACCAGGAGATATCCCAGCAAGCAGAAGGCGGTGTTCCACAAGGCAGCGGCCACCAGCTCATATCCCAGGAAGCTCCGGTACTTCATCCTGGTCATCCCGGCGCTCAGCGCCACAAACGAACGGAGCTGCCCGATCAGGTGCGACATGAGAATCGCCTTTCCGCCATGTTTTGCGATCAGCCTATGCGCCAGCCGCAGCCGTCCGGCCAACCGTATGCGGCGACCCAGCCTGCTCGTGCTCCACCCACTGGCAACACGGGCCAGGACGAACCGCCCGAGGAGGTAGTCGATGTGATAGCCCAGGAGCGTTCCCTGCGAGGCCAGCAAGATCACCCAGCCCAGGTTGAGAGTACCCAGACGGGCATACACGGCTCACAGTGACGCTAACGAGTTTCCAGGAAGGAGGAGACCGAGCAGTGCGGTATTCTCACCCAAGGTTCCCAGGAATACAACAAGGTATCCATACTGATCGTAGAATTCGCCTAGTAGTTTGATCCATTCGTTTAGTGAGAGTGTTGGCATACGGTATTTCCCGATCTTCTCTGCCCCTGTGAAGAGAACCCGGTGCCCGACGCATGGATAAGCTAAAGGCAGCGGGTGTTATGTTCTCTTCTCACTCGACAACACGACGCTACGATCCTATTCAACTTGTAGCTCACCAAGCTCAACGTTGACCGTCAGTTGCTGGTTTCCACGCTGGACTTGCACCGGTACGACATCGCCTGGCTTCTTGCTTAGCAGCACATCACCCAGCGAGACCACATCCTTCACCCCTTTGTTCCCAACGCGCACAATTACGTCGCCGGGCTTTAACCCAGCCTGGGCGGCTGGTCCATTCGCTGTCACATCGACGATGAGCGCGCCACGATCTAGGGAGAGGTTGTGCTGTTCTGCCAGTACCGGATCAACACTGGTCACTCTCACCCCCAGAGCGGCTCGACCCGAATTCGTAACTCTGCCGGTCTCAATGAGCTGTGGCGCAATAAACTTGACCCGGTTGGAAGGGATCGCAAAACCGACGCCATTGGCAGGGGTCCTGAACTGGGGATCAATGGCTGTCGCCGTCGGAATACCGATCACCTGTCCTTGCAGGTCGACCAATGCTCCCCCACTGTTCCCAGGGTTGATCGGGGCATCGGTCTGAGCTGAGCGCGCTCGACCACGTGATGATTGGTGATGATGTAACCTCGCTGGTCAATGATGACCCCCGAACCGAGTCCCTGGCCGCCTGAGGTCGCGACATTCACTTGCACGACAGCGGGTCGTATCTTCGTCACCACCGCCTCACGCACCGCTTCCAGGTTCCCTCCGTCGAGCTTCGGAAGAGCTGTCCCTGGCTGTAAGACAGCGGTATTCGTCCCGTTCCTGGTGGCAAATTCCCAGCCAGCGAACACACCCGTGCCAAAGACGACGGCAAGCATCAGTGTGAGCACCAGGATAGCTCCCGCGCGCAAGCGACTTCGGGGGCGCCCTGGTTCTACTGGGGGCGGAGATGAGGTCGCTGGGTACTGATTTGGTTGGGTGAAGACATCGTTTTCATTCGGATTTCGCATGGGGATCAATCTCCTTTTCAATCCGCTCAACCCGCAGGCGTGCAATGCGTAAATGGTCCATTGCTTCAACTGCTAGCCGATACCCCCCTGAGCAGACGCTGTCACCAACCTTTGGAATACGCCCAAGTTCACTGAAGACGTAGCCCGCGATGGTCTTGTAGTTGGCGCTGTCGAACGATCCGCCGAATTTCTCGGCGAAAGCATCAATCGACATCAGACCATCCACTGAATAGGAGCCATCAGCATGCATCTCCATTTCAGGGAGCACACCTTCCTCAGGCGTATCATACTCGTCCTGCACCTCTCCGACAATCTCTTCCAGAATATCTTCCAGGGTGACGATGCCAGCCGTCTCACCGTATTCGTCGATGACCACGGTGAGATGTGCTTTTTGGCTTTGCATCAAGGCCATGAGTTTGGTGATCGATGTCGTCTTTGGCACGCTCAAGACCGGTCGGAGGATGCTCTGGACGGTGAATGGCTCACCTGAACCTCTCTTGCCGAGGTGTGTAAACACATCTTTGATGTGTACTACGCCAATAATGTTGGCCAGTGTCTCCTCGTACACAGGCAAGCGGGTATAGTGCTCCTCGGCGACTTTCTCCCGTAATTGCACAAGCCGGATATCTCGAGGCACGCCTACAATCTCGGTGCGCGGCACCATCACGTGCTGCGCAGTCTTCTCCCCAAAGTCAAAGACATGCCGCAAAAGCACTTCCTCATCATTATCCAGGATGCCAGCCTTGCGGCTCTGTGCGACTAGCATCGCCAGTTCTTTGACCGTGTGAACCGATCCATGCTCGCTGGCTGCCTGCAGGCCTAAGGCACGCACGACCAGGTTGCCCATCCCATTCATAAGTACAATGAAAGGGCGAAAGAGACGCGCAAACAGGTACAGGGGACGCGCGATAAAGAGCGCTGTTCCCTCGCTGCGCTGGAGAGCAATCGATTTGGGAACCAGCTCTCCAAGGACAATATGGAACATCGTAATCAAGGAAAAGCTGATGGCAATAGCGGCACTATGAGCAAGCTCTTCTGCAGCTATGCCTCCGGCGAACGCGAACAGCGGCTCGATGAGGTGTGCCAGGGAAGGCTCGCCGATCCAGCCCAATGCAAGACTGGCCAGGGTAATCCCAAGTTGCGTGGCGGCAATGTAGGTATCCAGGTGCCGGATCTCATCCTGGACTACCTTCGCCACGCTTTTGCCTTCGGATACAAGCTCAGCTATACGTGTCTGACGCACCTTCACTAATCCGAACTCTGCTGCGACAAAGAAGCCATTGGTAGCCACCAGCGCAAAGACCGCCAGTAGCCCTAATAGTGAGCCTGCATCCAATTGAAATGCCCCTTATCAAAATCTGTGGCAGGAGTACTCACGCAGTCCAACTGCCAACATGTAACGAACCCCTTTACTTTACTGTGGAGTCACAACACTTAGTTGTGACTCCACTAGCTCCGTGGAAAGGAGGGGAGTGGAGCCTCTATGCATCTCCCCTTGCCCTTTCCTGGTCATAGCATAGCGCACTGGTATGAACTCACCCTGTGAGGTAGCTGAGATGAGCCTGAGATGGTATCGTGGTTTCTTGTGTGCTTGTTCGACTCATCCTCAATTCTCAGCCCAGTCTTAGCTAATCTACAGCATCAACTCAGTTGAACAGAGTATGTTCATAATGGGAGGATGCGGAGGGTCCAGCTCTACGCTTATCCCCTCTTCCACCCCCCTCGCGCATGAGTGACAAATGACTTGAGTATCAGAGAAACTTGCCTATCTGATGAGCTAGAAAGGACGGAGTGGCTTTGAGTACCCTCTCTGCAACGGAAGCATCACCAGCAGGCTGGGAACCCGAATCCAAAGATGCTTGTGATGTCGAGGCGAAGGCTTCTCGTGAATCGAATACGCTTGATGAGGGTTTACCTCTCGTTTGTCTCTTGCTGATACTCAAGAGATGTATGAGCAGGCCATGAAACAATTCCCTGTTCAGTAAAAAACTGAGCAGTTACTCCGCCTCCGGTGACAGCAACCTTAACTCTACTTCTACTAGCGATCATCGCTACCGCCCAATAGGTGGAGCAGGCTCAGGAACAGGTTCAGGATATCGAGGTAGATGCTGATGGTCAGCAGAATGGCCGCTGACATCGTGTTCTCGGTGAACTTGATCCGCTGAATGTCGTAGACGATGAAGCCACTGAACAGTCCTACGCTCACCAGGGCTATGATAAAGGACAGCGGCCCAGTGGAGAAAAAGATGCTAAAGATGCTCGCAACGACCACCACTAACAGCCCGATGAACAGGATCGGCCCAAGAAAACTCAGATTGCGTTTTGTCGTCCAGGCAAATGTTCCCAGTCCAACAGTAAGAACACCTGTCAACGCAAGGGCTTCATAAATTGCATTAACCTTTCCAGCCGCAGTAAAGGCTGCAATGATCGTGCTGATCGTCATGCCACTGATGAAGGTGAACAGGTACAGCAAGCTCATATTGAGTGTCGCTGCGTGCGGCAGCTTCCGCGCAGTGATCATCACAGCAATCAGCACGATGAACTCGAGGATGATCGCAGGTAAGAGGAACGCACCGATACCTGCGTCGAGCAACTGCAGTCCTGCAAACAGGCCAAAGCCCGCCGCCACCAGTGAGAAACTCAGGAGTATTAGTACTTTGCTGAGCAGCGATTGATAGGTAGCACCCCCAGGAAGAGCGTCATAGCTCTCATATGGGGACTGCTGGTAAGGAGTATATTCGTGGCCTTGATTACTATAATTGTATGGATTGTATGGGTAATTGTTCATCGTATTGTTCTCCTTCGGGCTCTCCCTTTTGCAGCTCTTGATGAAACTTCTTCACCTGGCCAGAATCACTACCAGTCGCTGCCACCACCAAAATCACCTCCTCCAAAGTCTGCGCCTTCACCGCTGAAACCGCCTAAAAGACCTCCACCTACTGCTCCCAGTCCACCAGCGGCCCAGGGATTCATCCCTCTTTGTGGCGGATAACCAGGGCCGTACATCGGCCCGCCATATCCGTTAGGATCATAGCCTGGACCATAGTAGGGAGGTCTGCCATTTCCGGACTGGCCATAACCAGCATCAAAGTCAACACGACCATAGTCATCTTTCGGGCCAGGTCTTTCTTGCCACGGCATTCCCATCGGTGGGTTCATCCTGTTCCGTTGCCCAGAGAAGCGACGGAAGACAAAGAAAGCTCCCCCGATAAGTGCCAGGAGCAAGAGCCAGGTGAGCGGATTGCCCAGCACTCTCCCTAAGCTTGAAAGCGAGGTGAGAATACCATCATTTCCCAGACTGGCTTGTAGCGACTGGAGAGCGGCGAGGGTAGCACCCGTATAATTGCCATTGGCCCCTGCATTACTCCCATACGCCTTGGCAAATGCCTGGCGGGCCTGTTCTATCTGCTCGGCATTCAAGCCCGCTTGTTTCCCGGCAACAATCGCCACGTAGCGCTGCTCGACACTGATACCGAGAGCGATGGCATCCCGGCCAGTGAGGGCTTGCTCCGTACTTCTGATGAAGTCGCTTTTAGGACCGCTGAATGTACGCATAGTGGAGATGCCCACCGGATGAGATAATTGGGAAGCCTGACTCCGCACCTGGTCTACGTCCAGAACCCTGGCATCGTCTTTGATCTGCACGCTTGCCGCGCGCACTGTATTTGTGCCCAGGGGCAAGAGGATGGTACCTAATCCAATAAGGAGGATGAGCATACCTCCTATGCCCCACTGTAGTGTTTTGACTATCCTGTTTTTCTGCATTTTGCTTCTCTCCTCCCAGGAGGATCAGTGCTCTCTGCACTCGAATTTATATTTCTGGCTTCATACCAGTAGAAGAGCATGTTCTTCGCACTGAACCGATCGTTTGAAGCTCTATGTGCTCGCCACCTGGTATAAAGCGGGGCTTCTAGAGTCTGCTCACGTTCGCTCAGCTACTCAATGCTATTCTAGCAGGCAAAGCTGTGAGCACGCTGAGGTGATTCTGAGTCCAGGCTGAGGATTATTGTCACAATATATCAATTTAGATGTATGATGCGCTTTCTCAGTCTCATCTCAGCATGCACACAGCGTCTTTTCACATAGGCGGGGTATGCTAGTTGGTAAGAGTGATAGCCACTCATTCTTACAAAGGTGTATGACTAAAGAAGGTACGAGATTTTATGGAGGAGGAGGACTGCTATGCCTGGTTCACTTCGCCTTGGGAGAATAGCCGGAATCGATATCTACGCACATCTGAGTTGGTTCATCATCCTGGTCTTGCTGACCTGGTCTCTAGCCAGTGGTTGGTATGCCCAACTGTTTCCTGGCTGGGCCACGACGACCTATTGGATTGTAGCGTTCATCTCAGCCCTGCTTTTGTTTGGATGCGTCCTCGTGCATGAACTGGCCCATGCGCTCGTTGCCCAGGCCTCTGGGCTGACCGTGCGCAACATCACGTTATACGTCTTCGGTGGGGTCGCACACATTGAAGAGGACATGAAGCGTCCAGGTGTCGAGTTTCGGGTGGCTATAGCGGGTCCAATTGCGAGCTTTCTGCTAGCTGTAGTTGCCTTCCTGCTTGTCTTGCCACTGCGGGGCAGCGGTGCTTCTGCGGAGGC
>Ga0070699_100003562_pt1 | contig 13762 bp, 13 predicted proteins | sample KBSK1503metaG_FD_65473 | JGI IMG/M metagenome (GOLD analysis project Ga0070699, IMG submission 65473) | Corn, switchgrass and miscanthus rhizosphere microbial communities from Kellogg Biological Station, Michigan, USA - KBS K1-50-3 metaG | ecosystem: Host-associated > Plants > Roots >...
TCGTCCCGAGGATGGCGAGGCCGACCGTGACGGCGATCGAGATCATGAGGCCGAAGCCGATGCCGCCGAGCACGGTGTCGCCGACCCGGATCGCCATGTCGCCGATCGGCGCACTCGAGGCGGCGGCTGCCGCCATGCCGGTCACCGTGGCACCCGTGCTGTCGGCGCCGACGAGCTTCTCGCTCACCATGAAGCCGGCGGCGAAGTACTCGAACAGGTAGGCGATGAGACCCTGGATGACGAGCGAGAGGATGACTGCCCGGGGGATGTTCTTGTGGGGATCGACGGTCTCGGCGGCGAACGCGGTGCAGCTCTCGAAGCCGACCAGGATCAGGATGGCGATCGTCGACTGGATGAGCACGCCCTGGACGGAGTGCGGCCGGATGACGTCCCACCCGCCCGAGAACGTCCACTGCGTCGCGTGCTCCGGGTTGGCGACGCGGTAGTAGATCGCGAGCACGCTGAAGAGGACCAGCGTGCTCAGCTGGACGACGTTGATCATCAGGGACGTGAAGGTGGAGCCGGTCACGCCGCGGAAGGCGATGTACCCGGTGAGGAGCGCGAAGAAGCCCGAGAAGATGATCATCGAGGTGGTCGACATCGTGCCGCCGGTCAGCTGCCCGTACACGTAGCCGACGAGCGTGGCCATCATGGCGACCATGACGCCCGGATACACCCAGTAGAAGAGGTGCGCGGCCCAGCCCGTGACGATCTTCGCGATCCGGGCCCAGCGGTGGTGCTTCTTGTTCTCGCGGTCGAGGAAGGCCTTCTCCGCGAAGTAGTAACAGCTCCCGAAGCCCGCCTCGGGATAGATGCGGGCGAGCTGCGCGTAGGAGATCGCGGTGAGAAACGCGAGGATCAGCGCGAAGCCGATCCCGGACCAAATGTCGCTCGCCACCGAGCTGCCATCCGGCGCCGCCGCGGCGGCCTGCAGCTGGTAGGTGATCCAGAGAAACGCGCCTGGCGCGATCAGCGCCATCGCGTTCACGGTGACGCCGGTGAGTCCCAGCGTCGGCTTAACGGACGGAGTTTCCTGAGGCATGCGCCCCTCCTTTCCCCTCTAGTTGGGAGGGAGCAACCGACATGCCACCGGGGCGGGAAGCGTGGGCCCCGCACGACGGGCGCGCCCGGTCTTTGAAAACGATCCCGCTGCTCGTTCTCTGGGCGGAGGCCCAAAAAAAGGGCAAGCGACGGACCGCGTTCAGAGCCTCCGGCGGCCGGTCGCGATCTCGTCGAGCAGCGCCGCGGTGAGCGGGACGTACGTCCGCGCCGGGTCGTCGCGCACGAAGAGCAGGTCGGCGACACGGGTCGCGTCGTATCCCTCGGCAGCGAGCGTGAGCTTGCGGTGCTTGAGCGTCCCGGTGACGTCCATCTGCGCGACGAGCCGCACGAAGGCCGGACGGGCGTAGACGGGGAGATGGCGCTCGGCATGGGCGTAGAAGGCGGCGCCGTCGAAGCGCGCCCCCTCGCGCAACACCACCGCGGCCATGCCGGCCTGGCCGTCGGCACCCGGGACGACGACGCCGTACACGCTCGTCTCGGTCACGTCCGGCGCGGCGTTCAGCACGTCGGCCACCTCCTGCGTCGCGACGTTCTCCCCCTTCCAGCGGAAGGTGTCGCCGATGCGGTCGACGAAGTAGTAGTAGCCGTCGGCGTCACGGCGGAGCAGGTCGCCCGTGCGGAACCACGTGTCGCCGGGCGCGAACGCATCCCGCACGAGCTTCTCCTCCGTCGCCTGGCGGTCGGTGTACCCGTCGTATTCCATCGTCGACCCGTGCCCGCCGACGCGTCCGAGCAGCTCGCCGGGCTCCGCGCCCTCGCACGGAAGGCAGCGGCCGTCCGCGCCGCGCACCAGCTCGCCCCGGCCGAGGTCGAAGCGGGCGAGCCGCACGTCGTCCTCGAGGAGCGGGTGGGGCCTGCCGACGGAGCCGACACGCCCGTCGGCGTTGTGGAGCGCCACGTTGCCCTCGGTCGCGCCGTACATCTCGATGATGCGCGCGATGCCGAAACGCTCTTGGAAGTGACTCCAGATGTCGGGACGGAGGCCGGCCCCGGCGGCGACCCGCAGCCGATGGTCGCGGTCGCGAGGCGAGGGCGGCTGGCGACAGAGATACCGGCAGAGCTCGCCGACGTAGACGAAGGCCACCGCCCCGTGGCGGCGCACGTCGTCGAGGAAGGCATGCGCCGCGAAGCGGCGGCGCGAGGCAAACGTCCCGCCGACGCGGAAGGCGGGGGCGAAGCCGACGAAGAGGCTCTCGCCGTGATAGAGGGGGAGGGGCGCGTAAATCGTCTCACCGGCCTCGACGCCGAGGAGCGGCGCGAGGCCGAGGCCGGCCAGCATGAAGCGGAGGTGGCGGATGATCGCCGGCTTCGGGTAGCCGGTCGTCCCCGAGGTGTAGATGTAGAGGAACACGTCCCCGCCCCGGACGTCGGGGATGTCCGGCTCGTCGGCGCGGAGGCGCCTGTCGCGGAGGGGGCGCACGTCGGCGGGCAGGGGCGTGGCGTCCGTCTCGACCAGGAAGCGGACGGGGTGCGTTCCCGAGACGGCAGCGAGGGCGGGGAGGGCGTCGGCGTCGCAGACGCCGACCGTGGCGCCGGAGGCCTGGAGTACGCTGGTGAGCCCCGCGCCGCGGACGTGCGTGTTGATCAGGGCCCCCACGGCGCCGAGCTTGGCGACCGCCCCCACGGCGGCGAGGAAGAGCGGGCTGTTCAGGCAGAGGATCGCGACCGGCGTTCCCCTGGCGACCCCGGCGCGACGGAGCGCTCCCGCCACGCGGTTCACCTCGTCGTTGTAGGCGCCGTAGGTGAGCGACTCGCTCTCGAAGGCGAGGGCCATGCGATCGGGAATCTCCTCCGCCTGGCGGCGCACCAGCGGGCCGAACGTGTCGGTCGACGCCTTGAGCTCGGCGAAGAAGCTCCCGAGATCCACCCGCGCCTACTAGGATGGGGTTCGGCCGCTGGCAAGCGGCGACGTCGGCCGGGGATCTCGAAATCGCCACCGATCCGGCCACTTGCCGGCCGGCGGCGGCGTTGCCCTTTCGGCCCGGAGGCTCACCGGCTTTTTGTCCCGAAATCAGCACTTTGGACGATTGTCACGGGGTTTCCCCGGGGACGAGTATCCCGGCCTATGTCGAGCCGGAGAGCAGGACGTACGGGTAACATCGTGACTCTTACCGAGCGAGTCATCCCCCTCGCCATCCCCCCGCAGCGCAAGACGTTCCAGGCGGGCCGCCGGCGCGCCGCGCTCGCCTCACTGGGGCACCGGCCGAGCGACCCGACCGGGTTCGACGGCGACGTGTGTGTGCGCTACGAGGCGGTCTACCGCCGTGCCGAGCCAGCCTGCGGCGAGCGCCGCCTGCTCCTCGCCGTGCTCGAGGACGGCATCCGGACGTTCCTGAAGAACGCGCACGCGAGCCACGGCCGGGCCGGTAACCTGAAGCGCGAGGCCCTCACCTGGCTACGGAGCGACAAGCGGGACGACGTCTTCGACTTCGAGAACATCTGCGAGACGCTCGGGATCGACGCCGGACGGCTCCGCGGCCGGGTGCTGAGCGAGGCGGGCGTCCCGGCGACGTTGCAGGCCACGGGCTGAGCCGGCCCCGTCGCGAGCGAGGGCTCGGCGCGCGAGCATGAGCGCCCCGATCGGCGGCCAGTGGCTCGTCGCCCCGGTCGCCTCCATCCCACAGTTCACCGGAGCGGACTTCACCGAAGAGGATCTCCTCTACGCCAAGACCGCCGAGGACTTCGTCCGCCACGAGGTCCTCACGCGGCTCGCCGAGATCGAGGCGAAGCAGGAGGGCGTGATGCCGGCGCTGCTCAAGCGCGCCGGGGCGCTCGGACTCCTCATGATCGACATCCCGGAGCGCTACGGCGGCCTCGGGTTGCACAAGACGACCTCGATGCTCGTGTCCGAGCGGGGAGCGTTGTGCGCGTCGTTCAGCGTCTCCTGGGGCGCGCACACCGGCATCGGCACCCTGCCGATCGTCTACTACGGCACCGAGGCCCAGAAGCAGCATTACCTCCCGAAGCTCGCGACGGGTGAGTGGCTGGCGGCCTACGCGCTCACCGAGCCCCAGGCCGGGAGCGATGCGCTGGCGATCGCGACGCGCGCGAGCTTCGATCCCGCGACCCGGACCTACCGGTTGAGCGGCACGAAGCAGTTCATCACGAACGCCGGCTTCGCCGACCTCTTCACGGTCTTCGCCAAGGTCGACGGAGACCGCTTCACGGCTTTCCTCGTCGAGCGCACGCGGCCGGGCGTCGCGACCGGCCCCGAGGAGCAGAAGCTCGGCATCCGCGGCTCGTCGACCAGGCAGGTGATCCTGGAGGATGTCGTCGTGCCGGGCGACGCGGTGCTCGGCGACGTCGGGCAGGGGCACAAGATCGCCTTCAACATCCTCAACATCGGGCGCTTCAAGCTCGGCGCGGGGTCGGTCGGTGCGGCGAAGGACTGCCTGCAGGTGGCGCTCGACTACGCCCGCCAGCGCCACCAGCATGGCCGCCCGATCGCCAGCTTCGGCATGATCCAGCGCAAGCTCGCCGACATGGCCACCCGGATCTACGTCGCCGACAGCATGAGCTACCGGACCGCCGGTCTCATGGACGCGGCGGCTGCGACGATCCCGGAGGACCAACCGCGTCGCCTGATCGAGGAGGCCGTCGAGGAGTACACGATCGAGGCTTCGATCCTGAAGGTCTTCGGCACCGAGACGCTCGACTTCGTGGCCGACGAGTCGCTGCAGATTCTCGGGGGGTACGGCTTCATGGCCGACTACCCGGTCGAGCGCCACTATCGCGACTCGCGCATCAACCGCATCTTCGAGGGGACGAACGAGATCAACCGCCTCATCATCCCGGCCACGCTGGTCAAGAGAATCGGCCGCGGGCGGCTGCCGTACCAGGAGTTCCTGCAGCAGGTCGAGCGCGAGATTGCCGACTCGACGACCTGGCCGCCGCCGCCGACCGGCCCGATCGCGCGCGAGATGCGGGCCGCGGACGTGGCCAAGCGGGTGGTGGCCTACACGGCGCGCGTCCTGATCGAGCGGGAGCTCGCGTCTCTCAAGGACCGCCAGCAACACCTCGAGATCCTGAGCAACATGATCATCGACCTCTACGCCATGGACAGCGTCGTCGGGCGGACGCAGCGCATCCTCGGACACGGCTCCAAGGAGGACGACGAGCTCCGCATCGCGATGACCAACGTCTTCACCGCTTCGGCCAACGAGCGCGTGATCGACGGCGCGCGGCGGCTACTCGTGAACGAGATGGAAGGCGAGGAGCTTCGACAGCACCTCCGCCTCGAGTCCCTCGTTCCGCACTTCCCGATCCGGACGATAGCGCTGAAGACGCGCATCGCCGAGGCCCTCGTCGCGCGAGGGCTGGGGCTGGTCTTCTTACGCTGACGAACCCCGTGGGGCGCGCGGGAATTCCCGGCGCCGGGGCCCCGTGCGACCGCGGGTCAGCGGCCGCCGCTCGCGCGCCGGCCGCCCCGGACGCTGCTCTTCCGCAGCTTCTCCTCGAGCGCAGCCGCCACGAACTCCATCACCGAGATGCCGCTCTGGACGCAGAACAGCTTGATCTCGCGATGGAGGCCCTTCGGGATGCGAGTGGCGAGCTGGATCAGCACGTCATCGTCTTTGGGCATCATAGATCCTCCTAGCGCACCAGCGGGCGCCGGGTGTTATTTAACTTATTTAGGGACCTGAGGCAAACCCGCGGCAGAGATTATCGGCCTGGGCGAATCTTCTTCATGTTTTCTACCCGAGGCCGTCACGAAACGCAGGAGCGGAATTGCTCCCGTCAAGGCGTGAGATCAGCGGCGGGAAGGAGGGGGGGTGCCGCGGGTCCGCAGAGTACGCAGGTTGCGCTCGACCGCCTGGAGCTGGCGGGCGAGATCGACGATGTGGAGCTGCGCCCGCACGCGGGCGTAGAGCTCGTGGGTGTTGATCGGCTTGGTGAGGAACTCGCTGACGCCCTGGTACATGCCCTCGAGGCGCGTGTCGAGGTCGTCGCGCGCGGTCAGGAGGATGACCGGCACGCCGCGGCCCGCGGGGAGGGCGCGCAGGGCCTCGCACACCTCGAACCCGTCCATGCCGGGCATCATGACGTCGAGCAGGATCAGGTCGACGGGCTGTTCCTCGACCGCGCGCAGGCACTCGGGGCCGCTCCCGGCGCGCCGGGTCCGAAAGCCCTGGCGCTCGAGGAGCCGCGCGGCGATGTCGCAGGAAGCAGGGTCGTCGTCGACGACCAGGATGAGGGGGGTCTCGCTCATTCGCCCGCGTCCTCCTGCGCCTCGTCACCCATCTCGTCGGGGCCGCGGCGCCGCCGGAGCTTGGCGACGAGCGTCGTCCGCTTGAGGCCGAGGAGGCGTGCTGCAGCCTGCTTGTTCCCCTTGGTCCGCCGGAGTGCCTCCTCGATGAGGCGGTTCTCGAACTCCTCGACCGCAGTGTTGAGGTCGAGGCCGTCCTCGCCGAGGGTGGGGCGGGGGATCTTCTTCTCCGAGATGAGGGAGCGGATGTTCGACGGCAGGTTCTCGACCTCGATCATCCCGTCCTCGGTGAGGATGACCAGCCGCTCGAGAAGGTTCTCGAGCTCGCGCACGTTGCCCGGCCAGTCGTGCTCCCAGAGGTGCACCATCGTCTCCTCGGACAGGCGCGCCGGGCGGCCCGCGCGCTTGCGGTTGTGCTTCTCGAGGAAGTGGCGAACGAGCAGCGGGATGTCCGAGCGGCGCTCGCGCAGCGCCGGCATGACGATCGGGATGACCTGCAGGCGGTAGAAGAGGTCCTCGCGGAAGCGGCCGTGCTCGACCTCCTGCGCCAGGTCCTTGTTGGACGCCGCCACCACGCGGACGTCGACCTTGAGGGGGCGGTCCGCCCCGACCGGCCGGACCTCACGGTCCTGCAGGACCCGCAGGAGCTTCACCTGGAGGACCGGACTCATCTCGCCGACCTCGTCGAGGAAGATCGTCCCCCCGGCGGCGAGCTGGAACATCCCCGCTCGCTGCGCGATGGCGCCGGTGAAGGCGCCACGCTCGTGGCCGAACATCTCCGACTCGAGGAGCTCGGCGGGAATCGCGCCGCAGTTGACGGCGATGAAAGGACGGTCGGTGCGCGGGCTCGCCGAATGGACGGCTCGCGCGACGAGCTCCTTGCCGGTGCCGCTCTCACCCGTGATCAGGATCGTGGCGTCCGTCGCCGCGACCTTCAGGACGAGCTGCCCGATCTTCTGGATGAGCGGGTGCTCGCCGATCAATGCCGGCTGAGGCTCAGGGACTCCGCTGGGTGTGCTCACGATGGTCTTGGTGTCGCGTGCGAACAACGCTACAGCCCCTCCGTCCCACTCTCAAACCGATTGGCGCCCTCGGCCCCGAACCTGCTATGCGACGCGCCATGACGAATGCCCGTCGGTTGCTATATCGGTCGGTGCACGAAAATGGTTGAGCAACGCCGTGGTGTCCGCCGGGCGGACGGCCGCCGGCCTGCCGAGCTGCGGCCCGTGCGGCTCGTTCCCGGCTTCCTTCCTCCCGCCGAGGGCTCGGTGCTGATCGAGGCCGGAGCCACGCGCGTGATCTGTACGGCGACGGTGCAGGAGGGGGTACCACCCTTCCTGCGCGGTCAGGGCCGGGGGTGGGTAACCGCCGAATACGGCATGCTGCCGCGCAGCTCGGGCGAGCGGATCGAGCGCGAGCGGCGCGGCCCCGGCGGCCGGACGCACGAGATCCAGCGTCTGATCGGGCGCAGCCTGCGGGCGGTCACCGACCTGACAGCCCTCGGTGAGCGGTCCGTCCTGATCGACTGCGACGTGCTGCAGGCCGACGCCGGGACGCGGACGGCCTCGGTGACGGGCGGCTACGTGGCTCTGGCGCTCGCCCTCGAGCGGCTGCGCGCCGCCGGCGCCGTCGCGAGGCTGCCGCTCACGGGCAGCGTCGCGGGCGTGAGCGCCGGGATGGTCGACGGGCGGGCGCTGCTCGACCTGACCTACGAGGAGGATCACCGCGCCGAGGTCGACCTGAACGTCGTGATCACGGGGGCGGGTCGGTACGTCGAGGTGCAGGGCACCGCCGAGGGCAAGCCGTTCACGCCGGCCCAGCTCCAGCGGCTGCTCGAGCTGGCGGCCGAAGGTGTCCAGGCGCTCACCGCCATGCAGCGCGAAACGCTCGCGGCGGCGGGCGTGGCGGTCCCCCGCCGAGCATGATCCCCGAGCGGCTCGTGCTCGCGACCGCAAACCTGGACAAGGGACGCGAGCTACGGGAGCTCGTCGCCGAGTGGGGGCCGGTCACCGTGGCGGGACTCGACGCCTTCCCGGGCGTCGTGCTGCCCGACGAGCAGGGAGGCTCGTACGGGGAGAATGCGCTGGCCAAGGCCACCGCGGTGGCGCGGGCCACCGGCGTTCCGGCGCTCGGCGACGACTCGGGCCTGGAGGTCGAGGCGCTCGGCGGCGCGCCGGGCGTGCGCTCGGCGCGCTACGCGGACACCGACGCGGAGCGGATCGCGAAGCTGCTGGCGGCGCTCCGCGACGTCCCCGAGCCGCGCCGCGGGGCCCGCTTCGTGTGTGTGGTGGCGGCGGTCTTTCCCGATGGACGCGTCGAGACCGCCGAGGGCGTGTGCCGCGGACGCATCGCGACGGCCGGCGCGGGCCGCGGCGGGTTCGGCTACGATCCCATCTTCGTGCCGGAAGGGCTCGAACGCACTCTCGCCGAAGTGGCCGCCGCGACGAAGCACCGACTCAGCCACCGCGCGCGGGCGGTGCGCTCCCTCGGCGAGCGCCTCCACCGCGGCCTGGGTGCGGGATGAACGTTGCGCAGGGCCACGGCTCCATGTTAGGGAACGCCCGGCGGGGCGTAGCGCAGCCTGGTAGCGCACCTGCCTTGGGCGCAGGTGGTCGGCCGTTCGAATCGGCTCGCCCCGACCAACGACAGACGCCCGCGCCAGTAGCTCAGTTGGATAGAGCAACGGCCTTCTAAGCCGTGGGTCAGGGGTTCGAATCCCTTCTGGCGCGCCTGTCGCGGCGGGAAAGAGAGGACGATCGGAGGAGCGAAGCCAAGGGCGGTGAGTGTAGCTCAGTTGGCAGAGCACCGGGTTGTGGCCCCGGGGGTCGAGGGTTCAAGTCCCTTCACTCACCCCATTTCCATCTGATATCCGGCGGGCGACCACATCGGTGCCCGCTTTCTCGGGCCGCTAGCTCAGTCGGTAGAGCAGCTGACTCTTAATCAGCGGGTCCGGAGTTCGAATCTCCGGCGGCCCACTTGCAAAATCAGGTAGTTGCGGGGACCGCATCTAGCAAAGTAGCGGCTGGGTCACCGCGTGGTCACCGCTTTTTCGGGCGGAACGGCAGCCTCCGACCCGCTGTCCTCTGGTGACCCGGCCCCGTCGAGGCGATCGACGGCTGCTTTGTTCCCGGCCGGGAGCCACCGACCGTAGGTGTCGACCGTCAGCGTGATCGAGGCGTGCCCCAGCTGGCGCTGGACGTAGTACATGCTCTCGCCGTTCACGAGCAGCAGCGAGGCGTAGGTGTGCCGGAGGCAGTGGGGCGTGAAGTGGCCGGGCAGCTTCGCCTTCGTGAGCACCTTGCGGAAGGCCCGGCGCACGTTGTGCGGGTCGAGGAGGCCGCCCGTCTCGGCGCAGACCACCCACGGGGGGAGCTCAGCCCACCCGCGGCGCAGCTTCTCGGCTTTCCGTTCGGTCTGGAGCCGCTCGAGGGCCGCCACCAGGCCGCGGCTCAGGTCCACCGTGCGACCGTGGTTCGACTTCGGCGTGTCGACGCGCGTGCCGTCGTCGGAGAGGGTGCCGACGATCCGCGCCTCGCGGGCGGCAAGGTCGAGATCCTCCCAGCGGAGCGCGTATGCCTCGCCCGGCCGGAGGCCCGTGCGCGCCTGGAGGAGCCAGAGGGGCGCGAGCCGGGGCTGCTCGGTGCGCGCCGTCGTCAGGAACTTGTCCAGCTGCTCACGGGTGAGCGCCTTGATCTCCTCCTGGCGTACCGCCTTCGGCGTGACGAGCCGCATCGCCCTCCCGAGCTTCGCGGCGGGGTTGGGGCCACGCAGGAGCTCGGCGTCCGCTGCGGCATTGAGCATCGCCCGAAGCGTCCCCTGCATGATGCGCACGGTGTTCCGGGAGAGACCGCTCTTGAGCTTGGCGGCGAGCAGCCCGGTCACGTCGTCTTTGCGGACGTCGCGCACGCGGACGTTGCCGAGCGCCGGCAGGATGTGCAGGCGCAGCGTGTCGCGGTAGCTCTCGAGCGTCCGCGGTTTCAGGTGCGCGGCGACGATCACGAGCCAGCGCTCAGAGTAGGCGCGCACGGTGATCTCCTGGTCGACGACCGACCGTGCCCGCTTCTTGCGCGAGTCCTGGAAGTCGTCGCCGTCGCGGAACTGCTCGGCCTCGCGCCGCGTCTCGAAAAACCGTGCGCGGCGCGCGCCGGCCCCGTCACGCCAGTCGACGACCCAGCACTCGCGCTCGTGCGTGGTGCCGTCGACCCGGGTACGCCGCTTCTTTCGTTTCCTGATGCACGCCATCGGTCGCTACCTCCTGCGCCGTCGTGGGCGCTGCTGGACCAGGAGCCGCATGAGCCGCGCCGCCGACTCGCGGACGCCGAGCTCATCGCGCTCCCAGCGGGCGACGCTGTTGCCGCTCACCCCGACGAGCTCGGCCAGCTGCACCTGCGTCAGGCCGAGTCGCCTGCGGAGTCGTCGCACCTCGTCGCCGGTCACGGAAGCGACCTATACGTAGCGCCTACTCTTGCCGTCAAGGAAAATCCTCTCGGTGCCGGTCGATCCAGGCGCGCACATCGGCCGCGCGAAAGCGGACGTATTTCCCGAGCCTGACGCGGGGGAGCTCGCCGCGCCGGCCGAGCTCACCCACGTAGCCCTTCGGCACGTTGAGCAGGGCCGCTGCCTCGGCCATCGTGAGGAGCGGTTCGACGCCGTTGGGGTTGGCTTTGGGGGGTGGTTCCGCGGTGAGGCGCGCGGCGATCGCGGTTTGCAGCGCGGCGAGTGCCGCTTGCCGCGCCGCCAGGTCCTGCGCGATCGGCGCGAGTCTCTCGAGCGGCGCCGACGCGATCGCCTCGGCGGTGAGCTCGAGCGGCACCGATCGCTCGGGCGCCGGGATTTTCATGCGCTGCGCTTCCGCCGCCGGCGCCGAGTCGGAGGCGCGGTGGCCGGTTCCGCCTCGGTGGACGCGGGCGCGTCGGGGACGGCGGGCGGCGCGGGATGCGCGACGAGATGCGCGTGGGCGAGATCGGCCGCCGTCGCCACGGCCGCGCAGAACGCCGGGAGCTCGTCCAGGTGGATGAGCAAGCCGCGTTGGCGATCGGGGAACCACCTCGCATCCCGACCCAGCCGCCACAGCCGAAGGCCGAGATGCAGGCGATCACGCCACTCGACCCACGTAACGTGCACCTCCTCGTCGTCGGAGCGGCGCAGGCGGCCGAGCAGCTGACCGTTCTCTTGCGGCCCTTGAGGCGCCGGCTGCACCGCCCGCAACGCATCGGCGGCGGCGCGGAGCGCATCGCTGCTCGCGGCCGGCGCGCGGTCCTCGCTCGAGCGTCTCGAGCGACCAGGCCCCTCGCGCGTGAGGGCGCAGCCGGCGTACACGAGCGCGTCGGCCACCTCCTCGAGCGCCTCGCGGCGGAAGTTGCGCCCATCCCGCTCGACGTCGAGCCGCCCGTACCGGCGCTGGCCGATGCGGAGCCGGCGCGCGAGCAGGAGCACGAGCTCGAGCTCGTCGGGGCCGAGGCGAGCCGCGACGGCGGTGAGCGCCTCGCGTCGTCGCTGGCGATCGCGCGGCGCCGCGGTCACGAGAGGAGCTCCTGTTGTGGGCCTGGCCCGTTCTCGCGGTGCACGTCGTAGAACGCCATCCGCGGCCCGTCCCAGACGAGCCGGCGGACTCCTTGCGCGCCGTTGCGGTGCTTGACGACGCCGAGCTCCGCCGGCTCCGGCTCACGGCGCCGCCGCTGGTCGTCGTCGTTGTCCTCGTCGTAGTACCCCGATCGAAAGAGCGCGAGCACCAGGTCGCCGTCCTGCTCGATCGTCCCGCTGCCCCGGAAGTCCGCGAGCACGGGCCGCTTGTCCTGACGGTTCTCGCAGTCGCGGTTCAGCTGCGAGCAAACTAGCATGGCAGCGTCGAGGCTGCGCGCGAGGGACTTGAGCGCCCGCGTCATCCGGCCGATGCGCACGGCGTCGCCCTCGCCCTTGATCGGCGGGTCGGCCAGGTATTGCAGGTGATCGACCACGACGAGATCGAGCGCGCCCCTGAGGGCGAGCCCGCGCGCGGCGCCGGCAATGTCGGCGGTCGTCATGTCGCCCTGGTCGTAGACGATCACCGGCGGCGCCGCGCGCGGCACGGCGAGCACACGCGCGATCTCCGCCGGCGAGAGTTGGCCGCGGCGAAGGCGCAGCAGGTCCACGTCCGCCCCCTGCGCGAGCAGCCGATCCGCGATCTGCGCGCAACTCATCTCCGGGGTGGCGAGCAGCACCCGCTGTCCCGCGCGGGCGACGTGCAGCGCGATCTGCTGCGCGAGCGCGCTCTTGCCCATGCCGGGCCGCGCCCCGAGGATCGTCAACTCGCCGCGGGGGAGGCCGCCGATCCCGTCGAGCGCGGCGAATCCCGTCCGCACGCGCTCCACGTCCTCGAGCGGGCCGGTCGTCAGCGCCTCGGCGCGCACCGCCAGCGCCTCGGGCAACAGCGTCGTGTGCGCGTGAGCGCCGTGCGAAACCAAGGCGCGCCGCAGCGGCTCGAGAGCAGCGGGCACCACCTCCTCGAGCCGCGCCGTTGGGTCGAGCGCGACCATGCGGAGCCCGTCCGCCGCGCGCACGAGCTCGCGCCGCCGCCGCTGGTCCTCGAGCACGCGAAAGGTGGGCTCCGGGGCGAAGCAGTCCTCGTCATGGAATCGGGCGAGCACGTCGCTGCCGACGTTGCTGCCGGCCCGTCGCATCTCGGGAACGACGGTGACCAGGCCCACCGGCTCGCCGCGCTCGAGAAGCGCGCGGATCGCGCAGAACGCCTGGCGCGTAACATCGCCGTGGAAGTGATCCTCGGTCAGCGGGACGCGGGCGAACTTCTCGGGACTGACGAGGAGGCACCCGATCATCGCGCGCTCGGCGCCCTCGTCCTGCGGGAGTGTCACGAGAGCTCGCGTGCCCATGCTCCCCTCCGCTTCGGCGCCTCGGTCGCACGCTCGAGCATGCGGACGGCGTTCGTCTCGTCGCGCAGGAAGTAGTCCAGATCGGCGCGCCAGCCGCGGTCGTTCTCGCCGCTGTGGAACGGCGAGGCGTCGGCGGCGCGGAACACCCGCTCCCACCAGGCGAGATCGGGATGTTCTCTCAAGCGCCGGACCGCCGCGTTCCTGCGCCGGTCGGTCAGCTTCTGCACCTTCGACAGCTTCGTGACCGTCCGATTCCAGAGATCCACGAGGCTCTGAGGCGTGACCTTCTGAACCCCGGCCCGGTCGCCGTCAGGCGACGAGAGCGATAGCTCTAGATCCTGCTCCTGCTCCTGCTCCTGCTCCTGCTCCTGCTCCTGGCTTCGAAGGGGCTTCGAAGGGGCTTCCAAGGGACTTTGGAGGGGCTCCCGTCCATCAAGCGGGACTCCATTCTGGCCGGCGCCCGCCTCGGCGCCGCGCGCTGCGGTCAGGTGAAAGGCGGCGCGGTAGTGCTCAAAAAAGGGTCGGAGAAAGGGGTTGTCGGGGAGCTCCGCGTACAGCTTCCCGATCGCCTTCACCCGGTTGTCGCCTGGCTTGAGCGCCGTCTCGTCCTCGAGCACCTGGAAGC
>Ga0070699_100003563_pt1 | contig 13761 bp, 14 predicted proteins | sample KBSK1503metaG_FD_65473 | JGI IMG/M metagenome (GOLD analysis project Ga0070699, IMG submission 65473) | Corn, switchgrass and miscanthus rhizosphere microbial communities from Kellogg Biological Station, Michigan, USA - KBS K1-50-3 metaG | ecosystem: Host-associated > Plants > Roots >...
CCCGCTGTTGACGCTGACGGGCGGCAATCTCGATCGTGCGCGGCTCGAGGCGCTGGCGAACTTTCCGGCGGGACTCCGCCAGGGGTACTCGCAATGGCGCGGCGGCCGTACCATTCTTGACGACAAGGACGTCATCGTCCTCCAGGCCACCAGCAACGGCGCCCCCGTCCAGCTCTATTTCGACAACAACGGCTTGCTCGTGCGGCTGCTGCGGTTCACCGCCACGCCAGTGGCGTTCGTTCCGACACAAATCGACTACGCCGATTATCGAGAGCTGCCGGGTGTAGGTGTGAAGGTTCCGTTCACGCGAACCGTGACGCAAACCTACATGCAGATGACGCTCCAGCTCACGGATATTCAGCCGAACGCACCGATCGACGCGGCGAGATTCGCCAGGCCGGCGCCAGCGAAGCTGCAGTCGGAGAAGTAACGAAGACCGACGTAGAGGCGGACCTTCAGGTCCGCCTTGGATGATGGAGGAAAATATGGCATTGAAACAGATGTTCGTGGCGCTGGTGCTTGCGCTCGCAGTGGCCGTCATCGCCTCGGCGGGGCTCGGCGCGCAGGCCGGCGCGGCGGCAGTCACGTTCAAGCTCGGAACCTTCGAGCAGGGCGGGCGGACATTCCTTGGCCTGGTTCTCCGCGACACGCAGATCGTCGACATCGCTCGGGGAAACGCCGCGTACGAGTCCGCGAACGCGTCGGCGCCGCGTCTCACCGCGCCTGCGGACATGAAACAGCTCATCACGCGGTACGACACGGAATGGAGACCGCGTCTCGCGGCGATCGCGAGGACCGTGTCGAGCGCGTCCACCGCGCCGCCGTACGCCTATGCCGTCAGCGCGGTGAAGGTTCTGCCTCCAGTGCGGCCGTCAGTGCAGCTGAACGCCGGCGGCAACTACGTGGAGCACGAGACGGGGATTGCGACGAACCAGGCACGCGCCGGTGGGGGCGGGGCCGCGGGCGGACGAGGTGCGGCACCGGCCCCGGCGGCGCAGACGGCGCCGGGGATCTGGGAGCGAAAGCCGGGCGACACGCGCGACAATCCGTATCTGTTCCAGAAGTCGCCGACCATCGTCATCGGGGCCAACGATCCGATCGTCGTTCCGAGGGGACGCGTCCAGATCGATTTCGAGTGCGAGTTCGCCACCGTGATCGCCAAACCCGCCCACTACGTGCCGGTCGACAAGGCGGCCGACTACATCTTCGGCTACACCGCCCATCATGACGTCTCGGATCGTGCCGGCCGCGGCGATCGCAAGATGGGCGGCTCCGACTGGCTGATCGGCAAAAACCACGACACCTTCGGTCCGCTCGGGCCCTACATCGTGCCCAAGGAGTTCATCAAGGATCCGATGCACACGCGGCACACGATGTACCTCAACGGCATGGTGATGCAGGACTCGAATACCGATCGCATGAGCCACAACATCTACGAGCTGCTGTCATTTGCGTCGAACATCATCACGTTGAATCCAGGCGACGTGATTGCCGGCGGCAGTCCCGCCGGGACCAACATCGAGCGCGCCGATCCGCGCTGGATGCGCGCTGGCGACGTGGCGAAATGCGACATTGAAGGCATCGGCGCGCTGAACAATCCCGTCGTCGCCGAATCGACGGTGTCGACGCGGTAGTGGATTGTCGCGATTAGTGATTGGACTATTTTTCACTGTGACGGAACACCGAGGCACTGAGGCACCGAGGCAAAACCGGAATGAATCTCTCGGTGTCTCTGTGTCTCGGTGGTACGTCTTAGTGAAATTCGCTCTAGTGACTAGTGACTAGTGATTGGTGATTGAGCCCAAATCGTTATTCACCAATCGCCAATCACCACTGGCCCTCAGCACCGATTCGGGATCCCTCCGGGCACGTTTCGGTACTTGGCGTGGCAATGCAGGCAGGCCGTGCCCAGCGTATCCGCGGCCTGGAGGACCACGTCCTCATTCTTCGCCTGTCCCGCCTTGTAGACCGCTATCCCGGCATCGCGGAGCTCCTGAACCCACATCCGCCAGTCGGCATTCTGAACGGGCGCGGGCTTGCCGTTGCCGCACACGCGCGGAATGATCAGGAGATTGGCAGACTCGGCCAGTGCCATGCCGCTGTTCTCGACGGCTTCCCATCCGCCGTACGCGCTCGTGAACGGATCTGACGATGTGGAGGGCCTCACCGCCGGCTTGAACGACGCCGGGTCGTCGCTCTGTGCGGTAAAAATCACGTTGGAGGCAGGGTACAGCACGCCGCGCATCACCTGCAGCATGTTCGCGTACACGCGCGGCTGTTGCGCCGCCGCGGCGGGACCGGTGGGCGCCTGCGCGAACGCCAATCCCAAATACACAGGTGCCAGGACCAGGACCCCGACCAGAAGTACTCGTCGACCACCATCGCAGCGGACCATGGGAACCTCCTCTTGCGGTCCCTTATACGTCCCGCCTCGACCATGAGTCAACGCGCGAATGGCGGCGCGTGAAGTGTCAGGGAAATCCGATGTAGCGGCCTCCTACTGCCACGATGGTCCACAAGGAGAGTGAGACGAGCGCGACAAGCTTGCACAGGACCGGACTCACGTCTGCTTCATCCGCCATGACGACTCGTCGATGAACCGACAGCGTGAAGAGGATCACCAGCAGCAACGCGGCCATCTTCACCCAGAAAAACGTGAGGTAGTAGTACTTGGTGGCGAAACACATGAACAGCAGGATTCCGGTGGACACCGTCACCACCAGACCGCGGAGCAGCCACCGCTCCGCGTCGTGCGCCAGCCCCGCGACGGGCTGACGGTGCAACCCCAGCCCCAGAAGACGCAAATCGACGACCAGGACGGCTCCGCCAATCAGCGACAGTCCCATGAGATGAATGGTCGCGATAACCGGAAAGAGCCATGGTGATTGCCGCATCGCGACGAGCGGCGCCGAATACTGCACCCACCGGCAGAACTCTAGGACAGACATTCGAACGGGCGTGCGCCCTTCAGCCGAACCAGTAGTCCTGATATGCCATCATGCGTCCCGCCGTGATGATGATGGCCAACAATATCAGCGACAGGGCGCCCACCATTCGCACGCGGCGCGGCGGGACAGGATCGAGATCCCATTCACCGATCCGGCGATAGACCGTGCGGCGGAACACCCAGACGTTCATGACAGCGATGAGGAGCGCCGCCATTTTGAGCCGAAAGAAGATGTTCTCGTACCGGGCAACCGGCGCGGCATAGAAAAGAAGAGTCCCGGTGACGACCATCACGAGAAAGCCTGCTTCGCTCCACGGCAGAAGCCGCGTCACGACCTGCGAAACGGGCACACGGGTCATCGTCTTGCCCAGGAGCCGCAGGTCGATCATCGCCGCGGTCCCGACGAACACGCTCAACGTCAGAACGTGAATCATCAGGACGAACAGAAACACGTAGCTGGACTCGTGGAGCGCGATGCTCCACGACGTGTTTCCGAGCCACTCGAAGAAACGAAGAAGGCCCACCGAGGCCGCCCCGGCCCCTACCCAACCGAATTCGCGGTTGACCTACTTCTTCGGAGCCGTCGCCTGGCCGTCAGCGCCGGGAGCCGAGCCGCCCATGAAGACTTTGCGGCCATCGAGGTACTCGACAAACACGCCGACGCCCTTGGGCTCGCCGCTCTTCGCCCGGTACCCGAACAGCTTGATCTCCGTTCCCACGGCCAAGCTGGTCTTGGTGATGCCGTTTCTCAAGAGGTTGGTGGGAGGACCACCTTCAACGCCCCAGTTCACGACCGTGCCGTCGGGCTGCTTGACGTCGAGCCAGATCCAGGCATGGGGATTCACCAGTTCGACCTTGGTGACCGTCCCCTGCAGGTTGACCGGATTATTCTCGTCAAACGCCGCGGCAAATGAGTGATGCGCACCTGCTGGCACGGCGGCCAGCAGCAGACCGAGGGCAGCAATCACGCCGAGGAACTTCAGTGTCATCCGCATCTGGCGCTCTCCTTCGTTATGTGTGCTTTCGCGTGGTTTAGACATGATTATTCGGGCGGCGCCGCGAAGGTGCCCCCGCGCATATCGCGAGTCCCTTCGCGCTCCCGGATCTGCGTGCCTGTCACTACGTTGATCAACCCGTAGTTCTGCTCGTGGCAGGCGAATTCATAGATCATCGACGGTTCTATTCTCGGCATCGTCGTGTCTACCGACCAGGGCCTCGTCCATGTTTTCGGATCGGTGACAGTGTACTGGTAGCGGACCGTATTCGGGCCGACTCGTGTGAAACGTTCGACAATCTGCAACGAATCGGTGGAGCCGAGGAAATTGTTGGCCGGAGTCTTCGCATTGAAGTTCGTCGTTTCGACCACCAGCGTGTTGCCCTCCCAGTGGCCGCGGGAATCGCCCAGCCATTGCCGAACCTGTTCCGGAACGTGCGGGCGGCTGTTCACCGGGATGATGCGCACGTCGTTGTTCGACTGCATGACGATGGTCAGATATCCAGGGCTCTGGAAGAAGAACGCCTCCGCCGTGACGCCGGCCGCGGCCGCGGCCGAATCCGCTCCAGGGTTACCCCCGCGGACGAGCGGGAGGGCGCCGAGGCCCAGGACGCATCGCGTGTACAGATTGCCGAACGTCTTCACGCCGGCGGCCGGGTCTCGCTGCTTCGCGGCGGCGGCCGCAGTCGCCCGCCGCTGCTGCGCCTCCTGCGCGAGCGGAGGCAGCCGTCCATTCTCGGGATCGACGATGAGCGACGTGCGGAGGTTCGGTGTCGTGCCCCCCTGCCACGCGTCCATCGCGTACTCTTTCCAATCGTAGTGAACCGTTCGCGGATCGACCTCCGCGTCGGACTCCGCGGCCTTCTTGTACTCGGCGATCGCTTCCTCTTCCGTGTAGAACGCCTTGTTGCCCAGTGCCTCGGGACGCTGCAGCCGCGTGTAGGTCGCGGTATTCCAGACGCCACGCAAATCGGGGTCGCCCCAGGGCGTCTTCGGCACCGTGTATGCTTTGAGGGCGTTAGCCGCTTTGAAGGCGTCGGCGGCCGCCTTGACCGCCGCCTCCGTGTCGGTGGTCGTCGACGGGAGCGCCTTGCTGCCTGACTGAGCCTGCGCAACCAGGACCGCCATCGACACGGTAACCACCATCAGAACGATAAGAGCGCTCGATATCAGAAGTATCCGATTCCGCATGTGCATGACTCCTCAGTCACTTTGCCGTTCGATTAGGGGGATTATAGAGCCCAAGCGGTGTGTACATCATCTCTTCCACGAACGGCACGCAGTTGAACTCGAGCAACTGTACGTTCGGCTCCAGGCGACGATAGACCGGGAAACTGACTTTCCACGGCCGTGTGAAGACGGCCGGGTCTTCGATCGTGGCTTCGTAATTAAGATGGTTGGCGCCCCTGGGCGTCCACCGTTCCACCACATGGAGCGTATCGGTGGCGAAATTCCCCGCCCGGTCGAACCACGTGTTGCCGTTGAAGCCTTTCACGTCAATCACCAGCGAATCCCCTTCCCAGCGGCCGTTGGACCATCCCATCCAGGAGTCGACCGGTGCCTCCTGATGCTTGTCCATGAAGACCGTCCGGATGGCGCCTTTGTATTCGTACACCATCAGGATCTGTTCCCGGTTCTGAAAAATCTGAAACGGAAACGGCATATAGTTCGCGCGCGGCACCCCCGGGCGGTAGCACTGGAGCTCCGGATCGCCGGTGTCAAACCGATGCGGATCGTTGGTGACCTTGACGTTCATCCGATTCTTGAACTTCTCCTGCTTCACCTTCAGCGCTTCGGGCTTGTAGGGAATGGTACCACCCTCGACGATACTCATCCCTCCAGGTTGTGCCCCCCAGGCACCCATGATGTCAGATCGAGGTCCCGCATCGGCATGATGTGCCTCGATATCCCAATTGGCCGTCGTGAAGGCCTGCCAGATCCCGTTCAGGTTCGGCTTGCCGTCCTCCGTCCGCCCTGCTGCCGGCGCCTGGCCCTGGCCGGGGACTGCCGCCACCCAGAATACAGCCACCACGGCGATGAGCGCCGAAACCCCTGTCAACGCCTTCAACCCAATGCGCATCACGTGTCCCTCCACCCTTTACGCGCTCATGCTCAGAAGTCGAGCTGCGCGCCGACCCTCAACAACCGTGGACTCAAAACCTGTGCAGCGTTCAGCCACGACGTACCGTACGTGGGCGTCACGCTGAGCACGCTGCTCGCGTTGAAAATATTGTAAACATCCAGGCTGCCTCGCAGCCGTTTCGTCCCTCCGAGCCGGAACACACGCGACAGCCGCACGTCCACTTGTGTGAGACGCGGCTCGAACATCGTGTTCGGTGGAATCAACTCGGTTCGCACCGTCTGGGTGCACGTGGCGACCGCCTGGCTCGGGCACGCCGCCAGGTTGCGGCCAATCGCGTCCCTGATCTGCGCGTTGGTGATCACGTAGCTCGCGGTGAGCGGGATGCCGGGACTGTTCTGGAATATCGCGCTGGTCTCGAGATCCCACGGCAGCGGATACACCGCCAGGAACTTGAACTGCGTGCCGGACAACCATGGCGGCGCCACGTGGCAGAACTCCGCGTTTCTCGGCGCCGTCGACGTCGCCGGCAACGCGGGAACGTTGAGGAACACCTGCGCTGGAGTAGTCGTTGGAGTGCCAGTCGGTCCGAGCGCGATCAGCGAAGCATTGTCGTTGACGTAGCAGTTGTCGGTGACCGTGCGGCCCACATTGAGGCCGCCGGAGAATTGCGCGCCCTGTCCGAATCGCCCGCTGAGCGATAGATCGAGGCCGTTGTACACCTGTGTCTGCCCGTCGCCGTAGTTCGACGACTGGGTCACGAGATTGTCGACCCGGCCGAAGAATTCGGGTTTGATGTCGTACAGGCCGCAAATCCGATTTCCGCCGCCGCCGGGTAGCCGGGAATCGGTAGGCGCCGTGATGCAGTAGGAGTCGTAGCCGCTGGCCGGCACCGCCTCGTTGTTCATGACCAGGTAGCCGCGGTACCAGGTACGGAAGTATCCGGCGTTCAGCGCGAGGCCCTGCGTGAGCTCGTGCTGGACGTTGACCGACGCCTGCCAGTTGTGGAACTGGTCGTTGAAGCCCTGCAGCGAATCGGGCGCGTTGCGGGTCGACAGCCGCTGCCGGCCGAAGTTCTGGTCCGACCACGGTCCGCATTCGCCGTTGGCGACCGGGTTCAGCAACTCACAATCGGGAGCAAAATTGCCGCTGCGGCGGTCACCGGCTCCGAACGTGGTGTCGTTCCATGTCCGGTTCGTGGTGAGCGAGAACAGACTTACGGGATTGGCCGGTGAAACGCGGATGATGTCGGGATAGCGCCCAATGGAACCCTTGATGGCGGTCTTGCCCGTGCCAAACAGATCGTAGTCGCCGCCGAGGCGCGGGCTGAGATTCCGCCAGTGCGGGATGTGCTTTGCCGCCGGGATGCGGCGCTCGCCCACGAAAAATCCGGCGGGTGACACGAGCTCCGGACTCGACATGTCGACGTCGTTGTAGCGAAGCCCGAGATTGACCGTCATTCGCCGGATCGTCCACTGATCCTGCGCGTAGAGGGCGATGTCGTTCGCCGATTCTTCGAAATGACTCGGCGACGCCATCAGCTGCAACGACACCGGACGCTGATTGTTGAACGTGTAGCTGATCGCCCGATTGGCCATGAACAGATCCGAGCCGAATTTGTCGTTGTCGCCGGTCCTGACCTCGCGGACGTTCAGGCCGGTCTTGAAGTTGTGCGACCCGGTGACATACGTGACCGCGAACTGCTGGTGATACTGCCGCCGAGGCAAGGTCGAATACGACGCTCCGCCCGCTGTTGGTGCGTACGCCGCGCCGTATTTCAGGTCCAGCGACTGTTCCGTGACCTGGATGCTGTTGACGTCGACACCTTCACCACGCTTGTTCTGCTGCAAGATGTGGTTCGCGCCACCCGCGACCGTGATGAGCATCCGGTTCGTCACCGGATAGGTCCACGTGCTGGTCAGGTTGAAGTCCGGTTCGTACTCGTGCTCGGTGGCCGCTTCAGGAGTAACCAGCGGCCCGCCCTGCGGCCGGAACAACGCGTACACGCAATTGCAGTTGTGTTGGAACGATCCGGAGAACACGACCTTGTGTTTCTCCGCGGCCTGCAACGTGAGGCGAAGACTGTAGTCCCGGTAAAAGTCGTTGCTGTGGGCGGGCCGACTGAGATCCGGCACATACAGCATGCTTTCTGGCTGCTTGACCGCATTCCAGTAGATGCCCGCGGCGTACTGTTGCGTGACACTCTTTCGAGCCGCGCCGAAGAACCACAGCCTGTTCTGCTTGATCGGCCCACCCAGCCCGCCCGAGGCCTCGACGAACTTCTTGATCGACGCCAGCCCCTGGGTCGCGCTATTGAGGCCGCGGGCAATCAGTGTGTCGCCGATGTTGTTGCTCTGCAGGTCCGGGCCGGTGTACGCAATGTTGGCCAACCCCGAGAACACGTTGCCGCCGTCCTTCGGGATCATATTGAGCTGCACACCGCCAGTATCGCGGTCCGCTCCTATTCCGCTGGTCTCGGCGACTACTTCCTGAAACGTGGCGCCATTCCAGACGAACACCCCGGTGTTTGACGCCGCCATCTCGGTGTTCATGCCGTCGATGACGGGTTGCGCGTTCGGCGCCCCGTGAATCGCGAACCGGGTCTGCGACCGGTCGCTCAACGCGCCCGACGCGCGATCGCCTTCGTTGTTCAACACCGCGCCGGGCAGGACCGAGATTAATGTCGAGAGCCGTCCGTTGCCCGGGAGCGACTCCAGGGTCTCGGCCGCGTACTGCGTTTGCGCGCGAGAGCTTCGCGTGTCGACGAGCGGCGCCTCGCCCGACACGGTAATCGTTTCCGCAAGCGTACCGACTCCAAGCTCGACGTCCACGGTAGCCGTGAATTCTGCCCGCAGCTCAATGCCGGTGCGCCTGACGGGGGTGAAGCCGGGCAGGGTGAAGGTAACCGTGTACGGACCTGGACGCAGATCGACGATGCGGTAGAGGCCCTGAGCGTCGGTCACAACCGAGCGAACCTTCTCGATCAATGCGGGGCTGGCCGCTTCCACGGTGACGCCGGGGAGCACGCCACCAGACGTGTCGCGGACGACTCCCGTGACGCTGGTCTGCGCCCACGCCGTAAGCGGCAGGAACAAGAATACGAGAGCCCACACTACGAATGACGCAGTCCGCACAGGTCCCATCGGCTCCTATCCTAGTTGACAACGAGAAGCACTCATAAAAAGCCCGTTACGACCCTCAACGGTTCGCGTCCGGCGTCTCTCGCACGGGTTGTCCGCCCTGCGCCGCAGCTTCGCGCGTGCGAATCTGCTGGCCCTTCACCACGTTGATGAGGCCATAGTTCTGTTCGTGGCAGGCGAACTCGTACATCCCCGGCTCGATCCTCGGCCAGTGGACTTCCGCCGTCCACGGTCTCGCCCAGGTCGTCGGGTCGGTAACGGTGAAAGTGTACTCAATCGTCTTTGGATCCACGCGCCTCAGACGTTCAACCAGGTGCAGATTTCCCGCAGATCCACGCCATTCCCGCTCGGGGTGAAAATTGGTGGTCTCGATCACCAGCGTGTTGCCCTCCCATCGACCGCGGGCGTCCCCCAACCACTGGCGGACACCGGATGGGAGATGGGGACGGCCATCGAGAGGAATGATGCGAACGTCGCTGTTCGACTGGAGGACCAGGATTACATATCCAGGCGCCTGGATGATCTGGGATTCAGCATCGTGATTGCCAGGCACCCGTGGCGGTCCCTGGTTCCCCGTCACGCAGCGCTCGTACAGGCCGCGGGTCACCACAGTGTCGCCTCTATCCCTCCGTGCGGCGGCCACTCGCCTCTGTGCCTCCGGCGTCAAGGCGGGAATCTTCCCATCTGCCGGATCGATAATGAGCGCCGTACGCAGGTTCGGCCTGACCGGGCTTTGCCAGGCATCCATCCCGTACTCTTTCCAATCGTAATGAACGGTGCGCGGATCGACTTCGGCGTCGGACTCGACGGCCTTCCTGAACGCGGCAATCGCTTCCTGCTCCGTATAAAACGCCTTCGCGGCAACTTCAGCGGGGCGTTCCAGAGGCGTGTAGCTGAGGCTTAAGTAATATCCCTGCAGGTCCGGATCCCCCCAGGGGGTGCGGGGCGGAGTCCAATTAGCGGCCGCTGCCGCGGTTCTTGCCGCGTCGGTTGCCGCTTTGATGGCCGCGTCTGTACTGGTGGTCGTCGGATCGAACGATTTCGTACCGGACGGGGTCTGGCCGGCGCTCACCTCCGCACACAGCCCGAACACCATCACGAGTGTCGCAGCAGCCAACGGCACGAGAACTCGGGCGCGCATCTCAAAACCCCCTGATTCCCTATTGGCACCGTGCTGTACAACTTGCGGTGATTGACGGTGGTCGGCGGTCTATAGCATGCGCGTTGACGGACGGTCAAGAAAATCTTCTTCACTTGAAAAGCTTGAACTAAACTCCAGTTCTTACACGCCGATGGAGGGTCCGAATGCGCAGGCTTAGCCTTTCCCTGACCGCCTGGTTGGTCGTCCTGTTCGGCTTCATATCGATGACCCCTCCCGCTTCGCTCCAGCAGAGAAGTGGCGACTTGATCTCTGCCAAGGGCGGAGTTGGCGACATCGCCGGGCAATACGAGATCCCCGATCCAAACTGGCCGCAATGGGCCCACCCGTACCCGAAGCCGGGCTACATCTGGGGCTCGCAAGGTGGTGTGTTCGCGGAGTCACCGAATCGAATCTATCTGGCAAACCGCGGCGAGCTGAAGCTTCCGGCGAGCGTCCCGAATAACTTTCCCGGGAACTGGGGATTCTTCAACCAGATGGCGGCTACGCAGCCGATCGCGAACATGGTCAACTGCATCGTCGTGGTCGATGGCAACGGGAAGTTGATCGAGGCGTGGAATCAGTGGGACAAGCTTTTCGAATGGGGCCGCGGGCCGCACCAGGTCTACATCAGCCCGTACGACCCGGAGCGGCATGTCTGGGTGGTCGACGACATGCGACACGTGATCTTCCGGTTCACGCACGACGGCAAGACGCTGGTGCAGACGATCGGCGTGCTGGATGAATTCGGCGAGAACGACGACCTCACCCGCTTCCGCCGCCCGACCATGATCGACTGGCTACCGGACGGAACCTTCTTCGTCGCCGACGGCTACGGAAACACGCGCGTGGTGAAGTTCGACAAGACCGGAAAGCCACTGCTGAAATGGGGCACCCGCGGCACCGGACCAGGTCAGTTCAACACGCCGCACGGGATCGCCGTTGGCGGTTCGCCGGCGCGCGTTTTTGTCTCCGACCGGGGGAACCGCCGTATCCAGGTGTTCGACGTGAACGGCAAGTTTCTCGAGGAGTGGCCGGGCATCGCACCGCACAGCATGTTGATGAGCGCCGACGAGCACGTCTGGGCGGTGGACAGCCTCACCGACAAGATCGTCAAGTTCGATCTCTCCGGGCACGTCGAGTACTCGTTCGGGCAGTTTGGCACCAGACCCGGGTATACGTGGGCGATGCATCAGATTTCGGCCGACTCGGACGGCAACCTCTATCTCTCGGAGGTGTTCGGGGGACGCACGCAGAAGTACCGCCCGAAGCCGGGCGCGAATCCGGCGAATCTGGTGTGGGGCCGCGCGCTGATGCCGATGGCCGGCGCCCGCAGCAACTGAGTTGATGCTCCAAACTCCCAATTCCCAATTTCCAACTTCCAAGGGCATCGTCCTGGGAGTTGGCGTTTGGGAGTTGGAAGTTGAAGTTATCAAACGACGGAGGATACGAACATGCTGAAGCGAGTCGCACTCTTCTCGATGGCGCTCGCCTTCGCGCTCCCCGGAGCCGTCTGGGCCCAGGCAAAGCCGGACTTCTCGGGAAGCTGGAAGTTCACCGCGAGCGCCCCTGCAAACTATCCCGGCTCGGCAGGCTGGGGTGTCCCGTCGCCGACGATCGTCGTCAAACAGAGCGCGACCGAGATCACTGTCGCGAGCGCGCAGTACGGCGGCCAGCTGACCGTTGTGTACAAGCTGGATGGCAGCGACACGATCTGGGAGGCTCCGTCGACGACTCAGTCTGGTTCCACGGCGATCGTCAAGTGGAGGACGAAGGCGCGCTGGGACGGAAACAAACTAATCCTCTTCACGTGGAACACGGCACTGAACCAGTTGAGGGACGTGATGAGCCTGAGCGGCGGAGGGCTGACCATTGTTCGGGCGACCGAGCAACCGGGGCCGTCGACCAACGCGACGCTGACCTACAGCAAGGGATCCTAGGCTTGGCTCTGACGTTCGCACCGGAGAATGCCAATGGCTAATGCGCTAATCTGGGTGTGGGGGTTCGTTGCCGCCGCATGTCTCATCTCGCTGCTCGACTGGCTGGGGCGACGGAAGGACCGACAGTCGGGCCAGCCTCCTGGTGGAAATCGATAGAACGCAGCTCCTGGCCCCTGCGCGCCCACAGGCGCCGCATGCCGCCGCCCGTCGAAGCTGCCATGACCGTTGTTCACCTCCGGAAACGGCCGCACGTAGACACGCGCGCCAATCGTATAGAGGTTTACTCGAACCGCAAGCGAACTGGAAGCCGCGTGGCAGCGCGCGCCTGGCTGTGATGCGCGACAGGATAGTGAGCATCACTGTGATGTTATGATGTCTGCATGCCACGAACGACGCTACAACTCGAGGATGATGCGATGAGGGCGGCGAAGATGCATGCCGCGCGGCACAAGCTGACGCTTGGCCAGGCGGTCAGCGAGCTGGTGAGATACGGGACCGAGCGCCCGTTGCCGACCGATGAGCGCAGCGGGCTGCGCGTCGTCCGGTTGAGCCGGCGCTCGCCCAAGGTCACGGCATCCCTCGTCGAAAAGCTCAGCGAAGAACTCCCGTGAAGACGGCCCTGCTGGATCTCAACATCCTGACAGCGCTGTTCTGGCCAGCGCACGAACACCATGATGCCGCACACCGATGGTTCGGCGCTCGCGGCGATGCACGGTGGGCGACGTGCCCGTTCACACAGCTCGGCTTCGTACGGATTGCCTCCAACCCGGCCTTTTCGCGTGATGCGCTGTCGCCTCCGGAAGCCGTGGCGCTGCTCGCCGAAAACCTGAAGCATCAGGGGCACGAATTCTGGTCCGAACGCCTCGAGGTTCCGGCCGCGTTGCGCGGAATGGAACCAGGGCTGCACGGTCATCGACAGCTGACCGACGCGTACCTGCTGGCGTTGGCCACTCAGCGGAGAGGCGTGTTGGCCACCTTCGATCGCGGCATCCGCACGCTCGCGGGCAGCAGCTTCGCGTCGACGGTGGAAATACTCCCAACGCGGTAGCGGCCTTTCTCGGCCTGGTCAGCTCTGACGGGCTTCGTGATCTGGATCGTACTCATGGCCATGACGCTCTCGATCGCGAGAGCGGATCGCCAATGACCGGATTTCTTATCATCATGGGTGGCATCACGATTTTCGTCGGCATCATCACGCTGCTCGATTGGCTTGCGCGACGAAAGGAACGACGGTCGGAGCGCTAGGTGATCGCCAACGCGGAACATCTACCTGGTCGGCACGAGCCGCTTCAACTCTTGATCCCAGTTCTGCACGACGACGAGGCTGGTGGGCGCCGCGGTCGAGTCCTCGCCGGCGTTCGGCTTGATCATCAGGAATCGCCGGCCGTCGGGTGAGACATCGTACGTCCGGCCGAGGGCGGCTCGGGAGGTGCCAGTGAAGTAGCGTGCTTCGAGCAACTGAACGGGCACAGTGGCAGCCCACGTGTCGCCACGCTCTACGCCGACTCGCATCAGTGCCCCC
>Ga0070699_100003566_pt1 | contig 13755 bp, 17 predicted proteins | sample KBSK1503metaG_FD_65473 | JGI IMG/M metagenome (GOLD analysis project Ga0070699, IMG submission 65473) | Corn, switchgrass and miscanthus rhizosphere microbial communities from Kellogg Biological Station, Michigan, USA - KBS K1-50-3 metaG | ecosystem: Host-associated > Plants > Roots >...
CCGGAGGCCGCAACAGAACGGCAAAGTCGAACGGAGCCATCGGATCGATCAGGAGGAGTTCTGGGGCCGGCAACGCTTCCCCGACTTCGAGGCGGCCGCAGCCGCCCTTCGGGGCTGGGAGACCCGGTACAACTACGAACGCTTCTCCCTCGCCCTGCAGGGTCGCACCCCGGCCGAGAAACTTGCCGCGCACCAGCCACCACGGCAGGCCGCCTAGGCCTCTCGTGTCCGCGCGTGCTCGACACCCAAAACCGGCGTTCAATCTTGACAGGACCCAACACTCCTCAGTACGACCCGATTTCATCCGCGCGGCTTGCGCGCATGGCAGCCGCCGGAGGACGACCGACCGGGTCGGCAATAGCCGACTTACGGGCCGGCGACCCCGCGGGGTAAGGTCAACCGGAAAGTAACGGCTACGGTGACTTGGCAATTACAGCTCGACGCGTCGCAGCCGCAGCGCGTTGGCGATCACCGAGACTGAACTGAGGCTCATAGCCGCGCTGGCGATCATCGGGCTGAGCAGCAGGCCGAAGACCGGGTACAGCACCCCCGCCGCGACCGGCACGCCCAGCACGTTGTAGATGAACGCCCACACCAGGTTCTCCCGGATGTTCCGCATGGTCGCCCGGGACAACCGCCGCGCCCGCACGATTCCGCGCAGGTCGCCCTTGACCAGCGTGACTCCGGCGCTCTCCATCGCTACGTCCGTGCCGGTGCCCATCGCGATGCCCACTTGCGCCTGGGCCAGCGCTGGGGCGTCGTTCACACCGTCGCCGGCCATGGCCACCACGCGGCCTTCGTGCTGCAACTTGCGCACGACCTCCGTCTTCTGCTCCGGCAGCACCTCGGCGATCACGTCGTCGAGGCCGAGGGTGCGCGCGACGGCTGCCGCGGTGATCCGGCTGTCTCCCGTCAGCATGACGACGCGCAAGCCCTCCGTGTGCAGGCTGCGGATCGCCTCCGGCGTGCTCGCCTTGATCGGATCCGCGACCCCGAGGATGCCCGCGACTGCATCTCCTGCGGCCAGGAACATCACCGTCTGGCCTTCCTTCCGGAGACTTTCCGCCCGCGCGCCGAGCGGCCCTGCCTTCACGCCCAGCTCCTCGAGGAGGCGCGCGTTGCCGAGCGCCACGCGCCGGCCGGCGACCATGCCGGTCACCCCACGCCCGGTCAGGGAGTGGAAGTCCGCCACCTCGGCGGGCGTCACCCCGCGCTCGGCCGCCCCGGCCAGGATCGCGGCCGCAAGCGGGTGCTCGCTGCCCCGCTCGAGCCCGGCGGCCAGCGCCAGCACCTCGCTTTCGCTCGTGCCGTCCGCCGCGCCGATCGACACCAGGTGCGGCTTGCCCTCGGTCAGGGTACCGGTCTTGTCCACCACCACCGTGTCCACCTTCTCGAGCGTCTCGAGGGCCTCCGCGTTCTTGATCAGCACTCCGGCCTGCGCGCCGCGGCCCGTGCCCACCATGATGGACATGGGCGTGGCGAGACCTAGCGCGCATGGGCAGGCGATGATCAGCACGGCGACGGCGTTGACCAGGGCGTAGGCCAGGCGCGACTCGGGCCCATAGATCCCCCACACGAATGCCGTTGCCACCGCCACCAGCACCACCGCGGGCACGAACCACGACGAGACCACGTCGGCCAGGCGCTGGATGGGTGCGCGGCTTCGCTGGGCCTCGCCGACCATGCGGACGATCTGCGCGAGCAGGGTGTCGGCCCCGACGCGCTCGGCGCGCATGACGAATCCGCCTGTGCCGTTCACGGTGCCGCCGGTGACCCGGGCCCCCGGCCCCTTCTCCACCGGGATCGGCTCGCCGGTGACCATCGACTCGTCCACCGCGCTCACGCCCTCGAGCACCACACCATCGACCGGCACGCGCTCGCCAGGACGCACGCGGAGCCGATCGCCCGGATGCACGTCGGCGAGCGGCACGTCGTCCTCACCGCCGTCGCCACGCAGCCGACGGGCGGCCTTGGGCTGCAGCCCCAGGAGCGCGCGGATCGCCCCCGAGGTGGCGCTACGGGCACGCAGCTCGAGCACCTGGCCAAGGAGGACGAGCGTCGTGATCACGGCCGCCGCCTCGAAGTACACCGGAGGCACGCCGCCATGACGCATGGTTAGCGGCAGCGCGTCGGGGAAGAGCACGGCGAAGACGCTGTAGGCGAACGCCGCCCCGGTGCCCAGCGCGATCAGCGTGAACATGTTCAGGCTGCGCGTGACGATGGACTGCCACCCGCGCACGAAGAATGGCCAGCCGCCCCACAGCACCACCGGCGCCGACAGGACGAGCTGCATCCACAGGCGCGCGGTGGGACTCAGTCTTGCCGCCAGCTCGGGCTTGGCCATCTCTGCCGTCGCCAGCGCAAAGACCGGCAGGGTGAGCGCCAGGCTCACCCAGAAGCGCCGGGTCATGTCGACGAGCTCGGCCGTCGGTCCTTCCTCGCCCGCACTCGCTTCGACGGGCTCGAGTGCCATGCCGCACTTCGGGCAACTGCCCGGCCCGACCTGGCGCACCTCGGGATGCATCGGACACGTGTACATGCGCGTATCTGCCGCCTGTTGCCCCGACGGCGGCCTAGTGACCGCCACGGGCGCCGGCGCGGTGTACTGAGCCGGAGCGGCCACGAACTTCTCCCGACAGCCCGGGCTGCAGAACCAGTACCTCGTGCCGTCGTGCTCGGCGATACCGCCGGCCGCCTGACCCGGAACAACATCCATGCCACAGACGGGGTCCTTCACAGTGCCGGTATTGCCTTTATGTGTACGAGTCATTGCCGAATCACCCGTTCTCAGTTGACGTGCGCATCGTCCGCCCCCCGATCCGAGCCGACGGATGACCGGGCGAGCCATTACACCCGTGACCGACTTTAACCAGTGTAACGTCGCGTCTCGCTTTCCCCAGATCTCGCGATTCGTTACTCGGTCGCGCGTCTTCGACTCGTTCCTAGTCAGACCGGCTCGCGCCTCTCCCGGGCCATGCGATCGTGAGAAGAAACGCGGTGTCTTCGAGGGCCTCGACGTCATGAGCCACGTCCTGGTCGAGTGCGAGGAGACTGCCGGCCGCCAGATCGAACGTCCGTTCGAGAGCCCGCAGCCGAATGTGCCCACGGATGGTCTGGACGGAGATTCGCCCCTCCGCGTGGTGTCCCGGAATGCGCGTGTGCGCCTTGAGCGTGATCAGGACGACACGGAAGTCGTCGTATTTGATGAGCGTCTTGGCATTCTGACCACTCGCCGGCTGAGGCTCGCAGTGCAGCTGCTCGAGCTCTCGCGTGAGATCGAACTCCAGAAACGGGGCCGCCATTGGCTGCGGGTGCGGTCTCCGATGCCGGCTGTCCTCATGATGAGCGTCTGACATTCTGAACCCCTTTCCAATCGAACATCTCCCGATAGCCCACCAATTGGCACCCTTGATGGCGCCCGCGATCCCTCGCCGCCCGACGCGCTCTAGCTCCCTCCGCCTCCGATGCCGCGCGGCCTGCACGGGCACCCGTAGCTTGAGGATTGGTAGCGGCCCAGGAGACGATCGATCAGCCGAGCGGGCTCATCGTCGTACATCACCTCCGCTCCCGTCTCCTTGCGCAGGCTGGCCTCGATGGAGTGCAGCGCCTCGGTGATCCCACCGGTGCCGGTCAGCACGCCGATGAGCTTGCCCTCCTCGTACGCGATGGCGAACTCGCCGAGCGTCCCCGAGCGCCCGCCGATGACCACGACGATGTCGCTGCTCCGAATGTTGATGAGCTCGCGCCCCATGAGGCCGAGCCCGGTGAAGATCAGCACGTCGTACTCGCGATAGGGCGACCCAAACGCCTCCACGTGTTCACGGAGCGTGGCGGCCGGGGAGATGCCCACGACATGCCCGTCGACCTCCTTGGCGCCGAGAACGCTCTCGTGTGGGAGTCCGGGGCACGCCCCCGTCAAGAGGCAGGCGCCCCGCTCGGCGACCGTCCGTCCAAGACGCCGGCAGAGGGCGGCGACGGCCCGGTCCGCCGGCTCGCTGGCCGCACCCATGACGCCGATGCGGATCTGCACACCGGTGATCGGATCGCGTATCACCGCATTCCCCCGATGCCCGCCAACGTCCTCATCCGGTACCTACTACTTCGCCGTGTACTTGCTCGGCGTCTTCTCGAAGCTGGCCTTGCACGCGTCCGAGCGGAAGTAGTAGGTCTTGCCCCCCGTGAGGAACCGCCTTCGCCCCGCTCGTCCTTCCGGCGGCCTGACCACCGTACCCGCCGTGGCCGAGATGGCAGATCACCATAACGAGCGCAATCAAGATGAAGAAGCCGTAGTTGCCGAGGAATTCACTCATGGCCGTCCTTCAGCGAAGATCGAGCTGCTTCGCCTCGAACTCGTCCTTGTTGATCTCGCCGCGTGCGTACCTCTCGCGGAGAATGTCGACGGCCCGATCCGATCGCGATCTCTCGCCCTGTCCGGCGAGCCAGCGAATGGCCAGCACGACGCCGACGATAACCGCGCCCCAGAACACGAGCATCATCAACATCATCGCGATCCCCCAGACCCCCCACATCGGGTGCATGCCCCACGCCCAGTCGTACGGACGCTCTTGAGCCACGGCAACCGAACGTCCCACCAACCATGGGAGAAGCCCGGTCAACGCCCACCACGCTCGTGCCATGCCGAGCCTCCTTTCGCTCGTCACGCGCAGCGGCGCTGGACGAGGTTGTGGACGCCCGTGAACACGAGACCCGCGTAGGCGCCGTACAGAAATGTCTCGACCAGCCCCAGCATGAAGCTGCCGACGCTCAGCCACCGAAACCCCGGCAGCGTGATCTCGAGAAACTGCGTCATGTGAAGGGCCTTGGGCATCACCAGTCCGTAGACAATACACACGACGAACGTCACCGCGGCGAAGAGCCCGAGCGACCATGTCATGACCTTCCAGTTGAGCGGGGACATCTCCAATTCCTCCTATGGGCTTCCGAGGTCCGGCGACGCAATCCGCGACTCAGTCTTCCCAGGTCCATTCACGATCGTCACTTTGTACCAGTGCTCCCCCGGCTTCCGGAAATACGCCCGCACTTCGCCGGCGCGAACCACGACCTCGTGTCCCGAAGGGTGGGGGTCTAGCTCCAGCCGAAGTGGGCGACCGCCCGCGGCTCTCCAGGTGACCACCTCGCCTAGGTGCACCTCCAACCGTTCCGGAACGAGCCGGTCGGCCTGCACCAGTATGACCGGAGCATCGACGGCACCGGCGGCCGACACAGTGACACCGAGCAAACTGATCGCGAGCCAGAACTTAGTCAGCCGCGACGTCGGCGGGGTCGAGCCGGCCGACGCTATGGTCCGTCTCGTCGTCGACGCCATGCTACGCCAACACCCTTGTTCGCACCCGCCGCTTCCTGTCAGTGCCGCTTGTGCGGATCCATCGGGGGTGCAGTAGGGTCGACGGCTGCGGGCGCCTTCGTTGCGGACGCCGGGGCGCCTCCACCCGTGCTCGGCTCATTCACGTTGATCCCGTCCCGTGCGAGATCTGCGTCGGCCGCCTTGAGCGCTACCGTCCCGGGAGGGTGCTGGTACCAACCGGGATCCTCGTCGTAGCTCTTCAAACGGTCCCGGACCTTGATGACCGTGAACAGGCCGCCCATCGAGATGTAGTCCCCGAATGGTCCCGTGGCGCCCTTCATGGAGATCGTATTCCGGGGATAGGGCATGACTTCGGCCATCTTGCCCATGTCCATCCCGGTCTGACCATGGGTCATGTACGCCGGGAGCAGCGGCCGGATCTTCTCGTTCAAATCCCCGGGCTTCATCCCCACCATGTTCGGGAACTCATGTCCCATCTGGTTCATGACGTGGTGGGTCATATGGCAGTGAAAAGCCCAGTCGCCTGCAGCATCCGTGATGAGCTCGACATTGCGTGTTTGGCCCACCGCAACCAACGCGGTGGTCTCCGGCCACTGGGCCGACAGGGGGATATCTTCACCGTCGGTCGCGGTGATACGGAAGTGATGCCCATGAATGTGCATCGGGTGGTGGTCCGTCGCGCCCAGGTTACCCAGGCGCAGCCGCACCCTATCTCCGGTCTTGCACACCAGCGGCGCGGTAGAAGGAAACACCTTGCCGTTGATCGTCAGGACGTTGAAGTCGCTCGGTTCTACGGTGTTCGGGCGGGCGGTCCCCGCTTTGATCGACCATTCACTGATCATGAGCGAGAAGTCGCGATCCACGCGATAGTCGGGTGACGGATGTCTCGGGTGGACGATAAACATACCGACCAGCCCCATCCCCATCTGCGTCATCTCGTCATGATGCGAGTGGAACATGAAGGTCCCGTACTGGCGCAGGGTCCATTCGTATTTGGCTGTCTCTCCGGCCTTGATGTACGGCTGCGTCAGACCCGCCACGCCGTCCATCCCGTTCGGGAGATATAAACCATGCCAGTGGGTCGAGGTCGGCACCGGCAATCTGTTCGTCACGTAGATCCGTATGCGTTCACCCTCCACTGCCTCGATCACAGTGCCGTTCACGCGGCCGTTGTAGCCCCAGCAATTTGCGCGGAGGCCTGAGTCAAAGGCATGGTCGACTTCCTCGGCGATCACATGAAAGACCTTCACCCCATCGACCACTTTGAACGGGAGCGCGGCGCCGTTCGGTACGACGACCGGCTTGTAGTGCTCCCCGGGCAGTCCCGGCGACAACGGCGCTACATCGATAGGGCCTCCACTGTAGGTCTTTTGCCAGTACGGCCGCCCACCCTGAGACTTCGGCTGTGCCGCCACGGGTAGATACTGCGCTGAGCCACCATGACGCTTTGCATGGCCTGCCTTTGGCCATACCACGCCGCTTGCGAGTGTGGCGGCTCCGATGCCCAAGATTTGCCGACGCGACAGCCTAGTCGCCATTCATACCCTCCTTGTTCCTTGTCTTCCCGCCCATCCTCTCCACCCGGAATCCATTCGAAATCGGCAGCCGGCCGCTCGAGAGTTGCTCCAAGTCCGCTCGTGCCAACCAATACTCACGGAGCGCTTCGACGTAGGCGACGCCGGTTTCGATTTGCTGTTCGCGGTCGCGCAGCAGTTGAAAGATGCCGAGCTGCATGGCGTTGTATTGCAGTTGCGTCTCGTTCACGATTCGCTCCCGCAACGGCAACAGAATGTCCCGGTAGTACAACGCGCGGTCCTGCGCCCCTCGCATTCGTTCCTCGACCGCCCGAGCGGTGGCGCGGATACGCACGGCCAGCGCGTAGTATTCCTGCTGCGCCCGCCGCAGCTCCACTACGGCTCGGCCGACCCGGGCTTGACCCTGGTCGAATAGCGGAATGGGCACCGAGAGCGCCGGGCCCACCTTCCAACCCTCACCCGCCTCCCTTTCTGCTGCGGGCCCGAATTCCAGCGCCGGAATCAAGGCCGTCGTTCTGTCATATCCCAACTGCTGCCCGGCCGCGACAATGCGTTGCCTCGCGTTCGACAGGTCGATGCTCCGGGCTAGTGCGGTCCGTTCGATCCCGTTCACATGCAGCGGTTGTGCGGGAAGCTCGGGCAAGCGCCCGTCGAGGCCCCACTTCGTATCCTCGCCCCATGCCCCCATCAGGCTATTCAGCTGCTCTCGGCTCTGGCGTGCGGCGACTTCGGCGGATCTGAGCGCGAGTTTGGAGGCTTCGGCCAGCGCGCGGTCCCGCGCCAGATCGAGGTCCGTGATGTTTCCCGCCTCATGCAGCCGGCGACTCACTTCCAGCGACGCCCCGAGCGCTTGCACGATCGACCGGCGGAGCTCCAGCATTTGCTCGTTCGCCTGATGCTCATAGAAGGCTGTCCGAACCCGCACCGCGAAGTCGAGCACGGCCCCCGTGACCCGGAATTTGGCCTCCTCGAACTGGGCGGCGGCCACCCGCTTCCGGAGCGGAACGTAGAGAGCGTCCAGGAAGCTGATGACCACGCTGAGCTGGATATCCGGTCGGACCCCTGATAGCGGAAACAACACGGCGGCGTCAAGGATCGGATTCCTGAAGAGCCCGGCCTGGACCAGATCGGCCTGCGCCACACCCAGCTCGGTGTAGATGGCCTGCAGATCCCGATTGTTGAGCATCGCGATCTGGACCGCATCATCGGCGGTCAGCTTCCGTTGCAGCAGGGATCGAAGCTGCTCCGCGGCCTCTGTGTCCAGCTCGGTGCCCTTGTTCCACACGATCTTCGTCGCGTAGCGCTCCTCGACCGCAGCGCTGACTTCGGGAAACCCGGCCTTCAGATCCACCGATGCACAGCCGGTGAGGCCAAGCACGAGAAGACACGCCGAGCCGAGCCGGTGTATTTCCATTCTCATCTCACCTCCCTACCTGAGCTTTTCGATGGCGGTGATCGTCCGCTTCTGAACGTCGATCGTGAAACGAACCTTGTCCCCGGGCTTCAATCCCTCGAGCAGAGAGGGCGACTCGATGCGATAGCCCATCGTCATCGCTTCCATGAACCCCTTGATCTCGCCGTGCTCCAGAACGATCTGGCTCGCATTCGGGACGGTGGCGACGATCTCTCCTTCGCCAACGACAGTCTGTGAGGCTCCTTGTTCAGTCTGACGTGCCTGATGCTCACCATGCTGAGCTGCCGCCCTGGGCGACACAGGCTCGACAGACGGGATGTCCGACCGCGCGTAGGCGAGCGCCTGGGAAGGCGGCGGCTCAGGCGCAGCTGTCGCCTCCGGATGCGCCGGGTGGCTGGTGGCCAGCGGCTCCAGCTGATAACCTGCGCACCCCGCCAGCATCAGCGAACCGACAACGAGTGCTCCGCGGACCAGCCGAGGTTCCATGTGGGTCACCCTTGCTCCATCAGTCCTTCAGTTTGTCGATCTTGGTGATCGCGCGCGCCGCGGTGTCGATGGTGAAGCGAACCTTGTCCCCCGGCTTGACCGTGTTCAGTAGCGAAGTGGGATTGGTCTTGTAGCCCATCGTCATGGCCTCCATGAAGCCCTTGATCTCGCCATGCTCCACGACGATTTGTTGCTTCTCCGGGCGCAAGGCGATGACGGTCCCCTCGCCGGTGACGAACTTGGGCTTAGGCTTCAGCTCCGGGTGCTCGCTGGTCACGTGCGGCCCCTTGTGGCCGGACAACGTGTGGGCATAGGCGATCACGGCCCATCGATCCTCCATCGACAGCTCGCCCTTCCAGGCCGGCATCGCGGAGCCTTTCGACTTGAACGGCTCGACCAGGCCGCCCTCGCTGACCCGCCACACCCAGAAGTTGTCCGCCATCTCCGCCACCATCTTCCCGTCGGTGAGATCGGCCGGCTTGAGCGGAAGATTCACCGAGCCGGGGCCCTTCCCGTCCCCCTTCTCACCGTGGCAGAGCGCACACTTGGCGGTGAAGATCTCCTTGCCCTTGGCGATCATCTTGGGGTCGGTCCAGACTCGCGTGGGAATGTGAGCATTCGGATATTCGGCTGGGACCGCCGGATGCTCATGGTCGCCATGGGCGGGGCCATGGCCCTTGGCCTTGGGCGGACTAGCCTGCGTCTGCTGCGCCTGCGCGTTGCGGATCGTGAGTCCGGCGAGCCAGGCGGCGGAAACTGCCAGCCCGACCATGACGATGACGACGGATACTCGTGTACAAGCCAAAGACCCCTCCTGTTCGGTAGACGCGTTGCGCCGGGGCGGTTTACACCCGGAACCAGACCTCGGGCCCGGGGGCGTAGGTCGCGACCAGTGAACGGGAGCGGCTAGATCAGGAGGGATGCGTGCAGCAGAAACAGCGGTGGTCGAAATGCTAATTTGGCAGGATTCTCAAACCTCCGGACAACCAGACGAAGAGGCGCCGGATCGTCAACCCCAAGCGCCATTGAGATCTCGAGCGCCACCGGCACGTGCACATAGCCAGGGCTCGACGTAACACCCACCCCATCACACGAGATCGCCGGCTCGCCAGCATGGTGGCCTCTCCCCGAGTGGTGAGACTCCTGGTCTGCTGAATGGGCCGAACCCACGAGGTCGGCGTATGCCGGGAGTTCACAAGCGTGACCCAGAACGAGCAGCACGACCAGAACGGGGAACATCAAGCGGCGCACGGAGGAAGTGTGAACGGAGGCGACCATCGAGACGAGCTTACCGGCCAGGCACCCCACTGTCAAGAACATGGACCACCACCGCCTGGCGTCACTCGCCGGCTTCCGAGCACGAGGGCTCAGACCACAATCACCGTGAGGGCAGCCGGCACGGCGACGCCAGCTTCTTCTCGGAGCCAGCCTCACAAAGAGAACAGAATCCGCTCACCTTCCAGACGATCTGGGCCAGCGGCGTGTCGGCCTTGACACGCTCGGCGTGCAGGACAAAGCCCCCGGTGCCGTTCACGATCCCGGGCGCCGACCCCCTTCTCGACGGGGATCGGCTCACCCGTGATGATCGATCGAGCACACGCACGCCCACGTCCATGACGACCACCATCCACATCCTCAAAATGAGATGGGACCTCATTCTCGCTCTACGTTGCCTTCGAACCGTACTCGGTTCAGAAGCAGGGCGTTGACGGTCACCGTCACCGTCGACGCGCTCATCGCGAGCGCCGCTTACTCCGGCCGCAACAGGATTCCCAACGATGGGTAGAGCGCGCCGGCGGCAACCGGGATCGCGATCAGGTTGTAGATCGCCGCCCAGAAGAGGTTCTGTTTGATCTTGCCGCGGACCTTGCGAGCGAGCTGGATGGAGCGCGAGACGTCCACCGGGTCGTTCTTCACCAGCACCACATCCGCCGTCTCGACCGCCACGTCCGTGCCCGCGCCGATCGCGATCCCGACATTGACGCGTCGTTCACGCCGTCGCCCACCATGGCGACCTTGCGCTGGGCGGCCTGGAACGCCGCGACCTTCTTGGCCTTGTCCGCCGGCAGCACCTCGGCGATCACCTGATCCATTCCAAGTTGTCGCGCCATTGCCTCCGCCGTCCGTCGATTGTCGCCGGTGAGCATGCCCGTCTGGACACCAAGGGCGTGAAGCGTCCGCACCGCCTGGCGCGCGCTGTCGCGAATCGTGTCGGCCACCGCCACCACTCCAGCGGCCTTCTGATCCACCGCGACGTACATCGCCGTCTTGCCATCCGACGCGAGCGCCTGCACCTTTGCGTCGAGACCGCCCGCCGAGATTCCCTCGCGCTCAAGCAATCTCCGGTGGCCAATCAACAGCCGTCGCCCCTCGACGCGCGCCTCCACGCCGTGCCCCGGAATCGAGTCGAACTTGTCCGGCTCAACCACCTCGATGCCACGCTCTCGCGCACCGATCACGATCGCTTCCGCAAGTGGATGGTGCGAGAGCCGATCGGCGGAGGCCGCCAGGCGTAGCAAGTCCCCTTCGACGAATCCTTCCGCCGTGAGGACGACGGTCAACGCCGGCTTGCCCTGCGTGAGCGTGCCGGTCTTGTCGAAAATCACCGTGTTGATCCCAGAAGGGTCCGGCGAGCTTTCTATGTGCGCTTACCTCTCTTCCGCCAGCGCGCCAGCGCGGCATTGCGGGCGATCTCGCGACGCCTTTCCGGCGGCACACCTTCCCAGCGGGCCTTGCCGCCCTTGGGCCCACCCGTCTTGCCTCCCCGCTGCCAGGCTTCAAGAAGGCGCTCCAGCGCCGCCTTCGCATCAGCAGATCTTGACGTACGCTTCCGGCGTCCTGGCACGCCCCCAATCGTAGCAAAAAGAGTCTTGCCGGCCTGCACTTGACATGCAAGAAGATGTTCTTGCATACTCTGCTTGATGGCTAGGCCGAAACATCGGAAGCCGGTGCGGCCGGCTGCTGATCAAGTCAGCGCGGGGACTGGGCCCCGCACTCCTGCCACCGGAGCGGGGACTGTACGGGCTCCCGTGGTCGGTGAAGGCCCATATGCACTGAACACGCTAGTACAATGCCTTCATCGATACGTAGAGGCGAACCCTTCGCGCTTTCAGCTCCGTGAAGAAACGCTAGGAACCCGGCGACTCGCGACTTTCGTCCTCGCTGCGAAAGCAAGCCCCCTATGAAACTCGCCTTCTACGGCCGATACAGCTCAGACAACCAGCGCGATGCGTCCATCGAGGACCAGCACCGAGTTGTCGGACGCTGGGCTGAGGCTCACGGACACGAGCTCGTGGCTAAGTTCTCCGACGCGGCCGTCTCCGGCGCCAATCTCCGGCTCTTGAGTGGCCTTCAGGAGGCCCTCCGGTCTGCCTTCACTGCGCCCGCCCCCTTCGATGCGATTGTTGTGGATCAACTCTCCCGCCTCTCCCGAGACGTCGGGGACACCGACGCCATCATCAAACGTCTGCGCTTCTTCGGTGTCCGGGTTATTGCCGTTGCCGATGGCATCGATACGGCAGACGACACGACAAAAGTCAGCGTCACGGTCAAGAGCCTGGTCAATGAGCTGTACCTCGATGACCTCCGAAAAACCACCAAGCGTGGTCTCGATGGGCGGTTCTTGAAGGGCTACGCCACTGGCGGCCGGACCTACGGTTATCGATCAGAACCGGTCTACGAGCGGGGTCGCGCTGATCCCCATGGGCAGCCCATTGCGATCGGCTACCGTATCACCCTTGACCCCACGGAAGCGGCGGTCGTGCGCCGGATCTTTCAACTGTTCCGCGAGGGGCTCGGCGAAAAAGTTATCGCGAAGCAGCTCAACCTCAACGGCACCGGGCGTCCATGGCGTCCAAATACGATCTATCTCATGCTGCAAAACCCCAAGTACATGGGGCAGTTCTACTTCAATCGCCGGGAGTGGCGGAAACATCCGGAGACCGGACGGCGCGTCTACCGCTGGCGACCTCGAGAGCAATGGGAATCCCGCGCTATCGATGCGCTGAGGATCATCGATAACGAGACATGGGAGGCGGTGCAGCACCGATTGCAAACTCGCCAACGCCTGTTCGCACGACGACGGTCGGCGACCGCGCACTTGCTTTCGGGCTTGCTCATCTGTGATCGCTGCGGCGGCCGGCTCTCAGTCGTAGCCAAGGACTACTACGGATGCCGCAACCATGCCGAGTCCGCGACGTGTCTGAATAACCTCCGGATCCGCCGAGAGACGCTCGAGGAACTCGTGATCCAAGCACTCGCTCGACGCCTACCAGAGTACATTGAGACCCTGCGCAATGCAGCGAGCCGGCGACCACAAGGTCGGCCAGAAGCCCAACCCGCCGGTCGGCGGCGCCAACTCGCCCAGCTCCGGAGGCGGGCTGAAGGTGTAATGCGTGGAATTCAGCAAGGACATTTGCGCGGGCGGGCCCTAGAGGAAGCGCTCGGCACCTACCAACGTATCTGGGCGAATGTCGAGCAGTTGGAACAAGAACGGCCCGCCGATCCCGACTTTGTCGCCGCCGAGATTCATTACGATCGGGCGGTGGTGGAAGATTTCGTGGCTCGTCTCCCTGAGGCGCTGCGTGCGGACGTCCAGCTGGGCCGGGAGTTCCTGCGAGAAACCCTCCAGTATGTGCGCATCGCCGATGCGGGCGACCGGCAAAGAACGTGTCCCATCTGCGGCCAGACCCTCGGCAAGATCACCCCGCAGCATCTGGCACGACATGGAATCGCCCTCCGGGAGGGCTACCGCTCGTTCCCGGAACTCGGCTTTACGAAAGGGGCTCGGCTGGTCATCCAGCCGAGCCCCAAGGGTCTGCTGAACACCGGGGAGGTGTTCGGCTTGGTGGTTGCGGGGGTCGGATTTGAACCGACGACCTTTGGGTTATGAGCCCAACGAGCTACCGGGCTGCTCCACCCCGCGGTGTCCAGCGCAATATACCTGACCCTGAACCGGCCGTCAACACCACGGCGCCTTCGCGCCTCCTATCGGC
>Ga0070699_100003568_pt1 | contig 13752 bp, 15 predicted proteins | sample KBSK1503metaG_FD_65473 | JGI IMG/M metagenome (GOLD analysis project Ga0070699, IMG submission 65473) | Corn, switchgrass and miscanthus rhizosphere microbial communities from Kellogg Biological Station, Michigan, USA - KBS K1-50-3 metaG | ecosystem: Host-associated > Plants > Roots >...
GCGATCGGTCCAGGTCGAGGGCCACGTCAGCTCATCCCAGGTGAATCCCGACGCATGAACCTGAACGACGACGTCGTTTATCGCTGCCTGCGGCTCGGGCCGCTCCACCAGCTTCATCCCTGCCGTTCCCGCAGCCTGGTCCGTCACCACGATCGCCTTCATGATAATTTTCTCCTCGGTCATTTGTCTCTTTGCTGGAAATGTTGCAGGGATGGAAAGCCCATTCGACATCTAATCCGAGATTCTCCAGATGAATCCCAAACCGGCATCAATGTTCGCGTTTTCCCGACCCTCTCGCAAGATAGACGCGAGGTGCTGACCGCTACCAGCACCTCGGGCAGCCCGAACGGTCCCTTAGCCCCCAATGCTAAACGTTCACCGCGACAGCGGCGACAACGGTCTCGACGAAGTCGGCTGGGCGCTGCGACGTTCAGGAGCAGGCAAGGCCAAAAGCATGAAAGATCAGGGCGGAAATGCCCTGAATGCTGGCGAAGGCAAAACATTGTCGGCGTGCGGGATTTTCCTTTGCAGCCCCTACATCCAAGGCATGCACACGGTTTGAACGGGTGTCTGTAGGGGTGTGTGTAGGGGCAGGACTCCCCCCAGCTAACACCGCAGCGACGTCGCCCGTCATTGCGCCGGATTCCTTTTCCCCAACCTAACACCAAACGTCAGCAATTTTGCGGGTACAATTAGAGCATGAGGGGGGTCGTAGACCGTGAGCATTCACTGAACGCAATATGGTGCGCGTTTTTTTTCGCGAGGACGTACCTGTACTCGGGGATGGGGTACGCCAACCCTCATGCAGTCACTCAAATAGCCACAGGCTTGAGCACATCAACTTTTACATACGACAACAACGGCAACCTCATCCAAAAGACCGTCAACGGAACAAGCACGACGTACGTGTGGGACTATGCAAACCGCCTCATCGCGCTCGGCGTTGGCGGCGCGGGAACCACGACCTACGGATACGATGCCTTTGGTGCGAGGGTGTATCAGATAGCCTCTACGACAGCCACGACCACGTATCCGTTCAAGTTCTTCTCGGTATCCTCGTCGACACGTAGCGGCGCAAATCTCTCAACGACCACGGAATACGTATTCAATGGTGATACGCTGCTCGCCACTGTAGATCAAGGTTTTAGGAATGGGGGCACAACTGGAGCGTCTCAAACTCGATATATTCACCCCGATCACCTCGGCTCCACCAACGTCGTGACCAATGCGAGTGGCACCGTGGTTCAGACACTCGACTACTACCCCTATGGCGCGACAAGGGTCAGCTCGAACGTAGGTGCGTCGGACTCTGCGCGAAAGTTCATTGGACAATTCGCAGATCAGTCAAATTTGGATTATCTGAATGCTAGGTACTATGAGTCCACCCGCGGACAGTTCATCTCTCAAGACCCCGTCTTCTGGGAAATTGGCCTATCACAGGACGGAAAGAATGCTCTGTCAAATCCCCAAGCGCTGAACAGCTATGGCTATGCGAACGATAATCCAATCACCGGCAAGGACCCGAACGGCAGATGCACAGTCTGCGCAGGATTGGAGGTTGGATATTCTCTATTTGCTCAGAAGGCCTTTGACAGATTTTCTGGACCAAGCAGCCTGGCGGTATATGGAGGCGATATAGTAGGTGCCGCAATGTACGGCTTCGCCTACCCCTACGCTGTAGCTTACCCGGAACCGGTCGCGGCAATTTCAGCTGCTGCGGGTAATGTTGCACAACAAGGATTTGAGTATCTGAGTGGTGACAGACAATCTTTCGATGCTTCACAAGTTCAGACCGCTGGGACAGTCGCTTTTGGCACTCAGTTGGCTCTTGGTAGTCTGCCTATTCCGATTATCTCCGGCAGCGCTCTCTCGAAACAGATTGCAACTAAGCTCCAGCGCGGCACCATCTCGAACGTTTCTAATGGCGCCAAATCCGCAGCCGCGCGAAGTTCAACCCGCAAGTCCTTTTTTATGGACGGGAAATTCAGCCGGGCATCGGGAGGGCTTGGACAGCGGCGAACGGGTTCTAAGCACTCTTGAGCAATAATTTGCGGGGCAGCTTTGATCCCGAGGGCGCGCCTTGCGCCCGGAACGATCACACTACCGCTCTGTTCGCTTACGAATGCCAGTCCTTTCTGGATAATGTTATTGCTGGTTTTGCGTCGATCGGAGCATGGAATGATCCCCGCGGTGTTCCCGCACTTGCGAGGGTTGTGATCGGACCTAACGGAACCAGCAGGCCGGGCCGGCGCCCTGCTCCCCCCGAGCGCCGGCCGCGCGCTCGTTATTAAACCATTCTACTACAACTTCCCTTGATTCGTAGTCTACTCGGATGATGACTCCACTTCCTTGTCGGAATCCAACATCCCCATAGCCTTCCACAGCTTAAATCTTCTCTCCTCTCTTGGGCTTGCTTGTTCTGGCCGGGTGACCTTCTCAGCGTCAGAGGTCCCGGTCTCGACAGCTTCAGCGGCAGGAGACGGCGGTGATGCTTTTTCCTTTTCCGCTTTCGCCAGCTTGTGCCGGATCAAGTCCATCTTGGAGATCCGCGGGCATGTGGAGCGCAGCCCGTCGATATGCTCATGAAGGTCCTTGGCAATGTCGCTCCACATTGGATCCAGGATGAAGTCGATGCCCTCCCGCCGAGCCAGCTTGGCCGCGGGGACAAAGTCGGCATCTGCTACCAGAACGATCTGGTCAGCCTGCTTCTTGTACGCGACCGATGCGATGTCTAGCCCAATCTTCATATCAACACCCTTCTGCAACACGTCGGGCTCGAAGTCGTCATCGGTGAGCGAGCCGAATTCGCGCTTACCACTCAACAGCTGCTTCTCAAGGACAGACGGCTTGACCCGCCAAAAGGCGCGCGAGCTCAAATCCTGAAGGCGGCCCAGCCGGAGAACGACCTTGCGCAGGCGCGTCAGTTCTCTGTGAAACTGCAAGCGGAAGGTTGCCTCAGGCGTCCCGCTAAAGTCGATCGCTCGTCCTGAGATGGGATAATGCGCTTTTTTGCTTAGCGGGGTGCAGTCGTAGACGAAGATGCGATACAGGTCCTTGCGCTCGACATCGCCTGGCTGCGTGAGATGGTCGAGCGCCATCTCGTGCAGAGTCTTCGCGACCAGCGCCGGGTCTTTCTTGTCCTTGTCGAGGTAGGCCAGCGGGAAGCGGTGGAGGAAGAAGTTGGCATCGATGAAAATAGCCGTAGGCATAGCATCACCTCATAGTTGGGATAGTTGACATGAGACTTCCGGGCTCGGCCTACAGTGGAGCTGTGGCGTACTGCCGAAGGTCACGTGCGCAATCATAATGACTCTCGCGAGAACCTCAAGATGATCATACCAACGACGCGGTGTGGGGCCATGTTTTCCGGATTATTTATTCGTGCTGCTCGACCGTCACCGGGGAGGCCTGGAAGGGCGCCTGCTACACGCGGGGCGTCTTGCGGTTGCTGCCGATCTCCGAGCGCCCGCTTCCGGTGGCGACCTCCGAGGTGCTCGAGCTGCACCAAGCCGAGCTCGACGGCGCGCTGGTCTCGGGGATCGTCACCCCGGGCTCCAGGCTGCGGGTCTACCGCGGGGCGCTGGCCCGCCAGGTCGTCGAGTGTCTCGCGGTCGATGACGAGCACGGCATCGTGTGCGCGTTGTGGGAAGCGCTCGGTCGCAAGGTCGAATGCACCGTGCCGCTCGACGCCGTTCTGCCCGCCTCGACCCGCCGCTAGAAGCGCCAAGCCCACAGGGAAAGGCCGTGGGGACGTTGGCGTTTTTGAGGGGCGCGCGCAAGCTTCGCCGACCATCGCCGCTTGGCCTTGATCGACATGGGAGCGAGTCTAGCAGGCGCAGCGGCGGCCGCCTGTGCTTCAAAACGGGCTGGGGGTAGGGTACCCTAGTCTAGGGGGTCGGCGCCAAAACGCATGGGCGGGCTCGCCAGCGGTTACCCCGGTAGTTACCCTGAGCCGTCTTTGCCTCGATTTCCGGCCCAAAATGCGCAGAAACAGATGGTGCACAATCACGACACCAACGAGACCTTCATCCCGATGACCGGCAGATGGCGCGCGAGCTGGGAAAACGAGAACGGCGAGGTCGAACACGTCGATCTCGATCCGCTCGACGTGGTTTCGTTCCCGCCGGGCATGATCCGCCGCTTCGAGAACATCACCGAGGGTGACCCGAACCAGGATTCGATCCTGATGTTCGTGATCGGCGGCGACGCACCGCGCGCCGAGTTCACCGATCAGGCGATGCATGAGCTGGAGACTGCCGGCGTGTGGCCGTCTCGTTCCTAGCATTTGCATGCCGCTCGAAAGCTTCATGGCGGAGGAGCTGGCGCTCGCGACCGCCGCGGCGTTCACCGGCGCTGCGATCTACGTCAATGTTGCGGAACAGCCGGCGCGATTGGATCTCGACAACAAAGCACTGCTCGCGCAGTGGCAACCAAGCTACGCGCGCGGCTTCGCCATGCAGGCAAGACTTGCGCTTGCTTCGGCGCTGTTCGGGCTGTTGGCGTTTTGGCTCACGCGCGACTGGCGCTGGCTTGCCGGCGCGGCGCTGATCTTCGCCAATTGGCCCTACTCGTTACTGGTGGTCCTGCCGGTCAACAAGCGCATCGCGGCGACGCCGCCGGACGCCGCCGATGCCAGGACCCGCGGTCTGATCGAAACCTGGGGCAGGCTCCACGCCGGCCGCAGCGCGCTCGGGGTTGCAGCCACGCTGGTCTATCTGTGGGCGAGCGCGTGAGCTCGGGCGATATCCTGTTCGAGCGCCGCGGCGCAGCGGGTCTCGTCACGCTCAACCGGCCGCATGCGCTCAACGCGGTGTCGCTCGCCATGGTGCGCGCGCTGACGCGACAGCTCGCGGACTGGGAGACCGATCCCGAAGTTGCGCGCGTGATCGTCACCTCGAATGATACCCGCGCCTTCTCGGCTGGCGGGGATCTGCGCGCACTCTACGACCTGGGGCGCGCCGGACGGTACGACGAGGCGCTCGGCTATTTTCGCGAGGAATACGCGCTCAACGCGCGCATCAAACGCTATCGCAAGCCCTATGTGGCGCTCATCGACGGCATCGTCATGGGCGGCGGCGTCGGCATCTCGGTGCACGGCTCCCATCGCGTCGCCGGCGACAAGTGCATGTTCGCCATGCCCGAGGTCGGCATCGGTTTCTTTCCCGACGTTGGGGCGACCTTCTTCCTGCCGCGTCTGCCGGCAGACCTCGGTACTTATTGTGCGCTCACCGGCGAGCGGCTAAATGCTGCGGACGCCGTGGCCGCGGGCGTTGCCACCCACCGGGTCCCCTCGGCGCGGTTTCCCGATTTGGTCGAGGCGTTGTGTCGCGCGGTCCCGCTCGACGCGTCGCTGGCCGCGTGCGCGCAGCCGGCCGCCCACGGGCCGGTGGGGTCGCGACGCAAGGCGATCGAGACGCTGTTTACGGGCGAGCGAGTCGAGGACATCCTCGCCGCGCTCGAGGCCGAGGGCGCCACGGGCGGACCCGATGCGGCCTTTGCCTCCACCACGGCCGCCTTGATCCGCACAAAATCGCCGACGAGTCTCAAGATCGCGCTCGCACAGACGCGGCGCGGTTCGGCGCTCGACTTCGCCGAGTGCATGCGCACCGAGTTCCGCATAGTCTCGCGCGTGGTGCGTGGGCACGACTTTTACGAAGGGATCAGAGCGGTGATCATCGACAAGGACCAGAGGCCGCGTTGGCGACCGTCCGCGCTCGCGGCGGTGAGCGCGGCCGAGGTGGAACGGCATTTCGCGCCGCTCGCAAGCGAACTCGAACTGCCATGACCGACGCCGAAGGGCCGCACATCCTCGAGCCAGTGCACGCCGCAGACGGCGAAGCCGACGGCAAGCGATGGTCCTATCGGCTGGTCATGTTCCTGCGCGTGATGGCCGCTATCTCGCTTTGCAAGGGCCTCTATCATTGGGCGATCATTTGCGGAATTGGAGCGCCGTTTCCCTCCAGCTTCGATTCCTATTCGACGCCGTATCAGGTGGCGACGGTGTTCTTCGCGATCATCGATCTCGTGGCGGGGGTCGGGTTGTGGCTGGCCGCGCCTTGGGGCGCGGTGGTGTGGCTCACGTCCGTCATCTCCATGGCTGCGGTGGAGCTCTTGTTTCCGCAAATCTACGGCGGAAACATGTGGCTCGTCGTGGTGGACGTGCTGCTGCTCGGCATCTACCTGGGGCTCTCGCTGATGGCCGCGCGCCAGCAGCCGGGATGAGTTGACAACAAACCGGGGTGGAGGACGCCATGGCAAAGGTTGGATTCATCGGACTCGGCAATATGGGGCTGCCGATGGCCCAAAATCTGCTCAAGGCCGATTATGCGGTGACGGGCTTCGACGTCAATGCGCATGCGACCGAGAGGCTCGCGGCAAGCGGGGGCAGCGGGGCGAATTCGCTTGCCGGTGCGTGCGAAGACGTTGAGGTCGTGATCACCATGCTGCCGGCGGGCGAGCAGGTGCGTGAGGTCTATCTCGGGGACGACGGTGTGCTGGCATTAGTCGCGCCCGGAACGCTGCTGATCGATTCCTCGACCATCGACGTGAAGACGGCGCGCGACGTGGCGCAGGCCGCACAAGGCCAAGGGCTCGCCATGGTCGATGCCCCGGTCTCGGGCGGCGTCGCCGGCGCGGAGGCGGGGACGCTCACGTTCATGGTTGGCGGCGGCGATGACGCCTTCGAGCGCGCGCGGCCGGTGCTGGAAAAGATGGGCAAGACCATCGTCCATGCCGGCGGGCCGGGCAATGGCCAAGCGGCGAAGATTTGCAACAACATGATCCTCGGCGCGTCGATGATCGTAGTGTCGGAGGCGTTCCTGCTCGCCGAAAAGCTCGGCCTCGAGGCGCAGAAGCTGTTCGACATTTCCTCCAAGTCGTCCGGGCAATGCTGGTCGATGACGAGCTACTGCCCGGTCCCGGGGCCGGTGCCAGCGTCGCCCGCGAACCGCGACTACAAGGCGGGCTTCACCGCGGCCATGATGCTGAAGGACTTGAAGCTGGCGCAAGCCGCTGCGCGCGCGACGCACGCCACCACGCCGCTCGGCGCGGGCGCCGCCGCGGTCTACGAGCGCTTCGTGGAAAGCAGCGACGGCAGCGTCGATTTTTCCGGCATCATTCGTTACTTGCGCGGAGCGTGAAGGCTGCGTTTGGGCGCCCTCGCCACAAATGCGCTCTGCCGCGAGCGGAAGAGGCATTTCGGTATTTCAGCGTAAACAAAGGGTGAGGGACGACCTTCTTGAAATGCATCTTTCTTGAATGCGTCTTCGCAGCAGGCGAACGGTTCGAGCGACGACTCGAGTTTGAAAAGCCCTTCAATGCGCCGCTGCTCAGCGTGAATCGAACGTTACAGCGAGAGCCGCGACAGTCGCGTCAATCGAACATTCACCGTTGCAAGTAAACCTTATCTTTAGCGTGTTGATTAAAGCGATTTTAGACCCTGCGATGTAGGTTGCACGTCGAGCGAGCGAACAAGCGCCTCGCCGTCACAACAACGACAAGTCAGGGGAAGGTGTCATGTTGAAAGCCGTTGCTAAAGCGATGGAGCCGGTCGATCGCGAGGGAGGCCTCGAGCACGTCCGTCCGCACTATCTCGAAACTTTGACTTTGGTCGAGCGGCTGCATCGTCGCCTCCTCGACGTCATCAAGGACGAGTTCGACCGGAGGAGCCGCGCCGACATCAATTCGGTGCAAGCGCTGCTCTTGTACAACATCGGTGAGAAGGATCTCACCGCCGGCGAGTTGCGCACGCGGGGCTATTATCTCGGCTCCAACGTGTCCTACAACCTCAAGAAGCTGGTGGAGATGGGATACCTCGATCATCAACGCTCGCGGATCGACCGCCGCTCGGTGCGCATCAAGCTCACCGACAAAGGGCGCGAGGTGCGCGACATCGTCGATACGCTCTACCAAAAGCACGTGGCCACTGTGGTGCAGGTCGGCGGCATCGATGGCGACGAGTTCGCGATGCTCAACAAGTCGCTGCAGCGCCTCGAGCGGTTCTGGACCGATCAAATCCTTTATCGGCTGTGATCTCCGTTTCAGTTGTCGGCCCTCGCCCTGGCGCATTGCCGGGGCATATTTTTTCGCGGCTCTCCTGCAGCCAACAGCGCGGACACGGCGGGCAACGCCGGCTGCACGTCGCGATGCAGCTTCCGCGCCTTTGCCCACCCTAGCGCCGCTGGTAAAGTGCGCCGCACTGCGAAACGCGAATGACGGTCATGAAAGCCATCGCGGCGGCTCTCCTGCTCGCGGCCGGCGTCGTGGCGACCGCGGCGCTCGCCAAGTCGCCCGCCGACGGCTATACGATGCTCGTCGCCACCAATTCCTTGCTGACTCCGGCCATCGGACAAAAGCTGCCCTACGACACGGCCAAGGATTTCGCGCCGGTCAGCATGGTCGCGACCCAGCCGGTCGCGCTCGTCGCCAACAAATCGTTTCCCGCCAACACCATTCCGGAATTGGTCGCTGTTGCGAGGAAGAGCGCGCAGCCGCTCAACTTCACCTCGCCGGGGCCGCGCGGCGTCGGCCATCTGGCCGGCGAAATGCTCAAGCAGCGCGCCGGCATCGAGTTGACCCATATCAATTACAACGGCAGCGCGCCCGCCCTGACCGACTTGATCGCCGGGCGGGTGCCGCTGATGTTCGACATCTGGCACTCGGCCAAGCGCTACGTCGATTCCGGCGAGCTCAAACTGATCGCGGGCGCCGGCGGCAAGCGTCTCGGCGACGCGCCACAAGTCGCGACCATCGCCGAGACCTATCCGGGCTTCGACGTCATTGCTTTCAATGCCCTAGTTGCGCCCGCTGGCGTACCCGCTCCGGTGCTCGACAAATTGTCCGCCGATATTCGCTCGGTAGTGAATTCGACGGAGTTTGCGGACAGGGTGCACCATCTCGGTATCTCTCCCGCCGGCAATACGCCGCAGGAACTCGAGGCCTGGATGCACAGGGAAATGCTCCGCTGGGCGGAGATCGCCACGGCGGCGAACATCAAGGCCGATGATCGATGAGAAGCCCATGACCGACACCCTTGCGGCCATCGACTGCGACGTGCACCCGACGGTGCCGGACATGACGGCGCTATTGCCCTATCTCGACGACTTCTGGCGCGCGACGGTGGTGGAGCGCGGCATCAATTCGCTCGAAACCGTCCTATCCGCCCAACGCGCCGCTGACGGCGCGGCCGCAATGGCGCGACAAAAACGGGCGTGTCGCCACCTCAGCCGCCGAGCTTACGGCACATGTCTGCGACCGCTGGCAGGCGGGGATTGCGATCTTGAATTGCCTCTATGGGGTGGGCCTCCTCTTCAGCGAGGACATGGCCTTTGCCTTCACGCGCGCCCTCAACGCCTGGGTCGCCAAGGAATGGCTCGATCGCGATCCGCGGCTGCGAGCCTCGATCGTGGTGCCGCCGCAGAATACCGAATATGCGGTCGACGAGATCGAGCGCTGCGCCAAGGACCGCCGCTTCGTGCAGATTCTGGTGCTCGCCATGCAGGAAACGCCGCTCGGCCGTCGACACTTCTGGCCGATTTATGCAGCGGCCGAGCGCCACGGTCTGCCGCTCGGCATCCATGCCGGCTCGACCTACCGCCATTCCATCACCTCGCTGGGGTGGCCGAGCTACTACATCGAGGACTACGCCAGCCATACCCAAGCCTTTCAGTCGCAACTGGCAAGCCTGGTCTGCGAAGGTGTGTTTGCCAAATATCCCGGCCTCAAAGTGGTGCTGCTCGAATCCGGGGTGACGTGGCTTCCCGGATTCTTGTGGCGGTTCTCGAAATTCTGGCGCGGCGTGCGCGCCGAGGTGCCCTGGGTCGACCGCTCGCCCGCGGAGATCGTGCGCGACCACGTGCGCCTCACCATCCAGCCATTCGACGCGCCCGCTGACCCGGATCAGGTGGAACAGGCGATCGACCATTTGCGGTCCGATGCTATACTGCTCTACGCCTCGGATTTTCCGCACTGGCAGTTCGATGATGATGAAACCATGCCGGCAGGAATTCTCCCCGCACTGCGTCGTAAAATCCTGGTGGAGAATCCGCTTGCGACCTATGATCGGCTGACTCTCTGAGGGAGGACGCGCGATGAACATCGAGGTGAGACAGCCCGTGCATGGCGCCAAGGACAGCGGCAAGGCGCGCGTCGGCATCTTCGACTGCGATATCCACCCCAAGAGCTCGCTCGAGGATTTGCGGCCCTATCTCAGCAATCGCTGGTGGGACTATCTGCAGACCTACGGCCAGCGTCAGCGCCACCGCTCTCGCCCACCGGGCAGGGCGAGCAGAACGACGAGCTCAGCGCCGCCATGGCGTTCGCCGCCAACGAGTACCAGCTCGAAGGCTGGAACCGGCGCGAGCCACGGCTCAAGGCCTCCGTCGTCATCCCCTATGAGAACGGCGAAATGTCCCGCGCCGAGATTCGCAAACGCGCGGGCGATCGCCGCTTCGCCCACGTGCTGTTCCTGAGCCGCACCAGCGAGCTCCTCGGCAAGCGGCGTTATTGGCCGATCTTCGAAGCGGCGGTCGAAGCCGGCTTTCCGATCGGTGTGCATGTGTTCGGCTCGAGCGGCCGTCCCATGAGCAACACCGGTTGGCCGTCGTTCTATATCGAAGAGATTACCGAGCACTCGGCCTCGCTGGCGGCTTCGGTTACGAGCCTGATCGTGGAGGGTGTGTTCGAGCGCTATCCCGAGCTCAAGATCGTGCTGATCGAAGCTGCTTGGATTCCGTCACTCGGCTGGCGTCTCGACCAGAACTGGAAGCGCATGAGGGACGAGGTTCCGCACTTGCGGCGCGCGCCGTCGGAGTATCTGCGCGAGCATTTCTGGGTCTCGACCCAGCCGATGGAAGAAGCGGAAGAGCCCGACCATGTGCTCGACGTCATGGCGTGGATCGGCTGGGACAAGATCCTGTTCGCCAGCGACTATCCGCACTGGGATTTCGACGATCCATTCGTCGCGCTGCCGCCGAGCTTGAGTGAAGAGCGCCGCAACAAGATCTATTCCGGCAACGCCAAGGCGCTCTACCGGCTGGACTGATGGCCAAGCACGTGGTCGCCGCGGTCGCCGACATTCCGCCCGGCACGCGCAGGCTCACGCAGGTGAACGGGCGGGCGATCGTGGTGTTCAATCTGGGCGGCGAGTTTTTCGCGCTCAACAATCGCTGCCCGCACCGGGGCGGCAGCCTCTTTCACGGCAAACAGACGGGACTGGTGGAATCGGATGGACCGGGCAATTACCGCTATTCCCGGCCCGGCGAGATCATCCGCTGCCCCTGGCATGGCTGGGAATTCGACGTGCGCACCGGCCAATCCTGGTGTGATCCGGCGCGCGTGCGCGCACGCCGGTACGCGGTCTCGGTGCAGCCGGGAACGCAGCTCATCCCCGGCCCCTATGTCGCCGAGACCGTGGCCGGTCACGGTCGAGGACGATTACGTGGTGGTCGAGGCCTGACGCCCTTCCGGCAGCCCCTCGCTTGTCCCCCCTCGAGCCTTCGGCCCGACGTCAAGGCGCGGCAGATGAAGAAGGCCGAGCGCATCATCGCGACCTCGCCGGGCGACCGCTAGATGTGGGCAAGTCGCGCGCGGTGGTACCCATAGCTTGGCGCTCCGGAGCGGGTATGCTATCGCCCCGGCCAACCTCCGGGCGCGAAGGATGACCCCACAGCAGCAGCGCGACATCCCATGACCGATCCGTCTCGAGCCCACGCCGATGTCGCGAACCTGTTCACGGCCTCGCTCGCAGAGGCCGATCCCGAGGTGGCCGACGTCATCAAGCGCGAGCTCTCGCGCCAGCGCGACGAGATCGAGCTCATCGCCTCGGAAAACATCGTCAGCAAGGCGGTCCTCGAAGCGCAGGGGTCGGTCCTTACGAACAAATATGCGGAAGGACTGCCGGGGCGGCGCTATTACGGCGGCTGCCAATATGCCGACGTCGTGGAAAACCTTGCGATTGAACGGGTTACGAGACTTTTCGGATGTAAATTCGCAAACGTCCAGCCACACTCCGGCGCGTCTGCCAATGCCGCCGCCTTCATGGCGTTGATGGCGCCGGGCGACGCGTTCCTGGGCCTCAACCTTGCCGCTGGCGGCCACCTGACCCATGGCTCTCCCGTGAACATGTCGGGGCGCTGGTTCAAGCCGGTACCCTACGGTGTGCGGCGCGATGACCACCGTATCGACTTCGACGAGGTGGCAAAGCTCGCGCGCGAGCACCGGCCGAAGGTCATCATCGCCGGCGGATCGGCCTATCCCCGCGTCATCGATTTCCGCCGCTTCCGCGAAATTGCCGATGAGGTCGGTGCCAAGCTCCTCGTCGACATGGCGCATTTCGCCGGTCTCGTCGCCGGCGGAGTACATCCCAGTCCGTTCCCGCACGCCCACGTCGTCACCTCGACCGCGCACAAGACGCTGCGCGGCCCACGCTCGGGCTTCATTCTCACCAACGACGAGGAGCTGGCGAAGAAGCTCAACACGGCGGTCTTCCCCGGTCTGCAGGGCGGCCCGCTGATGCATGTGGTCGCCGCCAAGGCCGTCGCCTTCGGTGAGGCACTGCGTCCAGCGTTCAAGCTTTACGCCCGCAACGTGGTCGCGAACGCCAAGGCGCTGGCCGAAACCCTCAAGTCGAAGGGCCTCGACATCGTCTCCGGTGGCACCGACACGCACCTCATGCTGGTCGACATGCGGCCCAAGCGCTTGACCGGCAAGGTCGCGGAACTCGCGCTCGGCCGCGCGCGCATCACCTGCAACAAGAACGGCGTCCCGTTCGATCCGCAAAAGCCCGCGGTGACGTCGGGGATACGCCTCGGCACTCCCGTCGGTACCACCCGCGGCTTCGGCATCGCTGAATTCCAAGAGGTGGGCGAGCTGATCGTCGAGGTGCTCGACGTCCTCTCGCAGAAGGGCGTCGAGGAGGATTCGCTTACCGAAGCCGTGGTGCGCGAGAAGGTCGGGAAACTCGTCGGTCGATTTCCGATCTATCAAGGCTGAGGTCCCATGGGACCCAACCGCAATTCTTTCGTCATTCCGCTCGCGCGCCTCGGAGTGACATCGAGAGAGTAGAGGCCGCCCATGCGCTGTCCGAATTGCGGCAGCCTCGATACGCAAGTCAAGGACTCGCGGCCGACCGAGGATTCCTCCGTCATCCGCCGCCGCCGCGTGTGCCTGACCTGCAATTTCCGCTTTACCACATTCGAGCGCGTGCAGCTGCGCGAGCTGGTGGTCATCAAGCGCAACGGCCGCCGCGTGCCGTTCGACCGCGACAAGCTGTTGCGCTCGGTGCAGATCGCGTTGCGCAAGCGTCCGGTCGAGCCCGAGCGCATCGACCAGGCCGTGTCCAAGATCGTGCGCGAGCTCGAGAGCCAGGGCGAGAGCGAAGTCTCCTCCGAGGCCGTGGGCGAGATGGTGATGGAGGCGCTGCGTGCGCTCGACGACGTCGCCTATGTGCGCTTCGCCTCGGTCTATCGCAATTTCCGCGAGGCCAAGGATTTCGAAACCGTGCTCGACGAACTGTCGGAGGACGGCAAGCCGGGCGCGGCGGTAAGGAAGTGACGGCAACGCTGGCATCCCGGCAGTCGGCGCAATGCCACCGTCCGTCGGATGAACTATCCCGACGATTTGGGCGTCTGCACGCGTTCCAGCAGACCGTCCACCGTGGCATGGAATGTCTCCCACGGCGCCTCGCGATCGCTCTGGTTGCGCACGATGATCGAATTGCCGGCATAGAAGCGCTCGTAGAGCATGTGCCGCCCG
>Ga0070699_100003569_pt1 | contig 13751 bp, 15 predicted proteins | sample KBSK1503metaG_FD_65473 | JGI IMG/M metagenome (GOLD analysis project Ga0070699, IMG submission 65473) | Corn, switchgrass and miscanthus rhizosphere microbial communities from Kellogg Biological Station, Michigan, USA - KBS K1-50-3 metaG | ecosystem: Host-associated > Plants > Roots >...
AGAGCATAGACGGACGCGAGGAGCACGAGCCGGCAAGATAGCCGCGACTCCAGCCCGGCTTCAAGCCGGAGGTAGTCGCCAGGCAATTACGCGATGCCGCCAGGCACCCAGCGAGGCGCCGTCAGGGCGACCTGATGCGGTTGACGTAGTTTTCGCGCCGCACACCCGTCAACTCACTACTCAGGGACCTCGGGCGACGTCTGGGACGCCACCTGGGCCGACGATGGCAACCTCTATACGACGTCCGACGACTCGGCGGGCTGGACGAGCTCCACGCTGCAGTGTGGCAGCAACTTCCTGATCACCAGGATCACAGGCTCGGATCCGACCAACCTCTGGCCAGAACGTCAACTGCATGACTGACTTCGGCGCGGCGGGGACCACACCGAACCCGGACGGCGTCACCTGGAAGGCCACCAGCATCACATCCGTCGCGGGCGTGCCCTACGCATCGATCGCGCGCCAGTTCTATGGCGATCCCCAGACCTCGTACAACGCTACCTTCGTCGAATCGGGCGATCACGGCGCAACGTGGCACGCGGTGCCGGGTTGTGCGGACACTCTGCGCAACTGCAGCTACAACCAACCGGTGTTCCCGGCTCCGACCTACAACCGCTTTGGCTCGCCCTTCTTCATCGAGTACGGCCAGAACGGGACCGCCGCGGCAGACGGCTCCGACACCTACGTCTACGCGCTGTCAAACTATCTCACCGCCCAGAACCTGGGTGCCTGGGACGACTCTGACCAGCTGTTCCTGGGGCGCGTTCTGCGGAGCCAGCTGGGGGACCTGCTCGGCAGCGAGTGGCAGTTCTACAAGGGCGGCGACGGCCTTGCCAGCTCCAGCTGGACTTCGAACATCTCCCAGGCCTCCGCCCTCATAACCAAGCCGGGACAGTTCAGCATGGCGTCCGCGACCTATGACCCGGCCATCCATCGCTACCTCCTGACCGAGTGGTACTTCCCAACCGGACGCACCTGCGCGCTCAACTCGGTCGTCCAGCTCTACGAGTCTCCGGCGCCGTGGGGACCGTGGACTCCGTTCGACGAGTTCCAGAGCTCGCCATACGGCTACTACAACCCAGATGTCGTCTCGAAGTTCCTCAGCAGCGATGGCCTCAGCGGGATGCTGTTCATCAAGGGGAGCTGCCAGAACAGCGAGTACGCCCTCAACACAATCCCCCTGACATTCACGACCCACGCGGCGACCAGCTCGGCGGACACCACCAGCCAGGGAACGTGGATGGGAGGCCGCTACGGCAACGACGGTTACCAACTGGTCGGCGACCAGACGCAATATCCGTCCTATGTCCAGGTCTCCGTTCAGGGTTCGCCCTCGACGTGTACCTGGACGACGTCGACCCAGGATCCTGTCGGCCTCCAGAAGCCAAGCACCGGTGGTGCCGACCGCATCGAGGCGGCCTACTACTCGTATACCAACTTCACCATCGACATGGTCTTCACGGACCAGAGGGTGCACAGGGTCTCGGCTTACATGGCGATCACGGCCGCCAGCAGCGAGTCGATGTCGTCAACCCTTCCAACGGCCAGACAATGGGCAGTGCCACACTCACCAGCTTCGCGGGTGGCACCTGGCTTTCCTTCTACGTTCAGGGCCACGAGCAGCTGACGCTCACCAGCCTGAACTACTGCGGAGGTGCGTGCAACGCCGTTCTCAGCAGCATCCTGTTCGACACGCCGGCGACATTTACCGGTACCGACGCCACCACTCAGGGCACCTGAGCAGGTGTCTACGGATCGGCCGGAAGGAGCGTCGTCGCGGACAGCTCTTCATACCCCGCGTGGGCCACTGTCGGCACGCTCGGCGGTCCCTCGACCTGGATCTGGCAGAACCCATCGACCGACGTTCGCGCCCTCCAGAAGGCGAGCGACCCTAGCCAACGGATCTTGGCTGCTTTCTACTCGGCTACCAACTTCGGCTACGACATCAACCTCACTGATGGCCTGCCCCACTCTGTCGTGGTCTATATAGCCCACTACGACTCAAGCACGCGGAATCAGGAAGTGGACGTCGTCGATGCCAACTCCGGCCAGGTGCTCGACTTCGCATCACTGACCAACTTCGGCAACGGCGTCTACATGAAATGGACGCTCCTGGGGCACGTGCAGATCCGCTTCATCAACCTCAGTGACGTGACCTATCAGAACTCCGTGGCCAGCGGGCTCTCCTTCAGCTAATCCGCCGGGCCGTGGTCGCCCTCGAGGGCGCTCGGCCCAAGGCGTTGGCGGGACTTCTCGATGTGCGCCACCATCGCAGCTGCCGCCTGATCCGGGTCGCGCCTCTTGATGGCGTCCAGGATCCTCTGGTGCTCGGTGATCGTGTCTTCACCGATCCCGCTCGAGTAGTAGAGACGGTAGAGGTGCAGATGCGAGCGCAGGCGGGCCAGGGTATCGCGCAGCAGCTGGTTGCCAGCCGCGAGGGTCAGCAGCTCGTGAAACTCAGCGTCCTGAAAGGCAAAGCGTCGATATTCGCGATAGGTACGCGCCTCGGTCTCGCCGCCCAGCGCGTCCATCGTGGCCTGCATCTCGTCGATCACCCGCTGCAGATTCCGGACCAGTTGAGCGTTGGAACGCTCTCCCGCCCTGCGCGCCACGTGCGGCTCGAGCAGCAGACGGACCTCGTACAGCTCCTCGAAGGCGTCCCGGTCCAGAAGGGGGGCGATCGAGTACCCGCGAAGGGGCTCCTTGATGACCAGCCCGTCGGACTCCAGCCGGGCCAGCGCCTCGCGCACAGGAGTCGGTGAGACGTCCAGGTCTCGAGCCAGCTTGTCGATGTTGACCCGCGATCTCGGTTCGATGTGCTGGTCCATTACCAGCTCCTTGACCGCCTCGTAGACGCCGTCAGTCAGGATCTGGCGTGGAGGAACCGACACCTTCGCCGCGTCGGAGCGCCCGCGAACGGTCACCGCAATCTCAGCTCAGCCGGCCCATGATCGCCTGGCTGACATCGGCGTAATCATGGCTGTTGGAGATCTCGCCCACGATACGGTGCCCACGCATGACCAGGATTCGGTCGGTCACACGCACAATCTCGGGCATGTCGCTGGAGATGAGGAGGATCGACCTGCCCTGGGCAGCCAGCTCCCACACGAGCTCATGGAGCGTGTTCTTGGTCTTGATGTCGATGCCCACCGTCGGTTCGTCCACGATCAGTATCTCGACATCGGCTGCCAGCCACTTGCCCAGGCTCACCTTCTGCTGGTTGCCGCCAGAGAGTGTGCCCACGGACTGCGCCAGGGAATGCGCCCGGATGTCGAGCCGCTTCACGTAGGGCAACACCGCATCCCGTTCCCGACCTCCGAAGATGAGCAGACCCAGGCGGCGCAACCGGCGCCAGATGGTGATCGAAAGGTTGCGGCCAACGGACTGGAGCAGGATCAGTCCCTCCTCCTTGCGGTTCTCGCTGACATAGCCGATGCGGTGCTGCTCCAGCGCATCGCGGATTCCGCGAATGCGGACCGGCCTGCCGTTTCGCAGGATCTCTCCCCGGCTCACCTTGACCTCGCCGACGAGCGCCCTCGCCAGCTCCGTCCGGCCAGCGCCGACCAGGCCATAGACGCCGAGCACTTCGCCCCGATGGAGCTGGAAGCTGATGTTGCGGGCACCCGCTTCCGTTTCCACGTCTACGAGCTCAAGCGCAGGCTCGCCGCTGGGTGCAGGCTTGGCGGGCAGCGCTCGAGTTACGTCTGCGCGCCCGACCATGTACGTAACCAGGCGGTCTGTACTCAAGTCGCGGAGATCCTCGCCATCGCACGCGTTGCGGCCATCGCGCAGGACGGTAACGCGGTCGCAGAGGTCAAAGACCTCCTCCAGTTTGTGGCTCACGAAGAGCAGCGCCACGCCATGGTCCCGGAGGTCGCGGAGAAGGCGGAAGAGATAGGTCACCTCGTGAGGAATGATGGATGCGGTCGGCTCGTCGAGAAGAAGGATGCGGGCTTCCAGCGAGAGTGCCTTGGCGATCTCAACAAGCTGCATCTGCGCCACACTGAGGTCGGCGACGCGCCTATCAGGGGGTAGCTGGAGACCGACCCTTTCCATCCAGATCTGCGCCTCTCGGAAGATGCGCCTGTAGTCCACGACCTGAGGAAGCGCAGTCGGCAGACGGTCGAGCATGATGTTCTCGGCCACGGTAAACTGAGGGATCAGGTTGCGTTCCTGATGGACCACGCTGATGCCCGCCGCCAGCGCGCCCGCGGCGAGCCGAAGCTGGCTGGCTCCCCGCCCAGCAGCAGGTCACCGTCGTCCGCGTGATAGACGCCCGTCACGACCTTGATCAGCGTGCTCTTGCCGGCGCCGTTCTCGCCCAGCAAGGCGTGGATCTCGCCCCCACGCAGGCGTAGCGAGACGCCGGCCAGCGCAACAACGCCAGGAAAGGACTTCCGGATGCCGGTTGCCTCCAGCAGTACGCCCGTGTCTGCGCCCAAAGCAGGGACCGCCACCGTTACGTCAGGCCCTGGAGTCTGTAGACGCGGATCGCATTGGCTCCAAACACGTTGGTCGCGGCGGGCGCAGGCAGCTCGGTCAGCAGCATGCGCAGCGTATCGACCACTGTGCTGTAGGTGGTCGCGAGCAGACAGACGGGCCAGTCGGAACCGAACAGCAGCCGGTCGTCTCCGAACCAGCCCAGGCAGCGCTGAACATACGGCTCCAGATCGGCCTGAGACCACGTCCTCCAGCCTGCCTCGGTGACCATCCCGGAGAGCTTGGAGGTGACGTTGGCGAGGTCGCTGAGGGGCGCCATCGCCGCCTCCCACTCGAGGTCCCGTCTGCCGGCGGCGATCTTGGGCTTGGCAATGTGGTCGATCACGAGCCGGAGACCGGGCAGGGCACGCGCGGCTTCAGTGGCGGCCGGCAGCTGCCTGGTGCGGACCAGCAAGTCATAGACGAGACCGGCATCCTGGACGGCAGCAAGTCCGCGGCGGACGTCCGGCCGGCCAAGCCAGGCCGGATCGGGCTCGTCGTGCACCTGGTGGCGGATGCCGACGAGAAAACGGCCACCGGGACCGGCCCGTAGATCCTCGATGGCGCGAGCCACGGCGGCGTCCGTGAGGTCGACCCAGCCGACGACACCAGCAACGAAGTCAGTTGCCTCGGCGACCTCCAGCAGCTCCCGCGTCTCCTCCTGGCTAGAGCGGGTCTGCACCACGATTGTCGTGTCGACCTGACTTTCTGCAAGCAAGGGTCGCAGGTCCTCAGGGCCAAAGCGCCGTCGGATAGCGGCCAGCTCGTCGGTCATCCAGGGGTAGTCGGCTTGGGCCGGGTCCCAGAAGTGGTGATGGGAATCGACGACGACGGCATTCACTGCCGCCGCCCTCCGATCGCCGCGGTAGGCTCAGAGCGCACGGCGTCGTGGCCGACCTCTTTGCCGTCTCGCGCCAGCCGCAGAAAGCCGCGGACGCCAGCCACCCGGAGGCGCCCGATCATTACCCCGACCAGGATCAATGCGCCAATGAGGAACTGGACCCAGTAGGGGTTGGCGTTGACTAGCACCAGCCCGTCGTCGATCAGCGAGACGAGGCCGACTGCCAGCACGGTGCCCAGGACCGGGGCGGTGCCGCCGCTGAGTGAGGCGCCACCGATGATGGGGCCTGCAAAGGAAGGCAGGATCCAGGTGGCGCCGATCGTCGGCTGGCCCTGGCCCAGCTGAGCCATGAGCATGGTGCCCGCCACCGCGGCCAGCAGCGCCGAGATGGCATGCGCCAGGACGACCGAGCGCGCGATCGGCAGCCCGGACAGCTCGGCGGCTCGCCGGTTGCTGCCGACGGCGAGTATCTGCCTGCCGCTCACGATTCGGGCCAGGAAGAAGACCAAGGCGACCGTCAATAGAAGGGTCACCAGCGCCATGTGAGGGAACGGCCCGGTGCGGGCCTGGCCGAAGCCACTGATGGGCCCGGGCAGGTGGTAGAACGGCGTGGCGTGCGTCAGACCAAGGTTGATGCCGGCGAAGACGTACGAAGTGCCGAGCGTGAGGATGAAGCTGTTGATCCGCGTCCAGTGCACCAGCAGACCGTTGATCACCCCGGCCAAGAGGCCCACGCCCAGACCGGCCGCTATCGAGACACCGATAGACACGCCATAGCGGACCATGAGGTCTGACTCGACGATCGCCACCAGGCCACCGATCGCTCCCACGGACAGGTTCATCTGGCCCAGCGCCAACACGACCATCTGCGCCAGAGCGACCAGCAGCACGATCGAGAAATCCCGGCCGGTCACGAAGAGGTTGTATGTAGACAGGAACGCTGGCGCTGCGGCCGCCAGAACCACGACGCCGGCTGCGTCGACGATCAGCAAGCCGAGCGCAGGCCCAGAGATCAGCCGGCGGACGGCCGCGATCATTCGGTTGCGCCCCCGACAGTCCGCGTGAGCCGGTCGAGCCCAACTGCGAGCAAGAGCACGACGCCCAGGCACAGCTCAAGCCAGAAATTGTCGACGCCGATAAGCAAGAGCCCGCTGCCCAGGGTCGCGACCAGGATGCCTCCGATAACAGTGCCAAAGACCGAGACGAGGCCGCCTGAGAGCAGGGTGCCGCCAATCGCCGGGGCGACAAAGGAAGTCAGCACCCAGTCACTGCCCAATCCTGGCGAGGCGGTGTTGTTGGCAGCAATCGACATGACGCCGGCCACCGAGGCCAGCAAGCCCGAAAGTAGGTGCGTGAGCAGGACGACGCGACCCACTGCAAGGCCGGACATGAGGGCTGCCCGGCGGTTGGCTCCGATCGCCAGCATCTCGCGACCGAGGCTGGTGTTGCGGTAAACGATGAAGAGACCGAGACCTATCAGCAGCATGACCACAAGGAAGGACGAGATCGGGGTGCCGGGCAGCTCGACCTGGGCGAAGTCGGTCAGAGAGGCTGGCAGCGAGCTGAACGGCCTGGCCTGAGTCAGGATGAGCAGGGCGCCGGTGATGAGGCTCGCTGCGGCCAGCGTGACTATGAAGCTGTTGAGACCGGTCACTCGGATCAGGAGGCCGATGCAGAGGCCGAGCGCGCAGCCCAGGGCGATCCCAAGGAGAGCTGCCAGCAGCACTGGCAGCCCCATGGCCATCAACCAGCCGGCGAACATGCCCGCAGCGCCGCCGACCGCGCCAACGGCCAGATTCATGTCTCCGATCGAGAGCACGACCATCTGGGCGAAGCCGATCAGGATCCCGATTGCAGCAAAGCGGAACAGGCCGAACAGGTTGAAATCGCTGAGAAAACCTCTGGCGAAGGCGGCAAAGAAGATCCAGAAGCCGGCTGTCACGATGAGCAGCGCGAGCAGGCTGACTGTGCGCAGGCCGGCGGTGCCCCAGATGCGGCCTCCTCCGAGCACGCCCGGCGATGTTTCGGTGACGGCGGCCACTTACGTGGCTATCCGATCCGGAGGTGCTGGATCATCTCGGCGTCCCAGTCGATCCCGATGCCGGGGATGTCAGGCGCCACGGCCATCCCGTCGACGATTTCCATCTCGCGAAGCGTGAGCCGCCGCAACTGCGGGATGTGCTCCACGTAGAGCGCGTTGGGTACCGCGGCGGCGAGGCTCACGTGGAGCTCCATCAGAAAGTGCGGCGCAACCTTCACGTTGAAAGTCTCTGCCATATGTGCGGTCTTGAGCCACGGGGTGATGCCGCCGATTCTGGCCACGTCTGGTTGGATGATGCCGGCTGCCCCCGCGGCCAGATATTCACGGAAGTGGCTGGGCGAATAGAGGCTCTCGCCCACCGCGATCGGAATGCTCGTGCGGCCTGCCAAGCGCACATGCCCTCCCAGATCCTCGGCAGGCAAGGGCTCCTCGAACCAGTAGACATCCAAGGGCTCGAAGAGCCGGGCGCGTCGCACCGCCTCCGCGCAGGTCAAGGACTGGTTGGCGTCGATCATAATGTCGAGCTCGGGGCCCACCGCCTCTCTGACGGCGCGAAGCCGCTCCACGTCTTCGTGAGGGCGAGCCTTACCGACCTTGATCTTGACGCCAGGCCAACCCTGTTGCTTGGAGATCAGCGCCCAGTCCACCAGCTGTTGGGTGGACAGGTGCAGCCAGCCGCCGTCAGTATCGTAAAGCGGCACTGTGCGGCTGGCTCCGCCGGCCAGCTTCCAGAGCGGCTCGTTCACAGCCTTGCCGCGGAGATCCCACAGGGCGATGTCGACAGCGGCCAGCGCAAGGCTCGTGATGGCTCCTACGGCTGTCCCGTGCGTGGCCCAGAAGAGCCGTTGCCAGACCGCCTCGACCTGACTGGCGTCCTGACCGATCATGAGGGGGACGAGGTCGTTGCGGAGAAGCTCCAGCACCGCTCGCCCCCCGGTACCGATCGTGTACGAGTAGCCCGTCCCGGCCAGGCCGTCCTCTGTCTCGACATCGACGAAGATGGTTTCCTGCTTCGAGAAGGATTGGATGGCGTCCGTGCGAGGGCGCTCGGGGACCAGGTCAACGAGATACGTGTCGACGCTCCGAATCCGGCTCGACAGACGTCGCTGGGCGGGTGCGGGCTGTGCCATCAGCAGGACAGGTACTTGCTCTTGAAGCTCGCGACCAGTGTCCTGGTCATGGACTTGAAGTCGTTGTGGTAGCTGCTGACCTTATCGGGGCCGATCAGCATGGTCCCCGAGTCGATGAAGTACGGTGCATCGCTCTTCTTCGTGCAGCCATTGTGAAGCTGGTTGATGGCATAGGCGCCGATGTAGGCCTGGCCGTAGGGGTTCTGGCCCATACTGCCGATCAGAAAGCCGTCGGTGATGGCCTGAAGCGTGATCGGGTCGTCATCGATGCCCACCATCTTGATTCGCTTGTCCCCGAGTGTCCGCAGCGCTTTGGCGGCCGCAACGGTCGGGTTGTAGGCGCTGGTGACGATTCCGCTGATGTCCTTGTGGGCGGCCAGCGCCTGGTTAATCGCCGTGTCCGCGGTCTGGGCGTCTTTGTCGATGTCCGCCAGCGTGATCAGGGTGACGGCGCCACTAGTCTCGGCGACTGCCTTCTTGACCGCGTCGTCCCGCTTCACTGTGTTCGGGTCCGTGAGGATGCCGGTGCCATGCAGGAGCACGCCCTTACTGCCCATGGCCTGGATCACGGTTTTCGCGGCGGTGTACGCCGAGGCGCCCACGTCAGTCGCGAGACAGAAGCTCGTCTTCGTCGGCTCGACGAGACATCCGCCGACCGCGACCACCGGGTCGTGGCGTGCAGCCAGCTGACTGACGATGCCGTTCGCAGCGTTGCCGTCGGTCGGGAAGATGCCAAAGCCGTCGTAGCCCTGCGCCGCGAGGCTTGTGAGGAGCTGGTTCTGGAGATCTTGCTTCCAGTCACTGGGCACCTGGAAGCTGGCCTTGGACAGGTGCAGGTCGGTGCCAGCGTCCGCAATGGCCTGCCTCATCGGATCGAAGTATGGATGTGGCCCTCCGGGCACGATGGCGACGGCCGCTCCAGGCTTGGCGCCTGAGCTGGTCGTTCCACCGCCGCTGGCCCCACACCCGGTGACCACGAGGGTCAGGGCCGCGATGACCCCAAAGACACTTGTTCTCAATGCTCTTGCCCTCCCAGTTCTATTGAGCCTGGTGGTGACAGCTGGGACGGCTGCCCCTTCAGGTGATTCCAACATCCTATAGGATAATGCCCTCGTGGTCAAGGCCGCGAAGCAGCCGCTGCGGCAGCGGTGGCGCGTCGTCACTCGGTGCCAGCACCCGGTGCATATCTTGGCTTCTGGCCCTGGCGGAGTGCTCCGCGCTGGTGTGCCGTTCAAGAAAGTGGATCGTCCCTGTGATCCGGCCGCTTGGGATCGCCTCGATTCGCGGCAGCGCGGCCATTCACCTCGACCGCTATCCATCACGGCCGTGCTCCTTGGCCTGCTTGCGACGAGAAACACCGGCGGGCTGCGCTGGGCGCCGCTGGTGTCTGGGCTGGCTCAGACCAGCGATGCGGTGGTGGGCGCAACCCACGCGCAGCCGGGTATGGCCATAGGTTCGACTGTCGCCGCCCTCATCCAGCTCGGCTCGTCCCGGATTCTGAGGAGCTCTCCAGAGTCTTGACCGCCGTGGAGAAGCGGTCCTCACGGCCGACGTCCTGGCAGGCCGTTGCGCCATCTCCAGTTGGCCGGCATGGCTGCACTCCTCGCTATCCTGAGCAGCTTGAAAATCGGACTCGGTTTGCCGAACTCGGACAAGAGCCTGCATAACGGCCGCTTGCTCGTTGACATTGCTCGCCGTGCCGAACAGCTTGGCTTCTCAACGCTCGGCACAATTGGCAGAGTCGCCTTTCCGTCGTATGAAGAGCTGATCACACTGGGCGCAGCGGCAGCTGTAACAGAGCGGACCGGACTCATGACAGACATCCTGCTGGCGGCCACATGGGAGCCGGTGCTGCTCGCCAAGCAGGCAGCGACGCTGGATCAGATCTCGGGCGGCCGGTTCGTGCTAGGCATAGGGGCTGGCGGGCGTCCGGACGACTTCAGCGCCACCGGTTTCGGCTTCGATGATCGAGGCAAGCGGCTCGATGCCGCGCTCGACCTGATGCACCGAGCATGGCGTGGTGAGACGATCCCAGGGACGGGAGAGGTAGTCACCCCGCGCCCGGTCACCGGGCACTCGGTGCCCGTCATGTTCGGTGGCCAATCTGAGAACGCTGTTCGTCGCGTCGCCAAGCACGGTATCGGATACACGCTGGGCGGGGGCGACCCGACGGCGCTCAGCGGCATGATGGAGCGCGTCAAGCACCGGCGCCTTCGCGGGTCCGGACGGCTATGTGCCTGCGGCCGATCTCTACCTGGTCGACGCAGCGGGGCAGGCGCGGAAAGTCGACTCGCAGATCAGGCCCTGGTGATCACTGCATGTCTGTTCACTGCCGCTCCGACACTCCCGAGCCGGAGGTTCTTGTTCGTCGGGTGCGCTGATCTGGCTGTCGGAGGCCTGAACCTGACACAGAAAGTCGATAGCTGTGAAGGATGCCGTCCTGCTCAACCAGAATCGTCACCGCGCTGCCGGCGCCTCAGCTTGAGGCCGTGGCGGCGGAGCACTTTGCGCACAGTTCCGGCTTTGGCAAAGGCCGTCGGCTGGCATCAGGAGCAGCTGTGTGCCATCCTGTGGCGGGCCTATCGGATCGCGAACCCAGAGAGGCAGCGGCGATCGAGGCGTTTCGGGTCATGACCGACGAGGACGCGAAGCGCATCGCCGACGCCCTTGAGAGCTCGCTCGTACGGCCGCAAAGATCGAGGACGCATTGAAAGTTGGCGGCGCACTGAACCGCCTGGCGACCGCACTGGAGAGGAGGAACGGTTTCCCATGAGGCTCAACACGTCGCTCACGAAGGCCGGCAGGACGGCACGCGACCTTGAGGCAGTGGAACGGACCCCCAAGAGAGGGGACGTCGGCTACGTCGCGGCCCGTACAAAGAACCGCTTGGTCGGCCGCGCCCTAGCCCGCATGGGCATGTTCAGGGCCATCTTGAGTCCCTGGGGGCGGCAATGAAGGCGAGGCTGGCCCGGCGCCTCTGGCTCTGGATTGGGCTCGGCGCTCTAGTGCTGCTGCTGGGCACCTGCACCTTCGCGGTGATCATCCCCGGCGTGCAGCTCGCCATCCGCGAGAGCCAGGCGCCCCCACCACAGGCTCTGGCCGGTCTGGCCACGCACAGCTCGGCGCCGCACCCTGCACCGTCGTCACGCACGAACAACGCCACAGCGACGCCGAATGCAACGCCGATCTTGACGACCACCGCGACGCCTACGGCTGCCACGGTGTCAACGATTTTGCTGACCGGCTTCGGCGCCACGGAGGCTGAGTGGCGGGCTTCTCATGTGGCTGCTACCGACCCTAGTCTTCAGTCAGGTTGCTGCTGGGACCCCGACCCGACGCTGCCACGGGACCTGTCGACCGCTGTCAGCGGCTACCGCTACACCGAGGTTCAGCGCATGTCAGGCCGGGTGCTGCAGTACGTCCACAACTTCCATCGCTCGACGAACCAGGCCCAGGCTTTGGACGAGGCTCTTCGGCTCGACTTTCCGGCGGATACCAGGCGGGTCTGGTCGAAAAAGCTGGACGCCTGCGCTATACACCAGGTCCAGAGTGCAACGGTGGGTCAGGCTCTGGGCAGCAAAGGCGGGGCGCTTATCCGGTTCGCGACGAGCGCCACTGGCAGCTATGACCCCGCCAACGTCGGCTGGGCGAGCATCATGGTCGGGAACTACAGTGCTAAGGATGGCTTGGGGTGCTGACCAGCCGTTCGCGGAAAGGAGCGCCCTCCACCTCGTATCTGCTGCGCGTGTGCGCCGTCGTTGGTGCGGACTGGCGTGCCGTTAAGTCATGCAAGCCTACCGGAGGTGATCATTTTCGAAGATGCGGCCGCCTGAGGCGAGGGGTTGCTGATCGGGTCCTTCGGTACGTCCAGCGTACCGTAGGATCGAGCCATGTTCGACTCCGATTACGGCAAGCGATTGACCTCGCAAGGACGACTGGCGTGATCTATCGGTGTCTGCTGGGCTTGCCAACGCGGACTGGCGGGAACAGCTCGATCGCGTTCTTGGTAATTTCGTCGCAGGTCCTGGCGACCGAGCGGGCCTGACCGATCTGGCCGTATGCCGGCGTCGTCCGACGTTCGGCACAGTGCAGGTTCTATGCGGTGGCCTGACGTAACTGCATTCGCGGAGCGGCGGAACGCCTGATGGAGACACGCGTCCGCGCGTACATCTATGATCGGCCCGTGAGCGATGCTACCGTCGCTCGTTTTCGCTACCTCGCCGAGCCCCACGCCTACTCGACCTACACGACGGAAGCGGTGCGTTGCGACTCGTGGTCAGGTGAGGGCTGGGTACGGCGCCCCGTTCCGTGGCGAGAAGCACGCGGATTTTGTTTATGAGCAATGCTTGGCATCAGGAGCGCTCGCTGCCCTGGAGTTGACGACGAATGATGGCGACTTGGTGGCACTGCGACGTCAGCTCATGGAACTGCATCCAACAGCTGTGCCGGATAAGATCGAGCAAATCGCGCGCCAGCAAACCTATGAACTCGTGCATCGAACGCCGCAGCTGGTTACCTGGGAAGACTTCTTTTGGCCAGCTCACTGCGGTGATTACTGTCGCTCTGTGAAGGAGGCAGGCAAGCCCGATCTCGAGCGGCGACCGCCCGATGGCGACGGCAGGCGGTTCTTGGCCGTGAACCTCCACGACCCGGGTGCGACCGACATTGACTATCTGTGGGATAGCGTCCGACCCCACTCTCCGAAAGATGGTCGGGTTGCTTATCGTCTGGCTCCTCAAATGCATAACCTGTGGTCGCGCGGTAATTCTGTGGGATGCGCGCTGAGCGCCAATCGGGCCAATGTCGAGGCAATCTGCCCAATACGGGAAGTAGACGGCGGCGATCGTGGCTGATCAGAAAGAAGACGTAGAGGGTCTGGAAGGTCAGGGTCTGAACCACGAACAGATCAGCTGCCCAGATGGCCTGGACATGGTTGGCCAGGAAGGTGCGCCAGCTCTGGCTGGGCGGCCGAGCTGGCCCGCGGCGGCGGTACCGGCGGATGGAGCGGGCGCTGACGGCGATACCGAGCTTGAGCAGGTCGCCGCGGATCCGTTCGGTGCCCCAATGCGTACATCCCAGGGGTCTTTAAATGTCAAGCGGCTTCCTCGTGAAGCTGGACGGGCCAGGCGTGGGCTTCGTGGTAGAGCCGGCGCTCGCGCAGGCAGCCGTGAAGGATGCCGGTGAGCTTATTGGCGAGTGCTCGGACAGCCACGGTGTGAGACTTGTCGCGGGCCTTGAGCTGCTCGTAGTAGCGGCGAGC
>Ga0070699_100003570_pt1 | contig 13750 bp, 9 predicted proteins | sample KBSK1503metaG_FD_65473 | JGI IMG/M metagenome (GOLD analysis project Ga0070699, IMG submission 65473) | Corn, switchgrass and miscanthus rhizosphere microbial communities from Kellogg Biological Station, Michigan, USA - KBS K1-50-3 metaG | ecosystem: Host-associated > Plants > Roots >...
TTCAAGATCTATCTACACGCCCCAAAACAAGGCTGTATAGCTGCTGATCAGCGCATCGAAAGCGTTGGCTTGTTCTTAACCTCTTTTGCAGGAACGAATGGAATAGCGGGAACATCGGACGAGAAGAGTAAACCTTTGGAAAACGCTAAGATTGCAGTGTCATAGTGACCTGACCAAAAAGACTGTCCGCTTAGATTCAGCAAACGCAATTCCCTCTAGGTTGGGTCGTCAAAGACTTATCTTTCCAGCTCTCTATTCGTTGCGTGCAAACTGCGTGGAATTTCTTTATGACAAAGATCGTAGTTCGCTCTTGCGCAATCTGCGACTCAATCTCATAATCGGCCCATGACAGAGAAAGAGATCGTACTTGAGACCATTCGCGCCTTACCGGACGACTGTTCGCTTGAAGAGATAGCCGAGCGCATTGAGTTTATGGCTGCAATACAGAAAGGTCTCGATCAACTCGACAAAGGCGAAGGCATTCCTCACGACGAAGTAAAAAGACAGTTAGCCTCATGGCTTACAAACTAATCTGGTCTCCCGCTGCACGAGACGACCTTCACGATATAGTCGTCTTCATCGCACGCGACAATCCCAACCGCGCAATGTCCTTCGGATATGAATTGATCTCGGAGACGGACCGCCTACATGAATTTCCAGAGTTGGGTCGCATCGTGCCCGAATATAGGAATGATTGTATTCGCGAGATCATTTTTCGCCCGTACCGAATCGTGTACCGAGTCAATCATGATGCAAAGCTCTGTGAGATTGCGCGGGTTTGGCATTCGGCGCGAGGAATACCGCAGCTGTAACAGGACATTGTGTTCCGCGATCGAGCGCCAATGTGCCCCGTCTCGACGAGAAGGTAGTAATAGCATTAGCGATCTGATTCTCTGAAATTTCGCGGGTTGGAACTATTTCGAATAAGGACGGCATGGTGAAAGAAGCTAACTCGCTGCCTTTCTCGCGTTTGCAATGTCTTCCGCCGTATATGTTCTGATCACGTTTGATGCTATTTTCCAGATCGCTCGTGATAGATCGAACTGCCATCTAGCACCAATATAAGCCTTCTCGTCTTCGGACATAACCTGCAATCCAGTCGTAATGGGGACAGCGCAGGAAATCGAGATGGCAATGAAATTCGCGCAATACGTGATTAGCGGTTCGGTCAATTCCGCCATTACAAAGTTGAGCGGATGAGATGTACCGTCCAGTTCGGAATGTGGAACCTTTGCTCTTCCGACGGCCGTATCCCATTGAAAGCCGAAATGAATCTCAGATCTATAGTGAGCGTAGGTATCGCGAATCCTGATAACTGACTGTAACCATGGTTTGGTCTTCTCAATTTCTTCGATGAGCCAATCGATTCTTCCGACAGTCAGTTTATGATCTGTTTTCTTCAGGTTTTTCAAGCGTGCAATGATTCTGTTCCCATAATCGCCGTAGGTTGATAATGTGCCGGGTTGCAAACCTGTAATCGGAGATAACACTTTCACCAACATGTCCAAGCATGACTTGTATTGAGAAAAGAACGCCTCAACCTCACACAACATTTCGATCTCGGTGATTTTTACTCCTCTACGAAGGGCGTCATTTAAATCGGGGTTCGACGAAAATTCGCGGAGGCGGCTGGCCTGAAATTTCCTCGTATCGACGGCGGTGGTACCGCAAAGCTTGCAGTTTCATTGCCACACAATTAGCTCTGAACGAAAGTGCATCCGTCATCGAGGGAGCCAAATCTGGAACCCCCTTCAAAATCAGCCAAGCTTGTCCCATAGTCGCGCCATTTAGATCGGAATCTACGGGCACCACCGTGACAGTACCCGTTTTTTCGAGCATGCTTGGCAACCGTCTATTATTCAAAATGGCTTTTAGCCAATCGGTATCTTCAGCAAACACCGTGGAAATTCTCCTTCATCCTGATTTTAAGCTCAGTACCGCGAGCGTTGCGCATAAGCACCCAGATCTGTTGCTCGCCCCGCCAATGTAGTCTTCGTTATCAACAATATTGAGATCATCGGCGATAGTCACGATCAATCTAACAGCATCCATTCGCTTACAGCGAGCAGAAACCTAGTTGCAAAACATCTGTAGGCGAATTCATGCGTGTCAATTCCAGTTGCACAGTAGGGCATTGCCTTGGTGCTTACACAGCTAGAACAGTCTCCGTAGCTGTATATCTACTGATCAGCAAATCAAAGCGTTGGCCTATTCTTGGCCTCTTTTGCGGGAATGAAGGGAATGGCGGGAACACTGGGAATACTGGACGAGAAGCGTAAGTCTTTGGAAAAGCAGAAGATTGCGGTATCATAGTGGTCCGATAAAAAAGATCGCCCGCTTGGCTCAGTGGTAGAGCACTCGCTTCACACGCGATCTGAAAGCTCTCAAATTTCCTAAGAAAATCGTAAACGTCCAATAAAGACGCCGATTCTTTGTGTCCCTCGGTGTCACCAGGTGCCCTGCTGTGTCCTGAGAACCACCTAAAAAGGGGTACAAAAAGGGGTACACGAATATTGGCTGTGGGGGCCATAGAAGCGAAGTGAAACAGGATGAAATGACGAACAAACATAAACAAGTCGCCGATCCCGATGGCTTCGATGAAGGCACCTACAGGCTTGCGGTTTGTAATCAGTGTTTCGCAACCAGCAACAAAGTGGTCCATACAAAAATTTATGAATGTGCGCTTGCAGAGGAAGGTGCCAAATGATGGGCGAAGTAACAATCATCAGCCGCACGTACCGTAAGATCAAAGGCAAGTATTATGCTCGTGTCCGCTACAAGATCGATGACGGTAAACCGCTCGACATTCTGCGTCAGGTTGAGAACAAGTCTGCGATCAAACCGAAGCAGGCAGAGATCGAAGTTGAACTACTAAAGAATGGACCAGCACAACTCGTTGCCGGTAAAGTTACATTCCGGCAGCTTGCTCAACATGCCAAAGACAACATCTATGTCTCTGCCGTTTACGACGATCAAGAGACGAGAATAACGGGCTTTCGGAGCGTGGTACCAGCACACGCGGCTCTCAATAATCTGGTCGCCTTTTTCAGAGACACCGATATCAGAAAGATCAATGAAAAGAGGCTGACGGAGTATCAGGTCGCACGACTGGCCGGGACAATAAAGAGTCTGAGGAAGGTTAGTCTTTCGACCGTTGATCGTGAGTTGTCTAAGGCCCGCAGGCTCTTCAACATTGCCGTGGATGAAGGGTGGCTCGTTAGATCGCCGTTCACTAAAGCGGTGTCAAAGAATTTGATTCACGACGCCGCTGAAACTCCAGATCCGATCAAGACGCGCGAGCTTACTGACGAAGAGGCACGGCGAATAATGAAGGCGCTCGACACTCCCGAACGTCGTCATACTCTACCAGTGTTCATTGCGGCAATGGATACTGGAGCCAGAAGGTCCAGCCTGTTGGATTACCTTCGCTGGAAAGAGATTAACTTTGCTGACGAGATCATCACGCTCACTGCCTACAAAGGCAAAGGCAGGAACATCAAGCCAAAGCGCTGGCCGGTGCAGATGACTAGCCGGTTGAAGAAGGAGTTGCTGCAACTGCAACTCCAGAGAAAGAACAAGAACGACGATGCTCTTGTGTTTGAACAGGCGAAGATCAATTTGCGCAAGTTGTGGACTGCGGCATACGCCGAAGCAGGAGTCCCAAAAGGTACACGCCTCTTCTACTCTGTGCGTCACAACTTCGGCACTGAAATGGCTAATGAAGGCATGCCTTTACCAGCGCTTGCTAATTTGTTAGGCCACAGTGACGTGAAGATGACGATGAGATACTACAACATGAATAAGAAAACCATTGACAAGGCTCGAGACATTCTCAACAGGAGGACAATGGTCAATGGCTAAAAGACGATCCTCGCGCGGCGCTAACTTAAGCACAACAATCCTGATGCAGTGGTTTTTGAGGAAGCCAAGGTTAACCTGCGTAAGGTCTGGCGTGCCGCGTATGCTGAAGCAGGAGTGCCGAACGGTGTCAGAATGTTTTATTCGGTGCGCCACGCGTATGCGACTGACATGGCAAACAAAGGTATGGAGTTGCCGGAGCTTGCTCGTCTCTTGGGCCACAGCGACGTGAGTATGAGTTACAGATACTATAATCTAACGAAAGGCACCCTCGATAAGGCTCGTAACATTTTGAACAGGAGGGCAGTGGTTAATGGCTAATGAGGCCCTCCCGATGCAATGATTAACAGCCTCGTGCTCGCGGGGTGCAACTCGAGTTCCAGACATGATCAAAAAAGGTGCTCGCACAGATCCAACTCGCGAGCACCTGCCCTGCGAAGTAAGTTTCAACCCTTTCACGCGACTTTTGATCACAACATCATTGCAAACCGTCTTCGAGATTACATAGCCAAGCTCGCCAATGACCATAAACCCAAACTCTTATCCGAGTATATGCCTCCTGCTTCGGTGCACTTCTCGTTAATTAAGACTAGTGGTACGGGAAAGTTAAACGGCTCCAGTTGAAAATTCAACGGACGCCAGTCTCCGGTCACTATGTCAGGGTTGGCTCTTCTGTTCGTGAACGTAGTCATCAACAAATACTTTGTCCCGCTCACCTTGAAATTTCGCAGCGCCCGAATGATGTCTGCATAGGAAAAATGCACCAGACAATCGCGGTTGAAGATTAGATCGACTTTGGGAAGCACGTCTGTCGTGATGTTCGAGCAAACGAACTCCCTTCCGCGCCCTCCGTATCGCGTCTGATTCTGCGATACCAACTGTGGTACGATGTCCACGCCGATGTATTGGTCCAGTCTGAGATTGACATCACGCAGCCAATGGAAATCGCCACTCGGCGCGTCTAAGAATGATCTGACGTCAAAGGCCGAGACAAGCAGCGGCAACCGCTGTCTAATCTCTGCTGTCTGTACGAGACAAGAACCGGGGCCGGAAACAGACTCATCACCAACCAGCAGGTTACTCCGGTGAATGTTGGCAAAGATAGATTCCAATCCTGAATCATGCTTCAACTTCTTGGGATCAGTTTGCGACAAAAGCACGACTCCCTCGCCAGTGTCGAGGGTTTCATGACGCACCTCTAACCCTCTCCGGTGCGAGGCGAGAAAATGGCGCAGACTCCCGGCTGAATTCACATCGTCGCGCCCACCGTTATGCCCTGCCTTCCATGCGCCACCGACTCGGTCTACATTCGCAAGTACATAAGCCGATTTTCTCAGTGCCGTCTGGAGAGTTTTTTCGCCGATCGGGCGCGAACACTCTTTCAGGATATTACCGAAGATCGTTAAATCCCATCCTTGTTTGCCCTCTTCGATAATCGTCGCGGCCTCACCTATATGGATTTGATCGTAAAAGAAGCGGTGATGGTCAAACACTTTCTCATCAGCATCAGCCACACCCTCAAGTCGTAGTTGCCACTGCCGACGGTCGCACTTCTGTTCATACAAATCTCGCAACAGTAGTCCCCAACGACCCAACCCCATGTCCAAATCCAAGACGCGCGCGGGCGCAACCTGCGAAATAGCGTCAAGACAGAATGGCATCTGTCGCCACTTGTGCGAACCATTCACATGGGTCTCGTTAGATGGTTCAGGAACGACGGTTGGGATATCCTTAACCTGCAGTGCACGCTGCGAGAGGTAGCGGAAGAAAGAACCCTCTGCCAACAGGTCGTCCAATTGATGGGTCTTACAATAGTCCTGTACCGCCATGTTCGAGAGCATGTAACAGATCGCTTGCTCGTTGAATACCTGTTCATGCTCAGCATCGCTTCGGCGAACGAAGAACCTTTCGGGCTCGCTCCAACACACAGGTTGAATCTCTTCGCAAGCTAGTTCCAGCCACGGAGATGTGCAGGAGTTGATAACGTTTGTCAGTGGCTCACTGCCAAGAGAAGTCCAGCCTAATGGCTTACCGGATCGCAGCAGATCACATAGGCACCTGTAAAACTCATCAGCCACGTGGCTGCCGGGTCGCGCGCCGATGAAGCCGTTCGAGACGTAAGTGCTGCGTTCGCGGTGTGCGAGAAAGTCATACTCCCGGAGTTTTTCGAGCAAAGGTCGCAACGGTTGCATCACCAGACAATCCGAGTCGATCCACAACCCTCCATATCTCGCCAGGAGAAAAGCTCTGATGAAGTCTGCGCGATGTGCTACCTCCATTCGAGTCAAGTCTATGTCACGATCAATATCACGCCAGCGGTCAAACTCTGCGGGGGTAAGCAAGCGTGCGTTTGGAGCATGAGCCAAGATGGTTTGTTGACATGTCTTGATCCATTCAGGGCATGGGCCTTCCCAGTAACACCAAACGGGTAAATCCTGGTAGGTCTGCGGGATCTCAGCACTCACGCTTGACTCTAAGCGTTCTCCCTCATCGTCGTAGCCGTTGGAAGGATGGCCCAGCATGACAGAAAGCGGTTGCGCTAAAGCGAGGGCGAAACTCCGGGCGTCTGATTCGATCGCTGGATCGCCCTGCCATTCCCAGACGCGCAAACCCGATTGCTTGCAGCTGTCACTAGCAGCGGGCGTCGTCGTTATTATCGCTCCGCACAGTTCCAAGGTCGTTTCCGCGCTTTCAATCAGGGGAAGCTGTTCCCCTGCTACGATCAACAGCCGATTTTGTAGGTTCGTTGAGGGAGAGCGACCGAGAAATGCTAAGGCCGGTAGGAAGCCACACATAACCAATGCATCTGGAGGGTCGGTGCCCAGGGTTTCGTCATCGAGAGTCTTTAACGTCTCGACGTTCGCTTCGAACAATTTACCTAACTGTCTGACGGCGTTTTGAGCAAGCTGAGTGCCCGCCTCTGTTTCATCCGTAACGATAACAATGCGTTTCCGTGCTTCCCACGGGCAAGGGAGGTGTGTGGGAGACGGAAATCGCCGAAGAAACTCGTCCGAACGGCGAATGGCGCGCAGCTCGTTCAACAAAGTAAGATTCGCGGTGTAATCCAGATGTGAACGGCAAGAGTTTGGATGGAACAGGTGGTACACGTTTTGGTCATGAGATCGGGTGCGGGATACTCTTCCAAGTAGCCACGCCTTGTGTAACCATCCGTTGTCTTCGCCGCCCCAACCGCGAAATCCTTCCGGCAATCCGCCGTAGCGTAGAAAGAAACTTCTTTTTACGAGTCCGGTACCTCCGTCCGCATCCTGTGAACGAATCGTGTTGACCGCCCGGCAATCAATTGGATTCTGCTCCCCACGCATGACTCCCAGACTGTCAGCGAGCGAGAGGTACTGCAATGAAGAGAAAGGCACCAGATAATCCAACTGAAGTGCCCGCAACTCCGACGCAGCGCGCATCGCAAAATCAAGCGGTACGATTAGATCATTGTCCAGCCAAAGGATTAGATCATACTCCGCGAAAGAGCTGCCCAGGTTCAAAGCGCGTGCGCGCTCAAACGCCCCCTGATGACGTGTGAACACGTACTTGTCCGCCCAACGGTGGGAGACATCCAACGCATATGGCCTGGAGCTCGTTTCGACCACGATGATTTCGCCCACGCCTTTGCACTGGCGCAGGTTTGCCAGCGTTGCCTTCAAATGAGGCAGGCGCTCTTCGCCGCCATGGGGGATAACAACGCTAATTCCTTCTTTCCCTTCGTTCATGGTCCCTTCTCCGTTGGTAAATGCAACAGCAGGCGCGCCCGGGAAACCGGGTGTCAGATCAATCGTGTCATAGTCGTTGAGTTGTGTCCGGATCTGTTTGCGCAGCGGGTCGCCGTACTGGCGCGGGATAGGATGCATCCAGAAAACATCACGGCGGGCGAAGGCCTCGTTGAGCTGCCGAGGCGAGTAGCGAACGCGATACTTAACGTAATCATCGTGGCACGGGTTGGGAATGATTCGGTAGCCAAGGAGCGCGACAACCGTAGGGAAAATAATCTCTTCCGTTGCCCAGATTTTGCTGCGACTCATAATCTCATTGAGCTGTTCGTCCTTGGCAAAAAGGTTGACGAGGTCTGCAGTTGATTCGCGCGTGAAGACTGTCGAAGGCCAGAATGACCAGTGGACAAATTTCTCTTCGCCCTGCGGGAAACGCTGCAACCAGTGGCGCCACAGGTCGAATTCCCGCCATGCTTGCACCGCAGGCGCAACTCTTGTGTTCGGCGGTTGTCGATCGGGCGAGTTGGAGAGCATGCCAATGTGATCGAATCCCGAAAGATACTGGGATACATATTGCGAGTACCCCTTCCGCACCGCGATCTGATCAGAGTCGACTACCGTGAAGGTGTCGAATGACAGATTGTCGAGAGCAAACTTCATCGAGTCGAGCGCGAATCCATGCAGCCAACCCCATTTCATCTGGCGCGGTGTTGGATGGACCACCGCTCCATATCGCTCGAAGGCAAAACCGTGGTTGAGTAAATTAGGATCGTTGCCGCCGTTATAAAGGAGAATCACAGAATCGGGATCGTGATATCTCAGGTTACGAACGAGATCGACCACACACTCCTGACTCTCGTGCACCAGACAGGCAAAAACATTTCGCAACGGCGCTACGTTCTTCTCACTTATTGGATCCTGATGAGTTAGCGTGAGGCTGTCTGTGACTGTGATCGGTTTGGCCGCGATCGTTCTTGCCCGCGGATAACCATTTGTCCTTTCACTGGACGGTTTGTAAAACTCCCAATCAGCGCCGAGAATCCCGGCAATCGCATCAACCGAATGTGCGCGCCACCAACTGCCGTGGGTCTGCTTGGGACTCACATTACTGGCATGGATCATGTGTACCGCAAAGGTGTGGTCCTTTAGAGGCAAGACACTGCTAGGATTGGCGCTCCAAACAAAGCGAGCATCCATGCCGCAGTTGTTTTCCACGAACCGGTGGCTTTCCCAGAACTTCTTCCGGTAACACAACTCGCTCCCCAGCAACCACACGCGGTGCTCTCGCGGGTACACATACTCGTAAGCACGACCGCTTTGAAGATCGTAGTACAACAGCGTATTGATTCCGCAAATCTCAATTCCATTCTGAGCGAGCGCTTTTACCTGACAACTTAAACGCCTCGGCGCATACCAATCGTCGTCATCCCAATGCGCAATGATCTCGCCGCGCGCATACTCACATGCCTGATTGAGCTTTGCCCCCAACGTGATCTTTTGATCCAATCGCACATAAACGATTCGCTCGTCCACCGGCAGCAGGTCATTGATCGCGTCCGTGCCGTCATCGAGAATGATCAGTTCCCTATTTGCATAGTCTTGACGAAGGAAATACTCAATCGCATGCGGGATGAACTGCCTACGGTTGTAGGTCGGCATGATGCAGGAGACGTATGATTGTTCGGTATTAAGCTGCATTCTTTAACTGAGTTTACTAACAGCGCTTGACGAGGTTTTTCGGATCATGCAACGCGGTTAGAGTCACTTTTTTTCTATGACTACTTCACACTCTTGATCAAAAGGTGTATCGCTTTCTTCTTCTTCTGACGAGCTTCATGGACGGTCACGGCCTTGGCCTTGCCGAACGGGACTTTTAGGCTCTTTACGGTTGAACCGCTGCTGCGATTTTCGCCGGCCTGGAGGGGCCAGAGGTTACTGAGCGTATCAGGGCCACCTAACTGGCGCTCCACTACATGATCGCCATCCAAGCCTTCCTTACCAGGACGAAAACCAAACGGCCTGAACTTATTGTTTATCTTGCTTCCACCACCTGTGCTGCCTTTCTCGTCATAAAGGAGTAGCTTACCGGGGCTCAGGCTTGCGAACGCCGGATCCAAACCGACTGGGCCTCCTACAGGCAACTGCTGTTCAGCACCCCCCGCAGCCTTAAAAACCTTCACGACCCCTGACCAAGCCTTGAAATCGTCCTCCTTGCTCAAATTTGGTTCCCTCGCGACAAGCATGTCTTTGGCCTTTTGGGCGTTTCCGGCAGCAGCCGCCGCCATGAGCCACTTCTGTTCGAGAAATAAGGCTGTCAACGGACCGATATAGATATTCGGATAGGCGGCAGCTCGACGCTTCGGGTAGTCGATCGGAACCGGCCTTTTCTCACTGCCCTCGTCTTCCGCCTTGTCTAACAGCCCCGCCAGTACCTGGCCCAGCGCATTAAAGTTCACGGTGAGATCTGCGTCCAGCTTGGCGATTACGGCCTGATTGGGTGCATCCTTCTTCTGCGCCGTGGCAATCGACTTCTTTAGTTTTTCTATTTTTGTCGACAGGCTCTTGATCTGGTCCATTTCTGCCTTCGATCCACCGGCAGGAACGTAATCGAAAATAAACTCTTCTGGTTTCTTCGGAGTGGTGCGAACCATTAGCTCCGCGCTCTCTCCTTCCCCTTGGAACAGTATTGTGTGAGACTCGCCGCCTCCGCTAAACGGGACTTTCTTCTTCCACCATTGGAACAGCGCCTTCGCTCCCGCCTTGGCCGCACCAACCAGTTTCTGCAACATCTTCCCGAGCCAATCGACAATCTTGTTCAATCCCTTATCGATCGGGTCGCGGATCTTCCTGATAATCGCAACAACCTTTTTCGGGACATCACCGGCGCCGACCAACTTAGCCAAAAATCCAATTACCAATACCAGCGTATTGGCTAGTGTTTGCTCCACCTTCTTTGCTGCAGCATCAATCTGACCGGCGGCAATAGCGGAAATAGAATCAATGAAAGATGCAACGACGGCGGCTATTTGTTGGATCTTCTCGATAAAGAACGTAACGGTATTCCAGATTGCAAGGATCGCCTGAATCACCGCACCGGCAGGATTCAATGAGGTCACCAACTTCACGACGGCAGCCTTAACGATCTCGGTCGTAACCATTTGGATGACCTGCGAGATCAGCTGATCTTTCAACTCGGTCAATTCAGTTTTTATTTCTTCCCAAGCGGCTGCCGGACCATCCTTCACTAGCGTGACCAGGATCTTAGCGGTTTTCTCCAGACCAGACAGTACCGGGTCGGGGATAATCTTTACCAGTTTCGCGCGGATGTTTTGCCAGGTCAGTCCTAACACCGAAAGGACCAGTTTAATGATTTCGAGGAGACTAAAAGACTTTGGAACATAGACTCCCTCATCACCCAGTGGCCCGGTAATCCATTTGATTAAGGCGGTCTTTAGATGTTCGAGAATGTTGCTTGCGAACATCTCGAAGCCCAGCTTACCTGCGCGTACCAGGTGACCGACAAAGGTGACCGGATCTTTTACAATCGTATCGAAAGCGGTTTTAGCTTTGGCGATATAGGGCTTGACCTTAGGCGCCAAGACGTCTACCAGGATCTCCAGCAAACTGAGCACCTGCTTCAAGGCCCAAGAGCCAAATTCGGTGGCGATATTGATAAACGCGCCGGCGATCTTGCCGAAAGCGCCCACAACGGTAACGACGTCGCCAATAGTCAGAGAGGAAATCGTGTCAACAATCTTCTTCGGTATGGCGCGCACGAAACCCATCAGACCTGCTAAAGCACCCTGGAACCAGGCCCAAGCTCGGTCAATCGCTTTGCCCCTCTTAATGTTTTCCCAAACTTCTTCCTGGCCGATCAACTTCATGAATGGCCCTATAACCGTTTCAGCAGTGCGCGGAAAATGTTCGCCTGTTATCGGGTCTTGCTCGAGAACGGCCTTCAGCAGATTCCAGCCCTCAGTACCTTCGGCCATCTTAGCGAGCGGACGCAGGATGGCATCTTTGATGAACTTGAGGATGTCGGTAATGAGCCCCTTTGCGAAGGTGATGATGCGGTCGATCGGTTCGGTGAAGATCCGTTTAGCGCGCTCCCAGACACCGCTGAAATTAGTAATATCTTCAAGCTTGAGGCCGCCAATAAATGTGGTTAACGCTTGTTTGATGTCGCTGCCAACCATGCCAAGCGTCTTGATCTGTTGCTCGACCCAATTGCCTACCTTGTCGAAGACGCCATGGTTTTGCAGCGCTTGTGAGATCAGCGTGCCGCCAGGGATCACCTCGATCAACCCGCGCAAGATATTGGCCGCACTACGATCAACCTTGCTCATGTTGATCGGGTTCACGCCCAGGACGACTGTGAACATCCGGAAGCCGGGAATCAGGTTGGCTTTCTCCGCGATATAGTCGAGTGCTTTGCCGATCCCCAGTTGCTTAGCTTGCTCGGCAATGAAGTCGAGCCCGCCCCCGACAGCCTTAGCGGCTCCACCAACCGCACTAGTTGCCCTATCCCAAAGGCTTCGCTCTCCCTGCACGCAAAGACCGCTCGTCCGTTGATGTACGGTAAAAGGCGCGCCTTGTAACACTGCGACGGAAGACTGGTGCGCCTCATGTTCGTAGCTGTCACTCTGGCCTGGTGCTGATCGTTGCACCGTCGACGCGCCCTGCTGCTGTACGGTGTGGGCCACCTCATGCGCCATCAGAGAGAGGTCAGTGGCCCGTTCGCGTGGACCAAGAAAGATATCGTTACCGTAAGTAAATGCGCGGGCGGAGAGATTTGTCGCAGCCTCCTGGGCACCTCGATCCGTGTGGACTCGTACCGACGCCAGGCTGACTTTGAAACTGCCTTCCAAAGCCTGTCGAGTTGCGGGTGGCAACGGCGCGCCGCTTCCAGATAAGGCAGAGGGACCACCGGCATTGGAGCCTGACGAACTGTTCAAGCGCACTGCCGGTGGGGCCGATTGCAAGAACGAGGAGGATTTCGACATCGCAGGCAAAAGACTGCGCGCTGGCGGCGGCGAGGACAATTGCTTCGCCGAAGAATTGCTGACCGGCGCGGGCGTGCGAGGGGTTAGAGCGGTTGCAGCCATGATCTCTTCACCAACGATCGATAGATGCGACTGGAGCAGCGTCCCGCAATGGACACACCGCGCCGAGTTTTCGGTATTCGCTGCGTACAGCGATCTCCAGATGGGCGGTCTCTACGCGGCCACCGGAGACGGCGTCATCTAGTGCCAGCGTCGAAGCGTGAAGAACGGCATTACGAATCTGACCGCCGTTCAATTCACAGCGCTGCGCTATTTCGTCGAGCAGAGTCGGTTGAACTTTGTGACCAGCCGGAAGGTGCATCTGCCAGATTGCCCAGCGCTCGAACGCGGCAGGTGAATTGAAACTGATGACCACATCCATGCGGCGTTTAAACGCACTGTCAATGCGCTCGCTCGCATTCGTAGTCACGATGAGAATTCCTTCAAAGGATTCGAGACGCTGGAGCAGATAGTTGGTTTCCAGGTTGGCGTAACGATCATTTGAGTTGTTGACCTCGGTTCGCTGCGTCAACAGCGCGTCACCCTCGTCGAGCAGGAGAATTACATCGAGTTCTTCCGCGAGGGCAAAAATCCTGCTCAAGTTCTTCTCCGTCTCGCCAATGTACTTGTTGACGACCATTGAGAGATCGAGGCGGTAAAGATCCTTCTGTAACGACGCGGCCAGCAGGCGCGCAGCGAGAGTCTTCCCGGTTCCACTCGTGCCGTTGAAAAGCGCGCGCACGCCGGCATTGAGTTGCGAGCCAAGCACTTCACCGACGGATTGGCGAAGCCGCTCGCGATGTCGACAACGACTGACGAGATTCTCCAGTTCGCGTTGCGTATCTTCGACGACCGCGAGGTGACTCCAGTTACCGACCGCGTTGACGTGAGCAGCGAGTGTGTCCAGTGCCTGATGATTCAACTCCCTGCTCGCTTGCTGGACATCGCTGACTGTGATTGCGTGTCGACCATCGAGTGCCGCATAAGATGTCGCAAGTTTGGCGGCGCGACGAATGTTTCCACTGGTCATGCGAAAGCGCTCGCTGATAGTTTCGAGTTGGTCGGTTTTTGCCGCGTGCTCGCTCGTACGTGAGTCGCTGTTTGATTCCAGGCTTTGCTGCCAGTGAA
>Ga0070699_100003571_pt1 | contig 13748 bp, 12 predicted proteins | sample KBSK1503metaG_FD_65473 | JGI IMG/M metagenome (GOLD analysis project Ga0070699, IMG submission 65473) | Corn, switchgrass and miscanthus rhizosphere microbial communities from Kellogg Biological Station, Michigan, USA - KBS K1-50-3 metaG | ecosystem: Host-associated > Plants > Roots >...
TGAACATTCAGTTTGCGATCAGGGACCATCGGGTTTACGTGCTCGAAGTGAATCCGCGTGCTTCGCGAACGGTTCCGTTTGTCTCGAAAGCTACGGGCGTTCCGATCGCACGGATCGCGGCGCTTGTGATGGCGGGTCAAAAGCTCGAGTCGTTTGGTTTGCCCGACGAGCTGACAGTGAAACGTTTCTTTATCAAGTCGCCCGTATTTCCGTTTGCAAAGTTTCCCGGAGTCGATCCGGTGTTGAGTCCGGAGATGCACTCGACCGGTGAAGTGATGGGCATCGGCGACACGTTCGGCGAGGCTTACGGAAAAGCGATGACGAGTGCGAGCTTGAGTTTGCCTTCCGCCGGCAAAGCGTTTCTAAGCGTGAACGATGCCGACAAGGGTACGGCAGTTTTACTCGCTCGACGGTTGAGCCGTTTGGGTTTCGAGATCGTTGCCACACTCGGAACCGCAGCGCGTTTGCTCGAAGTCGGCATGACGGTTGAGACTGTTTTCAAGGTCAACGAAGGCAGGCCCAACATTGTGGACCATATCAAACGCGGTGAGATATCCCTCGTGATCAATACGCCCCTCGGCCGTGTTTCGCACTATGATGAACAGGCAATCCGGCGCGCGGCCTTGCAATATAACGTGCCGTGCGTGACGACGATGACGGGCGCGCAGGCGCTCATCGAAGCGATTACGGCCGGTGGAGCGCAGGAGGCTACGAAGGTGCATTCGCTTCAGGAGCTGCACGCGCTAACGGCCAATGTCTATTAATTCTCCGGAAACAATTCGTCGCATACTGGATGAATGTCGCACGATAGCAGTGGTGGGACTTTCGTCTGATTCCTGGCGGCCGTCGAACAGCGTCTCGGGTTATATGAGACGCCACGGTTACCGCGTGATACCGGTTAATCCCAACGAGACGTCTGTGTTTGATGAGAAGTCGTACCCGGATCTGTTTGCGGTGCCGGAAAAGATCGAGCTGGTCGATATCTTTCGGCGCTCGGACGAGGCGGGCAAAGCGGTGGACCAGGCGATCGCCGTCGGAGCAAAAGCAGTTTGGTTGCAGGAAGGCGTTATCGATCGCGAGGCGGCGCAGCGCGCGGTCGATGCTGGGCTGCTGGTGGTGATGGATCGTTGTTGGCTCAAAGAGCACGCGCGCGCAAGCCGGTAGATCATGTCGATTAGGGTCGTAGTTATTACTGTCAGTGACGCATGTTCGCGTGGTGAACGAGAAGATGCGTCCGGTGCGGCGCTGGTGGAGTTGCTGACAGGGATTGGTGCTGAGATGGTGGAAAGCAGAATACTTTCCGACGATCTCGAGCCGCTGGTTCAGGCGTTGCAGCAGTTCGCGGAGCGCGCGGATGTCAACCTGATCATCACGACTGGCGGCACGGGCCTGGGGCCGCGTGACAATACACCTGAGGCGACTCGGCGGGTGATCGAACGCGAGGCGCCGGGGATGGCGGAGGCGATGCGAGCGGAGTCACGCAAGGTAACGCCGATGGTAATGATCTCGAGAGGCGTGTGCGGGGTGTGCGCCGGGACGTTGATTGTCAATCTTCCGGGATCACCGAAGGCTGTGCGAGAGAGTTTCGCGGTGATTGCGCCAGTCTTGCCGCACGCGATTGATTTGTTAGAGGGTAGGACGGAGCATAAAGCGTAAGAAAATATTTCACGCAAAGGCGCAAAGGGAAGACGCAGAGGCGCAATGAAGATTGTAGATTCTTCGTTGCGCCTCTGCGTCTTCCCTTTGCGCCTTTGCATGAAACCTATCTACGCCACTTGTGAGCTCAGCCTCACCTTATAATCGAACGCATCTTGAAACAGACCTATTCTACGTTCAGCTTCAGTCAGCTCGTTCTCACACTCCGCTGCGCTCAGCGCCTGAATGTGAACCACGTTCCGATTGCGCCTGCACAACAGATCTTTGACACGATTGTCATGCCGGCGGTCCAGCGCATCAGCCAGGCGCAGGATCCCCGCGAGACGCGACACCGTGAGCCGGTCGGCCCCACTCAACGCCGCATAATTCGGGTGATGATTCTTCGGCAACGAACCCTTGTGATAACGTGCGATATTAGCAATCACCGCCCGCTCGCGCTCCGAAAACCCTGTCAACTCCGAATTCTCGATCAGGTAAAGCGAGTGCTTGTGATGCGACTCATGCGCGATGTGATAACCAACGTCGTGCAGCAACGCCGCCGCCGAAAGCAGCAACCGCTGATGTCGCGTCAGCTTCGTACTCTCCGCCAGCGCATCGAAGATCGTCTCCGCGAGTCGCGCCACCTGGTGCGAGTGCGCCTCTTCGTATCCGAAACGTTTCCCGACTGCATGAACACCGCGCAGTTTCTGGTCGGCGATGTCCGGCATCGGCGGACGCGACTGCGCTTCCCAATCGCGTAGCCGATCGATAATCACTCCCTCACGCAACGCCCACTCGCAGGTAGTCAGCGACTTGATCCCGAGGGCGCGCATGATCCCTTCGAGCAGCAAACCACCAGCCACGATGATCTCCGCTCGTTGCGTCGTTATGCGTGCCGCGCTTCTGCGTTCCGCAGTCGTCATCTCGGCCAGCCCGGCATTGAACTGCGTCAGCTCGCGCAAGTTGATCACTGCTTCGACCGGCTGCACCTTCTGTCCGTTGCCGGTCCAGGCGCGCAACGTATTCCCAATCGCGAGGATCGTTCCCGACGTTCCGGTAACTGCATCCCAACGACAGTCATGTAACTCACGCGCCGGACGCTCGACCGCTGCGCGAATCTCAAACTGCATCTCGCGCACCGCTTTCGATCCCGGCGGATCGGATCTGAAAAAACGTTCCGTCAGACCAACCGCGCCCAGCCTGATCGAGTGCAACCTGAACGGCAAACCATCGCGAAAGATCGAGATCTCAGTCGAACCGCCGCCGATGTCGATATTCAGCAATGCCGCACTTTTGTTACTGCAACCATGTGACGCCGCGAGCCCGATCAAACGCGCTTCCTCGATGCCCGAAAGTATTTCGACTTTGATTCCCGTCTTCTGCTCGACGGCGTTGATGAAGTTGGCGGAGTTGTTTGCTTCGCGCACGGCAGCGGTCGCAGTGGCAACGATTCGTTCTGCACCGCGTGCTTCGGCAATCGATCGAAAGCGGCGAATGCAATCAGTCGCACTGAGTATTGCGCTGCGGCCGAGATGGCCTTTCAACAAGGTCTCATGGCCCAACCTCACGGTCTCTTTCTCGCGCGTGAGCACCGCAAATGAATCGCTCGCGGCAGCGTCCACCACCACGAGCTTGATTGAGTTGGAGCCGATGTCGATGGCCGCAAACTTCAAGACAGGGCCTCTTTGTTGAGGTCTACTACATTTGTCGAGGTCTTGGCGGCAGGTGCGGATTTGTCTCGCACCGGAATCAATGGACTGACATTATCTTCGTTCGGTGTTGCCGGCTCGTCGATCAACTTCGTCACGGCGCGTCGGAGGTCCGCTGCGACACTGCGAACCGAGCGGGAAGCGTTGAGCACGTGAAAGTTGTATTCCAAACTCATGCGATCAAACACGCGGAGCAGGCGCGTTTGATACGCGATGAAGCTGTCGTAGAAGTCTTCGCCGAGGCCCAGGTCCATGCCTGACTCCCAGTAGTCAAAACCACGACCGGAGCTGAGTACGCGTTCGACAAGCTGCTGCGGCGACGAGATGCGCAAATAGAAAACGGCGTCCGGTACGAGCGCCATGCTGTATATCGAACGAATCCACCCGGAGTCGATGCCGCGCACCTCCGCGCGCGCCATGGCCGAATAGATGTAACGATCCGTCAGCACTACAAAACCGGAACGCAGTGCGGGCAGCATTTCGTTCTCGAGGCGATCGATGAAGTCGGTGGCGTAGAAGAGTTGCATCGTGAGGCGGCCCAGCGTGTGTCCGGTCTTCGCTTCTTTGATACCGCGGCCGGCGAGCACGGAACGCGTCATTCCGGTATCGAGCACCGCGTGACCGCGCGACTCGAGCCAGGTGCGCAGCAGCGCGATATGAGTGGACCGGCCCACACCGTCAGTGCCTTCAACCACGATTAGCTTGCCGCTGTATTCTTCCTGTTCGACACCGGGCAGCGGCGTGCCGTATGAGTGCTTCGAGTTAATAAGTTTTGCCCCGCCTCTTCTTGTTAAGGTGTTGGCCGATCAGCAAGCGCATCTCCCGTTGCTGACGTTCGATCGAGCGGCTCGCGTCAATCACCGTCAACCCAAACTCCGAAACCATGCGATCGTATTCTTCGAGAATCTTGCCCTGAAAGATCTTGAAACTATCCTCGGGATCGTCGGACCAGCCGAGGTCCATGCCGGCTTCGTAATATTTCAAGTTTGGTCTGCCGGAAACGATGCGATCGATTGCGACGTCGAGTGGCGCCCTGAAAAAGAAAGCGACCGTCGGCCTCACGGCAAACGAGTAAACGTCTCTCACCCAAGTGCGATCGCAGCCACGCACGACGTCGCGCGCGAACGCCGTATAGATGTAGCGATCGGCCAGGACGATGGCGCCGGCTTTGAGTGGCGGAATGATGTCACGCTCAGTGCGATCGGCAAAGTCGGTTGCATGCAGCAGAGAGAAACTCGCGGGCGTGAGCAGGTGGCGCTTCTTGGCGCGTTTTGTCGTATCCTTCACGAGCGGCGACGAGTTCCACTCAGAGAAAAAGACCGGATAGCCTTCGGCCTTTAACCATTGATAAAGGAGCGCGAGCTGGGTTGATTTGCCGCTGCCGTCAGTGCCTTCGACGACAAACAGTTTGCCGGGATATTGATGGTGTCCATAGGAAATCATCTGCGTCTGAGCCTAGGTTACTCGTATTACAGGAGTGTGAAACGTGCCGCAAACTTTGTACCTCTTACGACATGCCAAATCAAGTTGGAAAGACGATTCCTTGCGCGACTTCGATAGACCATTGAAGGGGCGTGGCCGAGATGCGGCGAAGCAAATCGGAAAACGACTTGCAGACGAGAAACCGCGGCCGGTGTTAGTGGTCTGCTCGCCGGCTGTGCGCACGCGCGAGACGGCGGACATCGTGCTGAAGCAGGCCCACTTAAAAGTTGACCTAACCTTCGACGAGCGTATTTATGAAGCGTCGCTACGTGACCTGTTGCAAGTCGTGGCTGACATCCCTGACGACAAACAGGCGGCGATGATGATTGGACACAATCCCGGATTCGAGGAGTTGGTGGCGTTCCTGAGCGGCGAACACCGGCGCATGCCGACGTGTGGTCTGGCGAAGATCAGGTTGGAGGTTGCAAGCTGGAAGGAAATCAGAGCCGGTGAGGGAACCTTGGAGTGGTTTATTTCACCGAAGGAATTGCCTGAGGATTAACGATCGCTCACGAATTCGCCGTAGGCGGCTTGCTTCTGCGCGTGCAGATGGTTGTTGAGGATCTGGTAGAAACAACTCAAACACACACCGGTCGTCTCCTCATCCTTATCCTCACGAATCCTGGTCCCGCACCAGATGCATTGGACCACGAATGTGTCTTCCTTTTCTCTTTCGTTCATAATTTACCTCCTTAACTTTCCGTCGAGCATAGCCTATGCAGGTTAAATGCTCGTTAAGACAATTTCACGCAAAGGCGCAAAGTTCACGCAAAGGCGCAAAGAAAAATCCGAGGCCTTCTTTTGCGCCTTTGCGTGAACTTTGCGCCTTTGCGTGAAACTCTTTTCCCGAAATTCAGATGCTATTCAAGTGGCTTTCAGTTCATCCGCAAAATAAAACTTTTCTGTACCCACTCAGTTAACATTTTGGTAACATCGGCCGCAGCGACGCCACCCTCATGGTGTTAAGAGAAAGCCGGTGGTCCAATGACACTCAAATTCGAAAGAAACATTTTTCATGGTCTTACGATCGTGGCCTGTTTCTGTTTGAGCGCTCTCTCCGCTTTCGCTGCCACCAACGTTAGTCACGTCTTGCTGAAACCAGACATCCGCCGCGCGCATCGCACGGAGTTGGTCGCGCGTTTACGTGTGATTACCGGATTGACCAATCTCGACTTTACAACTGACGGCGCGTTGCGTTTCGACGTTGCCCAGACGAATGGCGGTTCTGCGAGTGCGCGCGAATTGTTGTCGCAAGCCGTCCACGGCGCCAACGTCATCGTGCTCGAAGACGCGAGTTCGCGAGCTGACGTCGCTTTCTGTCGGGTTGTTCGCGGTCGTTGGACGCAAGCTGAGTCAACCAGGCCGCCGGCATACGTGGTCCTGATCGACTTCACCGACTTTCAGCAGCTCAGCGGCGACGCCGAAGCACGCGCGGCTTTTGATGTCGGTTGGGGTCTATTGCACGAAATCGATCACGTTGTCAGTGGATCAGAAGACGGGAAGGACCAGACGGCGATCGGCGAGTGTGAAGACCACATCAACGAGATGCGTCTCGAGGTTGGTCTACCGGTGCGTGCGGAATATTTCTTCAGTCGCGCTTATCTCAAAGCGGATGCAAACTTCAACGCCCGTTATGTTCGTCTTTCCTTCGAGCGGCGTGATGACTCACAAACGAAACGCTACTGGCTGGTCTGGGATGCGGTGAGTGTTGGTGGTCTAATCGGTGACAGCCAACGCGCCCTCGTCCGCTAGCCGCACAAGTTATTCACACTAAGCGTTTGTTCCTTTCGTGCCCGCTTGTGACTTCTTCCTCTTGAAGCGATAAGCCCGTGTCTCTTCGGACATTTTCTGCAAGGCTGAATGGACTTCGAGAATGATCTCCTTCAGTTTCTTTAACTCTTGCGGCGATTTGTTCTCTGCCAAAAGTGCGACAGCAACGTCGCTGCTCAATTCGTTAGAAATAGCCATGGTCAAATGGAACTAGAATCTGTCGAGGTGTAATTTCTGAAGATTCGTCATGGTAGATTTTCGGTGTTACGCCGGTGTTACATTGATGTTAATTAAACACCCGGTTTGTCGCCTCAAGCAGTTTTCTTTACATGGACCCTAAGATGACGTTCAAGGATGAAATGCTAATTATGAAAACATTGGTTCCCATATTAGTGTTGTTTTCCATGATGGCGGTCGCTGAAGCCAAAGAGTGGCGCGGCATCGTTCCGTTACGCTCCACTCGCGCTGACGTTGAGCGAACACTTGGTAAACCAAACGCACCTTATGGGCGTTATAAAATCGAGAATGAGGAGGCCGACATTGGGTACTCAGGGGACAGATGTGACAACGGTTGGAACGTACCGCGCGACACGGTGATCAGAATCCTTGTATCGCTAAGCGGAAAGAGAAGATTGTCTGAATTCAATCTTGACATGAACAAATTCAAAAAGTGGTCCGATACACACCTCATCGGCAACACTTACTATACGAACCGAGATGAGGGTGTTACATACCGTGTGTTGGAAAATGGAGTGGTCCTTTCGATTTACTACGAACCAACCACTGAAGACGAAGGCCTGCAGTGCGCATCTTCAACTAGCCCACCAACGGAATCTACCAGCAATCCACACTGCCCGCTGATCTCCGTCAGCTGTTCGACCCTCATCAATCAAGAATATACCTGCACGGTGAATTATAGTGGCGGCCAGCTTGAAGGAAAGCAACAGTATGAGTGGAGTGTATCGATCGGTAGAATAATAAGTGGTCAGGGCACGCATTCGGTTAAGGGGCGCACTAATTGTGTTGGTGTCCCAACCGTATTGACTGTCCAGCTCGGCAAAGGAATCCCCACGGAATGTCCAAACCGAGCATCCTACCTAATTGAATGCAGAAAATATTGAGCCATTCGTACTAGTCCCGCAGAACTCTAATCCGAATGATTGCCTGGACTTTGTTTCGGTGATTGATTTCTTCGCACGTGATGCCGCTAGTGATGCGGATTTTATACTGAGCGTCCGACGAGTATTGATACCTCCACAAACCTCATCGATCTTAATTCGATGTTAACCACTGCATCGGGTGTACGACCTACTAGAACTCCTCAGCCCCGCTTAACAAACATTTAAGGTGCGGTTCACAGAGCCTTAACCGGTCGGGGATAAGGTCTGCCTTTGAACCAAGCCACCCTTCAACTGAATTAACTAGATCCACAGGAGAATTGTATGTACGCGAATAATATTCCCCGACTACTCCACCTCTTGCTCATCGCAGCGGCTACTGTCTGCTCCTTTCAGTTGGCGGCCCAGGCGCAACAGGACCAGGGCCGCATCGGAGGTGTCATCACTGATTCTGCCGGAGCCATCGTCCCCGGCGCGTCAGTGGTCGTGAAAAATGAAAAGACCGGTGAAGAGCGCATCGCGACGTCAACCGAGTCCGGCTCTTACATCGTCTCCGGCCTCAGACCCTCGCTCTACACGGTGACCGTGACCGCGCAAAGCCTCACGATCCGCGCGACGAACGTGCAGGTGCTCGCAGGCCAGGAGCTGAATCTTAATCTGACACTCCAGGCGACCGGCGTTGAAGCAAAAGTCGATATCGTCGCCGCTGCTGACACCGGCATCGACACCGGCTCGGCAGCGATGGGCGTGAACGTCAATCCGCGAGAAGTCCAGGCGCTGCCACTCAACGGCCGCCAACTCTCGCAGCTTTACCTGCAGGCGCCCGGTTCGGTTAACAGTGGCTCAGGCACGTTTGGCGACATTCGCTTCAGCGGGCGCGCCGTGCAGCAGAATGTTATTCGCTACGACGGCATCGAGGGCTCGGCCATCATCGACGCTTCGCCCGGCAACCTCAACGGCGAAGTGCCGTCACCGTTCCGGCTTCAGTCGAGCCTCGAGAACGTGCAGGAGTTTCGCGTTGACTCAAACAACTTCCCCGCGGAGTTCGGCACCGGCACCGGCGGTCAGGTAAGTGTGGTTACGAAGTCGGGCGGCAACGCATTTCACGGTTCGCTCTTCGAGTATCTTCGTAACGACGCACTCGACGCAGCCAACTTCTTCGACAACATCATCGGCCAGAAAGCGCCACTGCGGCTGAATCAATTCGGCGGCTCGTTTGGTGGCCCAATCGTCAAAGACAAGTTTTTCTTCTTCTTCAGCTATGAAGGCTATCGCCTCCGCGCTGGGATCAACTCGATCGAAGCCGTGCCGGGCTCACCTAGCCGTCTTTGTGCCGGACCGATCGGGACCGGGTCGATTAATTGCAACGCCGTGAGTGTTTCGCTGCTGCCGGCCTTTCGCTCGCCTGACGCCGCGATAATCGCAACGGGCACGGGAACGAATCAGTTTGACGTGGCCCAGTTGCAGGCGAATTCGACGGTCGACGAAAACTCGGCCGCGCTGCGGCTTGATTACAAACTCAACAACAAACACTCGGCGTACTTCCGTTTCTTCCGCGATCAGGGAAGCAACAATCAACCCGAAGGTGTGACCGGCCGGCGCGTGGCGATTAAGGCTGTGCCGCAAAACGGAGTGCTCGCAGTGCAGTCGCTGCTTTCGCCGTCGCTGCTGAATGAGTTCAAGTTTGGTTACAACGCCGCCTACACCCGCATCAACGGACTGGCGCCGACGATCGCGGGCTTCGATCTTTCGTCAGCGGTCATAAACATCTCAGGCAATACCGCAAACTTCGCTTTACCGGGTCAGGGAACTTCCGCCGGCACTGCGACACCCGGAGGACTCGTACGTGCTAACAGTGCGACCAACGGTCGCGGCCAGCCTTACACTCCCTACTCGCTCTCGCTCGTCGACAGCGTTAATTGGACCAACGGAAATCACAATGCGAAGTTTGGCGGCGAAATCAGGTTTATCCGTCTCTACACGGATCGTCTTGGAGGCACTACCTACACCTACTCCAATCTGACCAACTTCCTGACGAACACGCCGCAGTCGATTCAGTTTCTGGGCGACGTCAGCGCTCCGAGTCCTTTCAATAATGGAGCGACGGGCCAGCGTTTCGCTAAACAGGAGTACTACATCACGTACGCGGAAGATGAGTGGAAGATCAGACCAAACGTAACGCTCAACTACGGTCTGCGCTACGAGTACTTCACCCCACTGCGAGAAGATCGCAATCTACAGGTGTTGTTCGATATCCGAAACGGTGTGCTTCGTCCGGCAACTGAAGCGGCGTTTCAATCTTCGAAGACAAACTTTGGACCACGAATCTCGATGACGTGGTCGCCAAGTCCAAACGGATCGGGGTTCTTCGGCGGTGGCCGCACGGTGCTACGCGGCGGTTTCGGAATCTTCTATGGTCCAGGCCAGACGGAGGATCAGATTCAACCGATCGAAAGCGATCGCATCAGTTCGACGTTTACCAGCAACCCGATCTTCGCCGGCGGTCCGGCCCTGGCGTTTCCGCTGGATCCGGCAGCCGCAGTTGCGTTCTTTACCAATCCTGCAAACGTGAACCGTCGCTCGTATCAGCCGCGAGCCTACGCTCCCGAATACAAGATTCCTGAGAAGGTTTATCAGTACACAGTTTCGGTTCAGCAGGAACTCGTTTCCGGAACTGTGTTGACAGCGGCCTATGTCGGCAGCCAGGGAAGAAATCTCTTTCTGCGCAGCATCGCCAACAAAATTCTGCCCGGACAAACGACGGTTCCGAACACTGTGTCCGTGCTTCCTTCAGGATTCGGAGTCGTGAATCTGGCGAATGCCAGTGGCCAGATCACTTCGGTGGTCCAACCTATCCGCGAGTTCACAATCATCAACGGCACCGGCGTGCTGAACCCGTTCGCCGAAGTTGACTACAAGACGAGCGGCGGCGACGACAGCTACAACGCCTTGCAGATGACGCTCGCGCGTCGCATCACGACTGGTCTAACGCTGAACTCGCAGTACACCTTCTCGCGCAGCTTCGGCAACACGGCTGGTTCAAACGAAGCGAGGACCGCGGCGATTCCGGACGTCTTCGAAGCTGATCGTGGCTACAACAACTTCGATGTGCGGCACACGTTCAACTTCAGCGCGCTGTACAAGCTGCCGTTCGGCAAGGGAACCGCTCACGATTTCGGCAATGTGGGCAATGCGCTGCTCGGTGATTGGGAGATCGGCGGCATCGTCAACGCGCGCAGTGGTCTTCCGATTGAAGTCGGCATTACCAGGCCTGACGTTGTGATGCAGTGCGCCGCCACTACCTGCCCGGTATCGATCAATGGCGTTGCTACCACTGTGCCGCAGGGATTTACGGCCCAACTTACGAGCGGCACCTTGCCGGTCGGTTTCATCGGCGTGGTCAACACACCGGGTGGCGGAGCGTCGCGCAACGTGCGGCGACCCAATCTCATACCGGGTGTCAGTCCGTACCTGAATAACGATCGCAGCCTGATCAATCCGGCGGCGTTTTCGATACCGCTGCCGGGAACGTTTGGCGACCTGCCCCGCAACGCGCTGCGTGGTCCAAACTTCAAGCAGTTCGATCTGGTTCTCAACAAGCGCTTCCCGATCACGGAGTCGACGAACCTCGAGTTCCGGACGGAGATCTTCAACATCTTCAACTTCACGAACTTCGCGGTTCCGGCGACAACCTTGAACAACGCCCTCCCGACGATTACCGCTGCCGGTGTCGTTTCAGCGGGAGGCTTGCAACCGGGCACTGGCTTCAGTCAATCGCAGGCGGGCGGCACCTTCGGCCTTTTGCGACAGACAGTTGAGCGCACGGTCGGACTGGGAACGAATCGTCAGATCCAGTTCGCATTACGTCTGAACTTCTAGTTCAAATGCGCTGTGCTTTGACAGTCCTCTCATTCACACCGGGCTTTAGCCCGGTGTGAGACGGAGGCGGTTATAGAAAACCGTTTCAACGGTTTTCCGCTATTTACCAGGTAGGTTCAATATGTCACTACAAGAAATGACCCGCGTAGAACAAGAGAATCTGATTCACACGGCGGAAGACATCTACGACGATGGTTTTCTGCGCGTTGAGCACAAGAACTACTACGTCGCGTGCGGTGGCAATCCACTAAAGCTGCCGCGCACCGAGTTTTTGATCTTCTCGCGTCTCGCGCGAACACCAAATCGCATCGTCACGGCCGACGATCTTTGGAGCTCGGTATGGGGCGGTAACAAGCCGCTGAACTCCGAGAGCCTGCACGTTTACATCTATCGGCTGCGCGCCAAGCTCGTCGAGTTTGAGCTACAGATCGAAACGATGGTCAACGTCGGTTACCGGCTGATCACTTCAAAAAGCCAATAAAAACGCAAGATCGCGACGACTGTTAACTGAGAGTTCAGATAGCGTTCAGTTAAATGTAACACCGGCTGCTTAGATTTGAGTTTCGCAAATACGCTCGAACAAATCAGTTCCAACAGCACTGGAGACCCTAAATGTCTGTCTCGAAGAGAAGCTTTCAGCTGGTAGCGTGGATTGGCGTTCTGATCCTTGGATTGATCGCGCTTGCGTGTAGCGGAGGTGGCGGCTCGGGCTCGGTCAGTCTGCAGGGTGCGGGCGCTACTTTCCCGAATCCGCTTTATCAAAAGTGGTTGAGTGAATATGGCAAGCTGCACCCCAACGTGAAGATCGACTATCAGTCGATTGGGTCAGGCGGCGGCGTTAAGCAACTCAAAGAACAGACAGTTGACTTCGGTGCCTCCGATTCGCCGATGAAAGATGAAGACCTGAAGTCGGCGCCCGGCGAGATCGTGCACGTTCCGACCGTGCTGGGTGCGGTTGTGATCACGTACAACCTCGAGGGCATTAACCAGCCGCTCCATTTCTCTCCCGAAGTTGTGGCTGACATCTTCCTCGGCAAGATCAAGAAATGGAATGACCCGAAGATCGTCGCCGATAATGCGGGAGTTACTTTGCCAAGCAGTGATATCACGGTGGTCCATCGTTCGGACGGCAGTGGCACGTCGGCAGTGTTCACTGATTACCTATCGAAAGTGAGTCCGGAATGGAAAGAGAAGGTCGGTTCCGGCACCTCGCCGAGCTGGCCCGTCGGCCTGGGTGGAAAAGGTAATGAAGGCGTGACGGGCCAGGTCAAGAGCACGCCGAACACGATCGGCTACATCGAGCTCGCTTACGCAGTGCAGAACAAACTGCCGGTGGCCCAGATCAAGAATTCAAGCGGTAACTTCATTACGCCCTCGATTGATACTGTCACTGCCGCGGCTGCAGGGTCAGCAGCCACGACGCCTGAAGATTTGCGTGTATCAATCACCAATGCGACTGGACCACAGGCGTATCCGATTTCCAGTTACACCTACATCCTTGTTTACAAAAATCAGAAGGATGCGGGCAAAGGAAAAGCGCTCGTGGACTTTTTGTGGTGGGGAATTCATGACGGGGAAGGCTTCGCGAAGGAGTTGCAGTACGCGCCGTTGCCGGCGGATATCGTGAAGCGTGCTGAAGCGAAGATCAATTCGATCACCGCAAATGGCGCAACGCTTAGACAGTAGATACGCCCGTTAGGGGAACAAAGGCACGGAAAATTTGAGCGCTGTTATCGAGACATCGACGTGGCGACGAGTGCTTTCGCCGACTGGGAACACGGGCGATGCGGTGTTTCGCGTTTTGATGTTGCTGGTAGCGTTGTTGATGGTCGGCACGGTCGTGGCGATGGTGATCGCGTTGGCCACCGATTCGGTGCTCTCGATCAGGCAGTTTGGTTTTAGTTTTTTGACAAGCCAGCGATGGGATCCGATCAAGGGTGAGTTCGGTGCGTTGCCATTTGTTTACGGCACGGTCGCTTCGTCGTTAATCGCACTGCTAATCAGTGTTCCATTCTCGTTAGGCATCGCGATCTTCCTCGTCGAGCAGGCGCCCCACTACATCGCGCGACCGGTGGGTTTTCTGGTCGAGCTGCTCGCGGCGATTCCGTCAGTGGTTTACGGCTTGTGGGGCATCTTCGTGCTGGCGCCGTTTCTG
>Ga0070699_100003572_pt1 | contig 13745 bp, 11 predicted proteins | sample KBSK1503metaG_FD_65473 | JGI IMG/M metagenome (GOLD analysis project Ga0070699, IMG submission 65473) | Corn, switchgrass and miscanthus rhizosphere microbial communities from Kellogg Biological Station, Michigan, USA - KBS K1-50-3 metaG | ecosystem: Host-associated > Plants > Roots >...
GCGCTGCACCTGCAGCAGCAGGCCGGCGTGGAGACCATCGCCACGCTGACCACCTGGGACAAGACCATCATGACCCTGCAGGCCGAACTCCTCGGCGCGCACGCCCTCGGCATCCGCAACATGATCTGCACCACCGGCAGCCCGCCGGTGCTCGGCGACTACCCGGCCGTGGACGGCATCTGGGAGGTCGACTCGCTCGGCCTGATCGCGCTGCTGGCCGGGCTGAACGAGGGCCGCGACTCCAACGGGCTCGCCACGGCCATCCAGACCTCGTTCTGCGTCGGCGCCCGGGTTAACCCCGGCGCGCAGGACGCGGAGGCCGAGATCGCCCGGGCCCGGGCCAAGGTCGGGGCGGGAGCGCACTTCCTGGTGAGCAGGCCGGTCTACGAGCTGGACTCGCTGCTCCGGACGGTGACCGCGCTGCAGGGCACGCAGGTGCCGCTGCTGCTCTCGGTGACCCCGCTGCGCAGCTTCGAGGAGGCCGACTACCTGGCCAACGAAGTCCCCGGGGTGATCATCCCGCCGGACACGCTGCGGGCCCTCGAGCAGGCCGGGCGCGGCGCGGCCCGCGCCGCCGGCATCGACCTGGCCGCCCGCCTGCTGCACGAGGCCCGCCAGCTGGTCAGCGGCGTGATCGTGACGGCTGCCGACGACGACCCGACCGGTCTCGCGCCGCTGCTGGCCGCGGCCGGCTGAGGTCCTTTCTATAGCCTGAAAGGGCTTGGCTGCCGAGCTCGCCAGCGTGGGCGACTCCCCGATGCGGAAGCAGGGACATGAAAAGCAGGGGCCGGTACGTATCAACCGGTCACCTGCCGTCGCCTCGGCAGGTCCAGGCCGCCGTGGACGAGGCATACCGGATGTACCGCCCGGAGACCGGCGGGGAGAATTCGCAGACGTATCCGGCGCTGGCCCGGGTGCCCGGAGGCCTTTTCGGCATCTGCGTGGCTGGCATCAGCGGCAGCATCTACCGGGCCGGGGATACCGGGCATGAGTTCACGATCATGAGCGTGGCCAAGCCGTTCGTCTTCGCCCTCGTCTGCGAGGTGCTCGGGGACGAAGAGGCCAGGCAGAAACTCGGGGTGAATGCGACCGGGTTCCCGTTCGACTCAGTGACTGCCGTCGAACGCAGCGCCGACGGCCGATCGAATCCGATGGTGAACGCCGGGGCCATCGCCGCGGTGAGCCTGGTGCCGGGCGGCAGCAGCGCGGCGAAATGGCTGTTCCTCAGGGAGAGACTGTCTGCTTTCGCCGGCCGTGACCTGGCGCTGAGCGATGAGGTCTACGCCTCCGCGTCGGCGACCAACCACCGCAATCGTGCCATCGCGAATTTCCTGGCGAGCCGGGGCCGGATCTACTCGGATCCGGCCGAAGCAGTCGACCTGTACACCAGGCAGAGCTGCCTGCTGACCAGCGCCGAGGACCTTGCCGTCATGAGCGCCACCCTGGCCGACGGGGGGGGTCAATCCCGTGACCGGGCTGCGAGTGGTCACCCCGGCCGTCTGCCAGCATGCGCTCGCGGTCATGGCCACCGCCGGGATGTACGAGACCTCGGGCGACTGGCTTTTTGACGTCGGGGTGCCCGGGAAGAGCGGGATCGGAGGCGGGATCGTGGCCGTGTCGCCAGGCAAGGGCGGCCTGGCGGCGTTCTCCCCCCTCCTCGACCGGGCGGGGAACAGCGTCCGGGGACAGCTCGCGGCACGGCACCTGTCCAGGACGCTCGGACTGAGCCTGTTCGCGTCCAGGGAACAGCGCCCTTCCCCGTCAGCCCAGAACGGGCCCGGTCCCCGACGCCCTCACCGGAACAGCCGGTCGATGTAGTCCGCGCCGATGCCGTTCTTCTCGTAGTGGTCGCGGACCAGCGCGATGTAGTCGAACACGTCGAAGGTGCCGTTCGGCTCGCCGTTCTCGTCCAGCCAGATCAGCGGCCCGGTGACGTTGAAGGTGACCCGCATGGGCTCGTCGCACTCGTAGGCGATCAGCGTGTGCGACTCGCCGGGCGCCTCGTAGACCCAGTCGCCCGCGGTGGCGATCCAGTCGTGCTCCAGGTAGCCCCACTTGCCGGAGATCGTGTAGGCGAACACCTGCTGCGGGTGGTAGTGCCGGTTGACCAGGCCGGCGCCGCGGCACATCAGCACGTCGCACCACCGGTTCTGGCTGGGGGAGATCCACAGCGGCCGGGTTCCGACGGTCTCGGACAGCGGGGCGTAGAAGCGATCGTCCTCGGTGGGGGCGTTGGCGATGTACGCCTCCGGCAGCGCGCCGGGCCGGAACTTCTGCTCGATCGGCTTGAGCTCCCGCCAGAATTCGCTGTTCGTCATGAATCCCTCCTCAGCATCAGCGTCCTCCGCGCCACCGGGGACGGCAAGGCGCGCCATCGGCGATTGTCCCGTACGACATTCCCGCCCGCCCCACGTTGTGCTCCCGTCACGGGCTCGGATATCGCCGCTTGCCGCCGCCCGCCCGGCGCAGCAGGCTCGTACTTGTGTCAGGGCATACCGAGGTGCGAACCCAGGAAATCCCCGTCCCGGAGCCGGATCTGACGCCGGAGGTGGTCATCGAGCGGGCCCGGGCGCTGATCCCGGCCGTCCGCGCCCAGCAGGACGAGGCGGAACGGCAGGGGCATCACACGGCGGAGCTCGACCGGCAGTTCACCGAGGCCGGGTTCTACCGGATCCTGCAGCCACGCCGGTTCGGCGGCTACGCGTTCGGGCTGCCCACGTTCTGGCGGGTAATGCTGGCCGTCTCCGAAGGCGATCCGGGCACCGGCTGGGCGCTGACGCTCGGCGCCCACCACGTGCTCACGATCGGAGCGTGGTTTTCCGAGGCAGGCCAGCGTGACATCCTCGGGCCGGCCGGCGAATTCAGGGCCCCGCACCGGGCCCTGCCTTCCGGTACCGCCGAGCCGGCCGACGGCGGCTACGTGGTCAGCGGCACCTGGGACTACTGCTCGGGGAGCGCGCACGCCACCCACTTCATGGGCAACGCGATGGTGGCCGGGACGACCGACCGGATCACCGCGGTCCTGCCCATAGACCAGGTCACCGTCCTGGATGACTGGGGCGACGGGGCCACCCTGGGCATGAGCTCCAGCGGGTCGAACAGCGTCCGCGTCGACCCGGTGTTCGTGCCCGCGCACCGCACCGCGCCGGCCGACTGGACCCACGGCGAGACCATGGCCCCGGGCGCCGCCCTGCACGGCCCGCTGTTCTGCGGCCGGATCTACGCCCTGTACCACGCGGGCCTGGTCATCCCGGTGATCGGCGCCGCCCGGGCCGCGCTGGACGAGTACGAGCAGACAATAAAGTCCAAGCTGACCTACTTCCCGCCCCAGGTGCCCAGGTACACCCATCCGGACTACCAGCGGACCTACGGTCACGCGCTGGCGCTCACCGACGCGGCGGAGGCCATCGTGCTGCAGGCCGGGGACCGCTACATGGAGCTGGCCGAGCACTGGGCCGCGAGCGGGGAACCGTTTACCCGCGAGGACGACGTCCGGCTGTTCACGATGATCCAGCAGGCCGGCCAGCTGGCCGCCCAGGCCGTAGAGGAGGTCTTCGCCGCCTCGTCCTCCTCGGCGGCCAAGCGCGGCACGCGGCTGCAGCGGTACTACCGCGACGTGGCCATGTACCACGGGCACATCGCCTCGCAGTACCTGACCACCGCGGGCGAGCTGGCCCGTGTCCACTTCGGCCTGCCGGACTCGCTCTTCTGACCACGCAGTCGCCTCAATAACCACACCCGTCACCGCGCCGCCCGGGCACAACCACGACGGTGTCACATCGTCGTGCACCTGACCACAGTGCACCTGACCACGACGATGTCACATCGTCGTGGTCAGCAGCGGCCCCGACCCCGGCGGCTCAGGAGTCGTGGATCATGAGGCCGCGGATGTTGCGGCCGTCGAGCAGGTCGCGGTAGCCCTGGTTGATGTCGTCCAGGCGGTACCGGGTGGTGACGAGCTCGTCGAGCTTGAGCTGCCCGGCGCGGTACAGCTCGAGCAGCTTCGGGATCGTGTCGAACGGGTTGCCGCTGCCGAACAGCGCGCCCTGGATCCGCTTCTCGAACAGGGTGAGCTCGAACCCCGGCAGCTGGATGGTCTTCTTGTCCGGGCCGGCCAGCCCGGTGAGCACGACCGTGCCGCGCTTGCGGACCGCGGCGAACGCGGCCGCGACGACCTCCTCGGTCACCACGCCCACCGTGATCAGCGCCTGATCCGCGCCGACGCCCCGGGTGAGCTCGGTGACGAGTTCCTGCGCGGCCGCCGCGTCGGCCGCCACGTGGGTGGCGCCGAACTCCATGGCGTGCTCCCGCTTGAACTCCAGCGGGTCGACCGCGATGACGTTGCGCGCGCCGGCGAACGCCGCGCCCTGCACCGCGTTGATGCCGACGCCGCCGATCCCGTAGATCACGGTCGTGTCACCCGGCCGGACGCCGCCCGCGTTGACCGCGGTGCCCCAGCCGGTCGGCACCCCGCAGCCGGCCAGCGCCACCGTCTCCAGCGGAAGGTCGTCGTCGATCTTGATGCAGGAGTGCTCGGACACCACCGAGCGCTGGGAGAACGTGCCCAGCAGGCACATCTGGCCGAAGTCCTCGCCGTCAGCGTGGAACCGGAACGTGCCGTCCGGCAGGCAGTTGTCCACGAACAGCGCGCCGAGGTCGCACAGGTTGGTCATGCCCTGCGCGCAGAACCGGCAGTGCCCGCAGGTCGGCAGGAACGAGCAGACGATGTGGTCCCCCGGCTTGAGCCGGGTCACGCCGGCGCCGACCTCCTCGACCACCCCGGCCCCCTCGTGGCCGCCCACGATCGGATACCGCACCGGGATGTCGCCGGTACGCAGGTGGTCGTCCGAGTGGCACAGGCCGGCCGCCGCGAACCGGACGAGCACCTCGCCTTCCCTGGGCGGATCGAGGTCCATCTCGATGATCTCCCAGTCCTTGCCCATGTCCCGGAGCACCGCTGCCCTGGTCTTCATGCTCTGTCTCCCGCTTGTGCGACGGCCCGCAGGTGTCGCCGCCATCTTCCGCCCGTTCGGCCCCTGGGTCTATGTCGTCCGGCCCCAAGAGTGCCGTCCGCACCTTGGCTTCCCAGACCAGCCGCTCACTCGGCCCTGAGCAGCCGGGCCGGCTGTGATCGCGCGGCCAGCAGCGCGGGAACGGCGGCGAGCAGGTTGGCCGCGGCGAGCACCCCTGCCGCCAGGGCCGCTATCAGCACCGGTTCGACCACGGCGACCGGCACGACACCGAAGTTGGTGGCGAACACCCGCCAGAGCACCTTGCCTGTCGCGATGCCGACCGGTGCCCCGACCGCGATCCCGATCAGCGCCACGACGGTCGCCTGCCAGCAGACGGCCGCGGCGACCTGCCGGCGGACGAACCCCAGCGCCTTGAGCAACCCGGCCTCGACGCGCCTGGAGGCCACGCTGACCAGCAGCAGGTGCAGCAGCGTCGCGGCGCCGAACACCGACAGGGCGACCGCGAACAGCAGCGGGAAGTTCACCGACTCACCGAAGTTGACCAGCACGTTCGGCTCGGCTGGCCGGTGGGTGAGGTCGGGGTACTCGCCGGTGTGCCGGGCCAGCGCCGCGCTCCCGGCGGCCCCCCGGGCCGCCCGGACCAGCACCACGGTACCGAGGCCGTTCTTGACCGAACGCTGGCAGGCGGACTGTTTGGGGCCCGCCGGGCACTGCACGCCGACGAAGGCGCTGGTCGTCATCACGGCGCCGTTCCCCAGACCGCCGGTGCCGGCGTTCAGGGACGCCCGGCCGATCACGTGGAAGCTAGCCACGTGCGGCTTCCCGCCCGGATCGGCCACCGTCACCCGGACGGTCCCTCCCACCCGGGCGCCCGTGGCGCGCATCGTGGCCACGCCGAGCATGATGTCCCGGTCACCGCGGGGCAGGCGGCCGTCCAGGGTGGACAGCAGAGCGGAGCCGCGGACCGGGGTCATCGCCACCGTGCGGACATGCCTGCCGTTGATGTTGACCTCGACGAAGGCACCCAGGGTTATCCGCTCGATGGCACCGTCATTTAGCAGGCTTTCCAGTACCGGCCCGTTGACCCTCTCCTGGGACCCGGGGGTGCCGTTGCTGGCGAAGTAGGCCTGGAACGGCGCGCCGTACAGCGCAGGTGAGGAAATGAGATGGGTCAGGCTGGCGCCGAAGACGCCGGTCGCGCACAGCGCCGCCACCGCCATCACCGTGCCGAGCAGGGCCGTCCCCACCGGCTGCCCGTCCCGGCCGCGCTCGAACGCGTGGCGGATGCCGATCAGGGCGGGAGCGGGGAGGCGAGCCTGGGCGGCGGCCCGGCCCGCCGATACCGTCACCGACGCCGGCTGCCGCTGCGGGCGGCTGCCCGGCAACCGGGCATGGCGTATCGCGGGCCAGACCGATACCGCGGTCACGGCGGCCAGCACGGCCAGCGCGCCGGGCAGGACAACCGCGAGGTCGACGGACATGCGGCCGGGGGAGGGGACGGCCAGCCGCGCCTCGCCCACCGGCGTCAGCGGGGACGCCAGCACCGCGATCAGCACGGCTCCCGCGGCCCCGGCCGCGCCGGTCAGCAGCGCGCGCAGCAGGGCCAGCAGCACGAATTCGCGGGGCCTGACGCCGAGCGCGGACAGGGCATGATGATCGGCTCGTTCGGCGACCGTCTGCCGGGCCATCGCCTGCCCGACGACCGCCAGCGCGGCCAGGGCGGCTAGGCCGGTTAGCACGTACCAGCCGACGACCTGCGGGCGAATCGATGCTTGCACCGCATCGGCGGCCTCGTCCAGGTCGTAGGTGCCGTACACGTCCGGCGAGCGGAACCGGCCGTCGAAGCCGGCCAGGTCGGCGTCCCCGTGCGCCAGCCGCACGTAGTAGGTCCACAGCAGCGCCACGCGGTGATTGAACGCCGCGGCGTACGCGGTCGTCGCGTAGAGGTCGTAGTGCGGGCTGGCGCCGGAGGGGAACTCGCTCTCGGTGGCGACGATGCCCACCACCCGCAGCGCCGGACGCAGGGCCGGGGACGGCTTCGCCTTGCCCCCTTCCAGCTGCGCCGGCGTACCCAGCTGCGGCCGGAGTACCGAGCCGATGCGTACGCCGTTGTCCCGGGCCAGGGTGAAGGACGCCAGCACCTCACCGGGGTCCGACTGGCCGGGCATCCGCCCGGACAGGAGCGTGACCATCCGCGGCAGCTGCCCCGGCGGCACCTCGTTGACCAGGAAGTTATCGGTGTCGACCGGCTTGCGGCAGGACGCGCAGCCAACGTCTCCGCTGACGGTCACGGGCACCGGCGTCGCCGAGGAAACGTGAGGCAGCCTGGTCAGCTGCGGCAGCGGCTGCCCGCTGTACACGATGACGTCGTAGCCGTGCCGGGCCGCGAACTCGGGGAACGCGTGCGCCGTCCGGTGCCCGGCGGCCGCCGTCGTCAGGACGAATCCGCCGGCTACGGCGACGAGCAGGCTGAGCGCCAGCCACGACTTCCAGTACTGCCGGAACCGCGCCCGGAGCACCATGACGACAGTCCCCACGGCCACCTCCCCTGCGCATCCCTCCGAGTCTCCCGTACCGGGCGGACAGCCGGAAGGTGGCCAGCTACCAGCGCTGCCGTGGTGTCAGCACCACCATAAGCCGTCCGCGGTCAAGGCGTCCGGGGCGGCGCTCAGCTTCAGCTCCGAGCTGTGGTAGGCGGCGCGGTCGGCCAGTTCGGGGCTGTACCGGGTGATGATCTGCCACACCCGCAACGCGGCCAGCGGCCCGAGCAGGTCGTAGCACCCGATGAACAGCTCGCGAGCGGCCGAGCGCGGCCACCCCCCGGGCAGCAGCTCGGCGGGCAGGTCCGGGTCCAAAGCAGGAAACGCACGCCATTCGTCCATGACCCGGGTGCGGGCGATGAGCGCGTCGGTCGGCGGCACCCGCCCGGCCGCGGCCGCGTCCCGCAGCTGGCCAGCGAAGGCGATGAAGCACTCGTACCGCTGGCGCAGCCCGTCCAGGTCCCAGGCCCGGGCCGGGATCTCGCCGTCAACCGGCACCGAGGTGGCCCGGAACGCGGTGCCGGTGGTGATGTCGAGGTCCTTCAGGTACCCGATCACCTCGGCGGCGTGATCGCGCGGGGACACCCACAGGCCGTCGTACAGCGGCGCGAACCCGCGCCAGCGCAGCTGCTTGCGCAGCGCGTCGCGGGCCGCCCGGTTGTCCTCGGGGATGGAGAACGCGACCAGCGACCACATGCCGTCCCACGGATGGCTGGCCGCGCCGAAGGAGAAGATCCGCCGCGCGCCGTCGTCCAGGATCTCGGCCGCCCGCGAGCTCAGCCGGGAGTACGTGCGGCGGCCGGTCTTGGACGTGACCAGCAGCCCGTTGCGGGTCAGCCGGCTCAGCGCGGCCCGGGCTGCCGAGTCGCTGACGCCGAACTCGGCCAGCAGCGCGACGATCGCCGCCGAGGGCAGCGGCTCGGTTCGCTGCCACCAGTAGTCACCGAGCAGGGTCAGCAGCAGCCGCGGCGGCCGCTGCGCGGCGGCGCCGGGCGACGTCCACGGCTCGGGTGGCGAGGAATCCGCCAGCTCAGCCGACATAGTGCTGCTCACCAGATGAGAATAACTTTTGCGGGTCAATGATGTGCTGCCCGCTCGCCTCCGGCTCGCTCACGCCCAGGAACCGGAAGCAGTTGTGCCACGTGATGTCGTCGAGCTCATCGGCGGCGAGCCCCATCGACCGCAGCGTCCGTCCGGCCGGGTCCTCGCGGGGCATCGCCGGGAAGTCCGACCCCACTAGCAGCCGATCCGCGCCCAGCATGTCGACGAGGTACCTGATGGCGCGCCGGTCGAAGACCAGCGAGTCGTACCAGAACCGGCGGGCCAGCTCGGCCGGCCCGGCCGGCGCCGCCCACGGCGCGGCCTCGGGCCCGCGCTCACTGGGCGGCTCCTCGTTCCAGGTCCGGCCCCAGAACCACTGCGCCCGCGTCAGCATCAGCGGGAATCCGCCCGCGGCGTGGCTGAACGCCAGCCGCAGCGACGGGTATTTCTCGGCCACCCCGCCGGTGACGATCGCGGCCGCGGCCAGCGATCCCTCCACACCGACGCCGAACGTCGCCGTAGCCGGACCCGGCAACCGGTCGGAGGGAACCGGCATCGCGTGCACGAAGACCGCCATCCCGAGCCGTTCGGCCTCCGCGAAGAACTCCAGGAACCGAGGGTCAGCCAGCGACACCCCATCCACGTTGGACGCGATCTCCACCCCGGCCAGCCCGAGCCCTGCCACCTCGGAAAGCTCGCCGGCGGCGAGGCCGGGGTCCTGCAGCGGCACCGTGCCCAGGCCGTAGATCCGGCCCGGCGCTGCCGCGCACAACGAAGCGATGTACTCGCTGACCCACCGGGCCAGGTCCCGCCCGGAGCCGGCCGGCAGCGCGTAGTTCAGCAGCGGCGGGAACGGCGAGACCACCTCCGCGTCCACCCCGCTGGCCGCGCTGGCGGCCAGCCGCTGCTCCGCGTCGAACCACACCGTCCGCGCCGTGAAGCGGACCCGGCCCGACACGAGCAGCCGGGCATCCTCCCCGGGCACAGCGGACATCGACGGCCAAGACGCCGGGTCGCAGCCGGACGGAACTCCAGGAAACGAACCCGGCATCACGTGCGCGTGCGCGTCGGCCAGCACCTAGGCCCCCGGAACGATCGCGACGTGCACCGCGTCCTGGCCCGGCACCTCTCCGGCCAGCGTCTCGATGGCCCGCCCGATGTCTTCCAGGCCGAACGTGTGCGTGTGCATCCGCTCCAGCGGGAACCGTCCCGTCTCGATCAGCCGGATCGCCTCGGCGTAGCCGCGGGAGTCCACGCTGAACGCGCCGACCACGGTGAGCGCCCGGTTGATGATCAGGTCGGTGGACAGCTCGAGCGGCTGCCTGCCCTTCAGCCCCGCGAGCACCACCCGGCCTCCCCAGCGAACCGCGTTCAGCGCGTCCCTGACCGGCTGCGCGGCCATCGGCGTCAGGTCGAGGGCTACGTCGGTCCCGGTCCCGCCGGTGATCTCCATCACCCGCTCGACGGTGTCCTCCGCTTCCACGTCGATCGTGTGATCGGCGCCGAACTCGCGGGCTAGCGCCAGCTTGCCGGCGTCCCGGGCGAGCCCGGTCACGATGATCGTCCCGGCCCCGGCCGCCCGGGAGGCCAGCACCGCGGCCAGGCCGCGCTGCCCGGCGCCCAGGATGAGCACGGTGCTCCCGAGCTCCACCCCGCCCAGGTGGCAGGCCCAGCGCACGCCCGCACCGAGCGGGTTGTACATCACCGCCACCTCGGCCGGGATGTCGCCCCGCACCTTGTGCAGGATCGAGTTCGGGTGCAGGTGGATGTACTCGGCGAAGCCGCCCCACAGGCCGAGCCCGCGCTCCGGCGGATTTGAGCCGCCGTGGCTGCCGATCCGGTTGCGGCACGACATGTACCGCCCGGCCAGGCACAGGTCACAGGACCGGCACGGGATGAGGATCTCCACCGCCACCCGGTCGCCGGGCCTGACCCCCCAGCGGGCAGCCGCGGCGTCGCTGACCTCCTCGAGGATCCCGAGCGGCTCGTGCCCGGGCACCATCGGCAGCCACTGGCTGCTCAGATGGCCCTTGTACTGCTCCACGTCGCTGCCGCAGATCCCGCACGCCTCGACCCGCAGCAGCCCGCCGTCCTCCGGCCCGATCACCGGCCGGGGGAACTCCCTGATCTCGATCTGCCGCGGTCCGGTCTGCACGGCCGCCCGGATCATGTCAGCCAAGGTCGTCCTCCGAGGTGATGTCCAGCGGAATCAGCGGCGCCGGGCCGGCCTGGTCGCCGGCCGGTGTGTACGCCCAGTACTTGGCCCGCGCGCCGCCGTCGACGACGAAGTCGCACCCGGTGATCAGGCGAGCGTAGTCGGACGACAGCCAGGCGATGCAGTGCCCGATGTCGGTGGGGGTGGCGGGCTCGCCCATCGGGATGTTCCCGCGCACGTCGTACGTGCCGGTCGGCCGCCACCACGGCGGCCGCTCCCCGGCATCGCGAGCAGACAGCGGCCGCAGCTCGGTGCGGCCCTCGGCCCGCCACTGGGCCAGCAGTTCCGGGTTGTCCGGCCGCGGCGCGGCCGGGGTGAAGCTGTTGACCCGGATCCCGTACGGCGCCAGGTCCATCGCGGCGGCGCGGACGAAGTTGGCCAGGCCGCCCTTGTGGGTGGCGTAGGCGATGAAGCCGGAGGCGCCCTGCCACGCGTTCGAGGACAGGATCGAGACGATGGACCCGCGGATATCCCGCTCGATCATGGCTAGCGCCGCGTGCTTGGTGAACAGGAAGTTCCCGTTGACCGCGATGGTGATCGCGCGGTTGAAGGAGGCCAGGTCCTCTTCCAGGATGTGGTTCGTGTGCAGCCAGGCCGCGTTGTTGACCACGATGTCGATCCGGCCCCAGGCGTCGAGCACCGCGGCGATGTTCGCCAGCACGTCGGCCTCGGCGCTGACGTCACCGGATAGCGCCAGCCCCTCTCCGCCGTTGCGCGAGATCCGCCGCACCGCCGCCTTTGCCGCCTCCAAATCCAGGTCGTTGCATGCCACCTTGGCCCCGTAGCGCGCCAGCGCCAGCGCGATCCCGCTGCCGATGTTCGGCCCGGCCCCGGTGACCAGCGCCACCTTCCCGTCCAGCGACACGTCCAACGGCTATCCCTCCCGTGCTCTCACTGACCGGCTCCGGCTCGGCGTTTTTCGCCCTGCGCACCACGCCTCACGAGTTTCACGGACATCGTCACTCACTATTCGCTCATGTGTACGACAATGAGACGATTTAACGTGGTTGATTCGGGCTTGATGGTGGATTTGGGGGACTATAGTGCACCAAATCAACCACGAAGCCCAAATCCTCCAAGATCTTTTACGGACCTGGTGAACCATGGCGCGCTCGAGCGCCACCTCGAGCGCCACCTCGAGCGCCACAGGGCAAACAGGCATCACCGTGCACGCGGGGAGAGCGCGCACGGGACGAGCGCGCGAATGGAAACGTGCCGTCGGCATCCTGACAGGGGCCTTGGGGCTAGCCACAGCACCCGGCCTGGCCAATGCGGTGCTGGTCATAAGACTTCCTCCAGGATCAGGGCACACGATATATGACACTTTCGACGACGAGAAGCGCATGATATGAAAACTAAGGGCAGGGCGGTTTGTCGCGGCACCCCAAGCCAGGCCCCAAGCGAAGCGGAGCCGGAGGACGCATGATGAAGACCCGGGCGGCAGTGCTCCGCAAGGGCGGCCAGCCATGGGAAATCACCGAACTGGACCTGGATGAGCCCAAGGCCGGCGAGGTCCTCATCCGCTTCGAGGCGGCCGGGCTGTGCCATTCCGACGAGCACATCCGGGCCACCGGCACCGCGCGCCTGCCGCTCGTCGGCGGCCACGAGGGCGCCGGCGTGATCGAAAAAACCGGGCCGAACGTCACCCGGGTAAAAGCCGGCGACCGGGTGGCCTGCTCCTACATCCCCGTCTGCGGCACCTGCCGGTACTGCTCCACCGGTCACCAGAACCTGTGTGACGCCGGCAAGAACGCCGCCATCGGCTGCCTGGTCGACGGGACGTTCAGATTCCACGACAAAGACGAGGACCTAGGCGGCATGTGCGTGCTGGGCACGTTCGCCGAGCGCGCCGTCATCTCCGAGTGGTCCTGCGTGAAGATCGAGGACGACATCCCGTTCGAGCTCGCCGCTCTGGTCAGCTGCGGGGTGACCACCGGGTTCTGTTCCGCGACCAAAGCCGGCGACGTCCGCCCCGGCGACACCGTGGTGGTCTTCGGCACCGGCGGCGTGGGCATGAACGCCGTGCAGGGCGCGAGGTACGCCGGCGGCAAGAACGTCATCGCGATCGACCCGGTGGAGTTCAAGCGCGAGCAGGCGATGGAGTTCGGCGCCACGCACGCGTTCCCCGGCCCGGAGGAAGCCCAGGAAACCATCGTCAACCTGACCCGCGGCCAGCTCGCCGACAAGGTGATCTGCACGGTCGGCGAGATGGACAACGAGGTGGTCAAGGCGGCCGTCAACCTGACCGGCAAGGCGGGCACGATCGTGATCACCGGCGTCGGCTACTACGACATGGTGCTGCCCGGCGGCATCCTCATCGGCTACCACCGCCGGATGCAGGGCTCGCTGTTCGGCGGGGCCAACCCGCTGTACGACATCCCGATGATCCTGGGCCTGTGGCAGGCCGGCGACATCAAGCTGAACGAGCTGGTCAGCCAGCGCTACACCCTCGACCAGATCAACGAGGGCTATCAGGACATGATGGACGGCAAGAACCTCCGCGGCGTCATCATGCACGAGCACTAGCAAGGAACCAGGGAAAATGCCGTACCCCATCCTCGACCCCACCGGCACCACCGCGACCGCGACCCGAGGACATCAAGGGTCCCGGGCTCCCCGTGCACCGCGCCGCCGGGACCTGCGCGGCGCCACCGTCGGCCTGCTGGTCAACACCAAGCAGAACGCCGCCCCGTTCCTGGACGAAGTCGGCCGGCTCCTCATCGCAAAGCACGGCGCCACCGGCACCATGGCCCGGACCAAGGTCAACTTCGCCGCGCCCGCGCCCGACGACCTGGTCAAGGAGATGACCACCGCCTGCGACGTCATCATCACCGGCATCGGGGACTGCGGCTCGTGCAGCGCATCGGCCGTGGCCGACGGCATCGCGTTCGAGGCGGCCGGCCTGCCCGCCGCGGCGATCTGCAGCGACGCCTTCCGGGTCACCGCCGACGCGATGGCCGAACTCCGCGGCGCCCC
>Ga0070699_100003573_pt1 | contig 13745 bp, 10 predicted proteins | sample KBSK1503metaG_FD_65473 | JGI IMG/M metagenome (GOLD analysis project Ga0070699, IMG submission 65473) | Corn, switchgrass and miscanthus rhizosphere microbial communities from Kellogg Biological Station, Michigan, USA - KBS K1-50-3 metaG | ecosystem: Host-associated > Plants > Roots >...
GTTGCAGTACATAGCACGAACCCCCTCTGTAGGACTGTTTTGCTGTTATAGCTCCATTTTCAAATACATCATGCCTGGAAATTTAGGGCCGTGTTTGCGGATGCACGGGATGCAAAATCAGAAGAGGCTGTAAGCTGGCTTCAAAAATCAGATAATCAATAAGGCGAGCACACTTTTGGAAGTGTGCCCGCTTTTAGGTCTACCTGCTAGATCTTCTCAACTGGGAACTGGATCTCCGTCATTGAATTGGCCAGCTGCTTTTTATCGTGCTTGATATAGATCTCGCGATACGGACCGACGATCTGGTACCCGTTCGCATCGATCCATTCAAGTAGGGCGGCATGACCCTGAGTAAACTCTTCAAAGTCCCCTTGATGAACAACGGATGCTACCTGGATGGGCGGAAGTTCATACACTTTGACTTTATCGTTTCCGCCCAGCATGCGATCAACCGGTACTACTACTTCGGCGTCCTCGTTCTCATAGACACCAGCAGGGCTATGCCAGAGCGTGAGGCAGACGCCATTATCCTTCACGCCTTGCTCACGCATATAGTCATAGACCGCTCTGTAGGCAGGCCCAAGATATTGAGGCACCTGGTCGTTGGTTGGGATTGTGACCCGACAGGTGGCCACCAGCATGGCAGGGACATTTTTTACTAGAACATCATATTGTGGCATTTTATTCTCCATTTCGATTTGCCTCAGCCTGGATTCAATGCGGTGCAGGCGTTCCTGTTCATCGGCAAGCCGCTTCTCCACTTCGCTGCGTTGCAGGGTCAGCATACTGCATAGTTGTTCAAAGGTCAGGCCATCGGTGAGCATGAGGCGGATCTGATCCAGTGAAAAGCCCAGGTCTTTCAGGGCCAGGATGCGGTTGAGGCGCGGCAGTTGGTCAACCGAGTAGAAGCGGTAGCCTGTAAAGGCATCCACTCTGACAGGTTTGAACAGGTCTGTTTCATCGTAGTAACGCAAGGTCACCACCGAGACCTGGCTGAGGCGTGCAAAGTCACCAATTTTGATCATCTATTTTTCTCCAACGCGCGCGGACAAAGGCCACTATACACCCTCAGGTTGCCTGAGAGTCAAGAGGGAAATGGGCGTAAAATCAATTAATTTGGCGATCCCACTTTAGGAGTTGAGAGACTTGCTCGAATACGAATTGTTTTTCAAATATTCGATGGACATGTACGTGATTGCGGGGAATGATGGGTACTTCAAGCGTGCCAACCCGGCCTTTTGTAACATGCTGGGGCGTAGTGAAGCCGAACTTCTAGCGAGACCTTTTGCCGAACTGGTTCATCCGGATGATTTATCCAAGGTGGAGGGGGCGTTGAAAAACCTGAGTGTGGGCCACCCGGCTTTTTTGGTGGAAGTGCGATTGCTGGCTGCAGATGGGACGTATCGCAATTTGCAGTGGACGGCCTACCCCGACGCGCGAACCGGTCTGGTTTTCGCGATTGCCAGGGATTACAGCGCGCCATTTTTCGATCCGCATCGTATCAAACTTTTGTTGGATTCATCCCCCACGGCGGTCTTCCTGGTGGAGCAGACTGGCACCATCACTTATAGCAACCATCTCGCCGAAACCATTTTTGGATATCAGAAAAATGAATTGATTGGGAAATCAATTGAAAGTCTGCTGCCTGCAAAGTACCGCCAACTGCATCAGGGTCATCGCAATCACTATCTGGCCCAGCCTGTTTTGCGGCCCATGGGCATTTTGCCCAATCTGATCGGGGTCCGCAAGAACGGCAAGGAATTCCCAATTGATGTGGGCCTGAACCCGGTCTGGTTGGATCGGGGGATGATCATCATTTGTTCGGTGATTGATACCAGTGAGAAGGATGGTTATTTGCGGGAGGCGCAGAAAAAACTTGCGAAAGCCAATACCCGCCTCAGCCGCCTGGCAGACCGCGATGCGCTGACTGGTTTGTATAACCGCCGCGCCAGTGAACGAATTTTGTCAACGGCATTGACTGAGGCACGTGAATCTGGGGAGGCAGTATCCATCATCCTGGCAGATATCGATCATTTCAAAACGTATAACGATTCGTTTGGGCATCCGGCTGGAGATGAATTCCTCAAACACCTGAGTGAGATCATGGAGCATAATGTTCGCCGGGAGGATACGATTGCACGGATGGGCGGGGAGGAATTTCTGATCATCCTGCCACACATTAATCAGAATCAGGCGAGCCGCTTTGGTGAACGTTTACGCAAAGTGGTGGAACATGACTCGGCTGCCTCGAACGCTGCCACGATCAGTCTGGGCGCGACGACCTACGTCTTCACCTCCAAACGGACGGCTCTCAAGCGTATCATGAAGCAAATGATTTCTGAAGCTGACCAGGCCATGTATCAATCCAAACATGCAGGGCGCAATTGTTTTACCCATTTTGCGGATGTGCCAGACAGCAAGACCTAACAGCGTTCAATAAAAAATTTCACTCAGGAACGCTGACTTGACCCTATTCTGAATTCAGCGCCGTAGCTGTTGAAACTGTCTCTCTTAAAAAAGGCTCATAAAAAACGTTGTGGATTCGTTTGAATGGCGTAGGGTAGGCATCCAGCATGGTTCGATGAGACGTGCTACAGTTGAAGTCTCTTCTTCTCCTCCTAGCAATTGGAAGAGCCAGCGCTGATGCGCTGGCTTTTCCAATTTAACTGTTTGATTCCTTGGGCTGAAAACGTCCGGGATGTTTCAGAGTTTTGTCCTATGCTCCAACCTTGTTATTAGGAAACACTGATTTGCTATAATAAAATCGAGAAACCGCGTGGCAAAACAATCCTTTCGTACCTTCCTGACCAACCTTGATCAGCCGATGCCGTTACCAGAAAAACTTTTCAAGTTGACCCGTAACCTATGGCGGCGCGTTATCCTGCAACAAGATTGCTGTGGGCATGATGGCGAACCGGGTTGTTGACGAGTCGAACATCTCTCCGGTTCGGAGAAGCATGAGCATCATCATCCGCACTCTCACAAATAGGGCTTATGCCAACGCCTGCCAGTTGAAATCGCAATTGAGCCCATATGCGCCTTAGAAAAGGCTCATATAAATCGTTGAGCAATCGTTTAAGTGACGTAGGGTGGGCATCCAGCAGGGTATGCAGGTGCATGATACAGTTGACTTCGTAAGGGGTTTTCTCTTCTCCTCCTGTTGAAAGGGCCGGGGCAATGCCTCGGCTCTTTCAATGCAATTGTTCCTTGATCAGCTCCATGCCATCTTCCCAATACGACAAGAAAAGGTTTGAGTGCGGGTTCAAAATCCACCTCGTTACATGCAAGGAGGCCAGAAGGGGTATTTTCTTTTGCGTCTCATTGCGGAATTATAATTATAGGATGCGTTTTCAACGTTTCCTTAGCTGGCTTTTGCTCCTCATATACGGACTCGGAGCATTTCATCATCCTCAAGCTGTTCAGGCGGACGAGATCCATCCTGCTCCACTCAAGCAGGTCAGCGCCTTTGACTTGATCCTGGCGATGAACACGTTGCGTGTTTCGTATGGACTACCGGCTCTCATCGAAGACCCCATTGTGAATGCTGTCGCTCAATCGACAGCGGCGACGATGGCGGCTAACAACATGTCCTGGCATATTGGGGATGTGCGCGGTCGCCTCGCGGCTGCCGGATATGGTAATGGCGGCACGGTGTGGGCAACAGAAAACTTTGCCGTGAGCAGCGGGAGCATGGGCATTGATGAGATCATGGCGGTCTGGGCAGACCCGGACCACATGCGCCCAGCGGTCACTCCGGCGTATTGCAATGTGGGAGCAGGTGCGGCTCAAACATCCGATGGACGGATCTATTACGTGTTGCAAGCGGCTTATGTTTCCGGGCAGGAGTGCGGCAGTGTGTCCTCCTCAGGAGGCACCTCGCAACCAGGTACCATTCCGAACCCAGTCTCGCAATTGATCATACCGGTAAAGATCGCCACACCAGATGCAGAAGGCAAAGTCTTTCATGAGGTCAAGGCGGGTCAATCCTTCTGGTCGATCGCGATTGCCTACCAGATCACCATCCATGACCTGGAGGTTTGGAACAACATCTCGCGCACGATACCGTTGCAAGCTGGGCAGCGCTTATTCATCCCAGGCAAGGACACAGCAGGCTTTGCCACGCCGACGCCCGTGGGTATGATCGTGCTGGCAGCCCCGGATGCGGATGGCAAGATCGTCCATGAAGTTCAGCCGTATCAGGCGTTGATCACTATTTCGGATGCGTACCACATCCCTGTGGATCGGATCCTGACATTGAACGGACTCCAGGCGGATTGGCCACTACAAATTGGGCAGAAACTGGTGATCGATCCGGGCAACGTCACACCCAGCCCAACGTTGAGCAACATCCAGAAGCTCACTCCAGAGGCGGACGGCAACTACTACCATACAGTTCAGAGTGGCGAAACGCTCTTGTGGATCGCCGGCCTGTATAACGTTTCACTTGCGGATCTGATGGCCTGGAATGGACTCAGTAATGCCTCCGTCATCTACGCGGAACAAGAGTTGCTCCTGCGCGTGACCCCGCCTGCCACCATGACATTCACTCCCAACCCTCCAACGATTACGCCGTCTCCACGTCCATCCGTCACGCCACCACCGCCAATGGGAACCCCGGTGGTCACTGAAGCAGAGTCCTCGCGTGGATTGAACCTGGGCCTTATCCTGGGTGTGACTTTGATCGCGATCAGCGGATTGGTCTGGTGGAGATTTTCACGCAAACGTTAGAACTCCTCTCAAAACCTTCGCATTTCGTCATTGGGTTTGGAATGGTTTCGCCGCTTCGGGCGAATCGCTCTGGACCATTCGGGACTTTCACGCAAAGGTTAACGCCTTTTATCAGTTAAAATGGAAAATAGTGTATATGCAATTCTAATCGTATGAATTCAAAGTGCTTACGTAGTGCCGCATAATTATCTGAACTAAAATTTGAAAACCTGGCCTACAATTCGCTTCAAGAAGTTTAGTAATTTATGAGACAAGCGGTACTATTGCGAGTTGTAAGCACGGAGCATCCCTTTTTAGGTATGCTGAAGGATGGAAACAATTATGATCAGTATTGACCGATTTACCAAGAGTGCTCAAGAAGTTCCTCAGCGAGCGGCTGAGATCATGCAACGCTACAGCCATAACCAAATGGACACTGAACACATACTTCTTGCTTTAATTGAACAGCCGCAAGGCGTCATACCTCAACTCCTGGAATTCTTGAAAGTAGACGCAAACGCGCTCTCCGAAAGGCTGGATGACAACCTACGCACCGACCCCAAAGGCGATATCGTCGAGGTCGGTGCCGGACAGATACCTATCACACCGCGTGTGGTCCAAATTCTCGAGCTGGCCAGTGAGGAGGCCAAGCGGCTGAAGGATGAGCAGATTTCTACCGAGCACATTTTCCTGGAGATTTTAAGTGAACAAAATACGCCGGCTGCCCGGCTCCTGGAAGGAGCTGGCCTGACCCGCGACCGTGTTTACGATGCCATCCGGCAAATGCGCGGGTGAAAGAATCGTCCATTGCTCATCTGTTGCCAATGGATTAAATTCTTACAAGACACACGTACTACAATGGCATACAATAGCGAGAATGATTTCATTCAACGAGGAAAAATATGAGAAAAATAATTGTTGAAGCTGAAGTATCGGTCGATGGAGCCATGGGTGGAGAGAATGCGGATTTTTGGAAGCAGGTCTTCCCTTACCATAGTCCAGATGTCGTGGTGTATCTTAACGATCTCTTGTTCACACCAGATGCGCTACTCATGGGCAAAAAAACCTATGAATCCTTTGCGACGGTTTGGCCAACTCGTGAGGGCAAGGATGCAGACCGGATAAATAGCATGCCGAAATACGTTGCGTCAAGGACATTGAAAGAACCGCTCACGTGGAACACAACTCTTATTAAGGGGGATGTTGTTGAAGCGATAAAGAAATTAAAGCAAGAGCCGGGCAAGGATTTATTACAATACGGCGTCGGAGAACTGACCCACACGCTGCTTCAGCATGGCCTTGTAGATGAGTTCCGCATTCTTATATTTCCGTTTACCTTTGGGGAGGGGCCGCGTATATTCGAGCATATGGGCATCCATACTCTGAAACTCTTAGATACCAAGACGTTCAGTTCGGGTACTGTCGCTCACCATTACCAACTGCAAGAGAATGCCTGAGGCCACACACATCCTTTCATTACTTGAAGTTCCACATGCATGATCGTTATGTTGGGCTTCGTGAATTTCACGAACGATACCACGCCAGATATCCAGCCACTCCCATACTTTATACATTTGTAAAACATTTTCAGATGCTTACCGGGCTGAAACGTTGTTTAATTTCATCCACCTTCTCCACAATCCCTGACAGGCTTCTCCATCATTCCTACACAATGAATTGATATTCTTGCGAAAACATTGTAAAGGAGAACTCACGCATGAAAGCCGTTGTCCAGGAATCATATGGTCCCCCTGAAGTGCTGAAAATCGTGGAAATCGAAAAGCCGGAAGTCCCGGAGGATGGTGTACTGGTTCGAGTGCAGGCCTGCTCCGTGAATATTTCGGACTGGTACGGCATGTCGGGCTTGTTCCTGGCCCGTATCATGGGCGGACTTTTCAGACCAAAAGACACACGATTTGGCGCAGATTTTGCAGGAGTCGTCGAGGCGGTCAGCAAAAGTATCATGGATTTCAAACCCGGCGATGAAGTTTTCGGCGGAGCAGGCGGGGCGTTAGCTGAGTATGTAGTCGCGCGTAAAGGAATCGCGCTAAAGCCAGCCAACGTCACGTTCGAAGAAGCGGCAGTGGTCCCGGTTGCAGGGCTCACCGCGTTGCAGGGTCTCCGCGACTATGGGAAGATCCAGCCAGGACAGAAAGTTCTGATCAACGGCGCATCGGGTGGTGTAGGCACGTTCGCGGTACAGATTGCGAAGGCGTTTGGAGCCGAAGTAACGGCCGTGTGCAGCACAAGGAACGTAGAGTGTGCTCGTCTGCTTGGGGCCGACCATGTGATTGATTACACCAAAGCGGATTTCACTCGGAACGGTCAACGGTATGACCTGTTGTTCGATGTCGTCGGCAGCCGGTGGTGGTTTGAGTACAAGCGCGTGCTTACACCCAATGCCACTGTCGTCATCGTTGGCGGACCACGGACGCCTCTAATCGGTCCGCTCAGTCACGTTATCCAGATGCATCTCTTCTCGCTGGGCTCGAGCCGGAAAGTTGCCTTTTTCGTTGCCAAATTCAAGCGGGAGGATCTGCTGGCCTTGAAGGACCTTCTCGAAACTGGCAAGGTAAAACCCTTTGTCGAGCGAACATACCCGCTGACGCAGGTTGCGGAGGCCATGCGCTATATGGAAACAGGTCACGTGCAGGGGAAACTTGTCCTCACAGTCAGATAAAAGTATTTTTTAGCCACAGATTTCACGGATTTTCGCAGAGTTATTCAAAAAATCCATGGCAAAGGATTTAATTGGACCTATTCATTACACACTTATCAAGGCAAGTCTTCCACCCTCAACCTTTGTCTCTTATACTCTCCCCATGCCACCCCTGATCCTTGTTGTGGATGATGAACCCAAGGTTGCCCGCCTGGCCCGCGACTATCTGGAGAAAAACGGATTCCGCGTCTCCACCGCCACAGACGGCCAATCTGCGCTGACAGTCGCCCGCCGCGAAAAACCCGATCTCGTCATCCTCGACCTCATGCTGCCCCACTTGGACGGACGCGAAGTCTGCCGCATCCTGCGCCGCGAGAGCGAGGTGCCGATTATCATGCTCACCGCCTTATCTGAGGAGATCGACCAGGTGACCGGTCTGGAAATCGGCGCAGACGATTACATCACCAAGCCCTTCTCCGTCCGTGCCCTGGTGGCACGTGTGCGGGCGCTCCTGCGCAGAACGCGCGGTGAAGTCAAAGCGCCGAGTCTCATCCGCTCGGGTGGACTTGAAATTGACCCGCAGAAACATCTCGTTACTTACCATGGGGACCCGATCAAACTCACGCCCAATGAGTTCAAATTGTTGCACCTGCTCGCCAGCAGCCCCGGTCGAACGCTCACCCGCGAACAATTACTTGACGATCTGCATGGCGCGGCCTCCAGTATAGACCGCAGTGTGGATTCACACATCAAGAATTTGAGAAAGAAACTCGAAGCCGCCTCCGGTGAATCCATGATCGAGACCGTGTACGGCATCGGATATCGGTTTATGGAAAAGTAATCACCACTCGGCAACCTACCATGTTCAATCACGAATCTTCCCAGGAGCGTCGGGCAGGCCGCTTTGTGCCTTTCGCGATTTTCTTCATCATCTCCGCCTTGCTTTTCGTGGGTGGCAGCGCAGCGATTCTCTATCTTCTCTTTTCGAAATACTCTGGCATTCGGAACATCTGGATTCTGGTCTGCGGGGCTCCTGTCTTTCTGGGGGTATTCGTTATCTTCACCATGTTCAACTTATACACCCGCTACAGTAAACCGCTGGAAGACCTATTTAACGCGATCAACACGGTCGCAGCAGGCGACCTGTCGGTGCGCGTACCGGAAAACGACTCGGCCATGTATAGGGACTTATTTAAACGCTTCAACAAAATGGTAGGCGAGCTCGAACGTTCCGAACAACAGCGCCGCAATCTCACTGCCGATATCGCTCACGAGCTGCGAACACCGCTTCACATCATTCAGGGCAACCTAGAAGGCGTCATAGACGGTGTTTATCGGCCCACGCCCGAGCACATCAACAATACCCTGGATGAGACCCGGCTCCTGACCCGGCTGGTGAATGATCTGCAAACCCTTTCCCTAGCCGAAACCGGACAACTCCCGCTTCATCCTACCCGTTTCCTGCTGGCTGACCTGATCGATGACCTGACCTCGAGTTTTTCCTCCCAGGCTGCATCCCTCGGCATTGACCTGAAAACAAGCCTCACCGATCCAGCTCAGGAACTTACAGCTGATTATGATAGGCTCAATCAAGTTCTTTCCAACCTCATCTCGAATGCACTACGCCACACTCCCAGCGGTGGGACGGTCCTCATCCATACGGAATCGGTTCAAAACGAATCAGGATCGATGAAATCCGCAGTACGAATTAGGGTCCAGGACACGGGCTCGGGAATCCCCACGGAAGATCTGCCCTTCATCTTCGACCGCTTCTGGCGCGGAGACAAATCACGCCGCGAACGAACCCATAGCGGACTGGGGCTGGCAATCGCAAAACAACTCATCCGCGCGCATGGCGGGACGATTGCAGCGCAAAGCGTGGTGGGAACAGGTTCGAGTTTTGTCATAGAAATCCCCGAATCGGTTCCAGGGCAGTGAGCATACCCCGCTCGAAACTATCGAAGTGATCGAAACAAAGGAGGCTATTCATCTGCGCTTCCGCGTCGTGAAGTGACCATGGTCGCAACATAAGCCTCTTCGAACTCGGCAAATCACAGGAGACATCTCAAGTCTTATTTTAGATCTAACCACGATCATGATCGGCGGGTTGCTCTGGCCATTCAGGAGGAGATTTTCATGCAAACGTTAGAACTCTCCACATCGCCATGCCAGAAAAGAAATAATAAGGGAGCAACTCGGCGAGTCAATTCGCATTCAGGCAAGCGATGGTGCCACCTGATGGTCGGCGTGCTCGGTCTTAAGGGTGCAGGAAAATCCACACTGTCTCCCGTCAGTTTTCGCTCAACCTTCAAAGACAATTCTGTTATTTCGTTTGACTTGTGACCAGTCCTTCCAGCCAACTTGCTACCTGGGCGGTAGGATCTCCTTGTGAGGACAGTTGAATAAGACGGATTTGTTTGCGCTCCAGCTCACGCTGCTGTGCAGAATTCACATCAAACATAACCGCGTAGCTGGCGCGCATGTTCTGACCATAACGAGACAGCATTTCCCCAAAGACCAAATTGAAGTGTGGATCGCTGTGGCTCCAGCCCAGGTAGAGCATATTGGAACGCGCCAGTTCAGTCTCAAAAAGTTTGAGCATTTGTGGGCGCTGCAAGAAAAAAGATTCATATTGCTGACGCGCCAAGACGAGCGTAGTTTCCTGCTCAAGGTCACCATATAGTTTCACGATATTGACTGAGTTTGGGTCCTGGCGCATATAAGGTATGGAGTCATCACGCACGACAACCTGCGTAGGAATCCCGGCTTCCAGGTAGGCCCGCTCCAGCAGGTTATCATAGTTGGCAGTGAACACCAGGGAAATGGGCAGCCGGGTGAGCGCGCGATGGGCAGCAGTAGGCGATTTGCCGGTTGTGTCCAGGCGTCTTTTGAGGAACATCACCAGGCTATGTAAGCCTTCCTGGTTGATGTACGCCTGGGCGGCATCGATCAACGCCTCGGCGGTGGCCCACTCGCGGGGCGGCATCGAGTAGTTAATGCGACCAGCCAGTTCACTGACCAGGCTGTACCAGCCTGGCAAACCAGCGCCAGCCGAAAGCCCGGCCCCCACAAACGCTACAACTTCGCCGCGCGCCAGGCTTTCACGGAGGCTGATATAGGGATCGTTCATCAAGGTCTCAGCCACAACCAACCGGCCCAATCAGCCCGCAGGGTCGTCCCAGAATGGTCAATAACAATATCAGGCTCACCAGGGCTAAAAAGCTCAAATAGAATCCGATCGTGTAATGCTTCAACCAACGCTCGGCAGTCTGGGAGGTCAACGAAATGATCCCAAGGGCCAGTGCCGCCAGAAGCAGGACGATACCCAGCATTACACTAAAATCAGCCAGCGCATCTGCCGCGGAATCTTCGGCTAGAAGTTTAAGGCTCAGATCTTGGATGAGAAAGGTTGTAAACAGCAGGCCAAAGCTGGCACCCATGCCGCGCCCACTGGTGATTAATGAGCCCAGACCGCGTCGTCGGGCAGTGGCGCGCACGGCCCAGTCGAACAGAATGCTTACCAACACGCTGTTGACCAGCAATGGGAAGAGTACGCGCGCAGCCAGCGCGATCCCGCGCGGGGTCGCAGACGTAAGGCCCAATGTTAGCAAGACAGCCAGCACTGGCAGCAGAACCCGAGTGGATTTTCCTGTCACCATGCGTTCGTAGGCATGCGATATCCAGACCAGACCAGCCCGCACGTATTGGCCAATCCATCTGCCAAAGGATGTGAGCGCGATGCGATCAATCTCCTGACGCATCGCATGCGCTGAGTCAAAGCGCTTATTAGGGTAACGCTCACGGGCATGCTCAATCAACACATCCACGGCTTCGGTCACCTCGAGGACGACTTCGCTGGGGTGCTGAAAACTTCCCACGCCAGGTGGATGGCCGGTCAGCATTTCATATAGGATTGTGCCGAGGGCATAGATATCGCTACGTTCATCCCCATCTTTACCGGCCAGTTGTTCCGGCCCCAGATAGTCGTATGCGTCGCCGTTGGTTGACTGGCCTGCATGACGAGGGGTGAGGCGTGAGAACCCGTAGCTAACGAGTTTCACTCCCTCGGAGGTGAGCAGGATATTGGATGGCTGTAAATTCAAGTGAGGCACCCCCTGATGGTGACCATCATCCAACCCTTCGGCGATTTGCCTGGCGATCTGCAGCGCGTCTGAGTAAGGCAGTGGGTTGACTTGAGTGAGCCGCCGCCGCAAAGATACACCCTCAACGTATTCACTCATCATGTATGTGCGACCTCGATAGCGATCAGACCCAAGAAAATGGCTGATACGCGGGCTGGAGAGTATGCTCATTTGCGTGACAAATTGCACCAAATCCTCTTCCTTGACCGGATGGGCACGCCGCAGAATTGTGACAGTCACAAGACGATTGGCTTCTTGATCGAGTGCCCTGTAACTGATTCCCAGGTCAGTCTTTCCCAGTATCCTTTGGATCTGGTAGCGTTCAGGCAGAAACGCCTGCCCGGGTGCTCGTTGCAGCATCTCCTGGTAAACCTGCGCGGCATCGTTTAGATCCCTTTTTTCAACGAGTAAATGGAACAAACTCAAGTAGGCATCGGTGAACTGCGGGTTATGGCGCAGCGCTTCCTCAAAGTACACTCTGGCTAGATCCAGATTACCCTGCGACCACTCGATATTCCCGTCTTTCAGCTTGTTCAGGGATTCGAATTCAGCCCGTTCGACGGTGGTGTGCGCGTTGATCTCCTCCCTGCCAACCTCAGACAGGGTTTCTCTCTCTACCCGCATCTGAATCAGAACATGCGGCTCGAATCTTCTCTGCAACTCGGCACTCGTCTCAACATAGGCGTTGAGATGTGACAGATATTCGAAACGCGCTTTCAGCCGATCTCTCCTGTTTTGCTCGTCTGTATCGAGCACTGGCGGCTCTTCGACGGTGAGATCCATGGGCAGGTTCAGTTGCTTCGCCAGCCTCTGGAGGAACGTAGCTGTATCCTGCGAATACAGGGTGACATTGCGGCTTTCCCAGTACTTCACATAGTCTGCTGAGACATCTGGCCCTACGATATAGGCGCGCGGCATATCTGTAGGGTCTTGAGGTCGCAGATAATAGTAGAAATCACTTAGCTCCGGATCGTTGGCTGTGTATCCCAGGAAGAGCAGGGCATCTGAGCGCGCCCAACTGCGCAGATCATCTCCCAAACTACTTTTATCATCCCAGATACGCCGGCGCTCATCTTCGGTCAGCTTGAGTGTATCAGGCTGTTCCGCGCTGCCATAAAGCTGGACGATCATCCGCTGGGTGGCATAGCTCGGGCTGCCCCCAGGTAGGATCAGGCTGGCTGGCATGCGGCGGCTTTCATATGCGGCCCGCAAGAGACGGTCTTGTGCCGTATACACAATGCGCGGAAAAGGCAATTGTGCCAACAGATGATGTGACAAAGTGGGACGGTAACGTATATCGGCCAGGCGTGCAGCAACCCAACTGCGCAAGGCGTTTCGGCTTTCCCGGTCGGCGTATAACTGGGCCACCCAGGTCAGATCATACTGCTCGGGCTCGATCTGCATGCGTTCTGCCATTTCGAACGCCAGCCAGGCAGGTGTGGGTGGACCCAGACAGTCGTAGGGTGTGACAGAAATGAGTGGGCCTGCAAACACGGTGCATTTGCCCTGCGCAGCCATTTCCAACAGAGTAGGAGAGAACTCAAACTCTTTTTCTTGTTTGGCAATCACATTCAAGGATGAACATCTCCAGTTGAGAACCAGCGGAGGTTGGATTACGAACAAGTGCTTTGGAAGAACGTACACCGACCGAACATACGAGCGGTGCTGATCTGCGCGCCACTTTGCTCTGAACCATCTTCATTTTCAAAGGTGGCAGGCACGGCCGGGACCGGTTGGTCTGTCACGGGGGTAATACCGTCTGCCAAAGTACCTGTGATCGTGGCCGCGTAGAAATCGCCATTCGTCTGGAACCAGAAATCCAGCCGGTAGTTCCCTGGGAAAACAGTGCCCAGGCTGGTATCGACCGGCTGAAGAATCTGGACCACCGCGACCGTGATCGGTGTTGGACCGGCCTGCGCGAAGAAAGGCTCCAGGATGGAGAGCGTGAACCAGCGGTTGCTGGCTGGGGTCACCAGGTCTTTATACTTTTCATTAAAGGAATCCAGGGTCACTGCAGCAACGGTGATATCGGAGCCGCAGGCGGCCTGGAGCGCTGCCTGGTTTTCTGCTACGAGCTTCTCCCCATTTGAAAATTGCAGGGAGGGTTTGGGCTGATCGGGAACAGCCGCCGCTATAGGAGGGTCAAACTTTAACGTCATCGACTCGTCTGTGGGAGTAGGCTGCGGTGCCTGGATAGCTTGGGCCGGACCCAGGATTTGCTGCCCGCAGTGTTCGAG
>Ga0070699_100003574_pt1 | contig 13745 bp, 10 predicted proteins | sample KBSK1503metaG_FD_65473 | JGI IMG/M metagenome (GOLD analysis project Ga0070699, IMG submission 65473) | Corn, switchgrass and miscanthus rhizosphere microbial communities from Kellogg Biological Station, Michigan, USA - KBS K1-50-3 metaG | ecosystem: Host-associated > Plants > Roots >...
CAGTGTGACCGCTTCGCCGCTCTGCACATCAGTGGAGAGCGCCGGGTCGAGGGTGGGGGGGTCGGCGGTGAGAAAGTACTCGAGCCGGGTGCTGTTCTGGGGCTTGGCGCTGCCGCACGCGGGAAGCGCAAGCAGCGTGACGAGCAGGAATCCGCGCATTGACATGAGGGCGTAAGGTGGTCAAACTACCGGGCTTAGAGCATGCCGTCAATCCTGCCGCCCCATTCGGACTGCGGCATCCAGCCTGGGAGTGCCGATGAGGATAGCCGCACTCTCCGCGCTGGTTCTGCTTCTGACGGCGGGGGCTCTCGCAGCTCAGGAAAATCCCCGAGTGGTCCGCCAGCTCAGTTTCGAGGGCAATCGGGCGATCTCCGATGAAGTTCTCGCCAGCGCCATCAGCACCACCAACTCGAGCTGGTTTGCCCGCAGCTTCTTCTTTCGTTGGCTCGGCCTCGGCGAGAAGCGGTACTTCGACGAGCAAGAGTTCCGCCGCGACGTCGTCCGGATCGAGGTGCTCTATCGTCGCAGCGGCTACCCCCGGGTGCAGGTCGACACCCTGGTCCGGCGTACTCCCGAGAACGTGTTCATCACTTTTCGATTCAAGGAGGGCGACCCGATCCGGGTGACGTCCTTCCAAGTGATTGGACTGGACTCGCTTCCCCAGCGACTCCGCCAGGTGGTGGTGGTGGATCTCCCGTTGCAGCAGGGCGATGCCTTCAATCGATACGAGATGCAGGCCACGGCCGACACCATCACTCGCCGCCTCCGAGACCGCGGCTATCCCACAGCGCGGGTGTATTCCAGCTTCGAGGCCAACAGGGACAGGCTTACCGCGTCGGTCACGCTGGAAGTCGCGCCAGGCCACCGTGCCGTCATTGGCAGTATCGAGGTCGTCGGCACCAAGCGGGTGGAGCCGGATCTGGTGCGAAACCTCATGGCCGCGCGACCAGGCCGGCGCTACTCCCAGGACGAGCTGTTTCAGAGTCAACGCAATCTGTATCAGTCCGACCTGTTTCGCTTTGCCACCGTGAACATCGACTCAGCCAAGTTTCAGCCGGGCGCGGATTCGGTGCCGCTCCTGGTACAAATCAACGAGGCCAAGCGCCGGCGGATCCGCAGCGGAATCGGCTATGGCACCGAAGACTGCTTCCGCGGCTCGGCGGGGTGGACATCGCGGAACTTCCTGGGGAGCGGGGGGCGGATCCTCGATCTCACAAGCCGGGTGTCGAAAGTGGGGGTGGGTGAGCCGGTCGATTGGGGGCTCCGCAACACCATCTGCACTGCCTCCAAGCACGACACTATCGGCTCCGCTAAAGCCAACTTCAGCCTGGGAGCTTCCATCCGCCGCCCAGCCTTTCTCTCACCCAACAATACGATCTCGGTGTCGGTCTTCACCGAGCAGCGGTCGGAGTTCAACGTCTATCTCCGCCGGGAGACCGGCAGCACCATCACGCTCCGGCGCGAGACCCCTCGTCGCCGGCTGCCCCTCTCGCTGGCCTACACCTTGTCCTATGGGCATACCGAAGCGACCGCAGTGAGCTTCTGTGCCTCGTTCAATGCCTGCACCCCCGACGTGGTGGATCTGCTGAAGCAGAACCGGGTGCTCGCGACTATCACCGCCAACGCCAGCCTTCCGCGAACCAACAACCCGATCGATCCATCCCGTGGTTCCCAGAAGTCGGTTGAGGTTACCGTCAGCTCCAAACTCCTCGGCTCGGCCTCGTTCCAGCAGTTCACCCGAGTGGTGAGCGAAGCGGCCTGGTATCGGCCAGTCGCCCGGGATGTCGTGCTGAGCTGGAGGGTGCGGGGCGGAGCCATCTTCGCTCCGCGAGTCGACGTCGCGACCCAGTCGGGCAACTTCATTCCGCCAGAGCAACGCTTCTACGCCGGTGGACCCAACGACGTTCGTGGATTCGACCGCAACGAGCTCGGCCCGGTAGTGTACGTGGTGTCTAAGGCGTACCTGGACAGTGTAGGAGGGATCGCCAAAGCCAATCGGGACTCGATCCAAGTGGCCGCGACCGGGGGGAACACGCTCGCCGTAGGTAACATCGAGCTCCGGGTACCCTCGCCAGTATTGAGCTCCCGATTGCGCCTCGCCGCCTTCGTCGACGCCGGCGGCGTGTGGCAGCGCGGTAGTGGAGGCACCGGGGTCGTGATCCGGGTGACCCCCGGCGTCGGGATTCGACTCAACACTCCTCTGGGCCCGGCCCGGCTCGACATCGCCTACAATCCGTATAAGCTGCAGTCAGGCACCCTGTTTCAGTTCGATTCCTCGGGTGCGCTGACTGTGGTGCAGGAATCCTTCGTCCGCGACCGTGGCAGCAAGTTCAACTTCCACATCGCGGTGGGACAGCCGTTCTGATGCATCGGCGGATCGCACGGTTCGTGTTCGTCTTTCTCCTCGGCACGCTGGCCATGGTGCTCGGAGTCGTGTCGTCGATGACGCTGACGCCGCCGGGACGCGACCTGCTGGCGCGTACGGTCTCCAAGTTTCTCGAGCGGATCGTGACTGGCCAGGTGCAGGTGGGCGCCATCTCCGGCTCCTTCCTGTACGACCTCACGCTGGAGAATCTGGTTGTCCGGGACACCAGCGGCGCGCTGCTCGGCGATCTGCCGCGGGTGCGGGTGAGTTACCGGCTGCCTAATCTGCTGGCCGGTCAGGTGGTGCTCTCGGGGGTCCAGCTCGACCGGCCGGCGATCCAGCTGATCAAGCACCGCAACGGCCGAATGAACTACGAGGAGGTCTTCCGGATCGGAAAAGGCAAGCCGGGCGGCCGCTCCCCGCTGGTCGAGTTCCACAACGTTCGGGTCAACAACGGCTCGCTCCGGATCGCTCTCCCCTGGAATCCGGATCGTTCGCTGAAGACCCAGGAGGCCAGGGACTCCGCCTTTCGCGCCGAGCGAGCCAAGCCGGGTCGGGTGATCGAAGAGAGCTATGAGGGTCGGCGCCGGGTGATCGTGCTGGCGGACCTCACCACTCGCATGAGCCGGCTCCGGATCGTTACTCCGGACCACCTCCCGTTCACCGTGGATCTGGATTCCCTCGCCACTCGGGTCAACGATCCCGCCGTCAACCTGCGTCACGCTGTGGGGCGGCTGCGACTGCGGGGCGACAGCGCGGTGGTCAGCCTGTCGCAGGGTGCGTTGCCCGACACTCGGTTCTCCGGCGGCGGCGCGGTCACCTGGCCGCGCGACACCATCCTGTTCGATTTCCAGATGAACGCGACCCACCTGAATCTGGACGATTTCCGGTGGGTATCGCCCGACTTCCCGTCGATGATCGGCCAGGCCGTTGTGACCGCCCGCTCGGAAACCGGCGCGCGTACCGCGTACGACATCCGGAATCTGCATCTCCGAGGCGGAGCCCAACGCATCGACGGCGACCTGGTCGCGCTCACCGACAAGAAACGTGGCCTCGGCGTCCGCGACATGCGGCTGACGCTCCGCAACTTGGATCTGGACGTCGTCCGCCCCTATCTCGACAGCCTTCCGTTCTACGGCACCATCACCGGAAACGTCGCCGGTACCGGCTATCTCGACGCACTCGACGTCAATGTCGATTTCGCCTTCGCCGACGCCCGGATCCCCGGTGAACCGGTGAGTACCATCGCGGGCGAGGGAGGCGTCGGTGCAGTCCGGGACAGCGGCCTCACCTTCACCGGCTTCGCGGTGCGCCGCTCCGATATCGATCTCCATACCGTTCGGCGCATAGCGCCCGCCGTCATCCTCGAGGGACGCCTGTCGGCCATAGGAACGCTCAACGGACCGCTGCGGAACGTGACCTTCGACGGAGTGGCCCAGCATCAGGACGGGGATCGTCCCGCGAGCCGCGCCACCGGCCGGGTGCATCTGGACACCCGGTTCGACACGCTGGGACTCGCCACCGACGTGAATTTCGATCCGCTCTCCTTTGACGGGATCCGACGAGCGTTTCCTTCGCTGCGCACCCGGGGCGAGGTGCGCGGACGGTTCCAGAGCGAGGGAAAGCTGTCGCATTTGATGGTTGACGCGTCGCTCAATGGCGAGATCGGCTCGGTGACCGCCCGCGGATCAGTCATCCTTACGCCGCCCAAATGGGGCGCCGAGGGGTTGCTGCTCCGCTTCTCCAGGCTGGACCTCGCTGCACTCACCGGTCGGAAACTCCGTACTTCGTTGGATGGTGAGTTGCGGACCACTGGAAGCATCGATACCCTGCGGGCCCCCGAGGGAGAGTTGGAGGTGGCGCTCACTCGAAGCCGGGTGCGCGAATGGGAGCTGGACAGTGGGTTCGCTCGCGCAGGGATTCATGACAGCGTAATCCGAGTGGATACGGCGTACGCCGGATGGAAAGGCGCCCGCGCTGTGGGCTCCGGATCGCTGGGCTGGCGGGCACCCCACACCGGCAACATGACGGTATCGCTGGTGGCGGACAGCCTCATCGGATTCGACTCTCTCCTCCTCGCTCTCACCGGTCAGAAGCGGGACAGCTCGCCCGAGTCGAGACCACTGGGCGGCACCGCGCAGAGCGACATGCAGCTCGCCGGTAGTCTGGATTCGCTGGTGGCAGGAGGGGGGCTCACCATCAATCAGTTCGAGTGGCAGCGGATCCGCTCGCCCCAAATTACCGGGGCCTTCCACTGGATCGGGGGTCATCGGCCGCAGGTCACCGCATCGGTGAGCTCGGACTCGATCATGATGCAGCATTGGGTATTCCATCGAACGGCGGGACAGGTGCATGGCTTCGCCGATTCACTGAGGTGGACCGCCGGAAGCGGCTTGGGAAGCTCCGTCAGAGTCGATGGATCGGGTGAGTGGTACGAACGGGGAGACTCCCTGCTGCTCGGAGTTGATACTCTGTCGGCGGCACTGCCTGCCCACCGGTACCGCCTTTCCACCCCGACGTCAGTGGCTTTCCACGACTCGACGGAGACCATCCGTTCACTTGCGCTTCAGGCAACCGACGGCTCCGGTGTGCTGCGAGTCTCAGGAACGGTGCCGGCACAGCGGCCTGGCGCGCTCGCCATCGAGATCGTGGGCCTCGACCTGCATGATCTCTACGGGATTCTCCAGCGGGATACGCTGGGCGTGGGCGGCGAGGTTGGTTTGGATCTGCAGGTGGGCGGCACCGCCACCGCGCCGACCCTCCGAGGAAGCGCCAAGTTGGCGGACGCCCGATTCGGTGACTTCCAGGCACCCTTCATTCAAGCCGTAGTGAACTACGAGGGCCACCGGCTGGATGCTAATCTCGATCTCTGGCGCACTGGAGAGGACATTCTCCAGGTCGAGGCCCACCTGCCGATGGACCTCGCTCTGAGCGGCGCGGAGAAGCGGCTGCTTGACGGCGCGCTCTCGGTGAGGGCGCACACCGACAGCGTGGATCTGGGCCTGCTCGAAGCGCTCACTCCCGCGGTGACCCGGGTGGATGGAACGCTGGCGGCCGACGTCAAGATCGCCGGCACCTGGAAGACCCCCCGGCTCGCGGGCAGTCTCGCGGTGCGCAACGGCAGCATGTCCGTTCCGGGATTGGGAGTGCGGTTCGGCACCGTGAAAGGCAGCGCGGTGCTCCAGGGCGACTCGGTGCTGCTGCGCGATGTACGGCTCACCAGCGGCGGCGGCGATCTGGACGTCACCGGATCGATCTGGCTCGAGGACCTCTCCCGGCCCGTGCTGGGCCTCGGCTTTCGGGCGGCCCAGTTCCGCGCGATCGATGTGCGCAACTTCCTGATGCTCGTCGCCACCGGGGATCTGCAGCTCAATGGCCCGGTCTTTCAATCGACGCTGACCGGGAACCTCACGGCCAATCAGGGAGTGCTGTACTTTGCCGACCTGGTGAATAAGCGGATCATCGATCTGGAAGACCCCTCGATCGCCGACCTGGTGGATACGACGCTCATTCGGAAGGAGAACCTGGGGAACAAGTTCCAGAACCGCTTTCTGGACTCGCTCCGGATCAACGACCTGCGCCTCGCGATGGGCTCCGACGTCTGGCTCCGCTCGGGCGAGGCCAATATTCAGCTCGAGGGCAGTATCCGGGTGAGCAAGGCGGAACAGCAGTACGCCCCGACCGGCTCGCTCAGCGCTCCTCGGGGCACGTACACCCTCAAGATCGGTCCGGTGACTCGCGATTTCACTGTGAGCAAGGGAGAGGTGCAGTACATCGGCAACCTCAACGCCAACCTCAATATCGAAGCCCGCCATACGGTGCGAGGGGTCCAGGGCGAAGAGATCCCTATCATCGCCGATATTACCGGAACACTCTACGCGCCCAAGCTCACCCTGGAGAGCACCATCCGTCCGCCTATTTCGGAGACCGATCTGGTCTCCTACCTGATCACTGGCTATCCGGCGAACGAGGCCACGCTGGTCGGGCAGGGTAATGCGCTCGCGACCGGGCTCTCCTATTTCTCGAGCGCGCTCTCCAGCGAGCTGGAACGAGCGCTGATCCAGGACCTGGGCGTGCCGATCGACCTGATCGAAATCCGGCCGGGGGTCTCCTCCAGCCCGACTGGCGGAGGCTCGTTCACTCAGCTCGCTGCCGGATGGCAGATCGGCAAGAAGACGTTTCTCACCTTCAACGCCGGCTTCTGTCCCGATCTCAGCCAGCTGAGCTATCGCAATCTCGGCGCCAGTCTCGAGTTCCGTTTCAGTCATGAGTGGAAGCTGCAGAGCAACCTGGAGCCGACGTTTCAATACTGTAGCGGCGTCGCTCGGGCGACCAACCTCACCACGTTCAATCCCTACCAGGTCGGATTCGATATCCTCTGGGAACGGGAGTTCTGACGTGCCCAGGGTCCTGCTCATCACCAACCCGGCCGCGGCGCGAACCCGCCAGGGTGCCGTCGACGCGGTGATGCGCACCCTCCACTCCGCCGGGTGGAGTGCCGAGGTGCTCGCTACCGGCGGTCCAGGCGATGCGCGGCGCCTGGCGGAGTACGGCGTCGCACAGGGCGTGGATACCGTCGCTGTCTTCGGTGGGGATGGGACCACGATGCAGGCGGCCGCGGCCCTGGTGGGCACCGACGTCAATCTCGGCGTCATTCCTGGAGGAACGGGAAATCTCCTGGCGGGAAATCTCCGAATTCCGGCCTCTCCGGCTCGCGCTGCTCGTGTGCTAGTCGCCGGGCAGCCTCGACCGTTCGATCTCGGAAGGATGGAGCGGACTACCGGCGTGGAGTACTTCGCGGTGGCTTGTGGTGCGGGTTACGATGCCCGGGTGATGGCCGGGACCCTCTCGGAGCACAAGCAGCGCTGGGGAATGGCGGCCTATGTCGCGACCACGCTGAGGCTGATAGGTGAGATCCGAAGCACAGCTCACATCATCACCATCGATGGAGTCGAATACGACGCCAACGCCGCCATGGTGCTTATCGCCAATTGTGGCGAGGTCATTCCTCCGTACATCCGGCTGCGGTCCGGAATCCGTCCCGACGACGGTCTGCTCGACGTGGTGGTCATGCGGGCCAACAGCCTGGGACAGAGCGTGCGGGCGGTGTGGGATCTGCTTCGAGATGCACCCGGTCTGGCCGGGGAAGACACCTTTGTGGGTTATGCTCAGGGCCGTGAGATCAGGGTGGAAACCGAGCCGGTGCAACCAGTTCAGCTCGATGGCGAGCCCGGCGGGGAGACTCCGTTTACCGTCCGGGTCGTCCCTCATGCCATCCGAATTATGGTGCCCTCGGCAGCCTGAGGCATGGCGCAGAACAGGCGACTGTTTAATTTCTAGGGGGCACCGCTGTCATCCTGCGCGAGCAGGCCGCCCGCTTCGCCTGGGATGACCCTCTCGAGCTCCTCATATCAGGTAATCCAATGGCCGGATCCGTCCTCCTCATCGATGATGATGTCGACGTCCTGCGCAGCATCGGAAGCTATTTCGAACGCCTCGGTTACGAGGTCACTCGCGAGCTGAGCGGGGAGGCTGGGCTGGCCACCTTCGACCGACTTCGGCCGGAGGTGGTCATCCTCGACCTCAGGCTTCCAGGCATGAATGGAATGGAGGTCTTGGAGGAGCTGCGGCAGCGGGATGCCGCCTGCATTCTTCTCACCGGTGATAGCGACGTCCCCACCGCGGTGCGCGCCATGCAGCTCGGGGCCGAGAACTTCCTCACCAAGCCGGTCGATATGGAACACCTGGCAGCGGCCACCGCCCGGGTGGCAGACAAGGCTCGACTCCGCCGGATCAATGAGGCCCTGCTGGTCCAAAGCGCGCCAGGACACGGGCTCGACTCGCTCGGCACCTCCTCGGGAATGCAAGACTTCGCCCATCAAGTCGCCCTCCTGGCTCAGAGCGAACGCACTACCGTTCTGCTCACCGGCGAGAGCGGCACGGGCAAGGGGTGGGTGGCCCGCATGATTCATGATTTGAGCCCACGGGCCAAGGCTCCCTTCGTCGAGGTCAACTGCGCCGGGCTCAACGCGACCTTCCTCGACTCCGAGCTCTTCGGCCATGAGAAAGGCGCCTTCACCGACGCCAAGGACCGGAAACAGGGATTGTTCGAGATCGCCGACCACGGGACCATCTTCCTCGACGAGATCGGGGATCTGGCTCCCGAGCTTCAGCCCAAGCTCCTGAAGGTGCTCGAGACCAAGACCTTCCGCCGCCTGGGCGGCACCCGAGAGATCACGGTGGACGTCCGTCTGGTCGCTGCGACCAACAAGAACCTGCAGAGCGAAGTCGAAAACACCCGTTTTCGGGAAGATCTCTACTACCGGCTCAGCGTGATGCCGCTCATGCTGCCGGCTGTGCGCGACCGCTCCCGGGAAGATCGACTGTCACTGATCACCCGTCTCATGAGCGATCTTCGCGCCGAGCTCCCCGATGGTCCCGCTACACTCTCGAGCGAGGTGCTCGAGCGGCTCCTGGCGTACGGTTGGCCGGGCAACGTGCGGGAAATGCGGAACGTGCTGGAGCGTGCTCTCATCCTGGGTCGCGGCCAGGGTGCGGTCAGCGTCGAGCACCTGCCGGGAGAGTTCCGCGCCCGGCCCGGCATCGGCGATAGGCGGCACACGCCCCTCAGTCTGGAAGATCTGGAGCGGCAGCACATCGAGCGTACTTTGAAGCACCACACCGGTAATCGCACCCGCGCGGCCATCGAGCTCGGCATCTCGCGCGCGACCTTGATCAACAAGATCAAGCGGTACAACCTGACGTCCTGAGGGACCATGGCCGAGATTCACGAGCGTGATGCCATGGTCTGCCGAGGCTGTGGCCGGGAGGAGCGGGCTTCGGAGGGCTACCCCTGTCAGGAGTGCGGGACCTTCCTCTGCCTGATCTGCACCTTTCGTGGAGTGACCCTCTGTCAGGCCTGTGCGGCAAAGGCCGCCGGTCCCGCGCCGGATTCCTGAGTCCCACCCTTCGAAGGGTCCCTCCGCCGGACCGTGACCTCCTCCGCCATCGCCCACTCCGCCGTCGCGCCCATTCTCGCCGAGCCGAGCTTGCGGTCGGAACAGGTGACCCAACTCGTCATGGGAGAGACGGCCAGCATCGTGGAGCGATCAGGTGAGTGGCGCCGAGCCCGCACCCGAGTCGATGGCTACGAGGGGTGGGTCCACCAGGGTTACATCATCGAGACCGATGACGCCGGGGTAGAGAGTTGGGAGGAGGAGGCGGATGGCTGGAGCTTTGGCGCCTTGCTCCAACTGGGACCTCAACGGCTGCGGCTGCCACTACGGGCACGGGTAGCTCTGGAAGACCAAGGGGTGCGACTCCCGGATGGGCGCCGGGGGCGGGTGGTGGAAGGCACGGTTCCGTCGCGCGCGGACGCTATCGCCGCTGCCCGGGCCAAGGCTCCGGAGCGGTGGGCCATCGAACACTTCGCTGGAGCGCCGTACCTGTGGGGCGGAGTCACTCCCGCCGGAGTGGACTGCTCCGGCCTGGTTCAAACCACCTTTGCCGCTCGGGGAATCTCCCTTCCGCGGGACTCCTCACAGCAGGCCGAGTGTGGCACCGCCGTGCCCATCGATGCCGGGCGCCCCGGTGATCTGCTGTTTTTCCGGGGAGACGTCGGCCGCCGAATCACTCATGTGGCCTTCGCCGGGGAGGCAGACACGCTGGTGCATTCGAGCATTGCGAACGGGGAGACGCTGGTCGAGCCCTGGCTTCCAGGAACCCGCGCCGCGCCGCTGCGCGAGCGGTTGGTGGCGGTGCGGAGATTAGAGGAAAGATAGGTATGAAGGCTGGCAGTCTTGGGTCTTTGGTCTTTAGTCGTTGGTCCTTAGTAATTGGTCTCCGAATGCTTGCCGTGAAACTTACGAGCCCCCGGCGCTTGTCTTCCAAGGACCAATGACCAAAGACCAAAGACTAACGACCGCTCAAAGGCTTGTCCTCTTCGACATCGACGGCACCATCCTGCTCACCGCCGGCGCTGGTCGGCGCGCGATCACCGCTGCGCTCCGCAGTGAAGTGGGCGACAACGCGGCCTTCGAGCGTATCCGGTTCGATGGCAAGACCGACTCCCAGATCGTGGCCGAGATGCTCGAGGCCGCGGGGCAGCCAGCTGGGCGAGATTCCGAGCGAGTGCGCTCGCTCTGTCAGCGGTATGTCCAGCTCCTCGCGCGTGAGCTGGAACGTCCTTCCAGCCAGACTACCCTGATGCCGGGAGTGCGTCCCCTGCTCGACCGCCTCGACGCGGAACCGAGGGTGGTCCTCGGACTGCTGACCGGCAACGTCGCGGAAGGCGCGGCGCTCAAGCTGCGCTCGGGAGGACTGGATCCCCAGCGTTTTCGACTCGGTGCCTATGGCTCCGATGCGGGGCATCGGGATGAGCTTCCCGCTATTGCGGCGCAGCGGGCCGCGCCGTTCTTCGGCCGAGTACCCAGCGGCTCCGAGATCGTCATCATCGGCGATACGCCGGCGGATATTGCCTGTGGCACGGGTGTAGCGGCTCGCGCCGTGGCCGTGGCGACCGGATCATACTCCGTCGCCGATCTCATGGCTTGTTCTCCCCACGCGTTGTTCGAGGATCTGCGAGACACCGAGCGGGTGTTGCAGGCGATCCTTCACTGATCCATGGCGCAGGAGCTCGAGCTCAAAGCCGTCGTCACCGACCCGGCGCGGCTGCGCCAAGCCCTGTTGAACGCCGGGGCGGTCCTCCGGTTCCAGGGAGAAATGAGCGATCGGCGCTTCGACCGCGGCGGAGAGCTGACTGCCCGAGATCAGGTGCTCAGAGTGCGGAACTATCACCACCCTGATGGTCGAGTCGAGTCCGTGATGGCCTGGAAAGGCCCGATGCGTCTCTCGCAGGGTTACAAGCAGCGTGAGGAACTGGAACTCCCAATCGCCGGCGAGAGCGACCCGCCCGAGGCTCTACTCCGGGCGCTGGGATACGAGGTGGTGCACGGGATCGACCGGCGGGTCGAAATCTATCGGCTCGACGGTGCCATCCTTCGGCTGGAGAGCTATCCCCGAATGGATTCACTCATCGAAGTCGAAGGCGAGCCGGCGGCCATCGAACGTGCCATCCAAGCGACCGGAATCCCCCGAGCGGAATTCACCGCGGATGCGCTGACGGAGTTCGTTCGCCGCTTCGAGAGTCGAACCGGGCAGACCGCGGGGCTCACCTGGAACGAGAATTCCGGCCCCAGCCAGTCTGTTTCCTGATGGCCTCGAGCGACAGCAGTTGGGAGGTGCCTCAGCTCGGTCCCTCACTCGGGCGACTGACCGACCCCCCAACGAAGGGTCGGCCCGGCGCGCTGGGAGTCGCGCTGGACGACATCCGCCTCGATCTGGTAACCGGAGTCTTCGATCTGGCCGGCGCCGGCCGGGCCTTCCTCGCCGCGGGCGATCGAGATGACGCCGTGGCCTCTCTCAATCGGGTGGCCTGGCTCGGCCTCTGGGAACGGGCCCTGGCGGCCGCCGCGGCCCGCATTGCGGACGCGGCGAACGTGGGATTCAACGACGCCGCGGTCGAATCGCGGTTTCGTCCTCGCCGGTTACAACCGCTCCTGCTGACAGCTCAGGACCACCGCGCCATTGCCGCACGCCTGGGGAGCGGAGGTGCCACCTTCGTGGCTGCGCTGGATGTCCTGGAGCAGAGCGTACACGCATCCAGCCGCGGTGGGCGAGCCCGTCTGGTGCAGGAGGAATGGCGGGGCGCGGTGACGGCGGTGGCGCGGCGGCTGGAGTCGGCCTGGCTGGCACTGGAGGATGCGGCACTGGCGGAGCAGCGCCGCTGGCAGGTAGAGATCGAGCTGGTCCGCGCCTGGCGCCGTCCGGTCTGGCCCATCTGGATCTTTACCCTGGTCCTGCTCGCGGCCGCAACCTATCTCGGCCTGGTCCTTGGAGGGATTGTTCCAGTGCCACCGCCTCTTCGAGGTCTGGTGCTCTGGTGGTGGAACCGGCTATGAGCGTGCTCGGAGTGGGAATCGATCTGGTGGACCTGGCTCGAGTGGCTCGGTTGCTGGAGCACAACGGGGAGCGGGCGATGGTTCGATTCTTTACCGAAGCGGAGCGAGAATACCTCGACACCCGCCCCGACCCGACCGGGAACGCCGCGGCGCGGATCGCCGCTAAGGAAGCGGTCTATAAGGCGCTGCAGTCGCTGCCGGGCGCTCGCGCAGTGGGCTGGCGGGAGATCGAAGTCGTTCGGGATGGAGAGGGGCGCCCGGCCGTTCGGCTTCATGGGCTTGCCGAACGTCTGGCTCAGGAGCAGGGAGGGCTTCGGATCCAAGTGTCACTCACCCACTCGGCCACTACGGCCGGCGCTGTCGTGGTGGTGAGCACTGGCCAATCTCGGGACTAACCCAGCACCTCACGCACCTTGCGGGCAAGGACGTCGGAGGTGAACGGCTTGGGCAGGAAGGCTCCACCTTGGCCCAGCCCCCGCGCGGCGATCTCCCCGTCGGAATATCCCGATAGGAACAGGATAGGGACTTCCGGGTGCTCCCGGGCCATCTCCAACGCCAGCTCACTCCCTCCCATCTCCGGCATGACGATGTCGGTGATCACGAGATGCACCGGGCCGGAATGTTCCGCCAGACGGTCGAGCGCATCGCGGCCGTGGCGGGCCTCCAGCACGGTGTAACCCTGCTTTTCCAGCGCCTTGTTGGCAAAGACCCGCACCGCCTCTTCGTCCTCCACCAGGAGGATGGTCTCCGATCCGCGCGGCCCCGGCTCCGAACCCAGCCGGGGTAATTGTTCGAGCTGCAGTCCCTCAATCCTCGGCAGGTGCACTCGGAATGTGGCGCCCCGATCCGGGGCGCTCTCCACCTCGATGTGGCCACCGTTCTGCTTGACGATGCCATAGACGGTGGCCAGCCCCAGACCGGTGCCCTGACCCGGTTCCTTGGTAGTGAAAAACGGGTCGAAGATCTTGCCCTGGATCTCGTGCTCGATCCCACTGCCGGTGTCGGTGACGGTGAGCCGGATGTACGGACCCGGTGGCAGGTCGGGGCTGACTCTCGGGTCGCTCTCGTTGAGAAACTCGTTGGCGGTTTGAATCAGGAGGCGGCCACCGGCGGGCATCGCGTCACGGGCGTTTACCGCCAGGTTCATGATGACCTGTTCCAAGTGACGCGGATCGGCGTGGACCGCATCCAGTCCCGGGTCCAGAGAGCTCTCCAAGGCGATGTCCTCACCCAGAAGCCGAGGCAGCAGCCGCTCCATTTCTCGGATGACCCCATTGAGATTCACCGGCTCCGGCTCGGCTACCTGTCGGCGACTGAACACCAGGATCTGCCGGGTCAGTGCCGCTGCCCGCTCCGATGCCTTGCGAATTTCCTCCAAATCCTCCCGGCGGGGATCGGCTAGTCCCAAGTCGTTCATCAGC
>Ga0070699_100003576_pt1 | contig 13743 bp, 12 predicted proteins | sample KBSK1503metaG_FD_65473 | JGI IMG/M metagenome (GOLD analysis project Ga0070699, IMG submission 65473) | Corn, switchgrass and miscanthus rhizosphere microbial communities from Kellogg Biological Station, Michigan, USA - KBS K1-50-3 metaG | ecosystem: Host-associated > Plants > Roots >...
GAGTGGCCGGATCGCGTCACCGTGATGCCGGTGTACTTTCACAATGCGCTCGGCGAGAGCCTGGTGAATCTGAGCAAGCCGGCCGAGGCCCCCGAGCGCACCTTCTATACCCTCTGCCATCAGCCGTGGGTCAACTTCACCATCGATTTCGCAGGGCGCGTGGTCGGCTGCTGCCGCGATCTTCGCAGCGAGTATGTGCTCGGCAACCTCCTCGAGGAGCCCGCGGACAAGATCTGGAACGGCGAGAAGATGATGAGTCTGCGACGAGCCCTGACCGAGAAGCGCCCGCAAGACATCGGCATCTGCAAGGCGTGTGACGTGCCCTGGCAGGGCTCCTATTCCGGCCGCACCCCGCTGGAGAAGGTCCGAAACTTCTTCTTCGCGGGGGCCTGGCGGCGCTAGCGGCGATTATGGCGACACCGACCGTGAGTGTCGTCATCCCGTTCTATCGGGCCAACTACCTCGGCGACGCGATCCAGTCCGTTCGGGCCCAGACCTTTACCGACTACGAGCTCGTCGTTGTCGACGACGGCTCGCCAGACCGGAAAGAAGTGGATCGGTTGGGCCTCCCCGAAGACGGTCGCATCCGGTACTTGCGGCAGGAGAACCAGGGACCGGCCGCGGCCCGCAACACCGCGCTCCGAGCGGCCCGGGGCCAGTTCGTCGCGTTCCTGGACTCGGACGACACCTGGGAGTCGACCTACCTCCAGGAGCAGATCGACGGTCTCACGCGGGATAGCGGACTCGATGTGATCTATTGCAATGCCCTGATGATGGGCCAGCCGGAGACGGACCGTCGAGCTTTGATGGAGTCGACCGGGCCCCGGGAGCTCGCCACCTGCACGAGCCTGCTCCGGGAGGAGTACACGGTCTACCTGTCCGGGGTGGTGGCGAGGCGGGACCTGATCCTGGCCGCGGGACTCTTCGACGAGCGATTCGTGCACGGCGAGGACTTCGATCTCTGGACCCGGATGCTCAAGCGAGGGGCTCGCATGGGCTTTCAGCCTCGGGTCTTGCTGAATCGGCGCCTGCATGGGGACAGCCTATCGTCGGACTCCCTCACCCACAGCGAGAAGGCCTTGCTCGTAGTCGAGAAGTTCCAGGCCCGCACCGACCTCACTGCCGCCGAGCGAGCGGCCGTGGAATGGCGAATCCGGAGTCTCTCTGCCGAGGCGCGGCTCGAGCGCGCGAAGCGAGCGATGGCGAGCGGAGACTTCGCCGAGGCGAGTCGGGCGCTCAAGGACGCGAACGAATTTCATCGGAGCTGGAAGCTGAAGACTGTTCGCTTGCTGCTGCACCTTTGGCCCAGCATGATAGCCAAAGTCCATAGCGTTCGAGAACGCCGTCGCATGGCACGGTCCCATGCGAGTATCGAGCGCCCTTAAGGGTCCCTTGTGCCGTCCAGGCACTTTCGACACCTTGCTAGAGTTGCGCACTGCCGCGCCACAGCGTGCCAAATCCACATTTCGGGGTGTGGGTAGCCTAGTATGGCGTCAGCATGACTCGCTGATCCTGTGTGAATGTGGCAATGTCTTGAATTGCGATACCACCGGAACCCACTACGAAAGCACGATATCGCTTGGATCCGAAGATCTCTACGAGGTCAGCTATGTCGTCATTCTCTTGAGCGATTCGCTGTGGATGCACCTCGAGAAAGACTAGTGGTCGGCAACGCTCAATGAGACCCGACATTCCTCTAAGCACCTTAACCTCGTGGCCCTCGACATCGATCTTGACAACATCCGGACTGAAGGACAATGATTCACAGAGTTCATCAGCCCTTCGTTTTCTTGTTGTGAGGCGCGTTGGCGAAGAACCAGTCCCGCCGGCCGCCACGGCATGCTCCCACTCATAGTGCATCTGGAGGGTGCCTTCGGCGTCGGACAGAGCGCATTCAACAGGCGTGATGTTGTCATATTCGTTCTTGTGAATGTTGTAGAGGAGACGAGCAAAGGCCAGCGGGGACGCGTCAACTGCCACAGCTCTCTTCGGCCCACCGCTTGCCGCAAAGACAAGCGAAAATATGCCGTGCAACGCTCCAATGTCCAATAGGCTGGTCTTCTCTCGGGTGTTCGCGATGAAGCAGTTCAACTCCTCGACCATCACCGGTGCTATAAAGCAGAAATGGTCGAATCCAAATCGACATTCTGGGTGAATCTTCAGACTCAAACCATCGCGGATGACTATTTCGTTTGCCGCGGAGGTTGCATTTCTTCGCTTATGCTGCTCCTTTAGAAGGAGAACCGTCTCATGTTCATCTTCTTGGATGTCGGCCGTCTGATGTCTTCTCCATGACCGAAGCAGCGACGCCCCTAGCGGAAGCAAAATCGGTGGGGTTAGCTGACGCAAAATGGCTTTTGTCGAATCATTCATAAGGGAGTCCCACCTCGGCCTGCCGGCCGGACCTACGCCGACACACTCTCCTGCCTGTAGACACTACTTGGCCGCTAGCGAGCGTTGGGAATTCCAACCGCTCTCCGACGCGGCGCGGGTTCTCCTCACGACACACATCTCCCCGGAGGTTCTGTAGTGCGCCATCACCTCGGCGTCGCCATCGCACTGTTTCCGCCAATCGTTTCCCTCGTCCTCCTAACCGCCAGCCACCCGGGGCTAACCCAGTCCAGTCCGGAGACGAGGCTCCCTGCTCCTCCCCGGGTCTTCATTGACACATCGTACAGGGCGCCGTCTGGCCGTACAATTCCGTTAGCAAAAAATGGCGACCTCCAGGCGGCGCTGAAAACGGCCCAGCCTGGCGATGTCATCGTCCTGGAACCGGGTGCCACCTTTCAGGGGAACTTCAGTCTTCCAAAGAAGGCCGGATCCGGATGGATCGTTCTTCGCACCGGAGCGCCGGACGAACAATTTCCGCCGGCCGGCACCCGTGTGAATCCGACCTCTGCCTCCTTAATGCCGAAGCTCGTGAGTCCGAACGGCAATCCAGCTGTTTACACCGAGTCGGGTGCGCACCACTATCGCTTCATTGGGATCGAGTTCACGACCACTACCACGGTCAAGGACATCTACTCGATCGTCGCCTTCGGAGGAGAGCAAACATCCGATGCCGAATCTCCGAGCGACCTTATTCTCGACCGTTGCTATGTTCACGGGCAACCCGAAACGATGAGCCGCCGAGGGGTTCTGCTGAACAGCGCCTCGTCTGCAGTAATTGATTCCTATGTCTCCGAAATACACGCGGCCGGGTACGACTCGCAAGCACTTCTTGGCTACAATGGTCGGGGTCCCTTCAAGATCGTCAACAATTATCTCGAAGCGACCACGGAGAATCTCATGTTCGGAGGCGCAGATCCGAAGATCCGCGACCTAGTTCCGTCGGACATCGAGATTCGTCGAAACCATCTCTTTAAGCCGCTGAGGTGGCGGCCCGGCGACCCGAGCTTTGCCGGCGTGAACTGGCCCGTCAAGAACTCGCTCGAGTTGAAGAACGCCCAGCGCGTCCTCATCGAAGGGAATCTCCTCGAGAACAACTGGGGCGGGGCAACCCTTGTTCTGACTCCTCGCAACCAAGACGGAACAGCTCCGTGGTCGGTGGTGCAAGATGTGCTCTTTCGCAGCAACATAGTGAAGAATGCCCTGGGCGGTTTTTCACTCCAGACCAGCGACGACGAGCATTCGAGTCAGCCGACCAAGCGGATCGCTCTCGTGAACAATGCCTGGGGCGTAACGCGGACGTTCTTCGGCTTGACCTCCGGACGCGGGGGGACGCCTGAGGATCTCCTCATCGACCACAATACCGCAATCCCCAGTGGTTACTCGGCCTACTACATCGAAGTGGGCCCTACCCAGCCGGCGATGATTCGGTTTCGCTTAACCAACAATCTCATAGGCTTCGGCTCGTACGGCGTTGGCTCGCCGAAGGGGGATCCGAAATGGCTACCGGGCGCGACGATCGCTCGTAACGCACTGGTAAGCCTCGCCGATTTCGGCGACGGGCAAGGATCTGTCCGGAACCGCCCGCCTGATATCGACCAGGCAATGTATACCTCGTTTCCGAATGCCGCGGCGGCAGGCCTCAATCAAGATGGAACGCTCACACCGAAGAGCCCGAATCGGCGGGCAGGAACAGACGGTAAAGATATCGGTGTTGACTTTGATGAGTTACTGCGCGCCTACACCGGTCAATTGCCCCCGAAGTGAAACGCGGTTGCTCGAGAATTGAGCATCCGTCGCATGTGACGAGGCGACTCTCCACGCTCGCCGGACGGTCTAGCGAAAGGAGTGCTCGCGGACTCGGCGCACGAAGTTGCCCGTGTGGTCGTACCAGAGTTTCCACCATAGACCTCTAGCTCGGGAAAGACCGTAGAGCTCACGGCTCACGAAGAGGACATCCGTACGCAACGGACGGGAGAAGTTCAGAGCAACGAAGCCAAGCCTCTCCATACGGCTAATTGCTTGATCCACTTCTCGTTGCAGTCCGAAGCCGAAGACCGCGTCACCGTGAAACTCCACTGTAATCTGGCCGATGCCCCGAAGGCACGCCGCGTCGGCCGAGGTGAGCATCTCGACCTCTGCACCCTCGATGTCCACCTTGAGAACGTCGATGTGCGGTTCGTCGATCTCCGCCAGGATCGATTCCAACCGCTTTCCCGGTACCTCGAGGGTTCGGTCCAGGGTGCAGTCGTAAACGCTCGTCTCCGGGAGGGCCAGGATGCTGCTACCCTCGTCGTTCTTCGCGAGATTGAAACGAATGGTCCCGTCCCGTGGAGCCACAGCGTACGGCAGCACGCGGAAGCGGGTCTGCGCACGCAAGTCTGCTTGCAGGTTCGGGTTGCCCTCCACGAGATAATACCGGCCTCCGAACCGTCCACTCATCTGGAGCGCGAAGCCTGCACGATTGGCGCCCAGGTCGACGATGACCGAATTCGCCCCGAGTGGCGGGATGTAGAGACTGTGTCCTCGGATCGCCGCAAAGATAGCCCCCATTCCGCTCATTCTGCCAGACGATCCCCCAAAAGGCGAAACGAGAACAACACGTAGGAGACCATACCATGTCGCCCATCCCGGACTCAGGTTAGACTGGCGTATGTCGCAAGCGATCAGCCGGTCAAGACCGTCGCATAGTTTCATGGCATTGTTCCAGACGAATGATTTTCGGTCCCATTGCCTCCTTCGGGATCTCGCAGCCAACTTCGGCGACTTTCAGTTCTTCATCGTGTGGGATCACTACAACGCCAGAGCCGACGCCGACTTCGCCCCCTGTCAACAACTGCGCCCGATCGACAAGAACGCGCTCTTCGACTTCGCTGCTCAGAACTGTGGTGTCGATCGAGACATCCTCGTCAAGGATTGTCGCGCTTTCCCGCTCCTCTTGCGGATCCTACTCGCGATCTATCTGCGACGGGCAGTCGACATCGACTACTGCATCATGACGGACAATGACATTTTCCTCTTCGAACCGATCCCGGAGATCGTCCACCTGTCGGCGGCGCGGACCCCTTTCTTGATCCAGGAGACGGGAGCTGCGGACACCCTGGCCGAAATCACGGAATTCATCACCCGTAATGTGCGAAGAGAGATACGCTACATCCAGCCGAGCAAGGGAAGAGGGTACAACGCCGGTTTCTGCGGTCTCGACCTCTCGGTCTTTGATGTCTTTGATCGGCGGACGCTTGGTCTTCTCTTGGATACCTTTCGACCTATGCCGCAGTGGTGGAGGGAACAAGCGTTCTTCGTAAACATGACGTTCACGTCTTCTAAGCCCGTGCATACCTTTGAGCATGAGAAGTATTTCTTTCTCCCTCATGATGACCGTACTTATCAGGCACAGAGCAAGATCTACCACTGCATCTTCACAACTGACAAACGGCGCGTGGATCTGTACTATCTGCGGCGGTACGGTCGGTCGATCTCTCAATGGCTGAGAGGCGTACAGATACGAGGTGTGTTGTTGGTACAGGGCCTCCGAAAACGGCTACAGATCCGGAGCAGAATCTACAGATTGCTAGGACGTCGCCGCGTCGAGGAGTGACGCCGCTCCCCAACGGACCGTTGTGTAGGTTGCTCGCCACTTCTCGTCGCCGGATCGGACGCGTGCCCGAGACGGGTCGATGGTGCCGGCGGTTTCGCGAATGAACTAGCCGGATCGGTCCCGGAACCAAGAGGATCTTCCTGGCGGGGCGCTGCCCCTCCAGAGTGACTCGTAGATAGCGATCAGCCCCAACACCGCGATCTCCACGGTGAAGTGCGTCCTCACCCGGTGCCGCGCCTGGGCGGCCATCTTCCTTCTCGCATGAAGGTCTCGACTCAGTCGCTCGATCTTTTCCGCGAAAGCGACCGCGTCGAGCGGCGTGGCCAGCAAACCCGTGCGTCCATCCTCGACAACCTCCATGATCGATCCGCTACGGCTGCCGACCACGGGCACTTCACATGCCATCGCTTCCGTTAACACAAGCCCGAATGCCTCTCCGACCGAAGCTAGTACAAAGATGTCCGAAGCCTGCAGAAGAGTCTTCGGGTCGGACACATTGCCCAGCCAGTGCACGCGGTCTGCAACTCCTATTCGTTTGGCGAGGGCCTTGAGGTCTGGGAGCATATCTCCGTCACCTGCGACGAACAGCCGAGCTGGCACATTGCGCTCAGCAAGCTCCCTGGAAGCCTCGAGCAGGACCTGAGGGTTCTTGAAGGGCCTCAGGTACGACACTGTCGACAGAATCAGTTCGTCCGATCGGACCGCAAACCGTTCCGCCCACTCCTCTCGTGCCCGCCGATTCGGAACGAAGCGGTCGGTATCGACTCCGAGGTACCTGACCACGATCTTGCCCTCAGGTACTCCCGCGGCGAGCATCTGGCTCTTTACGAACTCGGAGATAGCGATCACCTTTCTCACCGGGCGCGTCATGATCTTTGTCCTCAGCCGGAGCAGCGACCTCTTCCACGACGTCGCCCGGAACTCACCGCTGTTCTGCATCTCGTAGATCACTACGGGAATACCGCAGAGTCGGGCTATCCACGGTACCGCGCTGAAGTAGTCGAAAAAGAGAATGTGAGCGGTTGTGACCGAAAACCTCTTCACCAGCCTCCGGAGCGTTCGGTAGTAGTGGCCGGGGCCTTCGCTGTAGTCGATGGCCTCGACCGCCGCTCCGCTGGACCGGAGCTTGGACTCGATGTCCGGCCGGAGGGCTCGAGAGAAAACGAGAACGGGCTGCACCCCGTTCCGCGTCAGCGTCTGACAGAGTCGGAGATGACGATCTTCCTGGCTGGTCCAGGTAGAGGGAGCCGAATCAAGGAGGAATGCTACGCTGCCACGACTCACTGGGAGCGCTCTGCGAGGGCTGGTGTCTGGGCGATACCGTAGGCGTCCAACAATTGCTTGACGTTGCTCTCCAGGTCGAAGAGGGTGTGCACCTTCGCCCGCCCGACTTTCCCCATAGCAGAGCGTCGCCGCGGATCTGCGATCAGGGCCACCACGTTCTCGGCCAGTGCCTTGACATCTCCTCGGTCGATCAAGAGGCCGGACTCCTGTTCGCTCACGACCTCTGGGATGCCACCCACCCGGGTGGCGACCACCGCCCGCCCATATGCCATCGCCTCCGCGATCACCCAGCCGAAGACCTCTCCCCAGCGGGAGACCTGACAGAGAATGTCCGTGGCGTCATAGACCCCTGCGGCAAAGGGGTCTTCGACCAGCCCCGTCCAGGTCAGGTGCCCCTCCAGCCCCAGCTCCCGTCCCTTTGCCATGTACTCGCCCCGGAAGGCGCCTTCGCCCACGATGACGAAGTGGCTGGCGGGGTGCTTGGCGACCACCAGCCGGGCGGCTTGGAGCAGGTCCAGAACACCTTTCTCCGGGATGATCCAACTCACCTGGGTGATCACGGTTCGACCCTCGGGGATCGAGAATCTCCGGCAGAAGGCGGCGGCCCGCTCGCGGCTTTCGACCGCGCGGCCTAGGTCGACTCCGTTATAGATGCGCTGGCATCGTTCCTTCGGGAAAAGACCCCGGTCCACCAACGAGCGATAGCCGTAGTCGCTGACACAGATCACCTTGGCTACCGGCCAGTTGATCGCTCGGGCGAGACTGCGCCTCGGTAGAGATGCTCGCTCGCTCCGGTGCCCCTCGGGTCTCGAGCCGTGATCCGTGAAGAAGACATCCGCTCCCGACGCCAGTCGAGTCACCCACGGATACAAGCTCAGGAGGTCTACGTAGTGGAAGTGGGCGATGCGCGGCTTGTAGCGGTGGAGAATCCCGGCAACTCGCGCCATCACCCGGACGTTGAAGCGAGTCACGTCCTGATGCAGAAGCTCGATCGAGACGTTCGGCAGGTCAAGGAAACGCCGAACCTCCTCGGAGGGTGGGGTCACGAAGCACAGCACGCTGCGCCAACCCTGGCGGCCGAGCTGGCGCGAAAGCTCGCGAGCGTACGTCTCGGTGCCCCCGATAAACCGCGGCTCCACATCGAAGACAGACACGATCGAAGGCGCGGCGGCGGCCATCGGCAGGAGCGACAGGCTAAGCGCGGGTACGGGTCGAGCCGCGATTCAGTCTCGCCACGAAGCGTATCTGCAGATCCCGCAGCCGCAGATGGGCATCGTGAATCCGTGTGAGGGTCCGATGGATGCGCGCGCCGCCCGTCGGTTGCTCGAATCCGGGGCGGTAGTTGGTCTTGTCGCCAAAGCCCAGGATGCGCTGGTCCTCGTCGGAAAGGTTACCCAGGAAGGCCGCATTCAGCAGCAGGGGATGGTACCGATACGACTCGAGGTCCTCCTTCTGCAGCGGGACCTCCGGATCGTGGTAGTTGAGGAATACGACCTGCCGGGGCTCCAGCATCGGCACGCCTTGACGATGTATTCCTGACGTGTCGAAGAGGAACGCGGTTCCGGCCGGCCCGGTCAGCTCGGCGATCTGCGATGCGGGAACAGTCGGCAGGTCGACGGTTCGAATGCGCCGCGGGGGGTGCTTCCGATGGGTGCCCCGGATGTAGTTGAATGCCCCGCTTCGGACGTTGGTCAGGTAGAAGCCGAGCTTCACTTCCTTCGGGATGTCCTTGGCCACCTGCTGGTCGTACCATTCGTCGCCGTGCCAGCCGTGAAAGTCACGCTTGGTGGGAAGGGACCGCCAGCCTCTAGCCTCGACCAGCGCATACTGTCCAAGATAGCGTTGCAGCACCTGCTTCACGACCGGGTGGACGGCGACATCCACGAAGCCTTGCTCGAGGGTCAGCACATCCTCGACCATGTGCCGGTGGGGTTCGGTCTTCTCGTACCCGTTGATGTTGTTCCAGCGTAGCTGGCGGAGCCGGGCATTGAATGCCTGCTGCATGACCGAGAGCTGCTCGGCGGAAAAGAGCATCGGCAACCGAACGACCCCGTCCTGCTCGAGAGCAGCGACGATCGTATCGATAATTGAGCACTCTCCAACGTCTACCTGGTTTGACATACCCTTCGTGCCTCCTGTATCCAGAAGCATACCGTTCTTCTGCTGGCTCGCCGCGGCAATCTCCCGACCCTGTGGAGCGCCCGCTTCACTTCCGCACCACGTGACCGATGAACACCGCCTGCCCGAGGAACCGTCGCGAGTGCATCGTCGACTCCAGCGTCAGCCCCACCGAGCGGTAGTACCGACGCAGGCGCCCGTCGGACTGGAAGATGGTGTCGCCCACGAACCCGGGAAGTCGCCTGCCGGTCAGCCGGTAGATCATGGTGTTGAGGATGGTCCGGGCGGCATAGATCGAAAGCTTCCATACCTCGGGCTTCAGCAGATACCGCAGCGAGTAGCCCAGGCCGTGGAGATAGATGACCGCGACCCCCCCTTTGGCCAGCACCCGCCCGATCTCCGCAATGGCGCGCCGCTCGTCGGTGTAGGGGAGGACCACCTTGCAGAGGACCCCGTGGCAGCTCTCGTCGCGGAACGGCAGCCTCTCGGCCGCGGCGATGATGACGGGGTGCCCCTTGGCGTGGCAGGCGCGGGCCGCCTCCTCGGCCAGCTCGAGCCCGATCGGCCGGCACCCCGCGTCCCGGAGCGCGCTCAGCTGGCCGCCCTGACCGCAGCCGACATCCACCACGATCCCGCCCGGCCGATAGCGGGTCATGTCGGGCGGTGGGGTGAGATAGGCCGACCAGTATCCGCCCGGGGCCAGAGCGGTCGCTCCACTCACTGCGCGCGACCCACGGCGGCGCGGCTGATGAACTGACGCAGGCCCGACGTCCAGCCCTCGAACTCCACCTCGGACGTGGTCCCGGCGTCGATGAACCGGGGCAGCAAGAGCGGATGGTCACTGGCCGAGGCTAGTCCCGTGTCGGTGGTCACCGCCGAGGTCACGCCGGCCTCGGTGAGCCAGGGCAGCATGGCGGGCCGGTGAACGCCACTCGGATAGCAGAAGTGGGTGAGCCGCGCCGGGTCCAACCCGCACTCGGCGAGCGCACGGCGGTTGTCGTCGATCTCTCGGAGGAAGAGCTCACGCTGCTCCGGCACGCGGTGCCGGTGGGTGTGGAGCTGGACGTCGACGACGCGAGGGTCGAGCGCGCCGATCTCCTCGGGCCGCATCAGGGCCAGCACCCGGCTGCGCAGGAAACCGTCCCAGTCCAGACCCACCCGCCGAGCGAATCGGCCCAGCCAGTCGTGCTTCTTCTCCGCCGACCAGCGCTCGCGCCGGACGGTCTCGCAGACGCGGGTGGCCGCCTGCTCGCGCTCGGAGGCCGTGCGCAACGGCCGCCCGTCCTCGGCCAGCGGATCGCGGACCTCGGCCCTCCCGGACGTGCCGGCCTTCCAGAACAGGTAGCGGAACGCCACGTCAAAGACGGGACGGTGGTCGAGGACGTGATAGGTCGACACGTACAGCGTCACCGGCACTCCGAGGCGCTTGAACACCGGGTACGCGACCGCGTGGAAGTCGTAGGTCCCGTCGTCGACCGTGATCGCCACCGCCCGCGTGGGGAGTGTTCCCGTCCGGAGCCGCGCCAGTCCCTCCCGGAGCGGCAGCACTGTGTATCCCCGGGCGGCCAGAAACGCGAGCCGTGACTCGAGGTGGTCGCGGGTGACGAACAGCGCGGGATCCCAGACGTGCTCGTCCTCGAGGGCGAACCCGTGATAGCACAGGATGAGCAGCCGATTGGCCCGCCAGCGGCTGCGGCTGGCCGCCGCCAGGCCGCCGGCGAGACGGATGCCATGGAGGGCCGAGTCCCGCACCCGTGTCCGGAGCGAGCGCCGGGCCTTCATGGGGCCACCCGGCTTCGTCCGAGGTCGATCACGACCTGGTCGGGTCGAGCCGCCGCCAGGACCTGGCGCGCCTGGTCGTCGGCGTTCGCCACCACCAGCACCTCGGCGTGCGCGAGCAGGTCCTCCGGCGTCTCGCACATGAGGGAGGCGATGTGCGGGATCTCCTCCTCGATGTAGCGCCGGTTGGCGCCGCCGAGACGGGCGATCGACACGCTGCGGTCGAGGATGCGGACATCGCAGCCCTTGCCGATCAGGGTTTCCACCACCAGCACCATCGGGCTCTCGCGCAGATCGTCGGTGCCCGGCTTGAACGCCAGCCCCAGGACGCCGACGCGCCGGCGTCGGGTCGCCAGCACGCGACCGACACCCTGCTGGATCTGGCGGTCGTTGGACGGCAAGATCTGCGACAGGAGCGGGATCGCCAGGTCCGCGCTGCGGGCCGCGTAGGTCAGGGCCCTGAGATCTTTCGGAAGGCACGAGCCGCCGAACGCGAACCCCGGACGCAGGTAGGCTTCCGAGATGTTCAGCTTGCGATCCATCAGGAAGACGCGCGTCACCTCGGAGGCGTCGGCGCCCAGCGTCTCGCACACGTCACCGATCTCGTTCGCGAACGCGATCTTGAGCGCGTGGAAGGCATTGGACACGTACTTGGCCATCTCCGCGGTACGAATCGATGTGTCCACGAACGGGGCGTCGATCCGAGCGTAGAGCTCGCGTACGCGGGCGACGGCCTGCGGCGTGTCGGCGCCCACCAGGGTCAGGGGAGGCTGCGCGAAGTCTCGTAGCGCCGACCCCTCGCGGAGAAACTCCGGGTTGACGGCGACCGTGAGCTCCTGGGGGTGGGCGGCTTCGGCTCCCCGTAGAGCCGGTAGCAGCGTCGATTCCGTGGTGCCCGGCAGCACGGTGCTCCGGAGAACGACCGTGTAGGCCTTCGGCTGACCGCGGAGGCATTGGCCGATCTGCTCGGCCACTCGGCGGACGGCTCCGACGTCGAGCTGGCCGTTGTCCCGGCTGGGCGTGCCGACACAGATCAGCGCCAGCTCGGACCCGGAGACCGCCTCATCCACCGAGGTGCTCGCGCGCAGCTGTCCGGACGCGGTGACCCCGGCCAGGAGCTCACCCAGCCCCGGCTCGACGAGAGGGGAAGCTCCGGAATTGACCATCGCCACCTTGTCCGGATTGATGTCGACGCCGATCACGCGATGACCGGCCCGGGCGAGGCATGCCGCGGTAACACAGCCGACGTAGCCGAGGCCGAAGACACTAACGCGCATGGCGCGAGACGAGCTCCTGGCAGTGGTCCTCGAACTCCCGGGTAACCTGGCTCCACGAGTAGCGCTCCTCTACCAGCCGCCGCCCCGCCATCCCGAGCGCCCGGCGCCGATCGGCGTCCTTCAGGAGGCCGATCACCGCCTGGGCAAAGGCGGCCGGGCTGTCCGCCTGGAGAAAGTGCCGGTCGGAGGAGATGGGCAGCCCCTCGGCCCCGACCCGCGTCGATACCACGGCCTTCCCCATGGCAAGCGCCTCGAAGATTTTGAGTCGTGTGCCACCGCCCACCCGGAGCGGGACCACGTAGACCGCAGCCTCCGCCACGTAGGGCCGCACGTCCGCTACCGTTCCGGTCACGCGAACGCCGGCGGCCGCTCCCGCGGCCCGCAAACGCTCCGTCGGGTCTCGCCCGACCACCGCGAGCGATACGGCGGGAACCTCGCGCCGGATCTGCGGGAGGATCGACTCCAGGAAGTAGAGGATGGCGTCCTCATTGGGATACCAGTCCATCGATCCCGTGAACACGAGCGCGGCCGGGGCCTCGACGGCCCCGTTCGCGTGGAAGTACGCGGTGTCCACTCCGGTCGGCACGGCGCGGATGTCGGCGCCCGGCGCGCAGGCCATGAGCAGGGCGCGGTCCGCCTCCGAGACCGCGACGGTGAGGCCTGCGCGGCTGCACGCGGCCGCCTCGTAGCGACGCATCTTGCGCCATTCCACCGCGAGCAGCGCGCGCCGCCACCTCCGCTTCTCGATATGCCAGAGCCGCTTCCAGATCATGTGCTCGACGTTGTGCTCGAACAGCACGACGGGTGCGCCGACCCGCGAGGGAAGGTTCGGCATCGCGACGAGGAAGTCGGCAACGCAGAGATCGACACCCTCCGCCAGATGCTCGCGGATGCGGGCACGGACCGCCGGAACGCGCCACCGCCACAGGTCGGCCGGATACGGCGAGGCCCATGAGCCGGCCACGTCGCCCGCGAAGCGCATCGTGCCCTGCTTGGGCAGGGCGTACGGGACGGAGTCGATCCGATCGCAGGCGGGCAGACGGCCCACGAGGCCGGCCGGGTCGTCCCCGGGCGGATGCGTGGTGACCAGCCGCACCCGGTGGCGGCGTGAGAGCTCGTCGAGCATGTGGAGGCTTCGGAGCCGGCCGCCCGTGGTCGGGGGCCAGAGGCCGCCGACCTTGACCCAGAGGAGGCGAAGCGGCTTCACGCGGTCGCGACCGCGGCGAGGTCTTCGCCGTCGATGAAGATGCGGTGCCACATCTCGAGATTCAGGAGCAGCCAGAGCCGGTCGGTGTGATT
>Ga0070699_100003577_pt1 | contig 13742 bp, 13 predicted proteins | sample KBSK1503metaG_FD_65473 | JGI IMG/M metagenome (GOLD analysis project Ga0070699, IMG submission 65473) | Corn, switchgrass and miscanthus rhizosphere microbial communities from Kellogg Biological Station, Michigan, USA - KBS K1-50-3 metaG | ecosystem: Host-associated > Plants > Roots >...
GGCGATCCCGGGAGTCAATGTGCTTACGACGGTTCCTCCGGCTCTCCCGGGCGGCGGCAATTTTCCGGTGGAGATGGTAGTACTTTCCACCGCGGAACCGCGAGAGATGATGGATTTTTCTAACCAGCTTCTGGCCGCGGCCAATAAGAGCGGAAAGTTCTTCTTTGCGGATTCCGATCTGAAATATGACCAACCCCAGACCCGAATCGTATTTGATCGCGATAAGGTTGCGGCGATGGGGCTCAACCTTCAGCAAGTCGGCGGTGACCTTACCACATTACTCAGTAGCGGCTATGTGAATTATTTCAGTATTCAGGGGCGAAGTTATCAGGTAATCCCCCAGCTGAAACGGGGGGAGCGGCTGACGCCGGCAGATCTAACCAACCGGTACGTTAGTGGCCCGAACGGCACGCAAATTCAGCTTTCGACGATCGCGCATCTCGAACGCGAAGTGCAGCCCGAAACGCTCAATCATTTCCAGCAGCTCAACTCTTTTACCATTTCCGGAGCCAATGGCTTCGGCGCCTCGATCGACGACGCATTGAAAGTCTTGGAAGATGAAGCCGCCAAGATCTTGCCGCGCGGCTATACGATCGACTATGCAGACGAGTCGCGCCAACTGCGCAAAGAAGGAAACGCTTTCTTTGCGACGATGATCCTTTCACTGATCGTAATCTACCTGGTGCTGGCGGCGCAGTTTGAGAGCTTCCGCGATCCCTGGATAATCTTGCTTGGCTCCGTGCCGCTGGGTCTGGTCGGGGCAATGGCCTTTTGCTTCCTGGGATTCACCAGCATGAATATTTATAGCCAGGTTGGCTTGATCACGTTGGTGGGACTAGTCTCAAAGAACGGCATTTTGATCGTCGAGTTTGCCAACAAACTTCAGGAACAGGGTCGCGATAAATTGCATGCAATCGTTGAGGCGTGCGGCACTCGTCTTCGCCCTATTTTGATGACTTCCGTGGCAACCGTCTCCGGTCACTTTCTGCTGATGTTCGTTACCGGTCCGGGTGCGGGAGCAAGGAACAGCATTGGCCGGGTACTTGTTCCCGGAATGATCATCGGCACGTTTTTTACCCTGTTTGTCGTGCCCTCGATCTATCTCTTCTTGGCCAAGAACCATTCGAAGGATCGGGAACGCCGGGGTGAGACGCCGAAGACGGAAGAAAGAAAACTGCAACCCGCGCTTGCCTAATTTGTTCGAGTCTCGCTAAATTTCACCAGTCGAGAGACTCGTCTCGATGGTTCTCCAAGCAGTCATGAACGTTTCAAAGAAGGGCAACGTTAGCTGATCCTATGGATAACTTGGCGCAAAACGGAGCGTCGAGAAGTTCATTCGGCTACTCATTGAGGCTTGGAGGCTAGAGAGACGCTTGGAACGGCCAAATGCCTGCGTTTGGCCGTTCTTATTCTCTTCAGGACTGGGCGATCATCGTCTTGGCCAATGCGCCAACGCTGCCCAAAATGGTATGTTTACGATTATGGGCTTGAAGCTTGGCTATGCGCTGCCCGCGGCCCTTCGGTTAGCAAAAAGATGCGTGCGACTCGTACGCTAATCCTTACGAAAGCTTCATCCCTACCGACTCGATTCCTCGCCCTGAACATAAACCGGAAGCGGTTCAACCAAATGGCCGGGTAACGGGCGCACTCGCTCAATGATATCAGCGCTCAGTCGATGTCCAGTGCGATAGGCACCGGTCATGATTTCCAGTTTGGCGTCCAGGTTGTCGATAAAGTGTAGCGCAATTGCTTCTGGAGTCTTTGGTTCGACCGGAGATCCAAACTGTTTTTCTCCATGATGCGCTGCGACCAGGTGAAGCAAATGCCAGCGGACAAGTTCGCTCTCCGGCTTCACATTCTTCCACGATTCGTAAATTGGCTCCTGCCGCAGCTTAGTCCAGAGCCGGTTAACCAACTCTGCTCCGATTGTGATATGGCCTACTAATTCGCCCAGCAAGTCATAGGGCATCTGAAAGCCCTCTTTCGGGAAAGCATTCTCCCATAGCTTACCGGCATCATGAAAGAGCACGCCGGCAAGCAAGAGATCGCGGTTCAGATAAGAATAGACGCTGGTCAGAGCAGTCGCTGTTTTAAGCATTTGAGCAACATGCTGTACGAGCCCACCACGACGCGCGTGATGCACGCTGCGAGCACCGGCTGCTCGGCGGAACCGTTCGCCGAACTCATCGAGAAAGAGCTCACTCACTCGTCGTAGACGCGGATCCGCAATAGCGGCGACCGTTCTTTCGATCTCTGCGTACGCACGTTGCTGCAGCTCCTGCGATTCCGGCGAACCCGTGAATAAGACCTGTCTCTCCTCGGAATTCAGGGACCGAATTGACCAATTCTTAGGCTCTAAGCCGAACGTTGTACCCAACACAAATTCACCTTCTAAAGCGATGCACGCACCGGCCGGGAGTTCGCCGCAAAAGGCAAAACAAGGATGATCTTGCCAAACCCGGACGACCAGAGAGCCGGTTAGATCGCGAACCGTGAGTTCCAAAAACGGCTTCAACTCGCGAGTACGCCTTTCTAGCTTGGTCTCGATCTGGGCATGAATGATGCCCGCCACGCTGGCCGACTGAGCTGCCTCTCTGATTTGTTCAATGGTAAATTGGGAACTCATTCTTGAGCTAAGACGTCGCGCTGCGGGCGACATCGCCACGCGCCGGCCACCAGAAAGTTGTCGGAGACGGCCAAATTTGTCTCGTCACTCGTTGCACAGTCAAGGCAATCTCCCAGCATCTCTCACTTATGATCAAGCGCCGTTTCGCTTCTTTATTGCTGCTTAGTCTTCTCTTCAATGGGTGTAACAACCAACCGCCTGCTCCGAACAAAGCGGAGGCTACTCCGACGCCAGTCTCATCGCCTACGGCGGTTGCTTTCGCCAGCCCAAAAACGCCGTTTTCGATTGTCGCCTCGCAACTCGATAGTGATGGGGAACTCTATTACTATAGCGAAATCGACAAAATCTTGGCGCAGATCACCAAGGGTATCACTGCGGCTCGCGATGCCACGCTACTGTCGGGAAAGCTAACGCCTGAGCAATCGGCAAAAACAAAACAGCAGTTTGATCTCGCCTTGCAATTGCTTACCTCCGGCGGGTTATCGGGACTGCAGGCGATTGGAGGCAGTTCCAAGCAAGAATCCGCCGCCTCCTACTTGACGAAATCGGTCGCATTTGCATCAGCTCCTACCGGTTTTCTCTGGGCCACGTTTTGCAAGCAGCCGCGTTCGTTCGATATGATCGATTTCATACCGGCAAACACGGAGGCGTTCGCTTTTTCTGATTTCGATCTCTCTGCGCTTTGGAGCTCTTTAGAAAAAGATCTCACTGCATCCCAAATCCCGGATGCGGTTCAGTTCGTGCAGGAATTTCCCAAACAAGTCGCTGGCGCCACCGGGATGGAACTATCCGAGATCCTGGCTTCGTTAGGTGATCAGGCCGGCTATATTGTGACGCTCGATTCGAATTCGAAAGTGCAAATACCGATCGGAGGCGGCCAACAGGAAATAGCCGAGCCGGCGGCGGCCATTCTCTGGAAGGTTCGCGACGAAAAGCTGTTTACCATGTTCGAAGCGCTCGCCGAGCTGACTCAGGATGTGGCCAAGGTGGATGAGCCAGATTTGAAGCTTCGCATTGTTAACATGACGGGGTCTCTACCATACCTTCGTCCGACGCTCGCACGCTTCGCCGATTACTTGGTTTTTGCATCAAACGACAAGTTGGTGCGTGCGCTCAAAGATACAAAGGTTGGAAAGATTCCAGGTCTAAAAAATCGAACTGATTTCGCAACGATTTCGAAAGGGCTACCCGATCATGGGAGCTCGTTACAATATGTAAGCAAACAATTCCAGAGCGCCTATTATGCCTTGCAGGAGAAACAGCTCGCTGCCTCCAATCCTGGCGATCTGTCGCCCGTTTCGGCTGCAGGATTGAGGTCGCTGGCAGCATTTATGCGGGATTACGAGAGTTATTCTGTGCTGAGCCGGACCGATAACGGTTTCATCAGTTTCGTGCGAGGAAACAAGGACGTGGCCGACATACTGGGACAGCTGTTGGCGCTGCCAATTTACTATTTGGGCGATACGCTAGCCGGCTACGAAAAAGAACACGGTCCGGTGGAGACAAGCCCAACCCCGCTTGGCTCCCTTAAACCAGGTGCTACACCGAATAGCGCCACCCAACCAACCGCGACTCCGGAGGCCTCGCCGAGTCCGGAGCAGAATCGGTAATCGGTAATCGGTAATCGGTAATCAGTAATCGGTCATTGGTCGCAGGCGAGACATGCCAAAGATTGGTAGGGCGAAAACCCGACTACGCGAAACGCTTCGTCGCGGCCACACCCTAAGATATGCACATCCTCACGGTTAGGGCATGCTTCCCAGGGCCCTTCGGGTCAAAATACCGGTCACCGATCATCGACAACCAAACACCGACGGCGCGCAAATGGCTCAAACCCGGCGCGAATGACGCAAATAGACAGTGCGACATTCCTACCGCGCCGAGGCCGCCTTCGCAAGCTACGGCGCGCCCTAACCGTGAGGATGTGCCTATCTCAGGGTATGGCCGCGACGAAGCGTTTCGCGTAGTCGGGTTTTCGCCCTACCAATCTTTGGCGTGTTTCGCCAATCGCCAATCACGGATCGCCGGTTTTAATGAATGCTCCGCTCGCTGCCGACGGTTGCTAGATCCGCTGCCAATGGTAAACCTCAATTAGGATGCAAGAGTTGAATATCGGAATTATTGGCCTCGGCTGGCCCGGCGAACGTCATGCCGAAGGAATACAAGGAAGCGGTGTAGCGAAATTGTATGGGGCGTGTGATCTGGACGAAAAGCGACGCCAAAATTTTCGCCAAAAGTATGCGCCGACTCGAGTATTTGCCGATTACCAGGAAATGCTGGCAGATCCCCAATTGCACGCTGTTGTGGTTAGTCTGCCCAACTCTCTGCATTACCCGATAACTCTGAAGGCGCTAGAAGCCGGAAAACATGTGTTGTGCGAGAAACCTCCTACCTTAAATGCGGAACAGATGCACGGATTGCACGCCGAAGCGGCAAAGCGCGGTCTAATCTATTTCTTCGGAAGGCAAATGCGTTTTTCTGGTCCGAACCAAGCAGCCCGGAAAGTGGTGGGCGAACGGCGTCTTGGCGAAATTTATTTCGCAAAAACCATGTGGGTGCGTTCTCGGGGAACCCCGGGAGGGATTGACGGATGGTTCACAGACCGTTCGCGCTCAGGCGGTGGAGCGCTCATCGATCTCGGTATCCACGCAATCGACGCGGCGTGGTACCTCATGGGTACGCCCAAGCCTCGGTCCGTATCGGCACAGACCTATCAAAAATTTCCGCAACTGGTAAAAGTCCCGATATTCGATGTCGAAGACAGCGCGTACGGAATGATTCGATTCGAGAACGGCGGATCGCTGCTTTTCGAGGTTTCCTGGGCCGCGAACCTGACTGACGACATTCCGATGGGCAGATACGGATCTCGGGAACTCTTTAGCACAATTGTCTATGGCCCCAAAGGTTCAATCCGTATCGTAGACGACCAGCTATCGGAACAGGCGCAAAAGGTGCCGAGCCTGAGCTTATTCGAGGACCGGGATGGGAAGCTGGAGCGCGTCGACCTGCCCTATGAGGCTGTGCGCCATGAGTTCGTCCCGCAAATGCAAAATTTTGTCCGGGCGATTCACGGGCTCGAGCCACCAATCAATAGTTCCATTCAAGCCGTGCAGCTGATGGAAATGCTTGATGCGATTTATCATTCCAGCTTGACCGGCAGTGAGGTTCGATTCGGCTGACCTAGCTCGCAACGTAGGCGTCTTTTCGGAGTGGCGCGTGAGTTTTGGAGGCTAGCGGGAATATGCCGTCAACCAAACCGGTCAAGTTTCCAGAATCATAATGAAAAAGGAGGTTCTCGTGGGTTGGTTTCTGGTCGGGTCGCTCCGGACCGCTTTGTGCGGATTCGTGCCACATGTCTCCGGTGACCCTGATTTAATTCAGTCTAGCCCACATCAAGCCTACTACCGAATCTCGATCGACTCGAAGAAATGGTGGGCATGGGGGCTTGGCGGCGCACCGGTGGAAGAGCCGAGCGCACAAAATCGAGGGTACGGCTGGGACGCGATTGCTATCCCTTTCGACGCCAGAGGCAGGGTCGAGTTTGCCCCAGTTTATATCTACACAATCATCCCAGAAGCATTCGAGGAGGCGCGACTCCGGCGCCTCTACGAAGGTATTACGACCATGGCGGACGTGCTCAGCCTTTATGGGAGCGTACGAGAAGTTCGACATGTAGCCGGTTACGAGCTCTGGTATTATCAGATCCGCGTCTGGAACCCGGCTGAAGAACTCCCGTCCGGCGCACCTGCCAATTAACGGTTGTATTCCAGCCGAAGAACCTTGGCCGTAAAGGGGTGGTCAGTCGGCCAATTTCGTTCTAAATTCCTCGGTTCGAACTTTGTTAGAATTCGTATGAAAAACCAGGTTCTGGTCAGTCTTTTTCTACTGGGATCGCTCGGTACAGCGTTATGCGGAATGGTGCCACGCGTGGCCGGCGACCGCGATTTAGTTCAGGCAGGCCCGCGTCAAAGCTACTACAAAGTCTCCGTCGACTCGAAAAAATGGTGGGACTGGGGCCTCGGGGGTGCGCCCGTCGAAGAGCCGAGTATGCAAAACCGAGGATACGGGTGGGATGCCATTGCCATTCCTTTTGATGCGCGCGGGAGAGTGGCGTTTGCCCCTGTTTATATTTACACGATCACGCCCGACCCGTATGAGGAAGCGCGACTCCAACATCTTTATCAGGGGATCACATCAAAAGAGGCCGTACTCAGTCTCTACGGAAGGGTGCGGGAAGTCCGGCATCTTGGCGGATTCGAGGTCTGGTATTACCAAATCCGAGTCTGGAATCCGGCTGAAGAACAGCCCTTTGGTCACGGGCGCTAGGGGAATGACCAATCCTCTGACTGCTTAGCTGAAAACCGGCTGGTTGCGGTTACAAATGAAACTATCGACGGCTTATCGACTGCCGGTCGAGCTAATCTAATTACGAAGCATGCCGTGAACGCATGTTGGCTCAACGTCGGGAAGGTCAGTTGAAGACCGGATTTGGTAGAGCGTATCTGAAAAGGCGCGTCGGTTTGGAATAGTGGCCGGCCAAAAGCGGTTGCAAAGTTTGGATTTTAGAATTACTAAAACAACTCCCGAAGCGCGGTTAGCTCAGTGGTAGAGCACTACCTTGACACGGTAGGGGTCAGAGGTTCGAACCCTCTATCGCGCACCATCAGCTGATGTTCTTTTTAGCTTTCATGAGGTATCTTGGGCGCTGATAAAGCCCACTTGGCGTTTCAAAATCGATCAACACTGAACCCTGACCCTGCAACAAAAAAAGCTCTACGTAATCGTGCCGGTGGACTTCCATCCGTTTATGGCGGACGCTGACACACTGCTCAAACGCTTCGACGAAGATGCCGTGTCGAGGAACGGGGAAGAACCGAAATCCTTCAAGGGCATTAGCGGAACACTCTTTTTCGAGATTCTCATGCCAGCTCCCTCTTAAACTTGGTCGATAACCTTAACAGAAACCTTTCATCCGAGGCAATCGTCTCACGCGCTGGGAGCTCGAGATAGAGGAGAAATCCCCAGGGTCTCGCATGCTTCGGAACGATCAGCGCGTCGGTGATCGCCGGCAACCTGCGGAAGGGTTCGGAAAGCGATTTGCGGGTGGCCGCGAAACCAGGGAACGTAGGGACTGATCGGTCAGAACACTTGACAGGCGATCGATTGCGTTTTAATTAACCTTCCAGTTAATTAACCCTGCGGTTTAGTACAAAATGTCGTCCGATCGCCTTAGCACCACTTTCTCAGCCCTGGCTGATCCTACCCGGCGCGCGATCCTTGCCCGGCTCGCCTCGGGCGAGAAATCGGTCAAAGAGTTGGCCGAGCCCTTCGACATGAGCCTTCCTGCCGTCTCCAAGCATCTCAAGGTGCTGGAGCGCGCCCGTCTAATCGTGCGCAGTCGGGACGCGCAATGGCGCCCCTGCCGCCTCAAGGCGAAGCCGCTTAGGGAGGCAGCGGAATGGCTCGAAGGTTACCGGCGCAACTGGGAACAGAGCTTTGATCGTCTGGACCAATATTTGAACGAACTGCAAACGAAGGGAAAGAAACATGACCACGAAAAATAATAAGATTGAACCACTTGTGATCGAGCGCACTTTCAACGCCCCAGTCACACAAGTCTGGAAAGCCATCACTACCAAGGAAGAAATGAAGCGGTGGTTTTTCGCCATCGAAGAATTCAAACCGGATATTGGTTTTGAATTTCAGTTCTACGGCGAGAAGGACGGCGTAAAATATTTTCACCGGTGCAAGATAACGGAAGTGATTCCAGGAAAAAAACTCGCTTACAGTTGGCGCTATGAGGGGTATGACGGCGACTCCTTGGTCACTTTTGAATTATTTGCTGAGGGGAATAAAACCAGATTGAAGCTGACGCATGAAGGTTTGGAGACCTTCCCTCCGATTCCTGATTTTGCGAAAACGAACTTTGTGGAAGGCTGGACTTCGCTCATCGGTTCATCATTGAAGGACTTTGTTGAAGGAAACTGACATGAAAATTTCCGCAACGAATACTGCCGAGCGTGAAATCGTTAGCACGAGCAACTTCGATGCTCCGCGCGAACTCGTGTGGAGGCGTGGAGATCGTTTTATCGCGCGTCCTCGATATGCCGTGCTTCGTGGCACGAAAATCTGCATTAAGATGTCCTGAACGTCCCCCTTCGTTCGTCGCTAGGAGCGAGAGAGCCAATGAAAATGGACCACGCAGCGCAGGTGACGTACTTCTTGCTTCGGATCGTGGCAGGTCTGCTATTCATCCAGACCGGCGGTCTGATACTGTTCGGTTGGTTTGGCGGAATACCCGGCCAACCTGGGACCCCACCTCTTCTGTCCCAGACGGGTATTGGAGGAGTGCTTGAATTCTTTGGCGGTATCGCAATTGTGCTCGGCCTCGGAACGCGGCCTGTCGCCTTCATCCTCTCTGGCATGATGGCGGTAGCGTATTGGCAGTTTCACGCGCCGAATGGCGTCTCGCCGGTTCAGAACCAGGGCATGCCCGCTGTCCTGTTCTGTTTCCTTTTCCTATACACGGCTGCGCGGGGCGGAGGCGATTGGAGCCTCGACGCGCTGTTCCGACGGAAACGCGAGAGTACGGCGAGAGCGGGATAAGCTACACTAAGCTTTTCGAGATGCGATGGTCGCCCACTTTCCTTTATCACGATCGGTTGTTGGTGGTCGCACATCTCGGCCAAAACAATCTCGAAACCTGTCAGCTGAATCGTTTCGACGGTCGGGAGACAAACTGTCATAGAAAAATTCCTGGCCGAACGTGCTGTCCGTAAGTCCGCTCCCGCTTTCGTCAGCCAGACCGCCGCCGCTCTCACTGTTTCAGCCGCTTCCTGTCTTGCTTCACCAAGAGCTTCAGAAATGCTTCCTTGTAGGTCTCGAATACAGCGGTAATAATCGCCGCGTCGTCCGCGTAGCCGATGTCGGGTATTCGGTCTGGAATGATGTCTACTGCTTTACGGAGATAAGACAATGCGAACGCGGCTTCTGCGATCGCGGTGTAGGGAACATTTTGGTTCAGGCCTGAATGAAAATCTTCGATTAATTCAGCCAAGAATTCGACTTGGTCAGTGAGCTGAGGAAACTCAGCAACTTGCGTCGCAACGAGCCGGATTTCCGGCAGGTGCCTGACCAGCTTGCTGACGTAGCGAGGAGTGATGCGGCGGGCACCATCAAGAATAAACTGATGTAAGTCTTGCTTCATCCCTAAGAGTTGCAGGTTACAGGTTGCGGGTTAGAGGTTGCAAGTTAGGAATGGCGTGCCTGCTCATTTGGCCTCCGACTTGCAACCTCTAACCGGTAACCAACTGCTTGGCCTGCTCGATTGCTTGGCCGAGCTTCGTGATATCCTTGCCGACGCCGCGCGCGAGATCGGGTCGCCCGCCGCCTTTGCCGCCCAGAACTGCGGTAAGTTCCTGCACCAATTTTCCGGCTGAGAGGGTGTTCGTGAGTCCTGGGCTAACGTATGCCAATACATGGATCTGATCAGGCTGTTTGCCAAACAAGACTGCGACTCCTTCGAAATGCTTGCTCTTGAGTGCGGTCGCCAATGCCTGGAGGAAGTCTCCGGTCACATTATCAATCGACTGGACGATGCGGCCGGAACGCAGGTCCAGATTGCGCGCGTATTGGTCGGCTTCCCGTTGCAGCGCTTGAGCGCGCTCCTTCTCGATAGCTTTCTTTAGATCAACCAGTTGCTGATTGACGGAATCGAGTTTGGCGGTTTGGGTTTGCAGTTCGCTCCGGAGATGATCAAGAGCGGACAACCCGGTCAATGCTTCGATGCGTCGAACGCCCGCTGCAATCGCCGCCTCGCTACCGATTGTGAATAGTCCAAGCTGGCCCGTGCTGCTTACGTGGGCGCCCCCGCAAAGTTCCATCGAATACCCATCGAGTTTGCCGGCATGCCCACCGATCTGGACGACTCGCACGGTGTCCCCATACTTTTCGCCAAAGAATTGCATGATATCATCTCTCCCTCTTACCTCCTCATACGGTATTTCGACCCAGGTTACGGCCTCGTTTTCCGTGATTCGCGAGTTCACCAGTCGCTCGACTTCCCGCAGGTGCTCGGCCGTGAGAGGGTTGCTGTTAAAGTCGAAGCGGAGGTGGTTGGGACCAACGAACGAACCTTTTTGGCTGATCCCTTTGCTGACTATCTCGTGCAATGCCCAATGAAGCAGGTGAGTTGCGGTGTGATTTGCTTCGATGAGCCGGCGCCGCGCAACATCGATCCGCAAAGTCACTTCTTTGGGCACAGTCAATTTGGCTTCTGGCGGAAGGCTCAAATAAAAAGTGGGGCCCTGTTTGATGACATTCTGCACCGGCCAACGTGAGCCCTCATTAGTTACCAGCTCACCAGTATCACTCACTTGACCGCCCATTTCTGCGTAAAGCGGGGATCGATCAACCGCTACGAGAACGTGGTTTGGGTAAGTAATTAGGCGCGTCGCAGTGGCAGGCGTTTCCCGCTGGGTAAAACCGACAAACTCGGTCGGTTCCGTCTCGGAGACGGCTGCGATAACTTCTTTCTCCTGTGCCGCGCGGGAGCGTTCCCGTTGTTGGTCGAGGTGATGCTCCACCGCTGCAAGATCAAGCTCTAGTCCTCGTTCTCGGACCAACACTTCGGTGAGATCAACCGGGAATCCGTAGGTGTCATACAGCATGAAAGCAGTCTCTGCCGGGAAGATTTTTCCCTTTTGCCGTTCCAACTGTTCCTCAAAAATCTTCAATCCGCGATCGAGGGTCCGGTTGAACAATGCTTCCTCTGCCGCAAGAATTTCGCGAATCTCTTCGGCATGAGCCGTTAGTTCGGGAAACACGCCACCAAAAGTCGCGACGACGGTAGGCACCAGCTGGCCGAGAAATCCGCTCGAACCAAAACCGAGATAACGGCCAAACATTACTCCCCGGCGCAAAATTCGGCGAACCACGTAGTTGCGATCGGTATTACTTGGTATGATCCCGTCAGCGATGGCGAAGCAGAGGGTACGGATGTGATCCGATATGACGCGAAAAGCAACGTCGATTTTCTCCTGCTCCGAAAGACTGGCGCGCGACTCCGGCAATGTCCCTCGGTAGGCTTTGCTGCTCAGCTCAGAAAGCTTTTCAAAGATCGGCCGGAACATGCCGCTGTCGTAATTGGAAATTGGTTTGCTGAAATCTTTGAAGCCTTCGGTGCACTCGATCACGCCGGCTACGCGTTCAAAGCCCATGCCGGTATCGACATGACGAGCGGGCAGAAGAGAGAAGGTTCCGTCCGCATTCGCATTAAACTGTATGAAAACCAGGTTCCAGATCTCAATGCAGAGCGGGTTTCCTTGATTGACCAATTTTCCGCCGCTATTCCCTTCCAGTGTCAGGTCGACGTGAATTTCTGAACAGGGCCCGCAGGGACCGGTTTCTCCCATCATCCAAAAATTGTCTTTCCGGTCACCGGAAACGACATGAACCGTCGGATCGAGTTTGGCCGCGCTAAACAGAGCTGCCCAATGATCGTAGGCCTCTTGATCAAATTCGGCCGGGTCTTTTTGGCCGGGGCGATAAACCGTAGTGTAAAGACGAGACGGCGGAAATTTCCAACGGTCAACAAGCAGTTCCCAAGCCCAGGCGATTGCTTCTTTTTTGAAGTAGTCACCAAAGCTCCAGTTGCCGAGCATTTCGAAAAAAGTGTGGTGATAGGTATCAAACCCGACGTCATCAAGATCGTTATGTTTACCTCCAGCCCGAATACATTTTTGAGTGTCGGCGACACGCGGTGGCCGGTATGGGACCTGTTCCTGGCCGAGGAAATAGGGCACGAACTGGTTCATGCCGGCGTTGGTGAATAGAAGGTTCGGCGAGTCGGGAAGCAGGCTGGAGGAGCCTACGATCGTGTGCCTCTTCTCCTTGAAGAAGTCTAGGAATGTTCGCCGGATCTCGTCTGCTTTCATGGTCGCAACGTCAAATATAATCGTTTCATTGGGTCGCGCGAGCGCCCCTGACGCCGGAGGAGAGCTGCTTGCGGCTCCCGGAAACCACCCATGATAACGCGACCCCGACGGACCTTTGGCTCGATGCCTTGGCGCGCGCTCCCGGGCGTCGCAAGCGACGCGCCCTCCGAATACTGGGTATCTCCAGGCCTCATTGAGAGCCGGTCCCTACCGCCGCGAAATCATCGCTTCTTTGCGTCTTCGTCGAGCGCTGCCTTAACGGTATCTTCGAGCTCAGCGTAGAGTTTGTTGTCTACCTTGAGCGCCTCCTTCGCTGCGTCTCGTCCTTGCGCCAATTGCTGACCCTTGTAGGAAATCCACGAACCGCGCTTTTCGAGAATATTCTTTTCCAGGGCCAGGTCGAGAAGCGCCCCAACGTTCGAGATCCCCTCGTTGTACATAATGTCAAATTCGGCCTCCGTGAACGGTGGGGCGACTTTGTTCTTCACGATCTTCACCTTGGTTCGATTGCCCACTACCGTGCCATCGGTCTGCTTGATTGCGCTGATCCGCCGGATGTCGACCCGCACGCTCGAATAAAACTTTAAAGCCTTGCCGCCGGGAGTCGTTTCCGGGTTGCCGAACATCACGCCAATCTTTTCGCGAATCTGGTTGGTAAAAATGCAGCAGGTCCGCGCTTTTGAAATGAGAGCGGTCAGCTTTCGCAATGCCGCGCTCATCAACCGCGCTTGCGCGCCAACCGTTGCGTCACCTATCTCCCCTTCCAACTCCGCTTTGGTCACCAATGCCGCAACTGAGTCTATGACGATTACATCTAGGGCGTTGGAACGGATCAACGTTTCGCAAATCCGAAGCGCTTCTTCGCCGGAGCTTGGCTGCGAGACCAGGAGGTCATCGAGATTAACACCGAGGCGCCGAGCATATTGAGGATCAAGCGCGTGCTCAACGTCGATAAATCCAGCCAATCCTCCACGCTTCTGCGCCTGCGCAATCACGGTAAGAGTCAACGTGGTTTTACCGGAGGACTCTGGCCCAAAAATCTCGATTACGCGGCCTCTGGGGAAACCGCCGACTCCCAGCGCACGATCGATGAGGATGTTGCCGGTAGGAATCACCTCGACCGCAACGATTTTGTCGTCGCCCAAACGCATAATTGCGCCTTCGCCGTAATCTTTTGCGAT
>Ga0070699_100003578_pt1 | contig 13740 bp, 12 predicted proteins | sample KBSK1503metaG_FD_65473 | JGI IMG/M metagenome (GOLD analysis project Ga0070699, IMG submission 65473) | Corn, switchgrass and miscanthus rhizosphere microbial communities from Kellogg Biological Station, Michigan, USA - KBS K1-50-3 metaG | ecosystem: Host-associated > Plants > Roots >...
GCCCGACGGTTTTTTCGGGAGACGGCCGAGGCGCGGAGGGAGACGCTGCTGCCTTTCCTCTGGGGAACCATCGCGCGATCAGGTTGGATCCTGGGAGACTCGGCAGCCGGACGCCCGGTCCGTCTCACGAATGGCAAACGTTTCTCGTATCCCGGGTACAACGAGCTGCTGACCGGCTCGGCCGATGACCGGATCGACAGCAACGACAAGGTCCCGAATCCCAACATCTCAGTGCTGGAGTGGTTGAGCCACCGCCCCGAGTTCCAGGACCGAGTCGCCGCGTTCGGCTCGTGGGACGTGCTCCCCTTCATCCTGAACGCCCCGCGCAGCGGCTTCTACGTCAACGGGGACGGTCCTCCCGTCACCACACCGGCCACCGCGGCGGACTGGTTGCTGAACGACTTCGCCGCTGACCTCCCGCCCTATTGGGGGAATGTTCGGTTCGACGCCGTGACCCAGCAGGGCGCCCTGCACTACCTGAAGACGAAGAAGCCCCGCGTGCTCTACGTCATGCTGGGGGACACCGATGAGTGGGCCCACGAACGGCACTACGACCTGTACCTCGACGCCGCCCATCGCGGTGATCGCTTTCTCAGGACGCTTTGGGAGACGGTGCAGCAGATGGCGGAGTACCGCGGCCGGACCGCGCTCCTGCTCGCCACCGACCACGGGCGAGGCTCGGGTGACGACTGGACCGATCACGGGCGGGATGTGCCGGCGGCGGAGCGGATCTGGATGGCGGGGATGATGCCAGGAGTCAGGAGTCAGGAGTCAGTTGTCAGGGGATCTCTCACGCAGGCGCACTTCGCCGCAACGATCGCGGCGGTGCTGGGACTCGAATCGGAGTTCCGCAGGGACAACCCAAAGGCTGCCCCCTCAGTTTTTCACCCCTGACCCCTGACTCCTGACTCCTGACTCCTGACCCCTGATCCTCGAGTACCGCCGAAACGTGAAAGCAAAAGCGTGCTTCGCGTCCGCCTCGTGCCGCTCTTCCTCGTCCAGCGCCCAGCCGTCCTTGTCGAACTCGGGGAAGAAAGTGTCCCCCTCGACCGTGGCGTGAACCACGGTCAGATAGAGCCGGTCGGCCAGGGGAAGCGCCAGGCGATAGATCTCTCCCCCGCCGATGACGAACACCTCCCGCTCCGTGGCGCCCAGCGCGAGCGCTTCCTTGAGCGTGGGGACCACGGTCACGCCGTGAGGCTTGAAGTCGGGGTTGCGGGTGATCACAACGTTCCGCCGGTTGTCCAGCGGACGCTTGACCTCGTCGTAGGTCTTCCGGCCCATGATGACGGTGTGGTCCACGGTGAGCTTCTTGAAGTACTGCAGGTCCTTGGGCAGGTGCCATGGCAGCCCGCCGCCACGCCCGATCACCCGGTTCTCCGACATCGCCGCCACCAGCGAGACGATCACACCGCCACCGGCGCCTTGATCCCGGGATAGGGGTCGTAGGCCTCCAGCGTGAAGTCCTCGTAGCGGAAGGCCTCGAGCTCGGTGACGGCCGGATTGAGCCGCATTCGGGGCAACGGCCGTGGCGACCGGCTCAGCTGCTCCCGCACCTGCTCGGCATGATTCACGTAGAGGTGCGCATCGCCGAGCGTATGGATCAGCTCCCCGCACGCGAGGCCGGTTACCTGCGCCAGCATCATGGTGAGCAGCGCGTAGCTCGCGATGTTGAACGGGACACCCAGAAAGACGTCGGCGCTTCGCTGGTAGAGCTGGCAGGAGAGCTTGCCGTCCAGAACGTAGAACTGGAACAGGGTGTGGCAGGGGGCGAGCGCCATGTCGGGGAGGTCCGCGACATTCCAGGCGCTCACGATCATTCGGCGCGAGTCCGGCGTGGTCCGGATCTGCCGAACCACTTCGGCAATCTGGTCGATGTGCCGGCCGTCCGGGGCCGGCCAGGAGCGCCATTGGTATCCATATATAGGTCCGAGATTGCCCTTGGAATCGGCCCAGTCGTCCCAGATTGAAACCCCCACCGCCTTCAACGATTCGATGTTGGTCTCGCCCCGGAGAAACCAGAGCAGCTCGTGGATCACCGACTTGAGGTGAATCTTCTTCGTGGTGACCAGCGGGAACCCCTCGGCAAGGTCGAACCGCATCTGCCAACCGAAGATGCTCAGCGTGCCGGTGCCGGTCCGGTCGTTCTTGGGCCGGCCGTGCTCGCTGATATGGCGCATGAGCTCGAGGTACTGGCGCATCAGGCGGTGAGCGGCGAGTGGTGAGCGGGGAGCGGGGGCTCGTCGGCCAGGTCCAGCCTGCTCATGGAGTATCGCGCGAACCGCTCCACATCGCGAAGGGATTCCTCGATATCCGCCGGCAGGTACGGTGCGCTGTTGCCGATCTTGAGCGACCCGAAGGGACGCTCTTCCGCGCAGGGGATTTTGACGCCCGGATTCAGAATCCCGACCGGATCGAACGCCTCTTTCACCCGGCGGAACAGCTCCACGATGTCGGGCCCGTACACGGTGTGGAGGGACCGTGCCCTGAGGCGACCGTCGCCATGCTCGCCACTCAGCGTGCCGCCCAGGGATTCTACGGCGGCGGTGACGTCGCGGTAGATCGAGAGGATGCGCTCCTCCCACCCATCGATGGTCACGTCGGGAAGCAAGTTCACGTGCAGGTTTCCGTCGCCGGCATGGCCGAACATCACCACGTCGATGCCGTGCTTCCGGCCGGCGGCGCGCACCGCATCGATGTAGCGGCTCAGGGCGGTGAGTGGAACGCAGGCGTCCTCGATCACCTGCATCGATCGCCGCCCGTCTTCCTGCCGCGCGAGGATCGGGCTCACCGAATGCCGGATATCCCAGAGTGCGTCGAGTGCCGCCGGATCGGCGGCTTCGTCCAGTCGCACGGCGTGGGGCCGGAGGATGCGGCGCGCCTCGCGCAACCGCTCGGTCAGGGCGCTGGGATCGTCCCCTTCGAACTCGACCATCAACAGGCCGGCGACGCCGTCCTCCGCCTGGCCCACGAATTCGAGAAAGGTCGCGTCGAGATACTCGACCGAGGACGGGTCCACCTCCAGCAACTGGGGAACGATGGTGCCGAGGGAGCGGATGTCGTCCAGCGAGGCGCGGATGCCCGCGCAGTGCCCCGGAATCGGAACCAGCCGCCATTCGACCCCGGTCACCAGGCCTAGGGTCCCTTCGGATCCTATGATCAGGTCCAGCAGGTCCCCCGACGAGAGCCAGGCATCCAGGGCATAGCCCGAGGAATTCTTCCGCACCTTGGGGAACCGGGCGAGAATCGTGTCCCGCGCCGAGTGAAGCGCCGGCTCCACGTCGCGGAGGAAGCGATCGACGGCCGGACAGGGTCGCGGCGTCATGCCACGCCGAAGGGTGAGCGAGTCGCCGTCGGCGGTGAGCAGATCGATGGCCTGAACCCAGCGCCGCACGCTGCCGGCGCGCACCGAGCGGGGACCCGAGGCATTAGTGGAGACGATTCCGCCCAGCGTGGCAAATCGGGCGCTGGAAGGATTGGGCGGAAGGCGGAGACCGAAGCGCTCGGCTTCCTCGGTCAAGTCGCGGAGGGTGGCCCCGGCGCCGGCGTAGGCGAGGCGGGCCTCGGGGCGGATCTCAATGGGGCAGCCGTCGAGAGCGGTCAGATCGACAATCACCCCAGGCCCGATGTTGCCGCCGGCCATCGCGCTTCCCGCCCCCCGCGGAACCAGCGGGACCCGCCGGCGCGCAGCCCAGAGAACCAGCTCCCGGAGCGCGGCCGTCGTCGACGGAACCGTGATTGCCCCAGGGATGATCCGGAAGATCCCCGCGGCTTCGGCGTAGGCGGCTCGGGCGCGGAGGTCGGTCCGTGCCGTACCCAGAAACCCCGGCAGGGGAGGTAGCCCCGTGCCGGTCAGGGGCTCGACGCTCGGCGGGGCCGTCATGGCAGTATTATAAGGGATGCTCGACGCGCCGGTGCGGCCCGAACTCATCCACCTGGACGTGGACCGGAGGCTGGGTCACGAGTGGGACGAGTGGGATGGCCAGCCGCTCCCCAATCAGGGAAGCTTCGACGCCGAACCCCGGATCTTCTTCGGCTGGTCGGCGCTGCTGATCCTGGTGGTGGGCGTCGCGGCCGGTGCCCTGTTGTTCCTCCTGGCCCCCCGGCTGGCATTCCTGCATCCGCTGCTGCCTCAGGTGCTGGTGTGGGCAATCATCGGCACTGGTGTGCTCATCCTGCTCTGGTGGCAGCTGATCGCGCTGTCGTACGCGCTCCGCACGCCGGTGCTCCCGGAGCGGCTGGCAGAGCGAGGCCCCTTCCTGGTTCTCATGCGGTACACCTCGAAGCTGGCGGACCGGTTTGGAAGGCGAGACTGGGTGGAGAACGCCGCCGTCAAGGTGTACGACGCGCTGGCGCTGGCGCGGAAGCGCAAAGTGAGCGGCGGCGAGCTGCTGTTGCTGATCCCTCGCTGCCTCGCCAAGGACATCCTCGAGGGTGTCCTCCGGGTGGCGGGGAAGTACAAGATTCCGGTTTTCGTGGCCACTCGCGGCCAGCTCGCCCGCCGGGTGATCAAGGAGCGCAGGCCCCGCGCGGTGGTGGCGGTGGCCTGCGAGCGCGACATGGTGAGCGGATTGCACGATGTGGCCGGCAAGGTCCCCGTCCTGGGGCTCACCCTCACGCTGCCCAGCGGGCCCTGCAAGGACACCCGGCTCGACCTGGGCCGGCTGGAGGAGTGGGTCAAAGCCTACGTAGCCTAGCTCCGCGCATCCGTAACGCCCCGCAACTTTGGAACGACCCTTCCCGTCCGGTCTGATAGGCCCGCTCCAGCTCCCGATCGCAGTCCCCGGAAAGGACTCATCCGCATGTCACGCCCCGTGACCCGCCGCCTCGGCTCGCTTGCGTTCTCCAGCCTGCTCCCCGTCGCGCTGACGATCCTGCCGCTCGCGGCCCAGACCCCCGGTCCCAACGCCACGCCCGCGATGCTCCGGAGCGAGTACCTGACCAACATGAAGGAGGTCGAGGAGAAGGTGGTGTCGCTGGCCGAGGCGATTCCGGAGGACAAGTACACCTGGCGTCCGGCCGCCGGGGTGCGGTCGATCTCCGAGGTGCTCATGCACATCGCATCGGAGCACTACGTCTACCTGCCGATGAACCTGGGGGCCAAGCCTCCCGCGGACCTGAACATGGGAACCGGGCGGGAGATCTTCGCCAACCTGGAGAAGGTCACCACGAAGGCAGAGGTCATCCGCCACGTGAAGGCCTCGTTCGTCTATCAGAAAACGGTGCTGGAAGGAGCCGATACGGTACTCAACGCCGGCAAGGTGCGGGCCTTCGGCCAGGAGAGCACGGTGGCGAAACTGTTCATCATATTCATCGCCGACCAGCACGAGCACCTGGGGCAGCTGATCGCCTACGCGCGCATGAACGGCGTCACCCCTCCCTGGACCAAGAAGGCCGGCTGAGCTCGCCTACTGCTCCCGGAGGGCCACGAGTGGACTCACGCCGCTCGCCCGCAGCGCCGGCACCCATGCGGCCGCGGCACTCACGGTGAGCAGCCCGACTCCCACCACGAAGTAGGTGACAGGATCTGCAACACCCACCCCTAAGAGCTGCGCCCGGACCAGACTGGCCATTCCCAGCGCGAGGACAGTCCCCAACAGCAACCCGCCAGCCGTAAGCCGGAGTGCCTGCCGGAGAACGGCTCGCCTGAGTGTTGCCGGCGAACCACCGAGTGCGAGTCTCACCCCCATTTCCCTTCGCCGCTGATTCACCGAATAGGCCATCACACCGAATACCCCGACCCCGGAAAGCAGGAGGGCCAGACCTCCGAAGGCGGCCAGGGCGCCAGCCCCCAGTCGCTGCACGAAGGTCGCTGCACCGGCGTGTTCGGCGAGGGTGCGCACCTCCAGCACAGGAAGGTCGGGATGGATGTCCCGGAACATCCGCCGCAACGCCGGCTCCACGGCCGCAGTACCGGATCGTGCTCTCACATGGAGCGTGAAGGCGACCGGCGCCGTCTGATGCAACGGGACATAGACAATGGGCAGGTTTGCGTCATCCAGCGCCTGGACCTTGATGTCGCCGGCCACGCCGACCACGGTGAGCCAGCCTGTCCCCTGATCCAGTCGACGACCGAGCGGATCGCGACCGGACCAGTAGCGGTCCGCGAAGGCCCTGCTGACGATCGCCACCGGTAGCGTTCCGGCACGATCCTGCGTCCGGAATTCCCGGCCCGAATGCATCGGGATTCCCATTGTTCGGAAGTAGTCCGGAGCCACGCTCACCCGGCGGATTGCCATCGACTCGTCTGGAGCCGGCTGGTACGCCTCGATCCGAGTGTCGGCTCGCCGGAAGCCGCCAAAGCCCAGCGGGACCATGCTCGCGGCACTCGCGCTCTGCACGCCCGGCAAGGCCGCGGCGCGCTCGAGCAACTGGTCGAGCAGGACCGGACCGAGGGTGTCCGGAATCCCGCCGAGCCGAAGCTCGGTCGCGGCGAGCATAACCTCCGCGGGCGCCTCGAATCCGAGCGGCACGCGGCTGGCAGCGCCGAGGCTGCGCAAGAAGAGACCCGCGAGCACGAGCGAGACCACTGAGAGGGCGGCCTGTGAGATGATGAGGCCGCTTCTCAGTGGACCCCAGGACCCCCGGATGCCCGATTCCTCCTTCAGCACGACGGAGGGCGATAGCCGAGTGGCGCGCAGGGCAGGAATGAGGCCGAAGAGCAGGACCGTGAGCCCGCTCACTCCCCCGGCATAGGCGACAATCGAAAGGTTGATGGGCATAGGCGTGCCGATCTGGAATGCCGTCGGAGGCACAAAAGCGATGAAGGCACCTTTCACCGCCCAGGCCAGCGCGAGCCCCGCAGCGCCACCGAGCACGGCGAGCAGCGCGCTCTCGGCAAGCAGCTGCCGCAGCAATCGGCCTCTTCCCGCCCCCAGGGCCGATCGCACGGCCAGCTCACGGGCGCGGGTAGCTGCACGGGCGAGCATGAGATTCGCCACGTTCGCGCATGCAGCGAGCAGAATGACCCCCGTGACGGCGAGCATCGCGGCGAAGAGCGGAAAGACCAGGTCACCGAGGAACTGCTCCCGGGGAAGCCGGACCAGCGCGCCCAGAGCCGGCCGGTCTCCTGCCGCCTCACTCTCGGCGCGCGCCAGTCGGTCGAGCTCGACTTTGATTGCCGCGAGAGACACGCCCTCGCGTCTCCGGCCGAATCCCTGGAGCCACCGGACCCGCCGGTCGTCGAGGGATCCGCGGGTTACGCCGAGCGATTGATGCAATGTGAGAGGAACCCAGAAGTCCATGACCACGCCCACATAGGTTCCCGCGAAGCCGGCCGGCGCGATCCCGATGATCGTCAGGTCGACGTCGCCGACCCGGAAACTCCTGCCGACCGCACCCGGATCCGCGGCAAACCGCTTCCTCCAGTAGGAATCGGTAAGAACCGCCACCGGAGTCCGGGATTCCTCTTCGTCGCGCCGGAAGCCTCGGCCGCGGGGGATGGTGATGCCGAGCACATCGAAGTACTCGCCCGAGACGAGCATCGCCCAGGCGGGCTCCACTCGTTCCGCCGTCGGCGGGCGAGCTGCCACGCGGGCGGGCATCCATGCCGCCATTCCATCGAGCCCGGTCGCCGCCTGGCGCCACTCCCGAAACACCGGCCATGCCATGGGGGAGTCCTCCCCATCCGGAGCGAGGGTGTTCAAGGCAACGAGGCGATCCACGTCTCGCACCGCGGGGTAGGGATTGAACACGAGATTCTGGAGCCAGGTGAAGACCGTGGTGTTGGCCCCGATCGCCAGCGCCAGCGAGAGCACCACGGTGAGGGAAAAGAGCGGCGCGCGCAGCAGTCGCCGAACGATTGGAGGCGTGGTCATGCAGCAATGGTCCCGCCAGGAGCGCCTCGCCTTACATCAATCGTTGGAGGAGAGCTCCCGGTGGATGCCCTCGAGCTCCTGCAGCTCCCGCCGCAAACGACGGCGGTGAAGCAGGGACCAGGCGAGCACGAGCCCCGCCGCAAATCCGGACACGGCCCACCTCGGTCCGTCTCCCGGTCGAACCGAGCCTGCGCGCTCGAGGAACCGCGTGACCGCCCAGACGAGGAACGTGAAGGCCTGAACGCCGATCAGGCCGGCCAGGATGCCCAGCGTCGCGGTCCGTCGGCGGATATCAGCCACGGCAGCGCCGATGAACTCGGTGGAGGACTCGCCCGCTGACGCAGCGTCGGCGCGGGAAAACAGCAGAAGGCCCCACAGCACGATCACCACCAGGACGGCGGGCAGCACCAGAAGCACGCCAGGGAGAGTGGGATGCCACCGGAGAATCTGCGCGCCCGCCAGAAGCGTTCCGGCGGTAAGGAGAGCGCCCCCCACAACAAGCCCGGCGAAGCGGCTCCGAAGTCCGCGCTCCCGCCGGCGCAGCTCCTCGAGAGGCGGGATGGTCGCATCGGCACCACCAGCGCGCCAATCCCGGGTGAGCGGGCCCCATTCGTCGCTCGGCGTCATGCGTCCTCCCAGGCGCCCAGCCGTTCCCGCAAGAGCGCTCGCGCCCGGCTCAACCGCACCGTCGCTGCGTTCTCGGAAATGCCGAGCGCGTCGGCAATCTCCTTGAGTGAGAAGTCCTCGAGGCGGAGTAGTGCCGCGCCACGAAGAGATTCGGGTAAGGTGCGGACGGCATGGAGCAGGAGGTCGTACCGGTTGGACTGTTCGCTCAGGGCACCTGGGTCGGTCGCGGGGTCGGCGACCGCTGCGGCATCGGAGAGGGGGGCCTCTCTTCGCCTGCCCCGCCGCCATCGATGGGTCAGCCCGCGGTTGTAGGCAATCCGGAGCAGGAAGGTTCGCTCGCTGCACTCCCCTCGGAAGCCCGGCAGCGCCCGCCACACGGCGAAAGCGATGTCCTGCACCAGGTCCTCCCGCTCATCGGGATCGTACTCGAACGAAGCCGCGAGGCGCGCGATCGAGGCCGCGTGGGCGCCAAAGAGGCGCTGGAAATCCCGGGCTTGTGCGGTGTCGGCCTCCACTCGGTATATCGTCTCCGGCCGCCGGGGCGACCTTACACCGGGTCACCGCTCACGAATTACTTCCTATAGTCCAGCGGCGGCTTCCTGTCACCCACCCTGCTGGCATAGACGAAGCCGCCCAGACGCCTGGCGAGCTCGGCCTTGGCCCTGGCCAGGTGGGCCGGGTCGCTGAACAGCTCCACCGCGGTGAGAGCCATGGTCTTCGCCGCCACCATCATCCCGTTCGCACCGATGGACATGCCGCCGGCCGCCACCGCCTGCCAGCTGTGCGCCGGCGTGCCGGGAACCCAGGTGGCCGCGCTGAGCTGCACGGTCGGAACCACCCAGCTCAAGTCGCCCATGTCGGTGGACCCGCCCGATACGCCCGACTCCGGCGGGCTGATCCGGGCGGCTTCGTCTGCGGGCGGGAGCTTGCCGGTGAGCGACTTCCGGATCGACTCCGCGAAGGCCCGCTCCTCGGTGCTGTAGGGATATCCGCCGACCCGGTCCATCGCGCGCTGCATCACGTCGGCCAGCGCGTCATTGGGCAGCACGCTGTACACCGCGTTCACCAGCTCCGACTCCACCGTCGTGCCGGTACCCAGAGCCGCCCCCTTCGAGGCGTTGACGATCCGCTCCCAGATCCCGTCCAGGATCCGCATGTCGACGTGCCGGGCGTAGTAGTACACCTCGGCAAAGTCCGGCACCACGTTCGGCGCTTTGCCTCCGTTGGTGATGATGTAGTGGATGCGGGTATCGGAGGGCACGTGCTCCCGCATCAGGTTGACCATCGCGTCCATGGCCTCGACGCCATCGAGCGCCGAGCGGCCCTGCTCCGGCGCCCCGGCGGCGTGGGCACTCACACCCCGGAAGCGGAATTTGGCGCTGATGTTGGCGAGCGAGGTGGCGCGGCTGACCTGGTTCACGTCCCCCGGATGCCAGGAGACCACCGCGTCCACATCCTTGAAGAGCCCGGCTCGGATCATATAAATCTTCCCGCCACCGCCTTCCTCGGCCGGTGTGCCATAAAACCGCACCGTGCCGCTGCGCCGGCCGGCAGCCAGCCAGTCCTTGACCGCAATAGCTGCCGCGGTCGCCGCGGTGCCGAACAGATGGTGCCCGCAGCCGTGTCCCGGACCTCCCTCGATGAGAATCTTCCGGGTGGGTACCGCATCCTGAGACAGGCCGGGAAGCGCGTCGAATTCGCCGACGATGGCGATCACCGGCGTGCCGCTCCCGTAGCTGGCAACGAAGGCCGTGGGGATCTCGGCCACTCCCGCCTGCACCGTGAAGCCGGCGGCCTTGAGCTGCTCCTGAAGCAGCGCGCTGCTCTTCACTTCCTGATAGCCGACCTCCGCAAACCCCCAGATCCGCCGGGCGACGTCGGTGTACTGCGCGCGTTTGGCTTCGATTCCCGCGAGCACCTGCGTCTGCGCACCAGACTGGGCGAACCCGGACCCGGGAAGGAGCGTGAGCAGCGTGATGATTCGGCTTCGGCGCATGAGGGAGCTCAGGTGGGGATGGTGTCGGGCTTCGTTTTCACCTTGGTCGTATCCGGTTTCACTTTGGTCGTGTCGGGCTTGAGGGGCGTGGCCGGTTTCGGCGCCTCGAGCGCCTTGAGCGCCTCGGGGTCACCGTATTGCTCGATCAACTTCCGGATGACGCCGGCCAGCTTCCGTTGGAGCGGATGATCGTCAGGCAGCGGAACATCCAGCTCCCGTTCCGGACGGGACGGATCCGCCATCAGGCGATAGGTGGCCTCGACCTGGAGCTCGCTCCAGAACTGCTTGGAGGGATTGATCCAGGCGCGCACCCGGACCACGTCGTCACCCAGAGGCCGGGCGCTGGTTCGCTCCAGCGTCCGGGCGTCGAGCCAGCCCGAATCGATGAAGCCGTCCTTCTCGCGGATCTTCGAGAGGGCGATGCTGTCCTTTGCCATCGCCTCGGCGAGCGCCCGGGTGGCCGCAGGAATCTCGAGCTCGATCTCGGCGAGAGAGGCGGTGGGGAGCGGCGGGTAGTAGGGGCGGGAGGTGGTTGCCCGGCAGGCGACGATGGCGGTGAGCGGTAAGCAGTGAGCGGTGAGCAGTAAAAACCGCGCGAGCCGCATCCCGCTCACCGCTAACCGCTCACTGCTCACCGGCCTCATAGCCCCAACTCAGATGGCACCGGTGGATTCACGCTCCAGTCGTAGAACCCCTTCCCGCTCTTCTTCCCGTACCATCCCGCCAGGACCATCCGCTTGAGCAGCGGTGACGGCGCGTACCGGGCCTCCCGAAACTCCTCGTACAAGATCTCACCCACTTTGCAGGCCGTGTCGAGTCCGACGAAATCCAGCAGGGTGAGTGGTCCCATCGGATGGCCGCAGCCCAGCTTCATACCCGCATCGATATCCGGCACGGAGGCCACCCCTTGCTCCACGGCGCGGACGGCGTCGAGCATGTAGGGTACCAGCAGCCGGTTCACGATGAAGCCCGCCGAGTCCTTGGCCGCTATCGGCTCCTTGCCGACCCGACGGACGAAATCGTTGGCGGCGGCGAGCACGTCTCGCGCCGTGGAGATGGTTCGCACCACCTCCACCAGGGGCATCAGGGGGACCGGGTTGAAGAAGTGGAGCCCGATGAAGCGTTCCGGGCGTCCGGTCACCGTGGCCATCGCCATGATGGAGAGGCTGGACGTATTCGACGCGAAGATGGTATCCACCGGACAGATCGTGTCGAGCGCGGTCCACTGGCGATTCTTGAGCTCCAGATCCTCCGTCACAGCCTCGATGATGAGGTCGGCCGAAGCCAGGTCTTCCAGCTCGGTCGTGAAGCGCAAGCGCTTGAGCGCCGCATCTCGTTCGTCCGCGCCCAATTTGCCCTTCTCGACAAATTTGGCCAGCGACTGCTCGATCGTCTTCCGGCCGATGGAAAGCTGCTCCTGGTGCAGGTCGCGCGCGGTGACCTCGAATCCGGCCACCGCGGCCACCTGCGCGATCCCGCTCCCCATCTGCCCGGTGCCGACCACGCCGACTTTCTGAATCGCTTTCACTTGGGCCGGTGCCTTTCCTGGGGCGCGGTAATGGCCTTCCGGATTTCGTTCGCGATGGTTTCCAGCACGCCGCCCCCACTCTTCGGCGGAAGCTCGTGGGCCGGCTTGATACCGCCTCGCTCCAGGAAGTCGAGGGCGCGCTCCAGCCCGAGCAGAGCCCGCTCCGCCACCGGGCGAAACCGCTTGAGCGCGAACCAGCCCAGGGCGCCCCCGACCAGCAACGGCGGCACCGCCACGACCCAGAACGGACTGAGCATGGCGAGGATGATGGACGCCGACGCTCCGAGGGAACCTCCCGCGACGCCCATTCCGATGTAGCCGGTGCGGGCTTCCTTGAGGTCGGCCGTCAGGGTCACGTGCAGGTATCCCGACTCCAGGCGCGCGAACGTCGCCGTGACGAGCTTGGCCCGCGACAACATGAACTTGGGCTTGGAGGAGCCGAACGCCGCGCCGCCCCGGCGGAGCGCCGCCTGCATTCCGCCCAGCGGCTCGAAGGCGACCCTGCCCGGCTGCTGCCGCTGCACCACCAGCAGCTCGTTCTTGTCGAACCACTCGATCAGGGCGCGGGCCGCGTCTTCCGGGTCTCCCATGACCACGCGATACGCGCTCACCTCTCTCGGGCCGACCACGCTGCCGAGCAGCCCGGCCTCCGCCGGCGCCACGATATCGGTGGCTTGCTCCAGCATGGCCTGCTGGAGGTGCCGACTCGGGATGCCGACTTCCTTGCCCAGCGCAACCACTTCGTCGGGCGTGAGCCCTTCGCCCACGTCGGCTTCGCCGGCCTGAAGCTCGGCGGCGCGCTGCATGATCCGCTCGAGCGCGGCGCGGTCGATCCGTTTCTCGGGAAGATCCGCCATGCCGATCCCCTCTAGTACGCTTCGACGATCACGGCGAGGCCTTGACCGCCCCCGATGCAGGCGCTGCCCAGGCCGTACCGGGCGCCGATGCGCCGAAGGGTGTGCAACAGGTGCACCGTGATTCGAGTACCCGAGGCCCCGAGCGGGTGACCGATCGCCACGGCCCCGCCCTCGACGTTGGTCTTGCCTCGCTCGAGGCCCAGCTCCTTCTCCACGGCAAGGTACTGCGCGGCGAAAGCCTCGTTTACCTCGACCCGGTCCATTTGCGCGAGCGTGAGGCCCGACCGCGCCAGGGCCTGCCGCGCTGCGGGTGCCGGACCGATGCCCATGATCTCGGGCTGCACTCCCGCCACGCCCCACGAGACCAGCCGGCCCAGCGGTTTGATCCCGCGCGCATCCGCGAATTCGCGCGACGCCACGATGCAGGCAGCGGCGCCGTCACAAATCCCCGAGGAGCTGCCGGCAGAGACCACACCATCCTTCTTGAATACCGGAGGCAGCTTTGCCAGCCCCTCGATCGTCGTGTCCGGACGCATGTGCTCGTCTGCGGCCCAGGGCTCGGACTGTTTGGTCTTCCGGTTGAGAAGCGGCACCGGGCACAGCTCGTCGGCGAACCAGCCGTTGTCCCACGCCGCCTTGGCCGCCTGCTGGCTCCGGAGGGCATAGGCATCCACCTCCGAGCGCGGAATGTTGTATTGGGCGGCCAGGTTCTCGGCGGTGATGCCCATCGGACAGCCGCAGAGCGAATCGGTGAGGCCTTGCCAGAGCAAATCTTCCAGCGCGGGCGCGGCGCCGAGCTTGACTCCCCACCGGAGCCCCCGCACGACGTGAGGGGCCTGGCTCATCGACTCGGCGCCCACTGCGAGGACTACCTCCGATTCACCGAGCCGGATCTGCTGGGCTCCCTGCACGATG